>Ga0070708_100001644_pt1 | contig 17134 bp, 22 predicted proteins | sample KBSK5503metaG_FD_65469 | JGI IMG/M metagenome (GOLD analysis project Ga0070708, IMG submission 65469) | Corn, switchgrass and miscanthus rhizosphere microbial communities from Kellogg Biological Station, Michigan, USA - KBS K5-50-3 metaG | ecosystem: Host-associated > Plants > Roots >... | reverse complement strand
TTGAACTCGAGCGTGCCGTCTTCGGAGATCTCGAGGGGCATCTCGATGAGCCGCTGGTCGACGCGAACGTCGTCGGTGATGGCCCGCGCCGTCTCCATGGCGCGGCGGTATGGGCTCGCGTAGACCGCGACCGGCTTCACGCGCCTGACCCGCTCGCCCAGGCGTCGCGCCTGCTCCCGGCCGAGCTGGCTCAGCGGTGGGTCGTCGACCTCGACCATCTGCTGGTAGCAGTCGGCGTGGCGCACGAGCCAGATCTCGGTCACGCCTTCGACCCCGATCAGGTAAGCAGCCTCGAGAGACTTCATGGCCCGGCTGATTTGCTCGGACCTGGCCGCCACGGCTAACATTCGACCACATGCTCCGGGTTGTGGGCATCGTCTCTGTACTCGTTCTTGCAGCCTGCGGCCAGAACACCAGCAAGGTGGATCCATCGCCGTCGCCCGTCCTCGCCCAGGGCAGCTGGAACCAGAACCTGACACTGACCGGCGATTTGCCGGGCAGGATCACAACCGTGGTCGCCGACGTGGGGCCACAGCAGACGTTCTGCTCGGGGTCGAAGGCACGCAACGGCGAGGTTTGGGCATCGGTCTTCTACACCACGGTCGACACGAGCGGCAACGAATGGCAGCTCAGCATCAACGTGCTGAACTTCCGCGGGCCGGGCACGTACTCGAACCGCGACGTACAGATCTCCCTCCAGGCGCCCGACAGCTCGAAGGCGTGGTTGAACCAGGACGCGGACCCATCGGCGAAGCTTCCGGCGGACAAGGTGATGCTGACGATGGACCGCAGCATGCAGTCGGGGACCATCGACGCGTCGCTGACCAGCGCCGCGACGGGGAAGAGGGGAGCCGAGCGAATTGTCGGCACGTGGAACTGCCGCGGCTGAGTGGAGGTCCATTTCGACGGGCACTGCTTCGGGTGTGGCCCGCTCAACCCTGACGGTCTCCAGCTGAAGTTCGAGCCCGGACCCGAGGGCTCGATCGCCTACTACGAGGTCCCACCGCGATTCCAGAGCTGGGCAGGGATGGCGCACGGCGGCATCGTCGCCTTGATGCTGGACGAGGCGGTCGGCTGGGCGGCGTGGCACGCGGGCCATCCAGGCGTGACCGGGCGTTTGCAGGTGAGCCTGCGTCGCCCGCTGAAGCTGGGCGAGACTGTCCGCATCGTCGGCAATGTCGACCACGTCCGCCGGACGCTGGTCTACGTGAGCGCGTTCGTCGAGAATCGCGACGACCACTCGCGCGTGGCCGACGCGACGGCCACTCTGATGGCGGCCAAGGCCGTCGTCGACCCCGACCTCGTCCGGTAGTCGCGGCTTGCTGAGAACCGCGCGGGGTCTGCAGATCATCGCCGCCGGCCTGGCCGGCCTGGCGGCGCTCATCGTGCTGGCCATCCTGTACGGCGACCTGCCCGACTCGGTCCAGGTCGCCAGCGACTGGCTGCGAGGCTTTCTGAGCCGGAACTCATTTTTGTACGGCTATGCGCTTCTGTATGTAGAAGAGTCGGGAGTCCCATTGCCCGCGCCGGGCGACGTGTTTGTCATGTACGTCGGTACGCGCGTGCCGCACACGCCCGTGGCGTGGATCCTCGCCTGGCTCGGCCTGATCCTCGCCGTCCTCGGCGGCGCGTCAAATCTCTATTTGATCTCGACCCGGTTCGGCCGGCGCCTCGCGACGAGTCAGTTCGCCGAGTATGTCCACCTCAGCCATGAGCGCCTCGAGAGGGCCGAGAAGTGGTTTCGGCGCTATGGCGTGCTGGCGATCATCTTCGGCCGGCACATCCCCGGGTTCCGGATCCCGATCACGGTGGCGTGCGGCGTCTTTCGCATTCCCTATCGCGTGTTCGCGCCGAGCGTCGCGGTATCGACGGCGATCTGGGCAGGGGTCGTCCTTTATATAGGGGTCAACTTCGGGCCGAAGTTCGAGAACCTGCTCCGGGCGCACACGTCGCTGTACTTCATCTGGGGAGGCCTCGTGCTGGCGTTGATCGCGACCATCTTCATCCGGCAGCAGATCCGGTCCAGGCGAGCCAGGCGGGCGGCTGCGGCGGCGAAAGCCAAGACCTCGTCGGAGCCACCGCCAACCTGACCGGTAGAATCACCGGGTTCGCCGCGGTCGGAGGTCGGGAGCGCGGTTTGCCTCGAAGCTGGTCGTCGTTCCACGGCGGCATAGAATCAAGTCTCTCGGGGGCTGGCGCAGTTTGGCAGCGCGCACGGTTCGGGACCGTGAGGCCCCGGGTTCAAATCCCGGGCCCCCGACCAAAATCTGAATACGAATTGAGTGTCACGGCTGGTGCTGGAAGGTCGCCGTATCACAGCCGTATCACCATTTCCGAAAGAAGTAGAGCTGGCCGTGCGCGGTAGAGCTTCACCAAAGGTGGATCGTCCACGGTCTCTGAAAGACTCCTAAGCCTGCTCAACGAGGCAATGCCCCGGGGCAGACTAGCGGCGTGGACTGGGCTGGGATTGCCTTTGTTGCGGTTGTGCTCGTCGTCGTTGTCGTTGCCGTAGTCGCGATCACCAGGTTCGGCATTAAGTTAGACCGCCGTCCTCGCAAACCAAGGCGCATCCGACGAGCCAAGGGCGAGTACCAGCCGCCGGAGCCGCCCCAGGGGAGGTATTGGGGATGATCAGCGAGCAGGACGCAGTGCGCCGCCTCGTGTTGACCTGTCGGGGGTTCCACGACTCGCTCGTCTCGTACCGCGATGGCGGTGGGACTGAAGAGGAGTCGTTCAACCTGATTGGCGAGCTTGCCGACTGGGTGGTGCGTCAGGCTAGGGCGCGTGATTTCACGTGCCTCAAAGAGTTGTTCGCGGAGTACGAGACCGTCTTGTCAGCCGCGACTCCTGATGCCCAGCAGGTGCTTGTCATCGGATTCATGGAAGACCTGCACAACCTCACGGTTCGGTTCCATAAACCGAGGGACCAGATCGACCCAGATTTGTTTCTGCCGTTCCTTGGCCCGAAGTCGCGCAGCGAATGGTTCACCTTGGTCAGGCGGTATATCGAATTTGGCGAGACGTGGCCCGGCCGGTCGGCATGAAAGCCAGCCATGCGGCGCAGGAGCAAAGCCATCCTCCCGAGCCGCCGGAGGGGCGGGAGCGCGAATGAGTCTGCGATCTAGAGGGCGGCGATTGCATGTTTACCGTCGGGGAGTAATCGGATGCTTCCTTGTCGGATGCTGCGGCGTGTTCCTTCTGATTGGGATGGACCAACTTGTTATCGATCCGACGAACGGAGGTAAGTGGTTTGGGGCTGCATTGACCCTTGTATCGGTGGCCTACATCTACGTCCTTTGGCGCATGTGCAGCGTGGTGTTCTACTCTCGTGGCGCGCTAGTCGGCACGCCGTTACGGCCTCGCTGGATTGAGTGGGCCGACATCCAGGAAGTCGTCTTGGAAAGCGATCACGACGGGTTCGGCCGTGCTGGCCACGTTCCCGTAATACGGCTGAGCGGCAAGCGACGGGTAAAGCTTGGCGCGTTCTTCTCGCCGACCAATGCTCGCGGAGACATCGCTGTGGCGGTTGTGAACTCGTTCAACAGTGTTCGGTCATCGGCAGGAAGTGAGGTGTGATACCGCAAGTGAGGGGGCGCGGCGGGATGGTGATGACCTGATGACTCTCGATTGGAGTAGTAACGGCGTCGATTGGCGAGACGAGTCGCGTGACCCGGATATGGCTCACGACTGGCTAGAGGAAACGCACGGTCGCGATCATCCCGGCTCCGACCTATGGAACCGCGTGTACGAACTGACGCATGACGATCTCGATCCGCCGCGTGGATGGCGACTCGTAAGGCTCCTAGTCGAGCAGGCACAGAGTGACCGCGAGTTATGGCACATCGGCAGCGAACCGCTGGGGTGGATTGTGGACAACCACGCAGACCTCGTTAGCGCTGAATTGACGGTCCTCTACCGGTCAGACCCGAAGTGGCGAAAGCCCTTTGATGGACAGATTTCAGCGGCCCTACATAAGTTCGCGTACAGGATGCATCAGATGAATGCAAGCAACTGACCCGGGATCAGGCGCGGTGGGATGGGCGGTGAGGGCCGTGAGGCTGTTGCGCATCACACTGCTAGTGGTCGGAGGCGTAATCGCGCTGGTGGCGTGGCTTCTGCTCTGCTTCATGGCTATCTACCTCGCAAGCTTCCCGTTGTCGTGGCTTGGCGGTGTGCTGCACGGAGCAGTGGCGCTAGTCGAGGCGCTCATTGTGGGTTTCGCGGCGTACAAGTATCGGAACGATCTTTCGAGTCACGTTGGTGATGCGGTGGCCGTGCTGGCCTTCTTCACAATCGCCAACATCATTTTCGTCATGTTCTTTTCCGGTGGTCTGTAGGCGATGCGGCGCGGCGGGATGGGTTAGCTGATCAGAGATCGAAGAGTTGTCTTAGCGGGCTCATTAGGGAATTGCCTGAGGCAGACTAGCCCGTACAAGTGAGCCCCACCGTAGGTCTGGTTATCTTCCTGATGCTCTACGCGCTGCTGGGAGCCGCATTCCTTTTCAACATACGGGGCGTCTCGGATCGAGCAGCTGAAGCCTATCGAGGTAAGCCGTGGCTTCTGCGCCAGATCGGTCGCGATAACCCCGCCGCGTGGCGTGCCGGTGGACTGATCATGGTGGCGTTCGGAGTGGCGATGATCGCCGGAGTCTTGCTCATAGGCGTTTGGAATCCTCCCGGCATCAGCGTGACGGCAGCCATTGTCATCCTGATCGCTGCCGCCGTCGTCTCGACTGTAATGCTCGTGCGTTCGAGGCAGAACCGCCAGCCTCATCAGCCGCCGGATGGGCGGTAAGCCTGCTCACGGAGGCCAAAACAGAAGCAAGAGAATCGGGCCGGCCTAGGTAAACTCGCTCGGGGGTATCGAGCATGGACATCCGAACGCTCCCAGTTGCGCTAACCAAGGGCTACTTGGCGTTCGCCGGATTGATGACGGTCGCTGCCCTCAGTGTGCACCTTGCGAGTTATGGCCCGGATCAAATCGGACCCACGCTCATGAACTTGGCCCTAGCGCTATTCCCGATCGTCTTCCTGGTGTTCGGACCAGTGGTCGTCGTAGTTGCTGTCGCTCGGATACCCGTCGACAGACTAATGGGCGGCCTCCCGGTCCTCGTATACGTAGTGGGCGGCGCGGTGCTCCTTTATGTCTTTGTGGATTTCTTCTTGATGATGCGCGTGCTTCCAGGTCAACCCGAGCAGGACGGTTCGAATTTCTACTTCAATGACCATGGCAGTCTGATTCCGATCAGTCTCGACGCCTATCGGCTGGCCATGATGCATGCGGCCCGCCTGTTCAGTGGGCATGAGCTGATCTTCTTTGGATTCGGGACTGTGATCGGATACCAGATTGAGGGGATTCGGAGTGGGCGCGTCAGCCTCGATATAGCGCCACGAGACGAGGTAATGGAGCGGTCTCCGTTGCCCTATCCGCTTTCAAGAGTGGTCGGTCTGCAGACGGCGCTATCCCCAGAGGCCTGCGTGGCGCGACTGCTGACCCCGCCGACACGTCCAGCGTGGTCGTTGTTCGCTACATCACAGGGACTCAGGGGCCAGGCGTCAACGACCGAGTTTCGCGTGGAAATGGCAGGCCCCCAGTCGCAAATGGTTTATGCAGTCGGTCGGTTCGGCAGGGTCGGAGGCGCAACCGGGATCCGACTCTTGATGACCTTCAAGAGGTGGCCATTGATCACCTTGGCCGCGTCGATCGTTCTCGCGCCATTGGTTTGGGCCTTCATGGTTGCTGCCGGGTTTCCTTTGCCTTGGTTCTTGCTTGCGTTTGTCGTTGTATTCGGAGTTGGAGGCAACTTCATTTTCGGGCTGGATCAGCGGCGCCGGCTGCTCACGCAGATCAAGCGAGCGACGGAGGCAAGAGAGATTCCGCCGAGCGACCCCGAATTTGCTCTCCTAACCTGATGGGCGCAAACTTCAGCTTTCAGATTGGACTCTGCGGCACTACATCGACGTTGGGTTCGAGCTGACGTGGATTCAACGATCCGGCAAAGACGTTGGCTCCGTCCTCCGCGACTACAGGAACTACATCCACCCTGAGAAACAGCGATCGCACAGCATCGCGCTGAACGTCCACGATTCGACGATGTTCTGGGATGTCACCAAACATCTCGCCTCGCAATTGCTCAGCAAAGGAACGACCAAATGAGCCACCCGGCTTCTACCTATCTCCAAAGTCGTCGAAGCCACGTGCCGGCTTGGCGGCGCCGCAGGCGGGGTTAGTCGTCGTCTGGTTCTGGTGACCCTTCCAACAACCCCTCAGCTAGGCGCCTCCTGTTGCCAGCTTGTTGCCACGCCCCCGAGATAACGCGGGGACAAGGAGCGGCACGCCAGAACCAGCCGCAGCGATCGCAGGACAAGCTCGCGATCCTGTGCGCACAAACGGTCCCCGCCATTTTCGCGCCCCCGCCGGGCTGCCATCAGGAATCTGTGAGGTCTAGCGCTGTCGGGCCGGGGCCGGAGCCGCATCTGAAATCGCAGCTCTCAACAGGGTGCGGGCCGAGGATCGCATGATCTCGACGGCTTCCTGGCGTGAGATCCCAGCGACGTCGGTGAGCCAGACCAGCGCTTCGATACCAGTCGTGGCACGTATGGCCAGCACCAGCCGATGAAGGTCGCGTTCAGGGATGAGCTTGCGCAGGGGACTCAGCGCCTCCTCGATCCAGGCGATGACTCGACCCTGGCGAAGGGGAAGCTCGTCTGGCTGTTTGGGTCTTGGCTCGAGCGCCAGTCGCAGCTGCGCGCGAAGTTCGGGTTCGAACTTGAGGATCTGCCCCGTGAACTCCTGAACGACGGCTTCCAGTCGGGCTACGGGGTCCTCTGGCGCCCCGGGCTCCAGAAGCGATCGCATGCCGAGCTGCGGGTACGTTGCAACCAGCAGCGCGCGCTGGTTCGGAAAGTAGCGGAAGGCGGTGGTCCGCGAGATTGCTGCGCGATCGGCGGTCCTCTCGACCGTCGGTGTCACCCCCTCCGCCAGCAGCTGGCGCGCCGCGTCGATGAGGCCACTGCGGGTTCGCATCTTCTGATGGCTTCGACCACCCACCTCATATGGGATTGACATATCCATAATGGTACTGTATTGTTCATGGGCACCACAGTCCCATATTGGTCTAAGGAGGAAACCTATGGCCAACGCAATTTCAGTGACCCGACAAGGCGGCGAGGGCGAACAGCTATGGTTTGCCGGCGGCGGGCTATTGACGATGAAGGCGACGCCGGAAGAGACCGGGGGGGCGTACGCGCTGTTTGAGGATCGCGAGGTACTTGGCAAGGCCACGCCGCTGCACCTTCATCCCGACAATGACGAGGTAGCTTACGTACTCGAAGGGGAGATCCTCGTCTACGGACACGGCGAGGAACAGCGCATCGGCCAGGGCGGCGTCTTTGCGGCCCCCCGCGGCGTTCCACATGCGTTCCTGGTGACCTCCGAGACCGCGCGTTTGCTCTGCCTGACTGTGCCCGGAACGGGATGGGCGGAGGTGTTCTACCGGGAGCTCTGCGAGCCGGCCGACCCTGGAGCGGTGCCCGGATCTCGCCCGGCCGATTTCGCAAAGCTGATGGAGGTTGCCAAGCACACCGCCACCATCGAGATTCTTGGTCCCCCGCCGTTCGCCTCCCTCAAGGAGGAGGCGACCCCGACTCTTGCCTAGGCACAGGACCCTCGTGTAGCCATCCGGCTGAGATTGGTGCAAATCTGGACGCTCCGGCGCGTCGACGTGAAGAATCGAACTGAAAAACGCAGGAACCGACGTGTTTGGATGAACTGTCGTGTGATTCGGGACCGTGAGGCCCCGGGTTCAAATCCCGGGCCCCCGACCAGACTCTCAGCAGCGTGCCCGCTGCGGCCAGGCCGGTCATAGTCTTGCTCCTGTGGCTGACCCTGACGCCCCGATTGATCGCGGATACGAGACCCTGTATGAAGAATTCGACTCGCCTTTGATGCAGCAGCTTCGGATCGAGGCTTACGGCGAGGATTTTGGCCAGCACTCTTGGGTCACTGCTTCAGAGCTTGAATCTTGCGAGCAGGGTCTCGGCCTCACAGCTTCGAGCCGCTTGCTCGATCTGGGATGCGGTCCTGGTGGTCCGTTGAGTTTCGTCGTCAGGCGAGTCGGATGCCGCGCCGTTGGCGTCGACCTGAGTAATGCGGCCATCGCTGCTGCGCGTGCCCGCATGGCTTCACGCGGCCTTGACACACTGGTCTTGATCCAACAGGCCGACGCGAACGAGCCGATTCCTTTCATGAGCAGTTCGTTCGACGCGGTGATGTCGGTGGACACGGTTCTTCATCTTCGTGAGCGCACCGCGCTGTTCCGAGAAGTGGCTCGCGTCCTCATTTCAAATGGGAAATTCTGGTTCACGGACGCGGCCGTGGTTACCGGTCCGGTGTCGAGTGAGGAAGTCGCCCTCAGATCTATGCACGGTTACACGCAGTTCGTTCCGTCTGGCTTCAATGAGCGGGCGCTTAAAGACGCGGGCTTTCAACTCGTGCGCATAGAAGACCGCACCGGCGCCCTACTTGGGAACGCCAGGGGTCGCCTGTCGGCGAGGCTTGCTCACCGCGCTGAGCTCGAGCAAGTCGAGGGCACCGCGTATTTCGAGCAGCAGCTCCGATACCTTGAGACGGTGGTCGTGCTGGCCGAGCGGGGCGCGACATCACGTGTGTCGTACCTGGCTGAAAGACGCTAGCACTCGTCATCGCAAACCATCCATCAGGTTGCGCTGGTCTGACTCATGCGGGCACCTGGCGCGGAGCCGGCCCGAGACTGTGTCGGTCGAAATGAGGCCGGGCCGCCGGTCATGTAGCACTTCATGTAGTAATCCGGCGAAGGAACCGCTCAAATCTGGACGGCGACGGCGGCGGAGTTGGAGAAATCGATCTGAAACCGATCGTTTCCGGCATTTCTGGACGGAAGGTCTCAGAGTTCGGGACCGTGAGGCCCCGGGTTCAAATCCCGGGCCCCCGACCATCACTTTTGAGTTCAAATCAGGTCCCTAATGCGTGAATCCGGCCCGAATTCGAGGGCCTCACGGTTTTGTGCCGTGCGCGGATGCGGTCTTCTGATCTCGAATGACTAAGTCCACCGTCCGGTACTGCAGAACTTTATGTACTAGTCCAAAAGACTCCGAGAGGGACGCCAGCTCGAGCTTGCGATAAGGCGATTGTTGGCAAGAGCTAATCGACTCAACTCCTGGGATGAGTCATTTTGAACCGCCAGCCTGACGACGCATGGGCCAGGACCGTGCGTTCACCTGCCCTCGAAAATCCAATGCTCCGGCAACATGATCCTGAGCCTCCCGCTTGCACGTGCGAAACTCGCCGCCCTGCCGTCCCAGATATGGTGAGAGAGGTAAAGCCATCGGCGTCGACTCGATGGGGTGGCTCCGCTGGTCTACCGGCCTGATGCCTTCGTCGCTCGGACGCCTTGGAGCCACGGCGGGGCATCGTCGGAGCGCACATCGGTGAAGTCCTACCTATTGGCGATTCGCGATCAATAACTCGAGGGAATCGACCAGCCGTGGACCCGGTCGGTTGAAGTACGCCGACCCGTCGAGCACGACGACGCGGTCCGCGTGCACGGCATCAATACTCGCCTGGGCGAGCCCGGCTTCCACCAGCGCGCGATCGCGGTCAAACCCGCACGGCGCCAAAACCAGCAGGTCGGGATGCGCAGCCGACACATCCTTCCACGTGATCGGCGCCGAAGGCCTACCACGGCGAGCAAGTGGGTCGTCGATCCCCGCGAGATCGAGGAGGTCGGGCGTCCAGTGCCCCGCCGGGTAAGGAGGGTCGAGCCACTCCAGGAAGACGCCGCGGACGCGAGGCAGGCGGCCAGCGGCTTGTGACGCTGTCTCGATGCGGCTGCGAAGGCGGGTCATCAACGGAGCGGCGTTGAGGTTGCATGCCTCCGCCAGTTCCTCAATTTCGCGCAGCACATCCTCCAGAGAGTGCGGATGCTGGCGGATGACGCTGATACCGGCGAGATCCAGGGCAACTTGGTCGGCCGAGACAGCGCAAACCCGGCACACGTCCTGAGCCACCACCAGGTCAGGGTTCAGGTCGCGGATCGCGGCTGTGTCGACTTCATAGAGTGATCTGCCTTCGGCCGCTGCTGATGCCACGGCCTCCTCGATGCCTGCGCTGTCCTGGTCGTGGAGTCCCAGCGCGGAGCGGGTGATCACCGGCAAAGCGGCGGCCTCTGGCGGATAGTCGCATTCATGAGTCACCGCCACGACCAGGTCGCCTGCGCCGAGCGCAAACAGCTCCTCTGTGGCACTGGGCAGGAGAGATACGACCCTCACCCGCTTAGCAGACCACAACGCTCGATCAGAGCGAGCCATCATGTTTGCTCGTGAAGCGCGGCGGCTACGCACTGATGTGGTCGGGCGGCAAGGACAGCGCGTTGGCGCTTTACCGCGCCCGCAAGGCGGGGATTGAGGTGAGCCGGCTACTCACTTTCTACGATCGGGCGACCAGAAGGGTGCGGTTCCACGCGACCCGCAGCTCTGTCGTCTCTGCTCAGGCGAAGGCCACCGGTGCCGGCCAATGGGATGGGATCGGCTCGAGCTGGCCGGCGATGGAAGCGCAGCTCGTTGTCGAGCTTGGAAAGATGCGCGATTCGGGTGTCGAAGGCGTCGTGTTCGGCGACATCCATCTCGCCGACGTGCGCGCCTGGTACGAAGACCGTGTCATGGCGGCAGGGCTGGAGCACGTCGAGCCGATTTGGGGTGAACAGCCTGCAGACTTGCTCAGGGAGTTCGTCGATATAGGCGGGCGCGCGGTGGTGACGTGCGTCGACCTCACGCGACTCGATGCGTCGTGGCTGGGAAGGATCGTCGACGAGCGTTTTGTCCACGACATCACCGAGACCGGCGTCGACGTCTGCGGCGAGAATGGCGAGTTTCACACCTTCGCCTTCGAGGGCCCGATGTTCGTGCATCCAGTCGGATGGCGACCCGGTAAGACGCGGACCGACGCGCGGTTCAGTCAGCTCGACGTGCTCCGCGCACACCATGGCCGATGACCTGGCCATGGAAGGCCGCGGCCGTGATGGGACGCGTCGTCTCCGGCGACGGCAACGGTGGCTGTCGTGCCGGCCTGGAGACGAACAGGTTTCCACCTGTGCGCCAACGCGCTCGGCGATAACTGCGCGTGGCGTTATGTAGGAGCGCCTGTCGAGCGCCATAGGTGCTTCATGTCTTTTCGCGACCGCGGGTCAGATTGACCGGGTCGTCAGGACTGAAGACAGCGATGGGCTCGTGTAAACGATGGGGTGCCTATTTCCCCTTGTCGCGCCGCACCTAAATGACGATCTACCGCCAGTCAGCAACAAATCATGTTCGTGGTCGTTAGAAGCCACTGATATGCCTTTGAGGGGCGACAGCAATTCCAGCGAAGCCGCGACGGCTGGTGCCCAAAGGCCCTACCGGCCGGGAGTCAAGGAGGACTTCGACCGACTGTACCGGTCGACCTACAAGCGGATGTTCGCCACCTTGATGCTGATCCTTCGTAACCCGGCGAGTGCGGAAGAGGCGACCCAGGAGGCTTATCTCCGCGCCTTTGCCGCCTGGTCAGGGTGGAAGGAAGACGCTCCAGCCGAGGCGTGGATGTACCGGATCGCCCTCAACGTCGCGTTCAGCCATCGCCGGCGCGAGCGCCTGCACGAGATCGGGGAGGTTTTGCGCCGGCTCGGACGCCCCAAGCTTCCCGATCCGGGTGAGCTCGACCAGACCGACCTCAAGCGCGAACTCCGCGCGCTGCCCGCCAAGCAGGCAGCGGCGCTGGTGCTCAGGCACCTTCACGGCTTTAGCAACCGCGAGATCGCCGGGGCACTTGACATACCGGAACGAACCGTGGCCTCCCGCCTGGCGGCGGCCAAAAACCGGCTGCGGAGCCGTCTGGGTGATCAAGGCAGGCTCGGATTGGGTACTTCGCTGAGCTCGTCAGTCCCTCTGGAGGAATGAGCGTGGATAGCGGCAACGGATTCGACCGCTGGCTGGACCAACAGCTTCATCAGGAGGCTGCCAGAGCTAGCGGCCCCAGTCCGGCGCCGGCACAGTCGCAGTACCACGCCGCATATCTTCAAGGAGGTCCTCATATGTCCGTCCTCGCCAAGGCGGCGACCATGGTTTCGACCAAGGGCGCCGTCGGTCTAGCAGTCGCCTTGCTCGCCGTCGGAGCGGCGGGAATTGCCACCGAGGCTGCGGTCACCGGCAGTGCCAATCCAACCAACTGGGGCCAGGCCGTCGTCGATCAGGTCAACAAATGCAAGGACGCGCTGAAACCGGGCCAGCACGGGATCGGTCAGTGTGTCAGTGCGTTCGCCAAGGCCCACGGTAAGCAGGTCAGCTCAGAGCACGCCGCGAGTTCGGCCCGTACCAACGGCAGCGATCACACGCCCGGCCCGCCCGCCGACAAAGGCAAGCCGAGCAGCGCACCCGGCGGCAAACCGAGCAGCGTTCCCCCGACGAGTCACCCATAGGCTGCACTAGATCCGCCAAGAGGGAAGAGGGTCGGGCCGCGGCGCGACCCTCTTTCATGCCTGATCATTTCTGGCACCCATGCTGATCGAATTCGCGACGGCAGCCGCGATCTGGGCATTGATCGGACTGGCTTTGTTCATGGCCTTTGGCCGCTCTCGGATCGCAGGCTGGAAGGTGGGGCTCGTGGTCATGGTGGTCTCAGCGTTGGCCGCATCGTCGGTTGCGGCATCGTGGTTTGGAGATCCGGATTCGACTCCGATCTTGTTTGCAATCCTGGCCCTTGCCCTCCTCGCGCTACAGCTGCGGCTGCGGCTCATGCGGTGGCCGGCCCGCTTCTTCTTCATCAGCACCGTCGTGGCGACTCTCGCCATCGGCATCACGCTGGTATCGATCACGTTCAACAGCCATGCGCCGCTTTTAGGACTTAGCCTATCGATCGTCCTCTTGATTTTTGAGGCAGGGGCGCTATCGCTCGGACTCGCTTTTGCCTACGAGATCGCCGAGGCGCTGGGACGGCGGGCCGACGACTCAATACCGCTCGGCTCATCCGGCACATACACACCGCGCGTGTGTCTGCAGGTTCCCGCCTACAACGAACCACCCGAGCTGTTGCGAGAAACCATGGCCGCGCTGTCCAGGCTGGACTATCCCAACTATGTCGTTCAGGTCGTCGTCAACAACACGACCGATCCCGCGCTCTGGACCCCGGTGGAAGAAGACTGCCGGCGCCTCGGACCGCGGTTTCAGTTCATCAACTTGCCCAGGTGCCCGGGCTTCAAGGCGGGGGCCCTCAACGAGGCCACGCGTCGGCTCGACCCCTCGGTCGAGATCGTCGGCATCGTCGACGCCGACTACATCGTGCAACCGGATTTCGTGCGGCAGTGCGTGCCCCACCTTGCCGATCCCCGCGTCGCCTTCGTTCAGACGCCGCAGCACTATCGCGATTGGCAAGACTCGGCTTACCTGCGCGGCTTGTTCTACGCCTATCGCTATTTCTTCGACGTGACGATGGTCGCCCGGGCCCGCCTCGACGCAATCATCTTTTGCGGCACCATGGGCCTGATACGGGTGTCCGCGCTGAAGGACATCGGGGGCTGGGCGGAATGGTGCATCACCGAAGACGCCGAGGCCTCGTTGCGACTGCTTGCGCGCGGCTGGAAATCGGTTTACATCCATCGGGCTTTCGGCGAGGGGTTGATGCCCCTCGACTTCGACGGCCTGAGACGGCAGCGATTCAGGTGGGCCTTCGGTGGCGTGCACATCCTGCGGCGGCACTTCGGCCTGTTGACGGGCACGAGGCCATCAGAGCTGACTCTTGGCCAGCGCTACCACTATCTCGCCGGCGCCCTGAGCTGGTTTGCCGATCCCCTGGGTGTGGCGCTGGCCTTCTTCCTGCTCTTAACCAGCCCGTTTCTGATCCTGGGTCATCCGCTCTTGCTGCGTCAGCTGGTCGGCGTGGTGCTGGTGCTTCCGATCTTCCTGCTTGCCTCCGGTGTGGTGCGTCTTTGCTGGAGCACGCATGCAGCGGTCGGCGCGCCCTGGCGGGACGTCCCTCTGGCCGCGGTGGTGATGCTCGCGCTCAGCTTCACGGTCGCACGCGCCTGCCTCAGCGCGCTCGTCATCAACCGAGGCGTTTTCTTGCGCACGCCCAAGGTCCGGTCGCCCTTCCGATTGGGTCGCGCGGTTCTGGGCACGTTGCCGGAATCGGTCGTCGCCGTGAGCGCGGCCGTGCTCGCCGGATTGATGATCGCGTTCGCTCCCACAGGTCTCGGAATTGTTTGTGCCGCCCTGCTGCTCTGGCAGGCGCTGGCCTGGGGCTCGGCGCCGGCCGCCAGTCTGCTCGCCCAGTGGATTCCTCTCACCTCATCGCGCGCCACCTTCAAGCTCTCACCTCAGACCACGGGCGCCCGGCCCTCGGTCCTCGCGGACCGCCCGCGACGGCTCGCGCTTGCGATCGTCGTGGTGGCAGTGGCCGTTGTACTGACCCCTGCCATTGCGACTTCTCCTGTGGTCGACTCGGATCTACAGCAGGCGCTGGCAGCGATACCGTCACCGTCGCCGCTCTTGCCAAGCCCGCGGCCCTCATCGCCTACAAGTACTCCGGTCGCGGCGAAGACGAATCCCGCGCGATCGCCGGGAACTGGGGCTGGTTCCACGCCATCCGCTTCCACAACTCCGAGTCAGCCGCCAATCGCAGCAAGCCCCAGCCCGACGGGGTTGCCTTCACCCGCCGCAACCCCTTCGCACCCGGTCCCGTCACCCAGCCCTCGAGGCACCACTCCTCCGTCGCCAACGCCTCATCCATAGCCGCGACGACGGCTCGGGGAGCGGTCTTCGACTGCCCCGAGGGCCGATGGTAGATTCAGGTAGTTTTGGTTAAGAATGTAACTGTCTCAGTCAGCTGGAACCGCAGTGTTACGCGCTCGCGCTTCCGGTGGTAGTAAATGGACGGACCACGGCTCAAATCTGGACGGAAAGGCTGGCTGAGTTGTGACATCCACCGGCTGATGCCGACTGTTGACGCGAGGGCTTACCCACCGATCGTCGGGACGATCCTTTGACGGGCCGTCATATAGCACTTCATGTAGTAATCCGACGGACTAACGGCTCAAATCTGGACAGAGAGGCCGGGCTGAGTTGGAAGGATCGACCTGAAATCGATCGTTTCGAGCGTTTCTGGACAACAGGTCGCAGAGTTCGGGACCGTGAGGCCCCGGGTTCAAATCCCGGGCCCCCGACCAATTTCTGAATTCAGGTTCGTAGGAAACTCCGCGTCATCTACGCCGACGTTGTAATGCACGGATGCCTCGAGCCCGTTTGCCAGTTGGAGTCCTTCTCCGCTTCGACGGAGAAGATGAGACGAGCATCGCGAAGGTGCGCGATGGCTCCGTCGTGACCAGGGTTGTACGAAAGGATGTTCACGCTCGCGAAGCCCTCCGGTTCAGTGAGCCAGACGGCGACCGCGTTTGGCAACGCTGACGTGGATCGACGACATTGGCAAGGACCGGGCATGCCTGATCGACTCCTTCGGACCAGGCCGCTCTCCGGCGAGCCGCGGATTGCCGCAGGTCACCCCAGGCCGGTTCAGGACTTGACGAAGACCACGCTGCCGCCGGTCGCATTCGCAACAAGGGCGTCGAGAGTTGGCACCGCAGCAAGGTTGTTGCCGGCCTCGTCGGTGAAGACCCCGGTTGCAGCGGCGTTCTGGGTCGTCGCGTGGTTGTGCGACAGCGTGAAGAAGACGCCAGGCTGCCCTGCGTGGAAGATGTCCGTCGACGTCGTGGTCGGGCCGTAGCCCTGCCACGTGATGTCGATCGTCGACGCCCAGGTGGACGGATTTCCGAAAGTGTCGAACATGGGCGCGGTGCCGGTCACTGACGCAGTTCCGACTGGCGTGCTGAACTGGGCCGAACCGTTGAAGATCGGGAGCCCGGTAGATGGGTCCTGGTTGCTTGCGCTCGCGATGAACGTTCCGGTGCAGGTGTCGAACTCCGAGAAGATCACGAAGACGTACGTCGCCGTTTCATTGGCTGGCATGGTGGTGATCTGGAGCGTCTGCACGGATGCGTCAACGAATGTGCAGCCGTCGGCAGCGAGCCCCTCGAAGTCGACAAACGCGTCGTTGCTTCGCGTCGTGCACGCGGGGCCGTTCGGCTGGCACAGGCTACCGGGCCCGTCTGCAAATGCCGTCCTCAAGCCAGCGACGCCGGCGGCGCCAAGCATCAACACAGCCACAAGCAGAGCGACCACGAAAATGACGACCAGCCGCGATGACCTGACCGGGGACGCGGGAACCCTGAGCATCGATCGACCCCTCTCTCTTGAACCACGAGCCGGCGGCACCTGCGTTCAGGGATTCTTAAATGTCAGGCAAGCGTAGTCGCACGAACCGGGACTGTCGAGAGGGAGGTTGAGGTCGGAGGCGACGCCCAGAATCGAACTCGGGAATCCGAATACGAAACCGAATCAGTAGCTAGCCGACGGCAAGGGGGCTAGACTCGGAAGATTCGATCTCAAATGGAGCGTTTCGGCGCTTTCTGGACGACAGATCGCAGAGTTCGGGACCGTGAGGCCCCGGGTTCAAATCCCCGTGCCCCCGACCAGTCCTTCGGTCCGCTCACAGGTCGGGACCGTGAGACATTCGGTTTGTAACCGAATGGCATTGCGCTCAGGAATAACAGCCGCGTGGGGCGAGGGGGTTGAAGGGTGGTTCTCCGAGTTGACACTGGGACCAGCCCCTCCGCCACTACGCTAGGGCCATGGCTCAACAGCCCTCTTGGAACAGCGTCTACGAGGGATCGCCGCCGTGGGACATCGGCCGGCCGCAGCCCGACTTCGTGAGGCTGGCCGAGGCTGGCAAGTTCCACGGACACATGCTGGACGTCGGCTGCGGAACCGGGGAGCACGTGATTCTGGCAGCGAGTCACGGTGCGGAGGCAATGGGAGTGGATGTCGCGGATCTGGCCATCCAGCGCGCGCGGGCCAAGGCGCAGCAACGGGGCATCAGCGCGATCTTCGAGGTCGGGGATGTGCTGCACCTCGACCGCTTGAAGCGGCAATTCGACGTCATCACGGACAGTGGCGTGTTCCATGTCTTCGACGACGAGGAGCGCCCGGTCTATGTCAACAGCCTGAAGTCGGCCCT
>Ga0070708_100001643_pt1 | contig 17135 bp, 12 predicted proteins | sample KBSK5503metaG_FD_65469 | JGI IMG/M metagenome (GOLD analysis project Ga0070708, IMG submission 65469) | Corn, switchgrass and miscanthus rhizosphere microbial communities from Kellogg Biological Station, Michigan, USA - KBS K5-50-3 metaG | ecosystem: Host-associated > Plants > Roots >... | reverse complement strand
GCACCAGTCTCTACTTTCCGGAGAGGCTATTCATTTATCAAACAAACCGCTTCGGAGAATGGCATGCCCGTTTGCCGCTGCCATTTGTTCGATTTCCTCGAAACTCCGATACTGTCCCACGCGGAAGTTTCTGCGCTTGTGACACTATCTGCTCCCGAAGTGATACCTCTGGCTGTTGAGCGCACGAATCGGGAAAGGCAGGCTATACATGATAAGTTGATGAAATTGCAGGAGGATTTCCTTCGCCAAATATCGGACAGGTTACGGGGGTATGAGCAAGTGCTTCGCGCGAGGTGGCGAGAATCGGAGCGACGGTGGCAGAAGTTCGAATGATATGAGATCCAAAATGCAGGGTCTGTGAAAAGCACTTGCGAGCTGGCCGATTGGTGAAGGTGATTCTGTGTCTCGTTCCTTCTGTTCTATTTGCGGGGCTAGCATACTGGTTCTACGTCGAACCAAGTCTTCAACTTCAAAAACAGAGAGAGAATGCTCTCTACAGAGCATTATCCTTTCTGAACGAGTTTCTCTGGAACTCCTCGGCTGGCGCTTACAGAGAATGTCCCACGTTCACAAACGCGAGTTGCGCTATGAACTATTCAGTTCAGGATAACTATCTCGCTTACATTTTCAACACAGAATACATCGTCAACCAGACGAGGGCCACAGCGATTCACGAGTTTCTGGCGAGTAAGAGCTTCTCCTATTACGATCGGTGGATCGTCCTATCGCTTTTCTCAGCAAATTTCACGAGGTATCCCTGCTCGACGTGCGAACCACCAACTCCCTATGTCGATAATTGGTATGCGGACCACGTGGCCTTGGATGGAATATACTATGGGAAGATCGGGAAGGTCCCCAGCGCGGGCGAGAGGCTCAACCTCTTGGTCGGTCAATTGCTAGATCCGAGGCTTGGCCTTTTCAGAGATAATGCGACTGATGGTGAAGGCTTTGTTTACTACAAGCTATCTCTTGCGCTGATCCTCGCATCGGAACTGAAAAACTCCACGTACACGGCCGAGCTCTCAGAAACGCTCGCGTCACAGCAAAATCTAGACGGTAGCTGGCTCACAGGTCCAGCAAGGCCCATGGGAGTCTTTCCAAATACCGAAAGCACTATTTTGGATATAATTGCTCTCAAGCTTGCCTGGAATCTGTAGCAAAAGCAATTGCTGGTTCTGGTCATGATTGAGCTTTGCAAGAATGGGGTATTGTTACTTCATCCAGCAGGTCCGTCTGTGTTCGTCCAAGTGCTTCCAGCAAAACTTGGACCCGCAGCCTTTGCACCGTTTCAGGAAAGTGGTTGCCATACACCCGACAAAGTTACAGCGAAACCAGAATTCCATACGTAAGTGGGGTGCTCTCTACCCGATTAGTGAGAGAGGCAACGGAAAGCTTCGACGACGCTTGGATCAAATATGATTCTGGTGCGTTAGAGTCGGGTGAACCTACTATCTGATGGACTCGACATCCCATCGCATGCTCATCTGCTCCTCGGACTTGAAGAAGCCCCGTATGTTTTCAACATACACTTTCATAGTCCTCGGTTCAAGCATGAACGGTGCAAGGTAGCTGGCGATGATTTCCGGGTCCGAACGCTTCTCCTCAGGAAGTTCGCGCAACTTCTCGATAACGAAGCGGACTCTAGCAAGCTTGCGATTCCTGCTGTCATGAACATATTTTCGCGGCATGATCCCTTAGGTGCGTGCACGCGCGCCTTATAGTAATCTCTCATTCTTCTGGCAACTACCCAACGTCAAGCCAGAGCTCTTCACCACAGTTCACCAGATTTGAAGCTCGATACCCAGCGCAAGTCGCCGGTCTCTAAGAAAGGGGGGGTATGTCTTTTCTGGTGAAGTGTGGTGCAATGTGGTGAAGTAAGGCTGTCTCTTAGATCTCGTAGCCCGCATTCACCCTCTTCTTCGCTTCACCACGCTTCACCAAATTCGAACTGGTCGTTATCTGGCAGTCTCTCCCCTTTCCCCCTTCTACCCTCTATCCTCGCGGGCAAAAATTAGGGGGGGGTTGACCCACAAATGCGCGTTTTCTGAGCTGAGTCGTGATTGAGGTCTCGATGTGATACAGGCAGACAGACGGGCTCGTTCTCTGAGCGGACTCGTGAATGACGATTATGATGATGGGGCTCTGGGCCGGGCTGCTGATGATCCGTTATGAACCTCGAAGGATATCCCCGTTCTCAAGAATAGCTTCACTCATCTTCGGCCCTCGCGAATCCTGACCTCGTCAGCCTCTCATCCTCAGACCCGCTTCATTCCTAGAACATTCCCGCTCATCAGACAGAACTGAACAACCGAAGTCATGAGTGAGTCATGAAAACCCGAACATGCCTTTGTGAGCCAAACCCCCCCAAGAATTTCACGCGTGAGGATAGGGGTCAGGGGAAAGGAGAGGATTTGGAACCACGATTCAAAAGCTCAAGCGTGTGGCTGCTTCTTCGTTAAGAACCGTAGAGAAAGACTACCATCTTTGAACTTGGAGTTTAACAACGCGTAGGATTTCTGAAACTCCGCGTTTTCGCAAATTTCCCAGACTTGGTCCGACGAATGCACAACAGCCAGCCCAGAATTTTCCTCAAACGAAATTCGCCTTCTTCCGGTTTGCGGGCTTATTGCGGTGTCAACGTAGGGGATGTACGCAGAGATTATTCCGAGGAACTTTGCCTGAGTCACTTTTCCGATGTTCCCTGTCTTGAAGTCGACTATTGAAGGCTTGAGAAATACTGGGCTTCCACTATTCCCTGGGAAGACGGTCGCGTCGATAAGGATTGTCTGATTCTCTGATTTCAGGGAAACTATTCCTCCTCTAACTAGTGGCGCGACCTTCTTTTCAGAGGTGATCCCCAAAGGGAAACCGAGAAAGAATATCTCATCGCCTTCAAGAACATCTTCGAATCTCTCAAAGAGGTCATGCCCGACGGTCCGAATGTCCATCTCTTTGGCTACTCCAAAGGGCACGATCGCAAGGTCTACATCCTTCTTAGAATGAAATTGCCACTTCCAGTCGGGGTGGATCTTCTCGAAGTCATCGAGAGGAATGTGGGCGACAGATCCCCCGGTAAGGTTGATTGAGACAAAGGTGTTCTTTGCGAGTTCATCCGAGTCGTCGATAACGACATGCTTTGCTGTTACGAGGCAGGGCATCTCCTTGTAGTGAAACAAGAGCCCTGTTCCGATGACGTTGAACCGGAGTACTCCCTCCTCATCTTTGCCTTGCTTTTCAAATGAGACGACGGTTTTTGGCCACTGTTCCGGTAGCCAGTGACTCAAGTCTCAAAACTCGCTGTCTCAGTCTCTAAGCTTCCTGGCATTTCGAGCACCTTGTTGAACCAGCGACATACTTTCTGTTTGCTGCGGGAATTGGAGATAGATAAGCGAACTCGCTTGCTTATTTGACGCTCCCTCCCGACCAACGGTCGGAGAAGAAAATCAGCCTACAGGTGACGGCTTGCTCTGGATCGGAGGAGCCGGAGGCTTCACGGAAGCAAGGCTTGCCAGGTCAAATGGAGGCAATCCACTGTTCGCCAGCGAAACGGTCTCTTCAAACCGGCGAAGTGCCTCCTCCGTGTGTTTTCGCGAGAAAACCCCTTCTCTGGCATCGGGCCCACCGTTGATTCCTAGAATGTGGATAGTATGACCATGTCCATCAACCGTGAATTGCTTGATTAGAGGTAGAGTAAAAGAGTCAACGCTCGTGGGTGTGCTTTGCATGACGTCTTCGTACAGCGCTACGGGATTGGTGAGGGCGATGACGGTCTCGCCTAGAACTTCAACTGGGCATCGGTTATCCCTATACTTTTCCTTACGGAGCATGTATTCGAGTGGATCATCGAATCTCGATGGCGGAGATGGGGTCATAACTCGCTTGAAATCGTAGTCATGCTCCGAATACCAATTTGAACCCGCTACTACTCCGCCTATCTCGTAGTCTCCCTTTCTCAAATACTTGAAGCGTCGGATTACGCCCTTTATCTGTGGACGCTCGCGCTTTTCACTTTGGGAATGCTTTGGAGCCCATACCTTTAGGTCCGCGTTAGCTGGCTCGTACGACATAGAATGCAGAGGATAGCGTTCATCGACTGCGAATGGTCGGAAGAGAGTCTCGATCCAATCGCTAACGACAGGAATGAAACTAAGGTAAAGGTCGATCGCGGGATAGGTTGCTACAACGTCCCCCTTTGGACCTTTGCAGTAGCAACCAGTTAGAAGAATGAATGAGCCTTTTGTGGGAGAGCCGCGAAACTCACCGCAGTTGGCAAAACATACGACGCCAGAGTATCCGTCCTTGATCGCTCTGAGAAAATTGTCTACACCGCACCCGTAAACGAAGTATCCATCCTCTGAAATAGACCAGTAGAAGCGTGATAATGAATCGAAATATGTAGACATCGACCACACAAGTTTCTCGACTCTCAGCGTGCGCTTCGCAAAATCTGATACCGTCAAGGTCCTTGGCATGTGATAGCCTACATTGATGGGCGATCCATGATCTCCGAATTTCGGAGCTGAAATGTGAACAGAGAACTCGGGTAGGAAGACTGGACATTGTGACAGGAGGCTAAGATATCCCCTCTTTGCTACTTTTCTATAATGCTGGAATGTCTCTGGTAGCATAGCGATTCTGTTGTCCTCGACGACAGGTCGTATTGGCTTGTCAAGCTTGGTCAAGACTACCCGATCTCTTTCTGCGTGTAGCTGAACCACCTCTTTGGACGACGCTGGAACAGTAATCGGTCCTCGACGCACATACACTCGGCCATCGGCTTTCATTTCATGGACGAATGTGCTTTTCGGGACAAACACAAGTCCCAGGTAGTTTCCGTCTTTCCCTTTTGCTGAGCCCACTGCGATCTGCACGGGTGGGTAAGATCTATCCCTCGCTAGCTGGATGAGCCTCTCGCGGTCTAGAGGCTCGGGGATCCCCACGACGGTCTTAGGCCGTTCTCTCACCCCCACAAGAATAGCTCCTCCATTTGCGTTCGCGAAGCCTTGGCAGTCCTTTGCAAACTCGTACTTGCTATCCCTCTTGCCATCCCCCGATAAGTCAATTTTTTCTTTGAAATCGACCCGCAGGCCTTCGTCTTGTTTTGCTAGCGCGAGCAGTTGACCGTAGTCGAGCTTCAAAATACCCCTGTATGAGCTCCATGTTAGATCATCTAAATGTAGCTTATTTCTGTGTCAAGGGGCCCACAGTGAAATTCTCTTAAAGGAAAGAGCCCCGGTCACTTGATAACAGGAAGGCTCTGAATGCCACCAAAACTCGAACGTCGTGAAGTTAAGCAGTATACGTATGAGGACCAAAAGAGGGTGAACAATCCTCCGGTAGGTTTGGTCACGGCAGAGACTGATCATCTTAACGGCAAGAAAACTTACCAATTTGACCCGCATCTCGATCCACAGCTCCAATGGGCTGGGAAGACCGAAGGGACCAGCTTTGCGGTAGATACTGTCTCCTTGCACGTTCATGAAAGGATTGATCCTCTAACAATAATCAAGGCTGTGAGGAGCAGGGCACAGCAAGAACAATCGAGCCTGTTCGGGTACTTTGAGAGCAAGGAGAATAATCCGCCGATTCGCGAAGCGATCGAGTTCTACAAACATTCGCAGGGATGGTCAAACAGACTGGTTGCCGGGGACTCCTTGCTTGTCATGAATTCACTTCTCGAAAAGGAGGGCTTTGCGGGCAACATTCAGATGATATATCTTGACCCGCCTTACGGTATAAGGTACGGCTCAAACTTTCAACCCTTCGTAAACAAGCGAGATGTTAAGGATGGGAGAGATCAGGATCTCACCCAAGAACCTGAAACCATCAAGGCTTTTCGTGATACTTGGGAACTAGGCATACATTCGTACCTAAGCTACATGCGAGATCGATTATATCTCTCGTGGAAACTTTTGTCTCTTTCCGGTTCGATATTCATCCAGATTGGCGAACAGAACGTTCACTTAGTTAGGGCACTCTTGGATGAGATATTCGGCGAGAGCAATTTTGTGTCTTTGATTGCCTTCCGGACCAAGATCCCGCTGAGAACAACGCACCTCGCAGGTATTGCCGATTATATTCTCTGGTACGCGAAAGACATCAAGCAAGTAAAGACTAGGAAGCTCTTCCTTCCCCGACTGGTTGGCGGCGATACGCAATTCACATGGATCGAACTAGCAGATGGGGCGAGAAGAAAGATGCAGCCTGATGAAAGAGATAATCCCACCTCTTTACCCGATGGAGCTAGACCATTTCGTCTAACGGATCTCGTAAGCGCAGGACGTACCGAAACCTGCGTTTTTGAGTTCGAACTCGGGGGACGAAAATTCTTCCCTAGCAGTGGCAAGAGTTGGAAGACAAATCAAACCGGCATGGCCGAACTAATCAGGAAAAGGCGCGTCATGGCGTCCGGTGACTCACCGTCGTATGTGTTCTTTCAAGATGACTATCCCGTTCAAGAGATGACAAATCTTTGGGTCGATACCCAAGGGGCTAGCGACAAACGATACGCCGTGCAAACATCTGATAAGGTAATCCAAAGGTGCATGCTAATGGCGACCGACCCTGGTGACCTCGTCTTCGATCCGACCTGTGGCTCTGGAACAAGCGCCTATGTCGCCGAACAATGGGGAAGGAGATGGATCACTTGTGACACATCTAGGGTCGCCATAACGCTCGCTAAAGAACGACTCATGACGTCGGTCTTTGATTATTACGAACTCGCGAATCCTAACGATGGTGTTTCCGCCGGATTCAGGTATGAAAAGGTCCCCCATATTACACTGGGTTCGATTACCAATGATGAGCCTGCGAAGGACGAAGTACTCTTTGACAAACCGATCGTCGACAAGTCAAAGCGAAGAGTTACTGGCCCATTCACAGTAGAAGCTGTCCCCTCGCAAAGAGTAAGAGGTGTTTTCGACACTGAACCGGTACCTATGCAAGCAGATAACAGTCTGTCCCGGTCAGGCGAGACCCTAAGACAAAACGAATGGATCGACGAACTGCTCTCTACCGGAATACGCGGAAAAAGCGGCCAAATTCTAAAGTTTGTCAGAGTAACGCCTCTTCCCGGAACCCGATGGATTAACGCTGAAGCGGAAACCGATGATAGAAGGAAGGCTGTTATTTCTTTTGGCCCGGAATACGCGCCCCTAGAACAAAGACAGGTCGAATTGGCGATTGAAGAAGCGCAGCAGCTGGTCCCAAAGCCAAAACTAGTCGCCTTCGCTTCATTCCAGTTCGATCCTGAGGCCGCAAAGGACATTGACGAGTTGAAGTGGCCAGGGGTCGATGTAATCAAAGTCCAGATGAACACTGACCTAGCGACTACGGATTTGAAGAAGAAACGAGTTAGCAACGAATCCTTCTGGCTCATTGGCCAACCTGATGTTGAAACCAAAAGACAAAACGGGAATTATCAGGTAGTTGTCAATGGCTTTGACTATTTCAATACGAGGACTGGAGAGCTAGAATCTGGAGATGCTTCAAAAGTCGCGATGTGGGAACTCGACACAGACTACGATGGAAGAAGCCTCTACCCGAGACAAGTTTTCTTCCCGATGTCAGGAACCGATGGCGGATGGAACAAGCTCGCTAAGACTCTTGCTGGATTAATAGACGAAGATCTGATCGAAAACTTTCACGGGAACAAGTCCCTCCCCTTCAAACCAGGTGGCAACGGGCAAATTGCCGTTAAGATTGTCGATGACCGAGGCATCGAATCGCTCAAGATAATCAGAGTTGGAGAATGACTTCCACAACAGATCGCCTGATTGTCAACAGCCCTTACGAAAAACCACGACTACACCTGAAATATAACAGGGAAATTAGAAAATTCGAATTGGTAGATGGACGAAGATCCGCTGGTTATATCGTCGCGTCTGACGCGTCTGGGACTTTCGACGACCCCGGGACTTTCATCCCCCTCGAAGTGGTTAATCGGGTTCGAAACAAAGTCGACAAGTGGCGAGAAGCTGGCTACAGATGGGAAGATGCCGATATCACGAGCATCACTAGAGAACTACTAGAATACTGGACGGATCCTCAAAGAGAGACTAGGCTATTCTTTTGCCAGATCGAGGCTATAGAGACACTGGTTTGGCTCGTCGAATCTCCTGACAGTGAAAGAGAGGGAATCGATCTTGCGGGAGACGGGAGTCCCTTTCAGAGACTCTGCTCAAAGATGGCCACTGGCAGCGGCAAAACTATCGTAATGGCGATGCTCATCGCATGGCAGATAATCAACAGGGAAACCTATCCGGACGACCTCAGATTTTCCAGGAACGTACTTGTCGTCGCTCCCGGAATCACAGTGAAAAATCGGCTCAAAGTGCTGTATCCGAGCGATCCTGAGAATTACTTCGAGGCTTTTGATCTAGTGCCCGTCGATATGTTCGACAGACTTCGCCGGGGATTTGTCAAAGTCGTCAACAGGCATGCACTTTCGTGGGAAACTGAAAAGCAACTCACGAAGAAAAAAAGCGTAGACAAGCGAGGACCATTAAGTGATGAAGCCTACACCAGAGAAGTCCTTGGACCGATGGCAGATGCCAAGAACATTATCGTAATCAACGACGAGGCTCACCATGCGTGGAGAGTTAGCCCCCAAGTCGAAGAAAGTTATGCAAGCGAACGAGATCTAAAGGCTAGCGTCGAGGAAGCCAAGATCTGGGTTCAGGGTCTGGACAGAATTCATAAGACACGCACCATTGTCAGATGCCACGATTTCTCCGCAACACCCTTTTTCCCATCAGGAAAGAAAGTCACAGAAGAATCGCTATTTGGATGGATAGTCAGCGACTTTGGCTTAAACGACGCCATTGAATCGGGCCTCGTAAAGACCCCCAGAGTGGTCATCAGAGACGATGGCAAACTAACCAAGAAGATGAAGTCCCGATTTTATCACATATACGAAGATCCAGAAGTAAAGTCGAACATTAGCAGGGCGGCTGAGCCCGAGGACCCGCTGCCTGATCTCGTGACTAACGCCTACTATTATCTAGGATTGGATTGGCTTGAGACACTCAAGCGATGGAATGGAATCGTGGAAACACCTCCCGTCATGATCACCGTGTGCAATAGAACTGAGACTGCCGCGAGAGTTGAGTATGCCTTCAACCACGGGAAAATTAGAGTCGATGAGTTGAAGGATCCAAAATCGACTCTTCGAATAGACTCGAAGGTCCTCAAAGAAGCGGAAGAGAGAGACGAGCTCATAGCTGAGAAACCCGAAGACTCGAAGATTCAGGGTGTCGATGCTGCGAAGGAAGATTATGCCTCAAAGCTACGACTAATGGTCAACACAGTTGGCAGAGTTGACCAGCCAGGAGGAAAAATTCAGAACGTAATTTCAGTCGGAATGCTCTCTGAGGGCTGGGACGCCAAGACAGTCACCCACATCATGGGTCTAAGAGCCTTCACCAGCCAGTTGCTATGCGAACAGGTTGTGGGAAGAGGTCTGAGACGGACATCCTACGAGGTCGACCCTGAGACTAGCTTATTCTCTCCTGAGTACGTCAACATATTCGGTGTCCCATTTACCTTCCTTCCTCAAGAAGGAGCTGACGAGACAACTCCACCAGCACCACCTAAACCTGTCACTAGGATTTCGGTCGACGACGAGAAAAAAGCGTACGAAATTACTTGGCCAAACGTCGTCAGGATAAATCACGTCTACACTCCGAAACTCTCGCTCGACGTTTCAAAGGTCAAGCGAATCGAACTGAGGCCTGAGGATACACCTCTAAGCACAGCTCTGGCGCCATTCATCGAAGGAAAGCCAGACGCGACTAAGCTTGTCGAGATTAACCTAGCAGACAAACAAGTGGAGAAACTTCTCACAGTGCTAAGGCGCCAGAGACTCATTTTCGAAATCGCTCGCGATATCTACGATCAAGTCCAGCGGGATTGGCCAGGAAACAAAGAGTACCTCATAATGCAGGTTGTCAAGATTGTTGAGGACTTTATCGATTCTAATAGGATAACCATCTACAGCTTAGAGTATCGGGAGGATCTCAAAAAACGGTTGCTGATTCTCCTCAACATGAACAAGATAGTGCAGCACATCTTCAATGCGATCCGGTTCGAGAACACCCAGCAACTTGTTCCAATTTTCAACAAAGAGAAGCCTTTGAAGTCTACCGGGGATATGATGACTTGGTACTCGACCCGGCCAGCTGAATTAACGAATCATTCTCACATCAGCCATGTCGTGTTGGATAGCACTTGGGAAGGCTCAGAAGCATTCCAGATCGACGCCGACAAGAAAGTGCAGGCTTGGGTGAAGAACGATCATCTGGGGTTCGTAATCAACTACGTTTTCAGAGGGGTCTTTCACAAGTTCTACCCGGATTTCCTTATCCGACTCTCCAATGGGAAGATGCTAATTTTAGAAGTGAAGGGGAAGGATGATCAGCAACAAAGGACAAAGAGAGACTTTCTGAATGAGTGGATCAAAGCGATAAACTCTGACGGCAGGTTCGGGAAATGGGCTTGGGCTGTGTCGTTCCGAACGTCGGACATCAAAGACATCATCAGAAAACACTCGCAGGATGAATCTAATCAAGAGTCCTAATGTCGACCCTTCGACGAGCCGAGTCTGACTTGTTAAGCCTCGAAGCAGCTCGCATCTAGGGTGGTTCCCCGCAGCATGGACGCAGAAGACTTCGCGCGAATTAGTCACAAGGCCCGGTTGCAGTCGGAGGGATACTACAGAAAGATTTTGCCCCTAATCCGGAAAAAGAAAGAAGGAAAGCGCGATTTCTACTTCATCGATTCAGCCTCTGAGCCTGGCGAAAGCGAGCGAACACTATCAGGAGTTCAAGAATCACTTGCAATCGGCAAGGTAGACAATCTCCTGCTCTTGCTACTAACACTCTTCTTCTCCCTCCTCTCGCTTGTCAACATCATCATTGGGGCTAAGGCACTGTTGATATCGGCGATTGTGCTCATCTTCGTGTTGCTGATCCCGTTCTACGTAGGTTACATCAAAGGCGCGATCTGGGACAGCATGAACTATCGAATCATCGGTTGGAATCTGCTATTTGCGGAAGCTATCGTGTTTGGAATCAACGTCCCGGCATCGGTAATCTTTCATCTGCGATTGCTGGTGCCGATTGTTACCCTGCCTTTTCCCGAATCTCTTGGTCCGCTGGCGAGCTTAGGTCTTCTTCTGGGCTCATTCTTACTCGTGGTCGTACTGGATCGACCCGCGATGATTCGAGTGGCCCAGCTCTATTTCGACAGCGCGCCTTCTCGCAGAGCTGACCTGATTGAGGCATGCACATGGGGATTAGGCAATCCTGTCGAACATGTCATCCCATCAATGATCGCGAAGGGGGATCTTGAGTATCACTGGAAATTCAAGGGACACGTGTTTCGAGTCGAGCAAGGCCTGATCGAGTGCCGAAATTTAATTTCAGGGTTTTTCCTAGGTCCCTTATACATTCCAAGACCTAGCCGGAGTTGGGTTCCTCTCATACTGGTTAGCGTGCTTGCCTTCGCCGCAGTGTGGTCATTCACAAGCTGACGATTCGAAATCAACGGGACTTTCGGTGCCAGGGGCTGGTGAAGCGTGGTGAAGCGCGAAAGAGCATCTGCGAGGTTACGAGATTCGCAGGAAGCCTGACTTCACCACACTTCACCACTTCACCAGAAAACATGTCACCCCCTTTTCTTCCGGAACGATGATTCGCACGGGGTATCTAGCTTCAAATCTGGTGAACTGTGGTGAAGTGAGGGGAAAGAAAGCTCGCTTCCTCGTTTCCTTTGACTAGCTGAATACTTTGAGCGCCGTTCTTCCAAGGTCGGTTAGTTTCACGATGCTCGACCTTCCTCTGCTCTCAACCGAGACGAATTTCCACTCCTTCTCGAGGGGGCGAAGGTGAGCTTTCAACTGGCTGTGTTCAGCTGAGGGGGTCAAGTCGGAATTTGCGACAGGTCGAATCAGTCCGACCTTGCGCAGTTTTACGATTAGATCCTTCTTCCTGATGGACCCGTTGTCCTTCTCAACTATCTCAAGAATCTTCAACGCCTGAGGGCTTGGAGACATTATCTTGTAGACGGGTACTTCGAATGGATCATCGACTTTCTCTGTCGGCGGGACTGCCACAGGCAATGGCCCATAGTTGACCCTCGCGTAGTAAGGAGTAGAGCCTACGAGCATCGAGACTATTGTCCCTGCGATCGCGGTTACTTTTGTGCCGGTAGAGACGTTGACGTAGACAAGGTTTCCTTCTTCTTTGCGAACGATCTCTTTGAACTTCGTGATGCACGCGAACAGATCCCAGAGATCTAGATATTCCTCGACCAGCTGGATTTGTTTGTATTTCTCGAACAGAGTCGACTTTATTTTGGTTAGGTATGATCCTGCGGCGTCGCCAAACTTGTAGCTGACAAGGTAAGCCTTGTCCGCTCTCATTCGAAGCAAGGGCTCGGTTACTCTGGCGACCTCGAAGCCTACCGGACAAATGTGAACCCTGAGAGGTGTTTTCAATTGCTCAAGACGTTCATGTTGTTAAGGTTCTTAACGTTATTATCGCTGACACACGTAATAGTCGCGTCTGCACTAGTCCTTCTCGACGAGACATGCCAGAAGAACACGAAATATTCGTCAACAAGAAACTCTTCAAAACTCCGGCCGACATGCTAACTGGTTCTCAGATACTACAGCTCGCCGGGTTCAGTCCCGACCAGTACGACCTCTTCATGGTCGTCGGCGAACGCAGCAAGCAGGTCCAGCCGGCAGAATCCGTCAGCATCGCGAATGGTGAACACTTCAACGCAATAACCAAGGGAGTGAACTTCGGACGATCCCCACAGAACTACAGACAGCTGTAGCCGCGCTCAAGAACAACGGGTACAACCTAGAGATCATCGAAGAGAATCCAAGGATCTACATTCTCTTTCACAAGTTCAAACTGCCCTCGGATCTCTACAACAAGGCTGAGACAGAACTGCTCGTGTTCACGACGCCCGAGTATCCGAACGCTGGCTTCGACATGTTCTGGACTGATACCGACCTAACACTCGCATCGGGTGCCGCACCTCGAGGCTCAGAACAAATGGAACAGCACCTTGGTAGGAGCTGGCGCCGTTTCAGCTGGCACCTTAACAGACCATGGAATCCGTCAACGGACGATCTCCCCAGCTACGTGTGTTACGTAGAAGAAAGACTGATGCGGGGTTGAACTAGAACGGCGGCTTGGAAGATTCGTCTACCCGAAAACGTCTATGCTAAGATCCAAGGCGACATTTCAAAATCCGTTCCTAACGAGACGGGGGGATTCCTTCTAGCGCACCCGGCAGTCCGGGGAGCCAGCCGAGCTTTGGTAATCAGAGAGTGTCTAGGCTATGACGGAGAGAAATGGAACGAACAGGAGACAGCTTTTCTTGAGCCTAAGACTTCCTATATCAGCGATTCAGCAATCGTAGCCGACAAGCAGAACGCGACACTAGTCTTCTACCACAGCCACCCCGTGAGCGGCCGCCGGGTCACATTCAGCTCAATCGACGTTAAAGGAAACAGAAAGCTACTGCCCAACCTAGCGGAATTGCTGAGCCGCAGACCCACTGGAAGCTTGGTCTTCTCTACGCAGGGTTTCGACGGAGTGGTCTTCAAAGAGGGAAGGTGGGGGCCGATTCAACAGCTTTCAATCGTTGGACAACGTCTCGCCGTACAGACGAACGTCAATGACTCCGGACCTCAAACTGGCGAACATTTGTTCGACAGACAGATTGGAGCGTTTGGAACCTCTTCCCAGCAAGCCCTGAACAGACTAAGGATCTCAGTCATTGGGGCCGGAGGAATTGGATCGGCGTTAGCTGTTCAACTCTCAAAACTTGGCGTAGGGGAACTCGTTATCATTGACCATGACAACATTGAGGAGAGCAACCTTCCTCGTCTCTATGGAGCAAAGAAGTCAGACGTCGGAAAGCCGAAGTCGTCTGTTCTGGCGAGATATCTGTCATCAGTTGGCTTCTCTAGTAAGGTTAGGCATCTCGAAAGCTCTGTCATGGAAGGCCGGATCCTCGACCTTCTGCTCGAGACAGACCTTGTAATGTGCTGTACCGATAACCAGAGAAGCCGGTCGTTCCTGAATGATTTTGCGTATCAGTACTGCGTTCCCGTCATCGATGCTGGATGCAGAGTCGTGACCGAAATTCCCCAGCCCCAATCCGCGCTGAGAGTGCAAGTGCTTGGACCCGGAAGAGCCTGCCTCTGGTGCACCGGAGTCCTTGACGGCCGCACTCTAGTTCAAGAGACACTTTCAGACACGGAAATCGAGAGACTCAGAAGTGAAGGATACGCTGCTCCAAAGAACCAGCCAGGACTGATTACTCTCACGACTATGGCTGCAAGCCTTTCCGCCCTCAGGCTCCTCAACCTCACCGCATCATACGGACCCGACTGCCCAACAAGAACACTCCTGGAACTGCTAAGCGGAGCCTTGGTCATTGACGAACCTGCAATTCAGCCTGGATGCGTTTGCGGTAAGAGAACTTGTCTCGCGGATTCTAGGCCACTCCCGACAGAGAACACCCTCGACAACGCTTTGCATGAGTGATGAGAACCGTGCTTTGCGCTGCGAGAAAACTTGTCTCTCCACTCATAGGCATTCTCTGAACGATGTCTTGAAATTTGCCGCCATTGAGGAAGTGACCATGAGCTCGGTGAAGATCTCTCAAACTTCCCCATTCGCGTGAGTTCAAAAGCATTAGAGATGAAAGGTTTCCTGCATTCGCGTTTGCAAGCAGTTCCCCTTCAAGGAAGGCGAGGCCGGGATCAATGCCCGACTTAAACATCGTCTTGAAGTACGTCGAGGCGACGTCCGTTCTTTCTAGAACCGCAATACGCCTTGTAAGGATCTTTCTCTCTTTCTGATGAAAGTCCTCAAGACCAAGTTCTTGAGATCTTAGTTCTTCGAGTTCACGTATCAACATCTCGACGTTGATGTAGCTGTAGCCTTTGCGAGTCAAGCAGTACGGGTTATCGCTTCCAAGCCCGTATTCCTTCCTTAACTTTCTCTTGAGATAGAGACCGTCGTTGTCAGCTCCATCAAAGGTTGGCGAAATGAAACCGTTCGTTCTGAGAACGCGGAAGTCCTTTCCGACTGCGCCGATTTTTCTTTTCTGCATGTTGGCAACTTGGGTCTGCGTCAGGAAAGGAGATAGCCGTCGAGGCCTACGGCCCACCTCCTTCTCCTCGCTCTCCGAGAGATCACCAACTTGCGCCCGAAAGATCAATCCAAGAACGTCTTTTTGAGCCCGTGAAAGAGCTGGGACAGTCAAGTTTCGCCGCCTTGGCGAAGCTTCCGTATAATCGTGTATTAACGCTTCATTATCTGATCATGTAATGAGCAAAGAAAGGCTCCCAGTGTGGCAAATCCCTGTTACAACAACATTGGACCGCATGCTGGAAGAGGCGGTCCGGGCGGATACTCATGTTTCGAAATCTGATTTCGTTAGGGAAGCGGTTAGGGCAAGGCTCCGCGAGATGGGGTTCGAGTACAGGTACGAGGAGCCTGTGGCAAATCGCAACGAAGTCCATGCAAGACGTGTCAAATCCTCGGTTGAGGCATCGCGCTAGTGGTCGAAGTCAGCGACTCTGCCAAGGAAGGAACACAGCTCGGCGAAGGCTCAACGCCTGAACCAGCGTGGCGCGATCTGCTCGATCCCCCGATTCACGAGGGCGGGGCGGTCGCGTTTGTTCTGCCAATCATAGGCTTGTTGACACGCTTTTTCACCAAGCAGGAGCAAGCCAGCAAAAATTTTGTTTCAACGGTCATCAAGGAACTTCTCGCTGCCATCAGCTTCCACCATCTAAGCCTACTCCGGCGTGCGATTCCAGAGCTAGGTAGCGCTGAATCTGATGAAGTCACAATGCGTGACAATTTATCTGCTCTCTTAAAGAAAGCGCTGGCTATCCGTCTCCTAGAGACGCCGCGTCTCCCAAAGAGAGACGCCCTATCCAAAAGCCTCGGATCCCTAGCAATCGCTAGCCCGATGTCATCGGTGGGAGAATTGGGTCCGGCCCCTCCGCGGAGCGACGATGAGCCTGCGGCCAAACTCTCGTGGCAGGGAATACTGGTCCCGGTATACCGTGGACCCGAGGTGCAGTTTGTTCAGCCCCTAACCGGGAGGAAGTCCCGTTTCTTCACATTGCAGGAGAGGCGCGACAAAGAACTCGTGAAGTGGGCGTCGGACGAAGTCGCAGCTCTCCACACATCGGAAGATCTAGAGCTTCTCGGTGTGACAGTTCGCGAGCTGGCAGGGTCTAGCGACGAAGCAGTACGAAGGGAGGTTCTAGCCCAACTTTTCAGGAAGTTTCTAGGCGCTTTTCTTGTAGCTCCTCCCCTGCTGCCGCTTCCTGATGCGCTCAGGGCAGAAAATGTTGGGAGAGAGGTGAGAGTCCAAGTCCAAATCGCCGGACAAGGCGACGCCAAAAATCTACCGCAACAGTGGGAGGTTCCCGAGGATACAGAGACAGAGAAGCAAGAGACAAAGAAGCGACGTGCTCATTGGATAGACGTCGCCCAAAAAGAGAACTGGCCAACTGCACGGCGAGTGCTCTTCGACGGCGAGTCAAGGACTCTGCAACCCGTCAAGGGTTGTCCCCGGATCAATTTCGTTGAAGCTTCTATCCGACCGCTGCCCGGCGAGGTACGCTATAGAGCGGAAGCATATCGGCCGGCGCTAGCCTACTTTCTCAACCAAGGCGATCTCCCCTCATCCCATCGAGTTGAACTCACTGGCATCGTGACGGACGACGACAAACGCAATCTTACAATCCTAGTTTACGATGTGCATCCCCTTGAGCTTGACTTCGAAGCCTATAAGCCCACAGCAGAAGACCTAGCGAACTTCGACAAATATTTCAGGAATAATCCAAACTTACTCGACGACCTTTGCAAAACGGTGGCGCCGCATATTGTCGGGAGGGACGACGCAAAAATTGCGGCGATGCTGGCTCTGCATTCCCCCCTCTACCTGAAAGTTGACAATCGCACGATCCGAGGGGGGACGATCGTAGCGTTCATTGGCGATAGCACCAACGGGAAATCGGAGATCATGGCGTGGTGTTTCGAGAATCTCAAGATTGGCGAGAGGGCTGTAGGCGAGTCTGCAAGCCGGGC
>Ga0070708_100001642_pt1 | contig 17137 bp, 12 predicted proteins | sample KBSK5503metaG_FD_65469 | JGI IMG/M metagenome (GOLD analysis project Ga0070708, IMG submission 65469) | Corn, switchgrass and miscanthus rhizosphere microbial communities from Kellogg Biological Station, Michigan, USA - KBS K5-50-3 metaG | ecosystem: Host-associated > Plants > Roots >... | reverse complement strand
AGAAGACTCAGGCGTGCGTTGTCGTGGATTGCTCTTTCGGGTAGCCGACTCAGCCACTCATCAACGAGCCCGAGTCGCCCTTCAGCAATCACCTCCTCCCCGTAACGTGCGATAAGCCGTGCTGCTTGCCGCTTCAGGTTGGCCTTCAGGTAGTGATAGATCGCGAGCGGCCATTGCTCGCCGGTCTCGAAGTACGAGGCCGCATGGATATGCAGGCCGGTGACCTCAGCCTCCGCGCGTTCGTCCTGAAGGCGGCGCTCGAGGAACTCGCGGAAGAGCCCGTGATATCGATATCTCGATTCGTCCAGGCGGTACGTAAAGAGACCAGCGTGCTCAAGTTGCAGAAGGTGTCGGGACCCCTCGTGGACCCCAGCCATTCGCTCGGCGAGTTCCGGAGTTATCTGCTGGAGGATCGACGTTACCAGCAGGAAGTTTCGAGTCTCATCCGTTTGTTGATCGAGGACTTCCTGCGCCAGGAAGTCGAAGAGATCGCTTTCTGTGTTGTCTGCGATTGATTCAATCAAAGCGTGGCGCTCATCAGCTGTCGTCTTGTCGCGGAGCGATACTTCGATGAGCTGGAGGCTGACAGCCCATCCCTCGGTCCGACGCTCGAGTTCGGAGACCTCATCTGAGGTGAGCGGGTCGCGGTAGACGTCCCGGAACAGCTCGGCGATTTCCGACTCGGTGAGACGCAGGTCATCGGTCCGAAGCTCACCGTAGCCTGCGTGCGTCTTGAAGCGAGCGAACTGGAGCTGGGGCTTGCCTCGCGAGGCAAAGACAAAACGGCAGGTCGGTGGCGCATCGCGCAGGATCTGATTCCAGAGCCCACGCACCTCGGTCACGCTCGCGACGTACTGCCAGTCGTCGATGATGAAGGTACACGGCTCGGTCAGCCGCTCGTGCATCTCCGCCAACAGGAAGGCCGTCACCCCGGGCCGGCTCGAGCCTGGGCCGCCCATCTGGCGCAGCACGCTGTGCGCACGACGCCCGAAGCCAGGGTGGCGCTGGCTCACGGCCTCCACGATGTAGCTGATGTGGAGCGTCCAGTCGCGATCGCTGCGGTCGAGCTTGTACCAGTAGCACGGGAACTCGACTTCACGCTCCCATTGCCACAGGAGCGTGGTCTTCCCGTATCCCGCCTCCGCGGCGAGAACGAGCGCTCGACATCCGGACCGCTCATGCAGCCAGTCAACGAGCCTGCCCCGCCTGAGTGTTGGCGTCACATAGTGCGGGGCCGTGATTTTGTTATGGATGAGCGGGTAGGTGCTCTTGTGCTCCTCCAACGGCTTGCGCTCCCGGGCGGGAAGGATCGCTAAGTGTCGAGACGCCTCTCGCAACGACGCCGTCGGGTGAACGGACTCTAGCTGGATGCCGATTATCGGAGCATTACTGTCAGCAGGGAAGGCTGTGGTCGCGTGACGCCCGCGCGGGGAGACATGGGAGCGGGTTCGTCGCACGTGCGCAGAACGATTCAAGCCGGGCGTGGTGATGCAGAGTCAATCGGCAGACGTACAAGTACGAGATGGAAGGCGGGCCGCGCGACGATCGGCTAGAGTCGCGCTGGATGCGCGCCTTCATCGGCCTTGGAGGGAACCTGCCGGGGACTCGCGCGGCGTTAGGTCGTGCGGTTTCAGAGCTGAGAGCCATCGGTCACGTCGTCCACGCCTCTTCGCTCTACACGAGCGCTCCGCGCGACCTCGTGGATCAACCGGATTTCACGAACGCCGCCGTTGAATTCGAATCAGACCTCGAGCCCGATGAGCTCCTGTTGGATCTGAAACGCCTGGAGCTCTCCCTGGGACGTGATCCTCATGGGATCCGATTCGGTCCGCGTCTCATTGACCTGGACATCCTCGCCATCGACGGGAGGTGCGTCGAGGATCAGCAGTTGGATCTGATCGTTCCACACCCGCGCCTCCATGAACGTCGATTTGCCCTGGAGCCGCTCGCCGAGCTCGACCCGCAGCTCCGCCCGTGGCGGGGCTGCGCCGACGTGCGTCGGGACGTGACGGTGGCCGACCTGCTGCCAACGGTCGCGGATCAGGAGGTTCGGCGGATCGCCGATCCGGATTGGGCGGACCGCGCTCAGCCGGCGAGGTGACGACCGGCGTGCTTCTCCGAAGAGACTAGACGCGCACCTTGGGGGGTAGCTGGCCGTCGAAGGTGTGCACCGTGTCGATGAAGCGCACCGTCCCCTTGCCGTAAGCCATCACCAGCGAGTGCGTGCGCGCGCCACCACCGAAGAAACGGACGCCGCGCAGGAGCTCGCCATCGGTCACGCCGGTGGCGCAGAAGACGACGCGTTCGCCCGACGCAAGGTCGTTCGTGCGGTAGACGCGGTCGACGTCGTCGACGTCCAGCCCCATCGTCCGGCCGCGTTCCTTCTCAGCCTCGCTGCGCCATGCGAACTTGGCCTGGATCTCGCCGCCGAGGCATTTCAGGGCGGCAGCGGTGAGGACGCCCTCCGGGGCGCCGCCGATGCCAAGCACGGCGTGGACACCGGTCCCCGAGACGGCAACGGAGATCCCGGCCGTCAGATCGCCGTCGCTGATGAGCTTGATCCGTGCCCCGACTTCCCTGACCTTGGCGATCAGCCTCTCGTGCCGAGGCCGCTCGAGGATCACGACTGTGATGTCCCAGACGTGGCGGCCGAGCGCCTCCGCGATCGTGTGGATCGTCTTGTCCACCGGATCGTCGATATGCACGTGGCCGGCGACCTGCGGCCCGACGATCAGCTTGCGGAGGTAGGTGTCCGGCGCGTGCATGAGACCGCCCGGTTCGGCGGCGGCGAGCACCGCGGTGGCGTTCGGGGAGCCGGTGGCCACCAGGTTCGTCCCTTCGAGCGGATCGACGGCGATGTCCACGTGGGTCGCGGCATCCGGGTTGCCCACCTTCTCGCCGATGTAGAGCATGGGCGCCTGGTCGCGCTCACCCTCGCCAATGACGATGGTGCCGCTGATCTCCGCCTCCTCCATGGCGCGGCGCATCGCCTCGACCGCGGCGCGGTCCGCGCCGTCCCGGTCACCACGGCCCATGAGACGCGCGGCGGCGATGGCTCCCGCCTCTGTGGCGGCGACGGCCTCGACGCTGACGAGGGTATCCACGCTCAGTGCCGGAAGTGCCGGCGGCCGGTAAAGACCATGGCCATGTGGTGGCGGTCCGCCACCTCGATCGCCATCTCGTCGCGAATGCTCCCGCCCGGCTGGATGATGGCCGTCACACCGGCCTGCGCAGCGATCTGGATCCCGTCCGGGAAGGGGAAGTAGGCGTCGGAGGCCATCACGCTCAGGGGCGCCCGCTCGCCGGCCTTGCGCAGCGCCACCTCGACGCTCACCACGCGCGATGGCTGCCCGGCACCCATGCCCACCATGGCGTGCCGTTTCGCAAGGACGATGGCGTTGCTCTTCACGTGCCGCACGGCTCGCCAGGCGAAGAGGAGGTCGGTCAGCTCTTCCAGGGTTGGACGCCGTTGCGTCACCACCTGCAGCTTGTTGCGATCCTCCTCCAGCGAGTCGAAGGTCTGGACCAGTAACCCGCCGCCGATTCGCTTGAAGTCGAAATTGCCGATCCCCATCTCGGGACCGCTTGCGTCGCTGGGTGGCACCTCGATGATCTCGAAGCCCTTCTTGGTGCGCAGGATCTCGAGCGCCTCGGGCGTGTAGTCGGGGGCGACGATCGCCTCGAAGAAGCCGGGGCGGATGGCCCGAGCGGTTGCTTCGTCGACCACCCGATTGGCACCGATGATTCCGCCGTAGGCGCTCACACTGTCGCCTTCCAGGGCTGCCCGGAACGCATCGGCCAGGTCAACGACGCTGGCCAGTCCGCAGGGATTGCCATGCTTGACGATGCAGACCGTGGGCGTCTTGAAGTCGCTGGCGATCTGCCAGGCAGCGTCGAGGTCGAGCAGGTTGTTGAAAGACAGGTCCTTGCCGGCCATCTGGCGTGCCGTCGAGATAGAGCTGCGCCGCTGCGCGGGATCGGCGTAGAAGGCACCGAGCTGGTGCGGGTTCTCGCCGTAGCGCAGGTCCGAGCGCTTTTCGACGACGAGGGTCAGGTGGTTCGGGAAGAGCATGCCTGCCTGCATGTTGAGGTACGAGGCGATCTGCGCGTCGTAGGCGGCGGTCAGCGCAAAGGCCTCCGTCGCCAGCTTCTGCCGCGTCTCCGGGCTGACGCCGCCGATCGACTTCAGGTCACGCAGGACCGATGCGTACTGCGTGGGATCGCTGATGGCGGCCACGCCTGGGAAGTTCTTGGCTGCGGCCCTCAGGAGCGCCACCCCGCCGATGTCGATCTGTTCCAACGCCTGGTCGAGGGTCGTTCCTTCGACCGTCAGGGTCTCGGCGAACGGATAGAGGTTCACGACCACGATGTCGATCAGACCGATGCCGTGCTCTGCCAGCTGCGCGAGGTGGTCCGGCTGGTCGCGGCGCGCGAGCAGACCGGCGAATATCGCGGGATGCAGGGTCTTGACCCGACCGCCCAGGATCTCGGGGGTATCGGTCAATTCCGCGACCGGTTTGACCCCGATGTGGTTCTCTTCGAGATGCGCGCGGGTGCCATCCGTGGCGAAGCACTCGACCCCTGCATCCGTCAGGCCGCGGGCAAGCTCGACGATGCCCTCACGGTCGGAAACGGAGAGGAGAGCGCGCAATCCGCAACCTCGAACTTGCAGCGTTGCGTGGACGGCCAAGACGCGTGACGGGTGGGCGTGCGGCCTCGGCTCGTCAGTATAGCCGCGCCAGGCTCTCTGTTAGACTCCGCGGCCGATGACGCTGCTCTTCAATCCCTTCACGCCGATCGACTATCCCGACCTCTTCACGCTGATGTGGGTCGGCGGCCTTGTGATCCTGGTCGGCGCAATCCTCGTCTACAACGCGGCCCAGGTCCGATACCGACGGTACCCGACAATCCTCGCGCTTCACGAGTGGGTCTTCTGGTCGATCGCGGTCACCTGGGGAATCGTTCCCCTGCTGGTCGTGATCCACGTCCCGCTAGCCCTGCTATTGCTCGTCACGCTGCCCGGAATGGCGATTGCCGTGTACGCTCGATTCTTCAAGTTCCCGCCGGTCATTGCCGCGGCCAACGACGAGATCCGTCGGCGGCGGTTCGTCCCGCCGCCACGCCGCGAGGAGCGAGGCCGGTCCCGCCCGACGCCGACTGGCGGCCATCGGGCTCATCGCCGCCGCTAGCGCTTCGATAGTCCCTGTCGGCTCAGTCTCCGCCTGTGCCGGCGCCCACGGGCTCGGCCGCTTCACCGGAATCCGATGTAGAGGTCGCCTTCTCGAAGACGATTTCGCCGTCGCGCACATCGATGCGCACAATGTCGCCGGCGGCGAACTCGCCGGCCAGGATCCGCCGCGCCAGCGGGTTTTCGATCTCGCGCTGGATGGCACGCCGGAGCGGCCGGGCACCGTACGTCGGGTCGTAGCCCTCGCGCGCAACATGCGCGCGCGCCGGATCGGTCATCGCCAGCTGGATCTGAGCCTCAGCCAGTCGCCGGGCCGTGCCCTCCAGGAGCAGCCCCACGATCCTGGAGAGCTGCTCATCGTTCAGCGGACGGAAGACGATGATCTCGTCAACGCGGTTCAGGAACTCCGGCCGGAAATGCTCGCGTAGCTGGAGGAGCACGCGCTGCGCTGCCTCATCGAAGGCAGTCTCGCCCCGCTCGGCAGCGTCGACCAGTGATTGCGAGCCGATGTTGCTGGTCATGATAATGACCGTGTTCTTGAAGTCGACGGTTCGACCCTGCGAGTCGGTCAGCCGCCCGTCGTCGAGGAGCTGGAGCAGGACGTTGAAGACGTCCGGGTGCGCCTTCTCGATCTCATCGAAGAGGACCACCTGGTACGGGCGGCGCCGCACCGCCTCGGTGAGCTGGCCGCCCTCCTCGTACCCAACATAACCCGGCGGGGCGCCGACCAGCCTGCTGACGGCGAACTTCTCCATGTACTCGCTCATGTCGATCCGCACGATCGCCTGCTCGTCGTCGAAGAGGAACTCGGCGAGCGCACGGGCGAGCTCCGTCTTCCCCACGCCCGTTGGGCCGAGGAAGATGAATGAGCCGATTGGCCGCTTGGGGTCCTTGAGCCCGGCGCGGGCCCGACGAATCGCGTCGCTGACGGCGGTGACCGCCTGGTCCTGACCGATGAGCCGCTCATGGAGGCGATCCTCCATCTTGAGCAGCTTCTCCGTCTCCCCTTCCATCAGGCGCGTGACGGGAATCCCGGTCCAGCGGCTGACAATGGCGGCAATGTCGTCCGCGTCGACCTCCTCCTTTACGAGCACCGATCCAGCGGCCTTGAGCTCTCGGAGCTTCTGCTCCTGCTCGACCAGCTGCTTCTGGAGCTCGTTGGCCCGCCCGTACTGCAGCTCGGAGGCGCGCTGGTAGTCCTGGGCGCGCGTGGCTTCCTCGATCTGGGGCTGTAGCCGCTCGATCTCCTCGCGCGTTTCGCGGATGGCGGCGACGATCTCCTTCTCACGCTGCCACTGCGCCTTCATCGCACCGCCGCGTTCGCGGAGGTCTCCGAGCTCTTCCTCGAGGACCTTGAGGCGAGCCTTCGAGGCGTCGTCCTTCTCCTTCCGAAGCGCCTCGCGCTCGATTTCGAGCTGCATACGGCGCCGCTCGAGCTCATCGAGCTCCACAGGCATGGAGTCCATCTCCATGCGGAGCCGCGAGGCGGCCTCGTCCACGAGATCGATCGCCTTGTCCGGTAGGAAGCGCTCGGTGATGTACCGATTGGAGAGGACCGCAGCGGCGACCAGCGCGGAGTCGGTGATCCGCACGCCGTGGTGCACCTCGTAGCGTTCGCGGAGGCCGCGAAGGATGGAGATCGTGTCCTCGACGCTGGGCTGATCGACGATGATCGGCTGGAAGCGGCGCTCGAGCGCCGCGTCCTTCTCGATGTTCTTGCGGTACTCGTCGAGGGTGGTCGCACCGATGCAGTGCAGCTCACCCCGCGCGAGCATCGGCTTCAGCAGGTTGGCGGCATCCATGGCTCCCTCGGCAGCCCCGGCGCCAACCACGGTGTGCAGCTCGTCGATGAAGACGACGATCTGGCCCTCCGCGGCGGTGATCTCCTTGAGGACGGCCTTGAGACGCTCCTCGAACTCGCCGCGGTACTTGGCTCCGGCCACCATGGCGCCCAGGTCGAGGGCAACCACCCGCTTGTCGCGAAGCCCCTCGGGCACGTCCCCACGCACGATGCGCTGTGCGAGGCCCTCGACGATCGCGGTCTTGCCGACGCCCGGCTCCCCAATGAGGACGGGGTTGTTCTTCGTCCGACGGCTGAGGACCTGGATGACGCGCCGTATCTCCTCATCCCGGCCGATCACCGGGTCGAGCAGCCCCCGGCGGGCGGCATCGGTCAGATCGCGTCCGTACTTCTCGAGCGCCTCGTAGGTCGCCTCTGGGTTCTCAGTCGTCACTCGCTGAGATCCTCGAATCTGGGTGAGGGCATTGAGGACCGCTGCATCGTCGACGCCGGCGACGCGCAGGATCCGCTGCGCGCTGCTGCCGGACCGGTCCTCAAGGATGGCGAGCAGCAGATGTTCTGTCGAGACGTAGTCGTCGTGCATGCGCTCCGCGACCGTGTGCGCGTCGGAGAGAACACGGCGTGCCTCATTGGATAGCGTCAGCTGGGCCGCTACGCCCTCGACGCGCGGCAGCTTGGCCAGCTCGACCCGAAGGCGCGCGGCGATCTCGGCAGGGTCGACTTCGAGCCGCTGCAGGACCGCAGGAATCACGCCGTCAGGCTGTTCGGTCAGGACCAGGAGGACGTGCGCGACCTGCAGTTCGGGGTGCCCTTCGCCCTCGGCGAGCTGCTGGGCTTCGAGGATGGCGTCGCGGGCGCGCTGGGTGAATCGCTCGATGCGCATCGGCTAATTGGCCTCCGCTGATTTCGGCGAAGAACCACCTCGCCGCGGATCAGCCTGTGGATGCCGCGCCAGGGTTGCGGCGATCTCCTTGCGTGCCTCCTCGTCCAGCCGGGGTAGCACAACGCGTACCCGAACGATCAGGTCGCCCCGAGTCGCGTTCGATCCCTTGTCCGACCGGGGCAGGCCGCGCCCGGCCAGGTGGATCTCCTGGCCGTTCTGCGTGTTCGGACGGATGCGGAGCTTGACCTGGCCGGTCGGGGTTGGCACCGGGACCTCGTCGCCCGCGATCGCCTCGGCCAGGGTGATCGCCACCTCGGTCACCAGGTCTGCCCCCCGTCGCTCGAAGCGCGGATCCGGCGCGATGCGGACGGTCAAGTAGAGGTCGCCTGCCGAGCTGGAGGAGCCATCGGTGCGGCGCGCGCCCGCGCCGCGCAGCTTGATGCGGGCGCCATCCGCCACGCCGGGCGGGATGGTGACCTGGATCCGACGGCCGTCGATGCTGACCATGCGCTGCGTCCCACGAGCGGCCTCGGCGAGGCTGATTTCGGCCTCGGCGTGGGCGTCCGGAGCGCGAGGGAGCGTCGTCCGTGTCCGCGCTGACGAGCCGCCCGAGGTGCGGGCGCCGCCCAGATCGGGAAACTCGAAGGCCTGCTCGAAGGGCGAGCCGCCCGCTGTCCCGAAAGAGAAACCGCTGTCGCCGAAGAACGTGCGGAAGAAGTCGGAGAAGTCGCCCATTTCATCGGGGGAGACACGGCGATAGGTGAAGCGTGTGCCTGGGCTGGCCCCGAATGCCCCACCCCACTCGCCGCCGGATTCGGCGCCGGCGAAGGGCCCTCCGGGGAACCCTGCCTGGCCGCCGTACTGCTGGTATGTCTGCCAATTGGCGCCTAGCTCGTCGTAGCGCTTGCGCTTCTCCGGATCCGAGAGAACGGCCTGCGCCTCGTTGATCTCCTTGAAGCGCTGCTCGCTCGCCGAATCGCCGGGGTTCCGGTCAGGATGGAGCTGGCGCGCCAGACGTCGGTAGGCCTTCTTGATCTCGGCCTGCGTCGCCGTCTTCGGAACGCCCAGGACTTCGTAGTAGTCCTTGTACTCCATTCAGCCGGCTCTCCCGGCCGGCCTGCTTTTCAGGCCGGCCCAGTGATCAGGCGCGTCACGCGGTACCCCAGATGGGTAGTCCCTTGCGCGTGCCGCTGACGTAGGCGTCCCTCAGGCGTTCGGCACCGGCGGTTGATCCGCCGGAGCCGGCGGGGTGACCGGAAGTGACGGCTTGGGAGTCGCGGGCCTGCGGCCCGCACCTCCCGCCTTGGCCGCGACCGGCTCGCGCCGTGCGCGCCGAACGACAGCCTTCTGACGAGCCGCGCGCTCGGCCTTGATCCGGGTCGCCGGGCGCGCGTGATCGATCAGCGCCTGGGCGAGCACCTCGTCCATGGTCTCGACCGGGATGATCTTCAGCTGGTTGAGCACCTCCTCCGGCACGTCGACGAGGTCCTTCTCGTTCCGCCGAGGGATGAGGACCGTCTTCACGCCGGCGAGGTGTGCCGCCAGCAGCTTGCTCTTCAGCCCACCGATCGGCAGGACACGACCGCGCAGGGTGATCTCGCCGGTCATCGCCAGGTCTCGTCGGATCGGCTTGCCGGTGAGCAGGCTCGCCATGGCAGTTGCCATCGTGACCCCCGCCGACGGGCCGTCCTTGGGCGTGGCGCCCGCGGGGACGTGGATATGGATCGTGTGCTTTTCGAAGATCGTGGGGTCGATTCCCAGCTCCCTGGAGCGCGCCCGCACGTAGCTGAGCCCGGCCCGAGCCGACTCCTTCATCACGTCGCCGAGCTGCCCGGTGAGGATGAAGTCGTCCTTCCCCTCCATCTGGGTCGTCTCGACCTGGACGATGTCGCCACCGGCATCGGAGACGACCAGCCCGGTCGCCATCCCCACCTGGTCCTCGTCGTCCAGCTCGCCGTACTCAAAGCGAGCGGGGCCGAGGTAGTCCTCCAGGTCGGCCGCGGTCACAGTCACGCGGACCTTGGGGTCGCCCGCCACCCGACGTGCGACCTTGCGGGCGATGTTCGCGATCTCGCGCTCGATGTTCCGAACTCCGGCCTCCTTGGTGAAGGCCTGGATCAGCCGCACGAGGGCGCCTTCCTCGAGCGTCAGCTGCTCCTCGGTGAGGCCGTGTGCCTCGAGCTGCTTGGGGAACAGGAACCTCTGGGCGATCCGCAGCTTCTCGAGCTGCGTGTAGCCGGGAAGCTGGATCACCTCCATCCGGTCGCGCAGCGCCGGCGGGATGGTGTCGAGCATGTTGGCCGTGGCGATGAAGAGGACCTTGGACAGGTCGAATGGCACCTCCAGGTAGTTGTCCTGGAAGCTGAAGTTCTGCTCGGGGTCGAGCACCTCCAGCAGGGCCGATGACGGGTCGCCCCGGAAGTCCATGCCGACCTTGTCGATCTCGTCGAGCATGAAGACCGGGTTCGCCGAGCCCGCCGTCTTGATGCTCTGGATCACGCGGCCCGGCAGGGCGCCGATGTAGGTGCGCCGATGGCCGCGGATCTCCGCCTCATCGTGGATGCCGCCCAGGCTCATGCGGACGAACTTCCGTCCCATGGCCCGAGCGATGCTCCGGCCCAGGCTCGTCTTGCCCACGCCGGGAGGGCCGACGAAGAGGAGGATCGGCGAGCGGATCTTTTCCGCCAGCTTGCGGACCGCCATGTACTCGACGATCCGCTCCTTGGGCTTCTCGAGCCCGTAGTGATCCTCGTTGAGGACCTTCTCGGCATCGGTCAGGTCGAGGTTGTCGTCGCTATAGCTGCCCCAGGGCAGACTGACCAGCCAGTCGACGTAGGTGCGGATGACGCCCTGTTCGGGGGAGGCGGACGGGATCCGGCTGAGCCGATCGACCTCCTTGAGCGCCTTCTCCTTGACCTCGTCGGGCATGGCCGACTGCTCGACCTTCTCGCGAAGCTCGGTCGCCTCGGCCACCGCCGGGTCGTCCTCGCCGAGCTCCTTCTGGATCGCCTTGAGCTGCTCGCGCAGGATGTACTCGCGCTGGGTCTTGTCCATCTCGGACTTGACCTCGCTCTGGATCCTGCCCTTCAGCTCGAGGACCTCGATCTGCTTCGCCAGGAAGCCGCTCACCAGGCGAAGCCGCTCCGCGACATCGATCGTCTCGAGCAGCTGCTGGCGGAGCTCCGTGCTCATGTCCGGGCTGTAGGCGACCATGTCGGCCAGCAGCCCGCCGTCGGAGATATTCCGGGCGGCGACTGCAACCTCGGGCGGAACGGATGCGCCGGACGTCACGTACGTCTCGATCTGACCCTGGACCGATGCCATCAGGGCCTCGACCTCCAGGCTCTTGGCGTGGGTATCGTCGATATCCTCGACGCGCGCCTCGAGGTGCGGATCGGTCTGCACCAGGTCGAGCAGCCGAATCCGCTTCTGACCCTGAACGATTGCGCGGATCGTGCCGTCCTGCAGTCGGATCACCTGGGCGATCTTTGCCAGGGTGCCGATGCTGTACAGCTCGTCGACGCTGTCGACCTCTTCAGTTTCTGAGCTGCGTTGGGTGATGAGCGCGACCGGCGAACTCAAGCGCACGGCGCGATCGAGTGCCTTGACGCTGCGATCGCGTCCCACCTGGAGTGGCACGATCATCTCCGGGAAGATCACCGTGTCGCGCAGCGCGACGAGCGGCAAGACCTGGACCCGGTCCACGTCCTGCGTCTTCTCCGCCTCCGCCTCAGGCTCGACGGCTTCGTTTCGAATCTCTGATTCCATCGTTGGTCACATGTCCCTTCGATCGAGGTCGGTCGCCGGTTCTGGCTCATCACCCTCGACGTAACGCTCGACATCAGCCCCATCGAACAGGTCGTAGACGCGGATCTTGCCGAGCGCCTCGAGCTGAAGGATGACCTTGACGCCCGCCAGGTTGACCCCCTGGCGTCGGGTCAGGAAGCGGATGATACGCACCCGCTGGATATCCGCCTCAGAGTAGAGGCGAAGATTGTTGCGCCGCTGCGGGCAGAGGAGTCCTTCCTCCTCGTAGATCCGCAGCGTGCGCGGATGCACGCTCGCCAGCTCGGCGGCGATGCTGATGAAATAGCGCGGCCGCTGAAGATCGCGGCGGACGCTCACATCATGCCCCCGCCGCGCTCAGCGGATTCATCGCCTGCCGCAAGGTCATTATCTCGGGGAGCGTCGTATGGGGTCAGGTTAGCCATGGTTTCGAACCTTCCTACACGCTCAATTCTTGTCTCCGCACTGCGTGCAGTCGGTGCGTGCCGGTACCCTAATCATTGACAATCTCGTTGTCAAGGGTTCTACCACCGGATGAGTCGGTTAGAGGCGTCTATCCCCGGTTGCGCAGTGTGACCAGCAGGCGCCTCAGCCGCGTGGACGCGCGGCGGGCTTCGTGGGGGGGAAGTGTTCGCCCCGCGTAGCGGACGAGCTGGTAAGCAACGGCCAGGCGGCGGAATGAGGGGTCGGCCAGCCCTTCGCCGCGGATCCGGCGGGCGTGGACGGCCGGCGTCTCTTCCGGCTGGCGCGGCCAGCGGCCGTCGCTGGCGAGAGCGTCGAGCGCGGCCAGGTAGGCGCCTGCCGGATCCTCCGCCGCGTAGCGCCGGCGGCGCGGACGGCTCGGGGGCGTTGCCGGGGACTCCGGCAGCTCAGACGGATCGGGAATGACGATCGAGCGCTCCTCGAAGCCCTGGGCCAGTGCCCGCGCCAGCCGGCGGCGCTCCTGCCAGCGCAGGTAGATGATGGCTCCCACGATCAGCAGCTCGAAGAAGATCAACAACCCGACCAGGGCGTAGAAGATCACCGTGGGTGCGACGTTCTCAGGTGTCACGGGAACCGACGAGAAGTTGGGGAGCGTGATCGATGGCAAGTTGATGCCGCTCGGGATGATGCGATGCAAGGCCTCCGCGACCGCCGCGGCGAGCAGGAGGACCGGGGTCATGAGCACCAGGAACGCGATGACGAGCACACGAATCGGTCCATAGACCATCGCGACGAGGGCCCGGGTGGGGACGCCGAGGATCGATGCAGTGGGGACACCGATGACCATCACGGCGACCGCCACCACGCCGAGGGTCGCGAGCCAGGTGCGGTTTCGACGCCAGTCGCTCCCGGTTGCAACCCGCACAGCCTCGAGGCGCGCAAGTCCCATCGCAGCGAAGGCGGAGCCGGTGAAGACCATGGTGCCGATGAACGCGGCATCGGTGAAGAGTGGCCGCGCGCCAACCGGTGCCACCGCCTGGCCGAGGAGCCATGGGATCGCCAGGCCGGGGATGCCCCAGCGCAGCAGCCGTTCCTGCGCGACCTCATCGTCGTCAGGATCGTCATGCGCGGCCCCACGGATGACCGCGATGCCTGCGAGCCAGCCACCCAGGTGCATCCCCAACGCAGCGGTGAGATTGCCACTCACCACGGCGTCGCGCACGTGCGGGTCGAGGAACCATCCGAGTGCGCCGCCCGCCAACGCCAGCAGGGGCAGGCCGATCGCCTCCGTGGCCGCGCCGCGCCATTTGCTTCTCCGGCCCCAGGCCATGCCGACGCCAGCCAGCATCGCCAGCTCGATCGGGCCGATGTGCGGCGGCTGATCGGAGAGCGCCTGCGCGGCGGCATACACAACCGCGACCCAGCCGCCTTCGGCGAGGGTCTGCAGGAGGGGGAGGATCCTAGACGGCAAGCTCGAGCGCACGTGCCCGCCTCCAGTCCGGTGACAGCCTCGCCACGCTCGCCCGAATTCCCGCGGTGCGTAGCGCCCGCGCCTGGACGGCGGCAGCGTCGCCCATGGCGACCAGCTCGACGTCGTATCCGCTAAGGGTAAGCCGGCGAAGGACGCCGATCCGGCGACGCGGGTCGCGTGCGGTGAGCGCGAGGATGGTGCGGCCCGGCGCGAGCCGGCGGGTCAGCCACGTCAGGAGCTCCTCGTACGGACCGGAGCTGACCGGACTGATCCTGGCCAGCAGCTCGCCGACGCGCGTCACCTGTCCGACCGAGGCATCCGGCGCGAGCCATGCGATCCGCTGCGCGGTGCCGGTGAACGCCGCCGCCGCCAGGCCGCAGGCGGTCCCATCGAGGATCATGCGGCGAGCGAGGGAGGCTGCCGCGACGCAGAGTCCTTCGAAGGCCGCGTCGTCATACGCCATCTCCCAGTACGGTCCCTCGATCGTCTGTGCGTCGAGCGCGATGATCACCTCGCGACCCTGCGCTGGCTCATAGCGACGGGCGACGGGCACCCCGAGCCTGGCGGTCGCCCGCCAGTGGACTCGACGCAGCGGGTCGCCGGGTTGAAATGGCCGGACCCCACCGAACAGGGCCGGGTCATGGAAGAGGCTTCGGCGGGCGCGCCGGTCGCCGAGCGGCGCCCGGGTGCTCCCCGGCCGGCGAAGGGGGAGCGTGCGGGGGGCGACGGTGAGGGCCGCCGGCAGGTCGAGCGAGACGGCGGCGGCGTCGCGTCCCAGGATGTCGCGGACCAGCAGCCGGACCGGGCCGAACTCGAAATGGCCGCGGCGTTCGGCGTCGATGTGATAGTGGCGCACCACGCGCTCGAACCAGGCGAGCGACCACGCGTTGTGGAGGTGGCGCCGGCCGATCTGCTCCGCGTCGAGGTCGAGGACTGGCCTCTCGCGTATGACCAGGCCATCGGTCACCAGATCGTCGGCTGAAACCCACGGCAGCGGCAGCGCCTTGCGGTTCCAGATCCGCACGTCGAACGTCACCGTGTCGCCGACGACGGCGCGCGTCCCGCCCAGCCGGCGACGGTATTGGACCTCGCGCATGCCGTAGCGAGTCCATAGGCGCGTCAGCGTTCCATACGCGAAGGTGATCGTGGCCACCAGGTAGAGACCGGGCGCATTGACGATGGCTCCCAGCAGGGCCATGGCCACCGCCACTGCGATCCACTGGGCCATGCCTTCACCTCCAACCTCGCCGCTTGCCGGCCGCTTCAGACCGGGGCGCCTGTCTCCTCGGCCAGCGGGATCGGCACCGAACCCAGGACCGACTCGACCGCCCCCTCGACGGTCGCCCCACGCAGCTCGCGGTCGACGTCGAGCATGAGCCGGTGATCGAGGACCGCGTGAGCCACGGCGCGCACGTCGTCGGGCAGGACGAAGTCACGACCGTCGAGCGCTGCCCAACCCTGGCTCGCCCGATACAGGGCCACTGCGCTGCGCGGCGATCCTCCGAGCCGCAGGTCAGCGTGCTCTCGCGTCGCGCGCACGAGTGCCACGGCGTACTGCTCGACATCGTCACTAACGTGGACGCGCCGGACCATTTCGCGGGCGGCGAGCAGGTCCGCCGCCCGGGCGACGGTGGGCACCTGGTCCAGCGGCTCCGCGATCTCGCGGTAGCGGCGCGCGATCGCCCGCTCGGACGGCTCGTCGGGGTAACCGATATGAATGCGTACCAGGAATCGGTCGAGCTGTGCCTCGGGCAGGGAGAAGGTACCCTCCAGCTCGATCGGGTTCTGTGTGGCGAGCACCACGAACGGATCGGGCAACGGCCTCGTCTCGCCCTCCGCGCTCACCTGTCGCTCCTGCATTGCCTCGAGGAGCGCCGATTGGGTGCGCGGTGTCGCACGGTTGATCTCGTCGACGAGGAGGACGTTGGTGAAGACCGGACCGGGCACGAAGCGGAATGTGCGGCCCTCGAGGATGCTGCTGCCGGTCACGTCAGTGGGGAGGAGGTCGGGCGTGCCCTGCACACGCGCGAAGGTCAGGTCGAGGGCGCGCGCGAACGCGCGCGCGAGGAGCGTCTTCCCGACCCCCGGCACGTCCTCAATGAGGGCATGCCCGTCCGCGAGCAGTGCCACCGCCAGGAGCCGCAGTGGGTCATCGGCGCCGACCACCGCCACGCTGACCGCCTCGCGCAGCGCGGCAAAGAGGCGGCCGGCATCGGTGGGCGAGTCGGTCACGTGATAGGTACCTCGTATCAGGGTTGTGCGTTCACGATCTGCCAGCGTCGGGCTCCGACGTCGAGGCCGCCGGGGAGCGGGGAGGCGACTGCGCGCAGGTCGACGACCAGGACGGTGGTCTGCGCCACGGGCACCAGCTCGGTGCCGGAGAAGATTCCCAGGAATCGCGACGGGCGCCGCTCGTAGCGGACCGTTTCGGCGATAGCCTCTGCGGTGTCGGTCGTCTGGTTGCGGATCGTGATCCGCACATTACGCAGCAGGTTCTCCGGGGCTTCAGCGCAATCCGCGCTCAATTCACCAGCTCGGCAGAGGGCGCTGAGGGCGTGAAGGGCGGTGGTGGCGGCCGCGGTCACCGCTACCGGATTCGCGGCGAGATCCGCCGCGAATGGGGGGGCCTGCGGCTGCTGCTGGTCGGGCCAACGGGCCTCGAAGCGGTCCAGGACAGCAGCGGGTGAGGCGCCTGACGCCCCGACCACCCAGAACCCGGTGCCCCACAGGAGGAGGGGCAGGCTCAGCCACGCGACCGCGGGCGCGGGCGACCGAGGTGGGGTCGGACGGATGGCTCCCTGCCGTCGTTGGGCGCGGTGGTAGGCGCCCACCGCCTGCACGGCCCACGCAACGAGGAATGCCACGCCGCCCAGGAACGGAACGACGTACCAGGTCGTCTGCGCCAGACCGATGACTAGGTAGGCGAGGCTCGCCAGGGCGGCGATCTCGGCGAGCATCAAGCTCAGGCCCGCCTGCCCTCGACCGAGGGCGATGTCACCCAGGCCCCAGATGAGCAGCGACCGACGGAGGACGGAGCCCGGGGTTGCGGGCACCGCTGGATTGGCGCCCTTCACTCCCCGATCAACAAGCCGCGCAGCTCGGCCTCGCCCTTCGCCGAGGTGACGGCCAGCACCCGGTCGCCGCTCAGCAACCGGGTCTCCGGGCGCGCGGGGAGCGCATGGTCGTCGCGGAGGACGACGGCAAGGATGCTCCCCTCGGGAAGCTTCACGTCCCGCAGCTCCTTGCCGACGATCGGCGACGCGGCCTCGAGTCGCGCCTCGACGATCTCGAGCTCGCCACCTTCCAGCTCAGTGAGGTGGAGCAGGCCGTGGACGGGGATCTCGTGCTCGATCACGCCCAGGATGGTGCGGATCGGGCTGACCGTCTCGTCAATCGCAAGCTGCCGGAAGAGCTGCTCGTGCTTGGGATTGTTCACGCGGGCAATCGAACGCGGAACGTTGAAATGCATCTTGGCGATCTGGCAGGCGGCGAGGTTCACCGCGTCGTCGCCGGTCACCGCCGCCACCACGTCGGCGCGGGCCATGCCCGCCTCGGCCTGGTAGCGCCCCTCGCAGCCGTCGTTCG
>Ga0070708_100001641_pt1 | contig 17140 bp, 17 predicted proteins | sample KBSK5503metaG_FD_65469 | JGI IMG/M metagenome (GOLD analysis project Ga0070708, IMG submission 65469) | Corn, switchgrass and miscanthus rhizosphere microbial communities from Kellogg Biological Station, Michigan, USA - KBS K5-50-3 metaG | ecosystem: Host-associated > Plants > Roots >... | reverse complement strand
GGGTCCACTTGCCCTGTTCGGGGTGGCCAGGGAAGGCGCGAGCGTTGACCATGATCCAGTCGTCGTCATCCTGGCCTGGGATGAAGGTGCGCAGCGAGATTCGCGGAGGCAGCCGTGGCTCGGCCAGGGCACCGCCCAGCGGCCGCCGCATCTGCCACAAGCCGCGCGTGCGGATGAAGCCCGCCCGCGCGGCGAGCCTGGCCGCCGCTGGCAGGTCCCCGTGCGCCCAGATCCGGACCGGCAGCGCGCTCTCGCCGGCCAGCCCAGGGCGGGGTGGTGGGGTCGGGGCCAGCAGAGCGCGGGGTGGTGGGGTTGGGGCCAGCAGAGCGCGGGGTGGTGGGGTCAGAGCTAGCAGCGCCCGGGCCAGCGCCAGGCCAAGGCCGTGCCTGCGGTAGGCGGGGTGGACCACCAGTTCCCCGCTCCTGCCCTCGGCCGGATCAGGGCCGCCAAGGAAGGCGTATCCAGCCAAGTCCTGATCGCGCCGCAGGAGCAGGTTCCGTGCGGCCGGGTCGCCACCGTACCGGAGCTGCAGCTGGACCTGCTCGGACAGCGGGCCAACGCCGTCGGCGCGGGCCGCCGCCCCGGCGAGTGCGAGGACCTCCCCCGCCTCGGCGTCGCTGACCCGGCCCCTGGTGGTGATGCTGACGAGGTCAGCGTCCGGCTCGCGCAGGGCTCATCCTCCTCACGGCGGCGGGCTCAGTCTCGCGCTGCACGCCATCGTCCTCGCCGCCCGGCCGGGCGTCCCCATCGCCCTCAGCGCCGCCTCCCGCCGGGCTGCCGGGCGGCATGGCGTCACGCGCATGGCCGCGGCGCCCGTCCTCGCCCGGCTTGAGCGGCACGAACCGGTAACCCACGTTGCGCACCGTGCCGATCAGCGCCTCGTACTCGGGACCGAGCTTGGCCCGCAGCCGCCGCACATGGACATCGACCGTCCGCGTCCCGCCGAAGTAGTCATAGCCCCACACCTCCTGGAGCAGGTGTGCGCGCGTGAAGACCCGGCCGGGGTGCTGGGCAAGGAACTTCAGCAGCTCGAACTCCTTGAAGGTCAGGTCGAGCACACGCGCGCGCAACCGTGCCGTGTAGGTCGCCTCGTCGATGGACAGGTCGCCGGAGCGAATCTCGTCCGGGGCCGCGGGCGCCGCGGTCGCCTGCCGGCCGATGGCGAGGCGGAGCCGGGCTTCCACCTCGGCGGGCCCCGCTGTGTGCAGGACGACGTCGTCAGCCCCCCATTCGGCGGTGACGGCGGCCAGCCCGCCCTCGGTCACGATGGCAACGACGGGTGCTTCCGGGCCTGCTCTGCGCAACAACTGGCAGAGCCGCCGCGCGGACACCAGGTCCTTGCGGGCGTCGACCAGGATCGCGTCCGCACCCGCGGCGTCGTCGAGTGCGATCATGTCAGCGGGGCCGGTTCGCACCGTGTGCAGCAGGAGGCCAAGGGCGGGCATGATCTCCGGTGGCGGTTCGGCGGCGTTGGTCAGCAGGAATAGCTCACTCATCCTGCTGCCACCTCCGCCCTTACCGTGTGGTGGGGACAGGCCCCGCCCAAGGATGTGCCGAAGGGCCCGAGGGCAGCATCGCCCGGAGCCGATGTGAGCGAGGATAGCCGACATGCCGATGGTAACCGTGCGCTACTGGGCTGCGGCGAAGCAGGCCGCTGGGGTGGCGGAGGAGACGCTCAGCGCCGCCACGCTCGCCGAGGCGCTCGCCGCGGCGGCGGCGAGCCGCTTGGGCTCCGCAGATTTCCAGGCGGTGCTGGCCCGTTCCTCAATCCTCGTCAACGGGGAGCAAGCGGCCAGGCGCTCGGCGGAAACCGTGCCACTGGACGAGGGAACGGTCATCGAGGTCCTGCCGCCCTTCGCCGGAGGCTAGGGGGTGGGCACGGTGAGAAACCGGCGTGAACCAGGAGTGCCCGGGCGCCGTTTCAAGAGTGTGGCGCGCCAAAAAGCAACGGGGGATTCTGAACCTGCCCACCGGGCCGGGGACGAGGAACTCGTCCGCGCACTCTACGCGGAGCACGCGGCGGCGCTGCTGCGCTTCACAATGCGCATGACCGATGGTGACCGGCAGCGGGCGGAGGACATAGTGCAGGAGACCCTGCTGCGCGCCTGGCTGCACCCCGAGGCGATCGCGGAGCGCCCGGCACGACCGTGGCTGTTCGCGGTGGCACGTAACCTGGCCGTTGATGCGCACCGGGCAAGAAGGGCACGCCCCCAGGAAGTCGGGGAGGGCGCGCTCAACCTCGTCCCCGTACCAGATGAGGCCGATCGGGTGCTCGAATCATGGGCGGTCGCGGACGCGCTGACCGCGCTGCGACCAGATCACCGGCAGGTCCTGCTGGAAACGTACTATCGGGGCCGGTCGGTGGCCGAGGCCGCCGTCGTGCTCGGCGTTCCGGCGGGGACCGTCAAGTCGCGGGCGTTCTACGCACTCAGGGCGCTCCGGTTGGCACTTGAAGAACGGGGGCTGGCGCCATGACCGGCATGGCTAGCTGCCGTGAAATCCGGCAAGCACTGGGCGTCTACGTGCTGGGCGCCATCGAGCCCGCGGAGCGGGCGCTGGTGGACGAGCACCTCGCCACCTGCCCTGACTGCCGCGAGGAGCTGGCGAGCCTGGCCGGGCTGCCGGCCTTGCTGCGCAAGGTCCCCCTCGCTGAGGCCGAACGGCTGGCCGCAACCACCGAGCTCGACCCGGACGAGCTGCCGTCGGAGGAAATGCTCAACTCCCTGGTGGCCCGCACCACCAACGTGCGGCGGATCCACCGGTGGCGCCGCGTGACGGCTGCGGCGGCCGTGATAGTCCTGGCGCTCGGCGGCGGCGCGGCCGCGGCCACCGCCCTGGAGCACGGGCCCGCGGCGCCGCAGGTGCACTGGCATGAGGCGGTAGGCGCCGGCCCGGCGGCGGGCGTTCGCCTCATCGTGCTGTACCGGCACGTGCCCGGGGGTACCCAGATGAAGGCAAACATCACCGGCGTCAAGCCGGGCACAGTGTGCGAGTTCGAGCTCATTGACCGCAGCGGGACGCCGTGGCGGGTTGGCAGCTGGCAGGCGCCCGCCAAGACCTCGCCCTGGTACCCGGCAATTACCTGGTTGCCCGACCGGGACCTGCGGACCTTCCAGGTCCTCGTCAACGGCAAAGTGGTGGCCTCGGCGGCGACCTGATGCGCCTGCCCGGGAATGCGGCCGGGCCGGCCGGCGCTGTACAGGGGCGTGATTGCGGGAGCCATCGTGGCCGCCGCCGTACTCGCGCTCGCGGTGGCCGGAGGTATCGCCTGGCAGCGGCGCGACGGGCGGCTGAGGGCGGCGCGCCAGCGGCCGCTGACCGTGGCCGACCTTGGCGAGCCGCTGGGCGAGCGGGCGACGCTGTTGCAGTTCTCCTCGTCTTTCTGCGCGCCTTGCCGCGCGGCCAGTCACCTGCTCGCGGACGTGGCCGCGGGCACCGAGGGCGTAACCCATGTGGATCTCAACGTGGCCGACCGGCTGGACCTGGTCCGGCTTCTCGACATCCGCCGTGTCCCCACCGTGCTCGTGCTCGGCCCAGCGGGCCAGGTCGCCCGCCGGGCGAGCGGCGTGCCCCGCCGCGACGACGTGCTGGCTGCTGTCGCGCTCGCCACTGGCGAGCCTGCGGCGCGCAACGGGAGTGACAGCGGGCATGGGCTTGCATAGCATCAGACGCGTGCATTCCCCCGCGACCACCGGCAGGCCAGCGGGCTCGCGTCAGGCCCGCCCCTGGTCGGCCATGCTCACCAGGCGGCGCCAGGTCGACTACTGCCGGGTGGCGGCCGCGCTGTGTCCGTTGCCGGGCCGGCACCGCCCCGCCTGAACGGCCGTGGCCGGGCCACGCCAGCCGGGCACAGGACCCGGCGGCCCACGAGCCGGCGCGGCGTGTGCGTGGCGGGCACACCTTGAGCCGCTCGCGGCCCCGCGGGCGCGGCGGCAGGCGAACAAAGACATGAAAGACGCGGAAGGGGAACGACGCCCATGAAGGTCGATCCACGCGGCCAGCGTTTCGCCGCAGCGATCACGGCGGCGGTCCTCGTCGCGGTGCTCATCACCAGCAGCACCTGGCTGCTCGCCGCCCAGGCTGTCGTGTTCGGCATCGGGGCGATCTTTGGCCTCAAGTACGCGCCTTACGGTCTGGTCTACCGGGCGCTCGTGCGCCCCAGGCTGGGCCCGCCGAAGGAACTGGAGGACGAGGCGCCGCCGCGGTTCTCGCAGGGCGTCGGGCTCGCCTTCAGCATCGCCGGGGTCATCGGGTACGCCACCGGTGTGACGCCGCTGGGCATGGCGGCGGCCGCGGCCGCGCTGCTGGCGGCCTTCCTCAACGCGGCCTTCGGCCTGTGCCTCGGTTGCGAGATGTATGTGCTAATTCGACGAGTCTGGCCAGCCCATCAGGGCATGGGGCGGCCAGCCTGACAAGGAGGTATCTGTATGAGCCGCTCCGATGTACTGGTGGACGCCGACTGGGTGGAAGGTCACCTGGGGGATCCGGGCATGGTTCTTGTCGAAGTGGACGAGGACACCAGCGCCTACGACAAGGGCCACATCGCCAGCGCGGTCAAGATCGACTGGAAGAAGGATCTTCAGGACCCGGTACGCCGTGACTTCATCGACAAGCATGGTTTTGAGGAACTGATGTCGGCGCGCGGCATCTCCAACGACGACCTCGTCATCTTGTACGGCGGGAACAACAACTGGTTCGCTGCCTACGCCTACTGGTACTTCCGTCTGTACGGGCACGACAAGGTCAAGCTGCTCGACGGCGGGCGCAAGAAGTGGGAACTCGACTCGCGTGACCTGGTGACCGAGGTCCCCGAGCGGCCCAGGACCTCCTACCACGCGGCGGACCCGGACACCTCGATCAGGGCGTTCCGCGACGAGGTGGTCGCCGCCATCGGCCAGCGCAACCTCGTCGACGTGCGCTCGCCCGACGAGTTCAGCGGCAAGCTCCTGGCGCCCGCGCACCTGCCGCAGGAGCAGGCCCAGCGGGCCGGCCACATCCCGACCGCCAAGAACGTCCCCTGGTCCAAGGCCGCCAACGACGACGGCACCTTCAAGGCGGACGAGGACCTGCGCAAGCTGTACGCCGACGAGGCGGGCCTCGATTTCAGCAAGGACACCATCGCGTACTGCCGGATCGGCGAGCGGTCGGCCCACACCTGGTTCGTCCTGCACGAACTGCTCGGGCAGGAGCATGTCAAGAACTACGACGGGTCCTGGACCGAGTACGGCTCGCTCGTCGGGGTGCCCATCGAACTGGGTGAGGGCCGGTGACCGGCGAGCCGCAGGGCTGCGGGGCACCGGCCGGCGGGGTCGCCGTGACGGAGAACTCCTCGGGCGAGGCCATCATCGAGGGCCGGGTAACCATGGACGGCTCGCCGGTGCCGGTCGGGTACGCGCGGCTGCTGAACGACGGCGGTGAGTTCGTCGCGGAGGTCCCCCTGGGCGAGGACGGCGGGTTCCGCTTCTTCGCCGCGCCGGGCTCGTGGACGGTCCGGGTGCTCGCGCCGCGCGGCGCCCGCGCGGACCAGACGGTCAGCGCCGACAAGGGCCACACCACAAAGCTGGAGATCAGCGTCTCCACCGCGGGGTAGCCCGGCGGTCTGTCCGGAGGGGCAGGCTGCCTGTCCCTCCGGCGGGCCCGCCCCGCGCACCGGGCGGCCCAGTGGCTTTTCCCGCCCCCGCGCTCTGCTTTCCCCGCCCCCGCGCTCTGCGCCCGCCCCCGCTCTGCGCCCGCCCCCGCTCTGCGCCCGCCTCCGGATGGAAGGCGCAGGTCAGCTGATCGTTCGTTCCGTAACCCGTCATCCTTTCGTCGCGTCCCCGGCTGCATGCAGTTCAACTCTTCGTAACCTGAACGCCCTAACACTGGACTGGCTGGGCGGAACCCCTCCGCGAAAGATCCGGTGATCATGACTGTTATGCCGCGGGACGACGAGGGCATGGCGGGCCCGCGGAACCGGGCCGCGCCGGCCGCGGCGGTGCTCGCTGACCGGCTCGCCGCGGCGCTGGTCCATCACGAACCTGGCTGGCGGTTGCCCCGGCTCACCGCGCTGGCGCGGCGCTACAGCGTGAGCTCGTCGGAGATTGACGCGGCCATCGACGAACTGGCCGCGCGCCACCTGGTGCGGCGGCTCCCGGACGGGCAGGTGTACCGGGCCAGCCCAGCCGAGTACCGGGTACCCCTGGAAGGGGTCTTCGGCCTGAGCTCCCACGTCGACCCCATGGGCGGGCAGCTCGCGTGCCGGAGCAGGCACGCCACGATGCGCCGGCCACCCGAAGACATCGGCCGGTCGCTGGGGCTGGCCCCGGGCGAGCCGGTGCTCGCCGTCCGAAGCGTCTGGACGGTGGGCGGTGAGCCCGGCGCGCTGGCCGCCAGTTACCTGCCCGAGAGGGTCGCGGCCGCGCTGGGCGTCCTCCCAGCCGGACTGCCCGGCGAGGAAGACGCCCTGCTCGGCACCCAGGAGCCGGTCTCGCCCGTCTCGTTCCCCTACCCCTGGCGGCCCGGCGCGCCCGATGGCCCACGGCCCGGGGCGGTTCAGCTGGAGACGGGCTTGCCAGCCCCCTCGGCGGCCAGGGCGCTCCGGCTGGCGGCCGGGGAGCCGGTCGCCACGGTGACGGTGAGCTTCACCGACCCTGCGTCCGGTTCCCCCATGGCGCTGACGATGGCGATGCTGCGCCCTGAACTGTTCCGCATCGTCGTGGAGGCCACGTCGGAGGGCGTTTCCGGCGACCACACCGGCGGTTTGGCAAGTGCCTGGACACACGCGGGGGACGGCTGGGAACCTTGACCCGACATGCCTGCCGTCGTCCCGCTTGCCCCGGAGCGCCCGCCACGCCGCGCGCGCTATCTCGTCCCGCTGGGCCTGCCCCGCCGTAGTGAGATTCTCGCCGCCCTGGCCGCCGCGGCCGTGGTGGCGAGCGCCTTATTCACCCCGCTCGCATTCGGCCTCGCGGTCGTGTTCCAGGCCGTGAGCAGGATCAGCCGGTGGCGGCCGGCGTGGCTGGCGGTGCCCGCCTGCTGCGGGGCCGTGTGGCTGCTCGCGATCGGCCCACCCGCCGCGTTAGCGGCGTTCGGGGCCGCCCTGAGCTCGGTGGCAGCCCAGCTGTCACGCCTGGGCGCCGGGGAGTCCGGCCCGGCAGCGCTGGCCGGACTCCCCGCCGCCCAGGCACACGAGCTGACTCGCCAGCTCCCGGTGGCCCTGATTCTGGCCGCGGCGGCGGCCGCCCTTGCCTGGTGGGCGCGCTGGTTGCATACCGATGAGTGGGACCTGCCGTCCCCTCGCCCGGGACTCGTCAGCTTCTGCCACGGGCGGTTGACCGCTGCTTCCGTTCGGAATGGAGGCGTCGTCACCAGGAACGGCGCGTGCCTGGGGGCCGATCGGGTGACCGGCAGGCCAGCGGCCCTTTCCTGGCGTGACGCGGGCGCGGGCGTGCTGGTCACGGGCGCGGCGCGGCCAGCGGTGCTGGCGTCGGGCCTGCAGCTCGCCCACGCGGCGATCCGTCGCCGCAAGCCTGTGATCGTGGTGGACCTGGCCGGGAGCCGGGAGCTGCCGGGGGTGCTCGCCGCGGTCTGCGCCGCCGCGGCCGCGCCACTGCTGGTGTTCGGGGACGCCGGCGGGGCGCGTTACGAGCCTGGGCGGCGCCCGGCTGGGGATGAGTTAGCGATCCTGCGGGCGTCGCCGCTGGGGCGCTGGCTGGGCCCCGCCCAGGGCGCCGGCGCCCGCATCGTCCTGCCTGACGTGGTGCGGCGGCGGGCGGTGGCGCTGTTCTGCCTGGACCGGCGCGGATACGGGCGCGCCGCCGAGGTGATCGCGAACCTGGTGGCGGCCGACGTCGACGGCGCCTATTCGGCCCTGAGCCGCCAGGGAGTCCCGGGCGAAGGCCTGGCCTGGTTCACCGAGTGTGACGGGCTCGATGCCGAAGCCCTCGCCCGGCTCGCCTCCCCTGGCAGTCAGCCCGGGCTGGTTCCGGTGCTGGCCACCGCCGCGCCGCGGACGGCCGCCCGGCTCGCCGCGCGGGTCGGTGCCGCCGTGCTGCACCGGCTGTCGGACCGCGAGCTGGCCGCTCAGCTCGCCGCGCTGACCGGTACCCGGCTGGTGCCGGCCTCGCGCGTCCTTGCACGGCAAGCGCTGCCGGAGGAGGGGAGCGGCGCGCCAGGCGCCGCTGCGGGCCACGCCGCGCCGCCGGGTACCATGCCTTTTCCTGTGGTGCCGGACAGTACCCTGTGCGAGCTGCGCGACGACGAGTTCGTGCTGGTCACCGGCCTGATGGAGGGAGCGCCCTGCACCGTGCTCGCGCCCTGCCAGGCGATCGGAGGCCGGATCCCCGCCCCGGCGCTTAGGCGGCCGACGTGACTTGGCGAACCTTCCAGCCCGGCCAGACCTACCTTGGCTGGCAGTACGCCCCGCGGTACGCCGACCCCGGGCCGCCGCCCCGGCGCCCGGCGCCCCCGGATCCCGAGCGGCTCGACCCCGGCTGGCTCGCCGCGCAGCGCCGGGAGGAAACCCGGCTCAGCCGCCCGGCCAGGGCGGCCGCCTGCCTCGGCCTGGCCCTGGCCGCCGGCGTGCTCCTGCTCGGCTGGGCCGGCCCGCTGAACCCCGCGCTGACCGCGCTGGGGGTGGTCACGTTCGCGGGCCTGATTGTGGTGAGCGCTGGTTCGGTCTGGCGGGGCAGGCAGTCCCTGCGGGCAGACATCGCGGCGGAGACGCGGCGGGTCGCGGCGGCCCGTGCCGCGCAGGAGAGCGAGCTGTTCGCGTCGCAGGAGGACCACGCCCGGAGGTTCCGCGACTGGCAGGGACGCGAGCGGGTGTTCGCCGGCCAGCCGGTCTGGTATCCCGTGGCGCTGCCGGGCGAGATCGACCGGGTCGACCTGGTCGGCGGCACCCTGGCCGGCTGGTCGGCGCTGCTCACCATGGTCGGCGTGCCGAGACTCGCCGCCGGGGACGAAATCACCGTGCTCGACCTGTCCGAGGGCGCGGTCGCCCGAGACCTGGTCGCGCTGGCTTCCCGCGTGCGGATCGACCCGCTCGTCTGGGTGCTGCCCGCTGACCTGCCCCGGCTGGACCTCGGTGTCGGCCTGCCCGCGGCGGCGCTCGCCGACATCCTGGGTGCCAGCGTGGCGGCCGGCCTGGGCGAAACCAGCGGGCACGACCCTGCGCGCGACCACGCGCTCCTCGACCGGCTGCTCGGGGTGCTCGGGGACGGGGGGCGAATCCCGCAGGTGACCGCGGGCCTGCGCGCTCTCGGCCAGGTCGGCGACCCGCGCGAGGACGTCCGCCTCGGCCGGCTCACCCCGGACCAGTTGGAGCGCATCACCGGGCTGTTCGGGCGGGGCGCGGCCGACCGGGTGGTCGTCGAGCGCGCCTGGGCGCTGGAGGCGCGGCTGCGCGTGCTGGACCGCCTGGGCTGTGATCCGGTGCCCGTGCCGCGCAGCAGGCTGCGCGTGGTGGCGCTGGACCGGGGCGGCGGGATGTTCGGCAGCGGCGTGCTCGGGACGTATCTGGCGGTGTCGCTCACCCACCTGCTCCGCCACGCCAGCCCGGGCCGGCCGTGGCGGCACACGGTCTGCGTCGCGGGGGCGGAGAAACTGGGCGGGGAAGTGATCGACCGGCTGGCCGGCGCCTGCGAGACCACCAGGACCGGGCTGGTCCTGGCCTACCGGGCGATCTCCCCCCAGGTCAGGGAGCGGCTGGGGCGCGGAAACGCGGCCCTGGTGGTGATGCGCCTCGGCAACGCGGAGGACGCCAAAGTGGCCGCCGAGCAGATCGGGACGCAACACCGTTTCGTGCTCAGCCAGTTCACCGACACGGTGGGCGCGTCGGTCACCGACACGGTCGGCGATTCTTACACGTCCACCGTGGGCGCGGCGGACTCCTGGGCCGCCTCCGTGTCGCGCAGCGAGACGGCCGGCCGGAGCCGGGGGCGCGGCCACAGCAGCACCGGCGCCGCGGCGTTCGCGCCGCGGACCGGGTCGGGCAGCCGGGAGGCCAGCGAATCCTGGGGCACCAGCGATTCGGAGTCGATCACCAAGGGGATCAACACGAGCACGTCGTGGGGGGTCAGCACGGCCAAGGCGATCGGGCTGAGCGAGTCGCTGGGCACGACCGCGCAGCGCTCCCGCGAGTTCCTGGTCGAGCCGCATGAGCTGCAGCAACTGCCGCCGAGCGCGGCGATCGTCAGCTACGCGTCCCCGGCCGGCCGGCAGGTCGTCCTGGTGGACGCCAACCCGGCCATCCTCACGCTGCCCACCACGGTGAGCAGCCTGATGGGGGCGGGCCAGGCACGGCCGGGCCGGGCACGGCCGGGCCGGGGCGGGCCGGCCGCGGAGCCGGTCGGCTGGCGAGCCTCCGAGGGCCGGCCGCCGCCGAACCTCGGGCCGCCGCCGGAACCACCCGACTGGGGGAAGCGGCGCTGACTGAGCAGCCTCCACGGGATTCGTGGCGACCCCCGCGCGCCGGTGCGGGCAGGATGCAACCATGCCCACTCACATCGCCCTGCTGCGCGGTATCAACGTCGGCGGGCACAACAAGGTCGCGATGGCCGATCTGCGCGACGTGATGGCCTCCCTTGGCCATACCGACGTCGTGACCTACATCCAGAGCGGGAACGCGGTGTTCAGCACGGCCGAGGCGGATACCGGCGCGCTGGCCAGCGACCTGGAACGGGCCATCGCCGCCGCACTCGGCGTCACGCCCGCGGCGGTCGTGCTCAGCCGCGAGGACTTGGCCCGCGCCGTGCGCGACAACCCCTACCCGGACGAGCCGAACCCCAAGTACGTGCACGCGGTGTTCTTCCGCGAGACCCCGCCCGGGCTGGCGGCGGCCATCTCCGCCGCCGGGCAGCAGGAGGCCGAGCGGGGCGGCCGCGACAGCGCCCGGATGGTCGGCCCCACCCTGTTCGTGCACACCCCGGATGGGTTCGGGCGCAGCGACCTCGCGCTGTTTCTGCTGGGCCGGCGCGCCAGCCCGGCCGCCGCCGGGACGGCCCGCAACTGGTCCACCGTCACCAACCTCCTCGCCCTTTGTGACGGCTGAGGCCGCCCGCGGGGCCGAAACCGCCCGACTCGGTAGCGGCTGCCCGGCAAACGCTGGTATGCACGCTTCGTGACCACGATCCCCGTGCTCGGTGACGGGCGCGTGGGCCCGGTGTTCCGGGTCCTGTCCGTCGTGGCCCCGTCGGGCCCCGGCTCGGCCGAGCATGACTTCCTGGCCATCTTGCCCGCGGCGGCGTCGGCCGCCCGCGCCCGGCGGCCGCTGCTGGCGGGCTGGCTGTGCCGCGCGCCGGGCGCCCCGCTGGAGTTCCTCACCAACGCCGTCCTCGCCCGGCCGGACGGGGACGGTTCGCTGCTCTTCCCGGCCGGCGCCCGCGGTGAGCCCGCCCCCGCCGACTGGCTCGCCGCGTGCGACAAGCTGGTCTGGGCGCCCTGCCCCGGGCGGCCGGCGCCGCCCCTGACGAGCCCGGCTCCCGCGCCGCCCGGCCCGGGGGCCCACCGGCCGGGCCGGTTCGAATCGGCGCTCACGGCGGTCATGGGCAGGCCGTTCGGCTGGCTCGTGGTGGCCGAGCCCACCGAAGCGCTCGACGCCGAGGTGGCCGAGCTGCGCGCCCAGGTGACGGTCCTGCGCCAGCATGACGAGGAAAGGTTCCGCTTCGACGCCCATCAGGCAGAACGTAGGCTCGCGGAGCTGGACGCCTTCCGCGAGGCGGGCCTGTGGGCGGTGCGGGTGCTTGCCGGGGCATCAACCCCTGCGGAGCTGGATCTGATCGCCCCGGTGCTCGCAGGCGCCGCGGACCTGGCCCACCATCCGTACCGGCTTGGCGCGGCTCTGGCGCCGCAGCCCTTAGCGGAGGCCGTGGTGGCGGCCGCCGCGGGCGCCGGGCCGGGCGCTGGGGTGCCGTTCGGCGTCACCGCTGGCGCGCTGACCGCGCTCGCCGGGCTGCCCCGCCGGGAGGTCCCGGGGCTGCGCGTCCTCGACGGGGGTTACTTCGACCTGACCAGTGAGACGCTTGGCCGGCCGGCCAGGGGCCCCGCCGGGACGCCGGTCTGCCTCGGCCTGATCCTCGACGCCCAGGACCAGCCGGCCGGCGAGTTCCCGGTGCCGCTGGCCACGCTGAACCGGCACGCGCTGGTCACCGGGGCCACCGGCGCGGGGAAGTCGCAGACGGTCCGGCACCTGCTGGAGCAGCTGACCGGGGCCGGCCTGCCCTGGCTCGTGATCGAGCCGGCCAAGTCGGAGTACCCGGGCATGGCGGGCCGTCTCGCCGGCTCCGGCGGCGGCGTCACCGTGGTGAACCCGGCCGACCCCGGGTCCATCCCGGTCTCGGTCAACCCGCTCGCCCCGGAACCGGGGTACCCGGTGCAGCCGCACATCGACATGGTCCGCGCCCTCTTCTTGGCCGCGTTCGACGCCGACGAGCCGTTCCCGCAGATCATCGCCCAAGCCCTGCAGCGGGTCTACGAGGGATGCGGCTGGGACGTGGTGACCGGCGGCCGGATGGCCGGGGCCGTGGCCGAGCCCGCCGTGCCGACGCTGGCGCAGCTGCAGCGCGCTGCCCTCGCCGTCATCGAGGAGGTCGGGTACGGCCGGGAACTCCAGGCCGACGTGCGCGGCTTCGTCGAGGTGCGGCTGCGCTCGCTGCGGATCGGCTCCGCCGGGCGCTTCTTCGAGGGCGGTCACCCGGTGGACGTCGCTGGCCTGCTCCGGCGCAACGTGGTGCTCGCGATCGAGGACGTCGCCAACGACGATGACAAGGCGTTCCTGATGGGGACGCTGATCATCAGGATCGTGGAGCACCTGCGGCTGCGCGCCAGGGCGGGCCGGCCGGACGGGCTGCGCCACGTCATCGTCATCGAGGAGGCGCACCGGCTGCTGCGGGCCGGGCGGGAGGGCCGGGCCAGCGCGCACGCGGTCGAGCTGTTCTCCGGGCTGCTGGCGGAGATCCGCGCGTACGGCGAGGGGCTGGTGATCGCCGAGCAGATCCCGGCCAAGCTCATCCCCGACGCGGTGAAGAACACCGCGCTCAAGGTGATGCACCGCCTCCCGGCGGCCGACGACCGCGAGCTGGTCGGTGCCGGCATGAACCTCGACGACGGCCAGGCCCGGCAGGTCGTTTCGCTGGAGCCCGGGGTGGCCGCGGTCTTCGCCGACGGCATGGACCGCCCGATCCGGGTCCGGGTGCCGTTCGGCGGGGACCGGGAGCGCGCGCCCGGCGCGCTGGGTGCCGAGGCCCCGCAGCCGCCCGTGCTGGGGTGCCGCAGCGCGGCGTGCGGCCCGTGCTGCAGCGAGCGCCCGTGCACGCTGCGGGAGATCCGCACCGCCGATGTGCTCGCCGCGCCCGAGTCGCCGGCCGACGCCTGGCTCCGGGTTTGGGCGGAGACGCTCGTGCTCGCCTTCCTCACCGGCCGGGGGCTGCCGGTGGTGCCCGGGCAGCTGCGGCACAGGTGGAACGAGCTCGGCGAGCGCCTCAGGGAGTGCCTGCTGGCCACCGTGATCGACCGGACCGTGGCCGCGCGGGCGCAGGCCCTGCGGGCCAGCTACGACCCGGCGCGGCTGGCGGCGAGCGCGGCGCACGTCGCGCTGCGGGCCCTCGGCCAGGGCGCCGGGCCGGGCACCCGGATCGGACCCAGCTGGGTCATCCCGCAGGTGCGCTGGCTGCACGAACTGGAGCGGATCTGCCCAGGGAGCAGCGCACCGGACCCGGCCGAGTGCGCACCACCGCTCGACTTCGACCTGCCGGGCCTCGCGGACTGGCCCGGCGCGCGCGTGGGGCACCGGTTGCGCGCGCTGCGCCGGCACCCGCTGTCCATGGAACTGGTGCACAACCGGCTGCCCGCCTGGACCGCCCTGCTCGGCGAGGACGACCAGCACGCCTTCAGCCACGACCTGGCCACGCTCGGCGTCGGCCTGCGCCCCGGCACCCAGCTCGGCCACGCCGCGGCGCTGATGAACGTCGCTCCCTGGCTGGAGGTGGTCCTGTCCTGGCCCGGCCGCTTCGTGACCCCCACCGTCTCCATCGCGGGCCCGGGCGAGGCATAACAGCGGATAGCATCGTCGGCCATGGGCAAGCTTCCGATGCGGGCGCGCCTTGCCACCACGTTGGGTGGCGCCGCTGGGACCATGTCGCGCCTGGCCGGGCGCGGCGACGGATCGGTCATCGGCGGGGTCATCGGCCTGCGTGTGGAACCCGATCTGCTCGCCCTACTCGCGGTGGGCCGGCAGATCGTGCTGGTCACCGGGACCAACGGGAAGACGACCACGACGCGGCTCGTCACCGCCGCGCTCGGCGCGCTCGCTCAGGACGTGGCCACGAATGCGTTCGGCGCCAACATGGCGGAGGGACTGGTTGCCGCGCTCGGCAGGGCGCCCGACGCCCCTCTGGCCGTTCTGGAAGTGGATGAGAGACACCTGCCCGCGGTGCTGAAGGCGACGAAACCGCGGGTGGTGACGCTGCTGAACCTGAGCCGGGACCAGATGGACCGGGCCGCTGAGATCTGGCTGGTGGCGCGGCGATGGCGGGAGGCCCTGGCCAAGGCGCCCGGCACCTGGGTGGTGGCCAACGCCGACGACCCGCTGATCGCCTGGGCCGCTTCGTCGGCGGCGCGTGTCATCTGGGTGGCCGCGGGCCAGCGGTGGCACGAGGACTCTTGGTGCTGTCCGGAGTGCGGCTCGCACCTGCTCAGGGACGACCTTGGCTGGCGCTGCGGCGAGTGCTCGTTCCGGCGGCCCGGGGCCCAGTGGGTGCTCGACGGCGGCTCGGTCATCGACTCCGCCGGACGGGTCAGCGACCTGTCGCTGACCCTGCCCGGCCGGGCGAACCGGTCCAACGCGGTGGTCGCGCTCGCCGTCGCTGAGGTCTTCGGCGTGGAACCGGCCCGGGCCCTGCCGCGGATGCGCGAGGTCACGTCGGTGGCGGGCCGCTACACCCGCCTGGCCCGCCGCGGCCGGCAGGTGCGGCTGCTGCTCGCCAAGAACCCGGCCGGGTGGCTGGAGGCGTTCGACGTGCTCGACCCGCCGCCGACGCCGGTGCTGCTGGCCGTCAACGCGCAGGGGCCGGACGGCAGGGACACGTCCTGGCTGTGGGACGTCGACTACCGGGTGCTCCGCGGCCGGCGAGTGTTCGTGGCCGGCGAGCGGCGGCTTGACCTGGCGGTTCGCCTGGAAGCGGACCTGGTGACGTTCGAGCTGGTGGAGGGGGTCGATGACGCCGTGGACCAGGTTCCTGGGACCAGCCTGGACGTGATCGCCAACTACACGGCGTTCCAGCAGATCCGGGTGGCGCTGGGGCGGGCGGAGTGATGGTCGCCGAGACCGAGCCCCGGGCCCGCGGCGCGCACGTGCGCAGGCCGAGCAGCCTGCGGCTGGTCTGGGTCTACCCGGACCTGCTCAGCACCTACGGGGACCGCGGCAACCTGCTCATCCTGGAGCGGCGGGCGCTGCTGCGCGGTTTCTCGGTGGAACAGGTCCTGGTGCACGCCGACCAGCCCGTGCCGCGCCAGGGCGACATCTATCTCCTCGGCGGGGGAGAGGACCTGCCGCAGATCCTGGCCGCCCAGCGGCTGCGGGCCGACGGGGGACTCGCCGACGCGGCCGGCCGGGGGGCGGTGATCTTCGCCGTCTGCGCGGGGTACCAGCTGCTCGGCGCCGAGTTCGGCGGCGAGGAGGGCCAGCCGGTCGCCGGGCTCGAGATCCTCGACATACGCAGCGGCCGCGGCGAGCGCCGCGGCGTGGGCGAGATCTTGGCCGAGCCCGATTCCGCGCTCCAGCTGCCCCGGCTGACCGGGTTCGAGAACCACCGGGGGGTGACCACGCGAGGACCCGGCGTGGCGCCGCTTGCCCGGGTGCTGACCGGGGTGGGCAACGGCGACGGCACCGAGGGTGCGTGGGCGGGCCGGGTGCTGGGCACCTACCTGCACGGCCCGGCGCTCGTCCGCAACCCCGCCCTGGCCGACCTCCTGCTCACCTGGGTGGTAGGGCGGGGTGGTGGGGTCGGAGCTAGCAGAGCGCGGGGTGGGGTGGGGGCTAGCACAGACCGGCTGCAGCCGCTGTCCGCCCGGGACGAGCAGTGGACGCGGCTGCTGCGCGAGGAGCGGCTCGCCGCGGTCACCGTCGCGTCCTGATCAGTACACCAGGGCCTGAGTCGCGTCGGCGGTGACCTCGGCGACGAACGTCGCCGCGCCGGAGATCCGGACGCCGTCCATGACATCCTCCGGGGCGATGTTGCGGCGGGCGGCGCACTGGGTGCACAGGGTCACGGTGCCGGCCTCCAGCACGCTGCCAAGGAGGTCACCGAGTGGCGGCGAGTGGGCCAGCTTCACCTCGTCCGCGCGGCCGGGCAGCGCCAGCCAGGCTGCCTCGCCGGTGAGCCACAGGGACACGGGCACCCCGCTCGCGAGCGCGGTCGCGGCGACGGTCAGGGCCTGGCCGCAGCGCTCGGGCTCGTCCTTGCCCGCGGTGACCTTGACAACGAGCGTGCGCGCCGGCATGCCGGAACCATAGCCCCGTTCACCTGGCTCCCGGAAGCCGGCTGATGCCGGGTGCCGCGTCTGGTGCCCCCTCTTTCCATGATCACGTGACTCTGTTAGTCGCATCTGCGAACAGATTCACTTGATCACGGGAGTGGCCCGCGCGGCATGCCCGGGTCGGCTGGGGCGCTGCGTACACTGCCTTGCATGCAGGGGATCGTCAGCGGCGGGGTGCTCGTGGCCGCGTTCGCGGCGGTGACGGGACTCGCGCTCCTGGTGGCCCTCCGGCTCTACCGGATCAGCCGGCCGGGCCGGTCTGCGGGCCAGTCCCCGGCCCGCGCGGGGGGCCCGCGCGATGGCTGACGCCCTGGAGCCGCATCCCGACCTGGCCCCGCTTCGCTTCCTGCTGGGCCGCTGGGAGGGCGCCGGCGTCGGCGGCTACCCGACGATCGAGAGCTTCCAGTTCGGCCAGGAACTCTCGTTCAGCCACAACGGCAAGCCCTACCTCATCTACGTCAGCCGGACCTGGCTGCTCGACGCCGAGGGCAGGCCGGTGCGGCCGCTCGCGCGGGAGGCCGGGTTCTGGCGCCCGCAGCCCGAGAACGGGGTCGAGGTCGTGCTCGCGCACCCGACCGGCATCACCGAGATCTACCTGGGCGAGGTGAGCGGCACCAAGATCGAGCTG
>Ga0070708_100001640_pt1 | contig 17145 bp, 9 predicted proteins | sample KBSK5503metaG_FD_65469 | JGI IMG/M metagenome (GOLD analysis project Ga0070708, IMG submission 65469) | Corn, switchgrass and miscanthus rhizosphere microbial communities from Kellogg Biological Station, Michigan, USA - KBS K5-50-3 metaG | ecosystem: Host-associated > Plants > Roots >... | reverse complement strand
TTGTTTCGCGCGTGGAGAGCCCCGATCCAGTACGAGGGCCCGGCTTGATCGGGGAATTCAGCCGCCGCGTGAAGGTACTCCCGGAACGCCTGATCGAAATCCTTTCCCTGCTCGGCGAGCCGGCCGAACGCGCGGTATCCCTCCAGCGCGTCACGTTTGCGAATCTCGCGGGCCTGCTCCTCCGCTTTTTTCCGGCTCCCGCCCAGGACCCCCGGCGCGCGCAGGTAGAACTCGATCAGCCCGAAGCGGGCTTCGAGGTTGTCCGGATCCAGTTGCGAGGCGCGCTCGAACTCCTTCTTGACCTTCCGCGCCAGCGATGGCTGTTTCAAGACACTCGCCCGGATCGCGGCCGATCCGTAGGCCCGCCCGAGCCACAGGTGGTATTCGGCGTTCGACTCCTCGAGCGTTACCGATTTCTCCAACCACGCGACCGCGCGGTCGACCTCACCGTCGGCCAGGAGGACGCGGCCGAGGTAGCTCGCCGCGCGGGCGTCGCGGGAATCTTCCGCAACGGCCTCCTCCAGAACGGACCGCGCCTCCGCGAGCCTTCGAGCGTTGAAGAGACGCACCCCTTCCTCGCTCTTCGAGCCCGTGGCCGAGAGCGGCGCCGCGGCGAAGGCGCACGCGGCCAGCGAGGCAAGGAAAATTCCGCGGATCCCCGGCATCGTCTTCCTCGAACGTCGGTACGGCCGAAATTCGCGCGGAGTTTTACCACGCCGGGCTCAGCGAAGGGGAACTTCCGGAAAGGAGCGGGTTCTGATGCTGACAGAATGAGCGACGTGTCGAAGCCTTTCCAGGCTCGCCGGTTCGGGCTCGCCATTGTCCTCCTGGCCCTCTCTTCGGCCGTCGTAGCGCACCGCCAGACGACCGGTCGGTCCGCGCCGCCGAAGAAGGACACCGCAGGGGTCTCGACGCCCTCGACGGGCTGGAAGGAGATTGACCGGCTCGTCTCGGAGCAGAAGTTCGAGGAAGCGGTCGCGGCGGTCGCGCGGCTCCGGCAGGCCGCGCGCGTGCGCGGAGACGAGGCGGAATGGACCCGCGCGCTGATCCGGGAGGTGCAGCTGCGCACGGGCCTCCACGGCTACGAGACGGCCGTGCGGTTCCTGAAGGCAGAGCCGTGGCCGAAGGGGTTACTCGGGCGCACGGCGCTCGAGCTCTTCTACGCGCAGTCGCTCGTAAACTACTCTCACGCCTACTCCTGGGAGATCCAGCAGCGAGAGCGGGTCGAGTCTACAGGCGCGGTCGACCTGAAGGCCTGGACCGGGACGCAGATCTACGCCGAGGCCGTGGGGGCCTACCTGCGACTCTGGCCGGAGCGTGAGGCGCTCGGACGCGAGGACGTAAAGGCGCTCCCCGAATTTCTCGAGCCGAACTGCTATCCGGGCGGCGTGCGCGGCACGCTTCGGGACGCCTTGTCGTACCTCTTCGCGGGGCACCTGGCCGACACGTCGGGCTGGAACCCGGCGCAGTCGAACGAGGTTTTCCGCCTGGACCTTCCGGGACTCCTGCGTTCGGGGGCGGCGCGCTCCGTGAAGCTCGACGAGGACGCTGCGCACCCTCTCGTCCGGCTCGCGGCCGTGCTCGACGATCTGGAAACATGGCATCGCGGCCGGGGAGAGCGGGAGGGCGCGTTCGAAGCGCGCCTGGAGCGGCTGCGCCGCCTCTTCGCGTCGTTTTCGGAGGAAGAGGATCGCCGTCGGATCGAGAAGGATCTCGAGGAGAGGCTGTCTTCCGTGACAGACGTGCCCTGGTTCGCGATGGGCAAGGCGCAGTTGGCCGAGTTCGTCGAGCGGCCGGACCTCTCGGGTGATCTCGTGCGGGCCCGCGTAGTCGCCGAGGAGGGCCTCCGGGCCTATCCGGACTCGATCGGCGGCCGGCGCTGCCTGGCGATCGTCAAGCGCATCGAGGCGCCGGACTACCAGCTCAGCACAATGCAAAGCGACGGGGCGGGGCGCCGCTCGATTCTCGTGAGCCACAAGAACGTGAGGAACCTTCGGTTCCGGGCCTTCGCGCTGGATCTAGCGCAGCGCGTCGAAACCGCGCGCAACCAGTATTCGATCCTACCGAACGGCGAGGAGCTTCGAAAGCTCATCGAGGGCCTGACGCCTCGGGCCGAATGGACCGTCGCGCTGCCGGTGACAACAGATTACCGTTCGCACGCGACGTACGTGACGCCGCCGATGAAGGACCCCGGCCTCTACATCGTCGCGGCGTCGGGCGCTGCCTCCTTCGGCGGCAGGGACTTTCCGCTCGTGGCCGCGAACTTCATTCTGAGCGACCTCGTCCTGGTCACGCGCGCGGTCACGGCGAGCGCTGGCGTTCCGAACGCTCTCGAGGTCCAGGCCCTGTCGGGAGAGACGGGCAAACCACTCGCGGGGGTCGAGACGGTTGCTTTCCGATCGCTCTGGAACCCGGAGCGGATCGAGCGAATCGCCGCGAAGACGACCGATGCCAGGGGCCTGGCGCTCTTCGCGTCTCCCGAAGCCAGGTCCGGGGGCGCCGTCTTCCTCTTCGCTCACCGGGGCCCGGATCTTGCCCTCGACATGAGCGCCTCCTACCCCTACGGCGCCGCGCAGCCGCCGAAAACGTCGTCGTCCCTTCTCTTCACCGACCGGAGCATCTACCGGCCACTCCAGAAGGTCTTCTGGAAGGTGCTCGGCTATCGGGGCGATGCGCAGGCGGGCCGGTTCGAGGTTTTCCCGGCCGCGCCGGTGACGGTGACGCTCTTCGACCAGAACGACCAGAAGATCGACGCCCGCACCGTCGCGACGAACGCCTTCGGGTCGGCGGCGGGTGAGTTCATGATCCCGGCGGGCCGCGCGCTCGGCTCGTGGCGGCTGGAAAGCTCGCTCGGCGGCGCGCAGGCGGCCTTCCGGGTCGAGGAGTACAAGCGGCCGACGTTCGAGGTGACCTGGAAAGACCCGACAGAGCCGCTGCGGTTGAACCGCCCGGCCAGGGTGACAGGCGAGGCCCGCTACTACTTCGGCCTGCCGGTCGCCACCGGCTCGGTGCGCTGGCGCGTGACCCGCACGCCGCAATACTTCTGGTGGTCGCCCTGGTGGTGGACTCCAAACCCGGGCGCGCGCACGCAGACGATCGCGACCGGCGTCGAAAACTTGAAACCCGACGGGACCTTCGAGGTCGTTTTCACGCCGGCGGCCGATGAGCGGCTGGAAAAAGGATCGAAGGACCTCACATACGCGTACCGCGTCGAAGCCGACGCGTCCGACGAAGGGGGCGAGACCCGCTCGGCCACGCGCTCCTTCCGCCTCGGCTTCGTCGCCGTCGAGGCTCGCGTCGATGCGCCGCCGGGCTTCCTGCTCGAGGCGCGGCCCGGCCGGTTGCGGATCGTGCGGACGAGTCTCGACGGCGTGCCGCGCCAGGGGAAAGGATCGTGGCGCATCGCGCGGCTCGAACAGCCCGACAGGCCGGTGCTTCCCGCCGACCAGCCTCCCACGATCACGACGTGGGCGGGGCTCGTTCGACGCGGACGTTCGTCCCACGAAGGCTTCCAGACCCCCGGGGACGCACTCCGGCCCCGGTGGGACACCGATTACACGCCGGAGCGGATGATCCGCCTCTGGAAGGACGGCGCGGAGGTTGCGCACGGAGACCTGACGCACGACGCGAAGGGCGAGGCGACTCTCGAGGTTGCGGGTCTGCCCGCCGGCGCCTACCGTCTTCACTACCGCACGGTTGACGATTTCGGCGCGGTTTTCGAAATGCCGAAGGAGTTTCTGGTCGGCGGCAGGAAGACTCCGCTGGCCCTCCCGGCCGTGCTCGCCGTCGAGAGCGTCTCGGTTTCTGTCGGGGAAACGGCGCGATTCCTCGTGACGTCAGGCCTGCCGGACCAGACGCTCTTTTTCGACATCTACAGCGCCGGCCGGCGCGTCGAGCGACGCGAGCTCTCTTCCGACCGGTCGCCGGCACTGGTCGAGATCCCGGTGGCGGAGAAAGACCGCGGCGGCTTTTCCGTGAAGCTCTCGGCTCTGAGAGACCACCAGTGGATAACGCTCTCGCAGTCCGTGCTCGTGCCCTGGGACGATAAGAAGCTCAAGGTCAGTTTTTCTACGTTCCGCGACCGGCTGCTGCCGGGAACGCGCGAGACCTGGAGAGTGAAGGTCGAGGCGCCGAAGGGGTCGAAGTCGGAAGAGAAGGCGGCGGAGTTGCTCGCCTACATGTACGACCGCAGCCTCGACGCGTTCGTCGGTCATTTCCCGCCCGATCCCCTCGCGACATACCCGGTCCGCACGGGCATGGACTGGAGCCGGGCGAACTTAGGGCAGGCGGCGTTTCAGTATGTGCGCGAGAGGTTTCCGGACCTGCCGGACTATCCCGTTCTCCGGGGTGATTCCCTCAAGTTCTACGGCGGCTACGCGATCGGGGGACCCGGCCGAAGGGGGGGCATCGCCGGCGGGGTGCCGGGTGGGATGGCGCGCGAGGCGCAGGCAGTGACGGTGACGGGCGAGGCGCCGCGTGTGCCGGCGGTCGCGGCGGATCGAGTTGCGGAGGAGAGCAAAGCAGCCACTGCCGCGCCCGCTCCCACCGCGCCGGTGGCGCTGCGGAGCGAATTCGCTGAGACCGCCTTCTGGCGACCAAACCTGCTGACAGATCCGGACGGATCGGCCTCGATCGAGTTCACCGTGCCCGATTCCGTCACATCGTGGAACGTCTTCGTCCACGCCGTCACACGAGACTGGAAGGCGGGCTCGGTCAAGAAGGAGGCGAAGAGCGTCAAGGATCTGATGGTCCGACCCTACGTTCCCCGCTTCCTTCGGGAGGGGGACCGCGCGGATCTGAAGATCGTCGTGAACAATGCCTCGGACAAGGAGATGTCCGGACGCATCACGATCGACATCCTGGATCCCGACAGCAACGCGAGCGTGCTCGCCGCCTTCGGAGTCGCGCGCGAAAAGGCCAGCCTGCCGTTCACGGCCGCCGCCGGCCGCGGGGCGAACGTGACGGTGAGCCTCGCCGCCCCGAAGCGTGTCGGTCTTTACGCCTTCAAGGTGACGGCCGTCTCCGGCGATACGTCGGATGGAGAGCTGCGGCCGGTGCCGCTGCTGCCCGGACGGGTGCACCTCGTCCAGTCGCGCTTCGTGACGCTCCACGACCGCGATCGGCGCGAGATGATGTTCGCCGACCTGAGAGACGACGATCCGACTCGTGTCAACGACCAGATGGTCGTGACCTTGGATGCGCAGCTCTTCGACTCAGTCCTGCAAGCGCTGCCGTACCTCGTCAACTACCCGTACGAGTGCACGGAGCAGACTTTGAACCGGTTTGTCTCGACGGGCATCGTGTCCGCCCTCTTCCGCGACTATCCGGCCGTCGCGAAGATGGCCGAGGAGCTTTCGAAACGCGACACGCCTCTCACGACCTGGGACTCAACCGACGCGAACCGAAAGATGGCGCTCGAGGAGACGCCCTGGCTCGAGACGGCGAAGGGCGGCCGCGACACGGGCCTGCCGCTTGCTCGCGTGCTCGACCCGCGCGTCGCGAAGGCGGAGCGGGAGACGGCATTGGCGAAGCTGCGCAAGGCGCAGACCGAGTCGGGCGGCTTCCCGTGGTGGCCGGGCGGCCCGCCGTCCTCCTACATGACCGTGTACATCCTCCACGGCTTCGCCAACGCGCTCGAGTTCGGCGCGGAGGTCCCGAAGGACATCGTGCAGAAGGGGTGGGCGTATGCCGGTACCGACATCCGACGGGATCTCGAGGAATGCATGAACTTCGGGCACTTCTGCCCCATGGTGACGTTCGTCAACTACACGCTCTCCTCGTATCCCGACGAAACCTGGTACAAGCCCGCGTTCGACGCGGCGTACCGCCGGACACTGCTCGATTACTCCTTCGCCCACTGGAAGGAGCACTCGCCGATGTTGAAGGGACAGCTCGCCCTGACGTTGAAGCGCATGGGACGTCCCGCGGACGCGAGACTTGTCTGGGACAGCGTCATGGACTCCGCAAGAACGGACCGCGACACGGGAACCTCCTGGGCGCCGGAGGACCGGTCGTGGCTCTGGTACAACGACACCATCGAGACGCAAGCCTTCGCGCTGCGCGCGGAAAACGAGCTCGCGCCCTCCGATCCGAGGCGCCCGGGGCTCGTGCAGTGGCTGTTCCTGAACAAGAAGCTGAACCAGTGGAAGTCCACGCGGGCGACGGCCGAAGTCATCGCCTCGGTCGCGACGTACCTGAAGATGGAAGGAGCGTTCGGGATCCGGGAGGACGCGACAGTGATCGTGGGCGGCGTCAAGACGGCATTCGTCTTCGAGCCCGACCGCTACTCCGGTGCGAAGAACCAGGTCGTCGTTCCGGGAGACAAGCTCGACGCGAAGACAGCGTCCACGGTCATCGTCGAGAAGGGGAGCAAGGGGCTCGCCTTCGCGTCGGCGACGTGGCATTTCTCGACGGAGAAGCTACCGGCGGAAGACCGCGGCGATTTCTTCGCCGTCTCGCGGAAGTACTTCAAGCGCGAGGCGACGGCGGCTGGCTTCGTCCTGAAGCCGCTCGCCGAGGGAACGCTGCTGGCGCCCGGCGACGAGGTCGAAGTCCAGCTTTCGCTCTCCTCGAAGCACGAGGCGGAGTACGTGCACCTGCGGGATCCGCGGGCCGCGGGGCTGGAGCCGGAGAATGTGGTCTCTCGCCACAAGTGGGACCTGGGAATCGTCCGGTACGAAGAGACCCGCGACAGCGGGACGAACTTCTTCTTCGAACGGCTGCCTGCCGGCCAGTACACGCTCCGCTACCGCCTTCGCGCGAACATGGCCGGCGTGTTTCGCGTGGGCCCAGCGACGGTCCAGTCCATGTACGCCACGGAATTCGCCGCCTACTCCGCCGGCGCCACCGTCAGAGTCGCACCGTAATCCCTGTCATCCTGAGGAGCGCAGCGACGAAGGATCTCGGTCTTATCAGCGAAAGCCGAGATCCTTCGCGGAGCCTGTCCTGAGCGAAGCGAAGGGCTCAGGATGACACGGAGTAAGGGCCCTTCGACCTTCGACCTTCGACCTTAGACTTCCATCACGCCGCGGCCACGGTGTCGCTGACGATGCGGCCGTCGTGAATCTCGACGATCCGCGAGGCGCGGCGGGCGAGGCTCATGTCGTGGGTGATGACGACGACCGTGCGCCCCTGCTCCCAGAGCTGCGTGAAGAGCTGCATGATGTCGCCGCCGGAAGTGGAATCGAGATTTCCGGTCGGCTCGTCCGCGAGGAGCACGTCCGGCCGCATGGCGAGGGCGCGGGCGATCGCCACGCGCTGCATCTGGCCGCCGGAAAGCTCCGTCGGTTTGTGCTCCATGCGGTCCGACAGTCCCACGCGCCCGAGCACCTCGGCGACGCGGTCCCGCCGCTCGCGGACCGGGACGCCGCCAAAGAGGAGCGGCATCTCGACGTTCTCGAAGGCGGAGATCTGCGGGAGGAGGTTGAAGCCCTGGAACACGAAGCCGACGCGGCGGTTCCGGACGTCGGCCAACTCGTCCCGTCCGAGCTTCGAAACGTCCTCGCCGGCCAGGCTGTAGCGTCCGTCCGAAGGCGTGTCGAGGCAGCCGACCAGGTTCATCAGCGTGGATTTTCCCGAACCCGACGGCCCCACGATCGCCACGAACTCTCCGGGCGCGACGAGAAGATCGATTCCCTTCAACGCCTCGACCTTCACCTTCCCGGTGTCGTAGACCTTGCGGATGCCGGTCATGTGGATGATCTCGCTCGTCACATTGCCTCCAGAGTTGATGACCCGGCTCATTCGTACCTCAACGTCGTAGCGGGATCGATCGCGGCGGCGCGCCGCGCCGGGAAATACCCGGCGAGCAGCCCGGCCGTTCCCAGCACGGCCACCGTGGCCGCCGCGCTCGGCCAGGACAGCGTCGGCTTGCCCAGAAACTCCAGGACCTTCACGCCTTCCGAGGGGATCAGATCGAGGAGCGTCACGATCACGATCGCGACGGCGGCTCCCGCGAGGCCGCCCAGGAACGTGTAGAGCATCCCCTCGAGCAAGAAGGGGCCCGTGATCCAGCCCCTCCGCGCGCCGAGCGCCATCTTCACGCCGATCTCGCGGGTGCGCTCCTTGACCACGGCGTACATGATGTTGGCCACGCCGACACAGCCGATGATGAGCGTCAGGGCGCCGATGATCCCGAAGAACATCTCCATGCCGAGGAAGATCTTCGCCGAGATCGCCTGTCCCTTGACCGTATTCCAGATGCCCCAGACGTGCTCGTCCTTCGGGTCGTAGCCGTACTTCGAGGCCATGACCAGATTGGCTCGAGCGAGCGCGTTCTCCATGTCTTCGGACCGCGCCGTGTGGAGCACGAGGACCCAGAGCTTGTCGCGGCCCATGAGTGCCTTGTAGGTCGAGATCGGAATGACGGCGTGGTTCTTGTCCTGGCTTCCATACGAGCTCGTCTGGGTCTTCTTCTGCATGATCCCGATGACAGTGAAGGGAGAGTTGTTGACGAGCAGCGTCTTGCCGACTGGCTCTTCCTTGCCGAAGATGTCCTCGGCGAGCTCGTAGCCGAGGAACACGACCCGGCGCTTCTCGTCCTCGTCCCGGGCGTCCAGGAACCGGCCTCCCGGCTGCGGGTAGTGCTTGCGCGCGTCGCCGTACTCCCAGTTGACGCCGGAGATCGCGGCATTGACGGTCTTGCGGCCGTAGGTGAACGCCGTGCGGCCCGAACGCATCTCGCCCCAGATGGCATCGCACTCGGGGATCCGCGCGCGCAGCAGCGCGATGTCGTCGATGCGCGGCTGGATCGGGCGGCCCTCCGGCAGGCCCTTCCAGACTTTCGACGTCTCGCCCGGCCAGTGGATCGCGAGGTTCTCGCCCATGGCGCGCTCGTTCCTCGAAAACTGGCGCTTCAACCCCTCGCCGAAAGCGAGCAACATCAGAATCGTTACCGTCCCCCACGCGATCGAGGCGATCGTCAGCGTGGCGCGCTTCTTCTGTAGCCGCGCCGACCGCGAGAAGAGATGCAGGACGACGGCGATGTCGTGACGGGTCATAACTTCATCGCGACCACGGGGTCCAGGCGCGAGGCGTCCCGGGCGGGGAAGTATCCCGCGGCGAGACCCGTGACGCCGAGGACGAGCGCCGTCAGCGCCGCAACCGGGAGGGAGATCTCGGGATCGCCCACGAACTCGGTCGCGCCGAACTTAGGGAAGACACCGCAGACCGCCCAGGAGATGGCAAAGCCGATCGCCCCTCCGAGCGCGGTGATCAGGACTGTTTCGAGGAGGAGCTGGCGCAGGATCCAGCGCTGCCGCGCGCCGAGAGCCATCTTGATGCCGATCTCCTTGGTCCGCTCCTCGACGACGACGTTCATGATGTTGGAAACGCCGATGCCTCCGACGACGAGAGTGAAGCAACCGATGATGGCCAGAAAGAGCCGGAAGGAAAGGAAGAACACGTCCAGGAACTTGAACTGTTCCGCCGTGTCCCAGACGGACAGCGCTTCCTTGTCTTTGGGGTCAAACCGGAGCTGCCGCGCCAGGACCGCGCGCACGCTGTCGGTCACATCCTTCGACTGCGAAACCGAGACCGGCTGGTAGAGAAAGTTGTTGACGTATTTGGCGCCCGTCAACGCCCGGAAGGTCGTGCCGGGCATGTAGGCGCGTCCGTTGTCCCGGCTGTTGTAGCTGGAGTTCTGGACCTTCTTCTGCAGGACGCCCACGATCAGGAACGGCGACCCGCCAAACAGAACGGTCTTTCCGACCGGCGAAGCCTTCCCGAAGATCTCCTCTGCGATCTTGTCGCCGAGGAAGAGGGCGCGCCGCCGCCCGTCCCAATCGAGCGGGCTGATGAAGCGGCCTCCCTCCTGCGGAATCAGGTTCCGCATCGCGCCGAACTCGGGCGCGACGCCCGAGACGTCCACGGCAACCGTCTTGACCCCGTAGTGGAGCTTCAACGTGTCGGCATACTCCGAGGAGATCGCCGCGACGCCGGCCGCGTCCCGGCGCACCGCGTCGATGTGCTCCTCGCGTACGCGGATTCGCCTTCCCTTTCCCAGTCCTTCGAAGGGGATCGAGGTCAGGCTCGGCCAGGCGATCGCGATGCGGTCGCCCAGGCCCGCCGAGTTCTTGACCATCTGCTTGTGAAGGCCCTGCCCGAACGCGCCGAGCAGCGTCACCGCGACCGTGCCCCAGACGATGCCGAAGATCGTCAGTAGCGTGCGCAGCTTCTGGCTCCGCATGTCGCGGATCATCTGGCGCAGCGCGTCTTTCAAGTTGAGCATCTTGTATCTCGCGTCACTCCCCCCGCTGTCGTCCCTTCGTCCAACCCCTGTCATCCTGAGCCCTTCGCTTCGCTCAGGACAGGCTCCGCGAAGGATCTGCTCCCGACCGATCCTGATTTCGAAAGAGCAGATCCTTCGTCGCTGCGCTCCTCAGGATGACAAGACGCTACGAAATCTTCTTCGGCGGCCTCTCGACGACCTTTGATCCCTTGGACAACCCCGACAGGACTTCGGCGTTCATGCCGTCGGAAATGCCGAGCTTCACTTCCGTCTTCTTCGGCTCTTCCTTCGGTTTGGCGCTCGGGATTTCCACGAAAGCCTTCTTGCCGCCGTCCTCGAAGGTCACGACGCGCTCGGGCACGATCACGACGTCCTTCTTTTCCCGGATGATGACATCGGCGTTGGCGGAGTAGCCGGCGCGAAGAACGATCGCGCCGGTCTTCTGGAGCTCGATCTCGACGTCAAAGAGCGTGGCCCCTTCTTTCTGCTGCGCCTGCGGCGCGATCCGCGAGACGCTGCCGGTGACGACGTCGGTCGGGAGAGCTCCGACCTTGATCCGGGTGGTCAGGCCCACGCGGAGCTTCCCGACATCGATCTCGTCCACCGTCCCCTTGAAGATCAGGTCGGTCATATCGGCGACCGTGGCGAGCTCGGTCCCCGGCTGGTAGGACGTCAGGGGCGTAATGGGGTCGCCCGGGTTGACGGTCCGCGTGAGAACGGTCCCGGCGGCGGGCGCGCGCACGATCGACTCCATGGAGATGCCGGCTCCGGCGATCCGCCCCCGCCGCGTCAGCTCCCGCCCCTGCTCGGCCCGCGCGACGGCGATCTTGGCGAGCTCGAAGGCCTCCCGCCGCGCGTCCAGGTCCGATCGGGGAAGCAGGCCCTGGCGCACCAGCTCCTGGGCGCGCGAGAAGTCGGCCTGCGCGCGCTCGTAGGAGGCTCTGGCGGAGTCCAGCTGCCGGTCGACATCGGTCAGTTCCTGCGGGGTCGGGTCGGGAGCGATCTCGAACATCGCGTCGCCGGCGCGGACCCGATCGCCCACGTTGACGAGGCAGGCCTTGATGATGCCCGAGAGCTTGGACTTGATCGAAAACTTCTGGCGGGGCTGGATCTGGCCGACGGCGATCGCTTTTTCGGTGATCGAGCCGCTTACGATGGTGACCTGTTTCAAGCCGTCCTTATCGGCCTTGTTGGACCGGGCGAGCGCGTACAGAGCGCCCGCAACCGCCACGAGGATCACCAGAATAATCAGAGTCTTGAAGAGCTTACGCATACCCGCCTCCCGGAGGACATTCCCTGCCCTCTACTTACGCGCGAGAAGGGGAGAGGTTCCGCGACCCCTTCTTCTCCGTTCTCGAGGGCTCCCGCGAAGAAGCCCTCAACCCTTGGACGTCAGACGAGGGGCATTGGTTAGGCCGGAGAGGGAGAACTTGCTCAGTCTTCTTCGGCGAGCTCCTTCGCTTTGGCGATGGCCAGCGCCTTGCGGTACCTCGGGTCGCCGCGGAGATTGTCGAGGTCCTCGTCGCCACGGAGCGTTCCCGTCCCGTCGAAGCCCGCGTCGAGCGCCTTGAACAGCCAGTCGAAGGCCGGGTCCTTCTGATCGAGACGGGCGTAGCTGCAGGCGAGGTTGTACATCGTCGTCGGCTTTCGGTACCCGAGGTCGAGCGCCTTCTTGAAGGCCTCGACGGCGGCCTCGGGACGGTCCCCCTCGAGCGACGCGTACCCGAGGTTGAACCACGCGCGCCCCTTCTGCGGGTGCGCCCGAGCGTACTCCTCAGCCTTGCGGGCGGACTCGCGCCACTTCGTGCGGCTCGAGCCTGAGCCGATCCAGTGGCTGAGGCCCTGGCCTGGCAGCGACAGGTCGAGCGCTTCGCGAACGATCTCGGCAAAGCGCGGCTCGTCGCGCACGTTGTCGAGGTCGTCGTCCTTGCGGAAGATCTCGGGTTGATCGAAGCCCGCGTCCAGCGACTTCTGCAGCAGATCGAGCGCCGCGCGAGTCTGCCCGCCGCGCGAGAAGGCGCAGGCCTCGTTATAGAGCGACGTCGCGACGCGATAACCGCGGTCGGCCGAAGCCTGGAAGGCCTTCGCGGAAAGGTCATAGCGCCCGGCGTTCAGGAGCTCCCTCGCGATGTTGAAGAAAGGCTCTCCGTCTTTTGGCGCCCGGGCGGCGAGGCGCTCATACCGGGCCGCGGCGGCCGCCCCTTCGTGCTCCTTCTTCGCCGAGGGATGCTCGCGCACGGATTTCTTGAGCTCCCGCCAGCGCGGGTCCGACTTCAGGTTGTCCAGGTCATCGTCGCGCTCGAGGTAAGAGGCGACGTCGAAGCCGGCTTCCGAGGCTTTCTTCAGCCACTCGAAAGCCTTATCGCGGTTCCCCTTGAGCGCGTAGCCGCAGGCGATGTTGTAGCTCGCCGCGTCCTCGCGGTGACCCGCCGCGATCGCCTTCTGGAAGGCTTCGATCGCCTCGTCGTAGCGCTCATCGCGGTGCAGATCCATTCCGCGGCTGTACCAGTCGCTGCCGCCGCGCCGGCTCGAGCCGTTGGAAGCCCGGAGGAATCCGGCGGAGTCCTTGACGGCACGAATCATTTTCATGACCGCGGGCAGGTTTCCCGAAGGTTCCGGCAGCGGCGTTTCCGGCGCCACGGCTGGCTCCGGCCCCGTCAGCGGCAAGGCCGGCGCGGCCGTCGAGACCGGCCGCGGCGAGGAAGCCACGACGGGCACTGCGGCCGCGGCCTTGCGGGTCCGCGTCTTCTCACAGGCCGCCGCGACCTTCGCGGGCTCTTGGTTGCCGGCGGTGGTCCACTGCGGATCCGAGTAGGGAAGGAGAGCCGCCGCGTTGGCGCAGACCGGCGCCCATGGCTGGACGATCGCGATCCCGGCCGCCGCAGCGAGGAGGCCCGCGGCGGAGAGAAAAGCGCGGCCTCTCGGGAGCTCCCGGCGAGGCATCGCGGGATCGAGAATCGCCCGCAGGCGCCCCTCGAAATGAGACGGTCGCTCCGACGCGATCGCGGGCGCCACCGGATGGGCCGCGGCGGAGAGAGATCGGAAGATTCCGAGCAGATGTCCGGCGTAAACGGAGGGCTTCGTGCCCACCGTCAGGACGAGGTCGTCGCAGGCCCGCTCGCAGTCGCGGCGGATCTGGCGCAGGAGCGCCCACGCGAGCGGATGCCACCAGTACATCGCGAACGCCGTCTCGGCGAGGAGCAGCCAGAGCCAGTCGGCGCGGCGGACGTGCGCAAGCTCATGGAGGAGGACGACGCGGCGTCTTTCCACGGCCCAGGAGCGCGCCTGGCGGCAAAGCAGGAGAAGCGGCCGTCGCAGGCCCGAAGTCATCGCGACGGGGACGCGTGCGCTCTCCAGGAGCGCGACGGAGCGGCGCACATCGAGCTGACGCGCGAGCCGCCGCGTTTCCTCTGTCCACTCCGGGTCGGAGAGGGGCGCCGACTCCCGGCGAATGCCGCGCACCCGCAGCAGCCCGACCGCCAGCCGGGCCGCGATCGCGAGGGCCCCCACCGACCAGGCGGCAAGCCCCAGAAGGAACCACGGAATCGGGGCCGAGGAGGGTCTGGCCGGCATAGGCGGAGCCGTGGATTCCAAAGCCGGCGATTCCGCGGCCTCGAACGCCGCCGGAGATTCCTTGTCGCTCGCCGACACGGGCGCGAAATCCTTGATCGCGGCTCCCGAAGCGGATGCCCGGACCGCGGAAGAGAAAACGGAGGGAAGCACGGGCAGGGGCAAGCGCGGCAGGACGAGGGTCAGCAACGGCAGGGCGAGCGCGCCGAGGAGCCCGGCTGTCGCGGCCATGTGCCTGGCGGCGGCGCCGGAGCGCCGCAACAGGGCGGTCGACGCGACCGTGATCCCGAAGAGGAGCGTCGCCTTCAGGGCGATGTCCAGCGCGAAACGGAATCCCGATTCCATGGTCGCGTTCATTTCAACGTCCCTCCGTTCTGGCCTGTGCGATCAGCTCCGAAAGCCGGTCGAGATCCTGCGCGGAAAGATCCGACCGTGAAAGGTCGAGCAGCGCGGCGACGGCTTTTTCCGTCGAACCGTCGAAGAAGGTCCGGAGCACGTTCTCCAGCGCGGGCTTGCCGGCGCGGTCGCGCGCCAGAGTCGGCCGGTAAACGTAGCGGGTGCCGTCGAGAACATGGCGAAGGTGCCCCTTGTTCTCGAGGACGCGCAGCATCGCGCGGACGGCCGAGTAGCCGGGCGGGTCGGCGATCGCGGCCAGGACTTCCGTCGCGGTCGCCTGCCCTTCCCGGTAGATCACATCCATGATCTGCCGTTCGCGGCGGGAGAGGTTGGTCAGGGCTCTCTTCATGTTCGGAGTCTCCTCCCGGGGTCATTGTAGTGCTAAAAATTTAGCACATGCTAAAAATCTAGCTTCCTCAGGAGGTCCTACGGGCGGGCCGGGGGAAGGTTTCGCGGCAAAAGCGATAATAATTGATGTGTTCCAGATCTGCTTGATCGGAAAGGAGATCCGGACAATGGGCCTCGTTCGGTTCCAAGGGGTCTAGCCGAATGCCGATCGCGACGCAGCTCGAGATTCTCGGCGAAGTCGCCCTGGCGATGGCGCTCGGCGCGTTGATCGGCCTCGAGCGGGAGCTCGCGCACAAGGCGGCGGGTCTGCGCACCCACATGCTCGTCGCCGGCGCGGCGGCGATGCTGGTCGGCCTGGTGGAAGCCCTCCTTCACCGGTTCCTCCTGCCCGCCATCTCTCCCCTCGTGCGAGCGGACCCCGTCCCGGTCATCACCGCGGTCGTCATGGCTGTGGGATTCCTCGGAGCCGGGACGATCATTCGCCATCAAGACGGCGAGCACGTGGAGGGACTGACGACCGCCGCCGCGATGCTCTTCGCCGCGGCCGTCGGGTCGGCGGTCGGCCTTCGCCAGTTCGTGCTCGCGATCGGCGCCGCGATCCTGGCGGTCGCCACGCTGCGCGGAGTGATGTTCCTGGAAAACCGGCTGCGCCGACGCGCGCGCGAGACTTCCGGCCGGCCGAGGAACCCCTGAGCTCGCGGTCCCATCTGCTGCGGGGCATCGGGCTCGTGGACGCGACCGCGCTCGTCGTCGGATCGATGATCGGGTCGGGAATCTTCATCGTCTCCGCCGAGAGCGGCCGCGTGGCGGGCTCGCCGGGCTGGCTCCTGGCGGCCTGGGCCATCGCGGGCGTCCTGACGATGATCGCGGCGCTCTCCTGCGCGGAGCTGGCCGCGATGCTGCCGAAGGCCGGGGGGCAGTACGTCTTCTTCCGCGAGGCCTACGGCCCCCTCTTCGGGTTTCTTTTCGGCTGGACGATGTTCCTCGTCGTGCAGTCGGGGACGATCGCGGCGGTTGCGGTCGCGTTCGCGAAATTCCTGGGCGTCCTCTGGCCCGCGATCTCCGGGAGCAACAAGCTCTTCACTGTGGGCGATTTTTCCGTCTCCGCGGTCCAGGCCGTCGGTCTCCTCGTCATCGCCGTCCTGACGGCGTCCAACGCGACCGGCTTGAAAACGGGGACCAGGACGCAGAACGTCTTCACGTTCGCGAAATTCGCGGCGCTCTTCGCGCTGACGGCGCTCGGCCTCCTGCTCGGGCGGTCGGGCGCGCTCGGTTCCGGCGCGGAAGGATTCTGGAAATCGATCTCCGCCGCCGGAGAGATCCGAACCGGCTGGGCGCTCGTCGCGGTCCTCGCCACGGCGATGGTGGGCCCGCTCTTCTCGCAGTCGGCCTGGAACAATGTGACGTTTGCCGGCGAAGAAGTGCGGGACCCGGGCCGGACCCTTCCGCGCGCGCTTCTGGTCGGATGCCTTCTCGTGACGGTGATCTACGTGCTGGCCAACGTGTCTTATCTGAGAGTGCTGACGTTCGACGGGATCCGGCACGCGCCCGAGGACCGCGTGGCGACCGCGGCGGCGACGGCGCTCTTCGGTCCAGGCGCGGCGGCCCTGATGGCGGCCGCGATCATGGTCTCGACTTTCGGGTGCGTTAACGGCTTGATCCTCTCCGGGGCGCGCGTCTCCTTCGCGATGGCGCGGGACGGAATGTTCTTTCGCGGCCTCGAGCGCGTCAACACGGCGGCCGTCCCGGGCAACGCCCTCTGGGCGCAGGCCTTCTGGGCCGCGGTGCTGGTGCTGTCGGGAAGTTACAGCGACCTGCTGAAATACGTCATCTCCGTCGACATCCTGTTCTTCGTCCTCCTTGTCCTGGCCGTCATCGTCCTGCGCGTCAAGAGGCCGGACTGGCCGCGCCCCTTCCGCGCGCCGGGCTATCCGTTCCTGCCGCTTGTCTACGCCGCGGCCGGCACCGCGCTGATCGCGATCCTGCTCAAGGGCAATCCCAAGACGACCTGGCCGGGCTACGCGATCGTCCTGGCGGGCATCCCGGTTTACTTTCTCTGGAGGCGCCGGAGGAGGCCCGCCGGCCAGTGACGATTTTGAAAACGCCGGACGGGATCAGGATCCGCGAATTGGCGGAGGGCGCGGTCCTCGTCGAATATCCCGAGGACCCCGAGGATCGAGCGAACAAGAGAGCGGTGGCGGCGGCGCATTCCCTCTTGCACCGGGCGCCGCCGGGGATCTTCGACGCGGTTCCGGGAGCGCGGACTCTTCTTCTCCTCTTCAATCCGCGGAGGATGAGTTCCGAGCGGATTGCGGAGGAAGCCCGCCGGGGCTCCCGGGAAGAGGGGAGCCCGCTCGCACGCCGGCGGACGGTCGAGATCCCGGTCTTCTACGATCCCGGGGCGCAGACGGGGCCCGATCTCGAAGACCTCGCGCGGGGTGCGGGCCTGACTGCGGAGGCGTTCGCCCGCCGCCACGCGGCGGGGGAGTACCGCGTCGCCTTTCTCGGATTCGCTCGGGGTTTTCCGTACCTGACGGGACTCGCGGCCGAGCTCCACGCGCCTCGCCTCGCGACTCCGCGCACGCGGGTCCCGGCCGGCAGCG
>Ga0070708_100001638_pt1 | contig 17151 bp, 20 predicted proteins | sample KBSK5503metaG_FD_65469 | JGI IMG/M metagenome (GOLD analysis project Ga0070708, IMG submission 65469) | Corn, switchgrass and miscanthus rhizosphere microbial communities from Kellogg Biological Station, Michigan, USA - KBS K5-50-3 metaG | ecosystem: Host-associated > Plants > Roots >... | reverse complement strand
GCGGGTGATCACGACGCTCCACGGCACCGACATCACGCTCGTCGGCCAGGAATCGAGCTTCTACGCCATCACCCGGTTCTCGATCGAGCAGTCGGACGCGGTCACGGCAGTGTCCACCTTTCTCCGCGACGAGACCTACCGGGCGTTCGGCTGCGTCGAGTGTGACGTGCGCTTCATCCCCAACTTCGTGAACCTCGACGAGTACCGACCGGCGCCGGACGCGCGGCGCGCCGGGCTCGCCCCCGCCGACCACAAGCTGATCGCCCATGTGTCCAACTTCCGCGAGGTGAAGCGGGTGAAGGACGTCGTGCGGGTCTTCGCCCGGATCCGCCGGGCGTTGCCCGCCACGCTGCTCATGATCGGGGACGGCCCGGACCGGCCCGAGGCGGAGAAGGAGGCCGAAGAGCTCGGCGTCACCGCGGACGTGCGGTTCCTTGGCCGTCTGGACCAGGTCGCGGCGCTGCTCCAGGCGTCGGACGTGTTCGTGCTGCCGTCCCAGACCGAATCGTTCGGGCTCGCGGCGCTCGAGGCGATGGCCTGCGGCGCGCCCGTCGTCGCGTCGCGGGCGGGCGGACTGCCCGAGGTGGTGGACGACGGCGTGAACGGCATTCTCGAGCCGGTCGGATCGGTGGAGGCGATGGGACGCCGGGCCGTGGAGCTGCTGCGGGATCCCGAGCGACACGCGGCGATGCGGGCCGCGGCGATCGCCAAGGCGCAGGAGTTCTCGGCCGACCGCATCGTGCCGCAATACGAAGCCCTCTACCAGGAGGTGATGTCGTGGAGTTGAGCACCCTCGGCCAGCTGCCGCCGCTGGTGAAAGCGGCGATCCTCGGCGTGGTGGAGGGCGCCACCGAGTTCATCCCCGTCTCGTCCACCGGCCACCTCATCATGGTGGGCGACTGGCTCGGTTTCACCGGGGAGGACGCCAAGGCGTTCGAGATCTTCATCCAGCTCGGCGCCATCCTTGCCATCGTCTGGCTCTATCGGGACCGGCTGTCCCACGTGCTCCGCTCCGCCACGCGCGATCCGGCGAGCCGCCGGCTCGTGACCAATCTCGCTATCGCCTTCCTGCCGGCCGCCGTGGTCGGGCTCCTCACCCACCGGCTGATCAAGCAGTACCTTTTTTCGCCGGTCGTCGTCGCCGTGTCGATGCTGGTCGGCGGCGTCGTGATCCTCGCGATCGAGCGGTGGCGGCCGGCCCCGCGCACCAGCACTGTGGACGCGGTATCGCCCGGCACCGCGCTCGGCATCGGCCTCGCTCAGGTCCTGTCCCTCGTGCCCGGCACGTCGCGTTCGGGAGCTACCATCATGGGCGCCTACTGTCTCGGCCTCACCCGCCAGGCGGCCACGGAGTTTTCGTTCTTCTTGGCGATTCCTGTCATGGTCGCCGCGACGGGCTTCGATCTCGCCCAGAGCGCGAAGTCGCTCTCGACGGCCGACGTCTCCATCTTCGCCGTCGGGTTCCTAGTCGCCTTCGCGTCCGCGATCGTCGTCGTCCGCGCGTTCGTGGCGTACGTGGCCCGCTCGAGCTTCGCGGCGTTCGCGTGGTATCGAATCGCGTTCGGCCTCCTCTTCCTCGCCTGGCACGCGCGTCACTAGCGGAAAGCAGAAATCGTGTCCGCCATCCACCGCTTCCACCGGCTGTCGTCCACCCAGGACGAGCTGCACCGCCTCGCGGCGGTCGGTGCTGCGGCCGGCACCGTGGTGGTGGCGGCGGAGCAGGAGGCCGGCCGGGGGAGTCGAGGCCGGCACTGGGCCTCTCCGCTCGGCGGGCTGTGGCTCAGCTTCCTTTGCCGACCTCCGCGCCCGGTGGGCGTCGAAGTGCTGAGCCTCCGGGTGGGCCTGGCCGCCGCGGAAGCGCTGGGCCAGTTCGGCGGCCTCCCGCCGGTGGCGCTCAAGTGGCCCAACGACCTGATGGTGGGCGACCGCAAGATCGGCGGCATTCTGGGAGAAGCGCGGTGGCAGGGCGACAGCCTCGCGTGGATCGCCGTCGGAGTGGGGATCAACGTCCGGAACCCGTTGCCCGCAGCCGTGCGCACGCCTCCCGGCCGGCTGGCCGAATGGCGACCGGATCTCGAGCCGGAGCAAGTGCTCGGGCCACTGCTCGCCCGGCTTGCCCCGCTTGCGGCGTCGGCCTCCGGGCTCACGTCGGCGGAAATGGAGGCGTTCGGGCGGCGGGACTGGCTCGCGGGACGGGAGCTGGCCGCGCCGGTCCAGGGCTTCGCGACCGGCATCGCGGAAGACGGATCCCTCCTGGTGCGACTGCCGGATGGGCGCACGGTCGGCGTCAGCTCGGGGTCGGTCGTGCTGCCGGGGGAGGCGGCATGAGTCCACGCCGGCCGTACGCTCCGTGGCTGCCATGGGCGGCGTTTCTCGCGGGCATCGCGCCGACCACCGTCGCCCCCCGGGTCGCCTGGCTCCGCGAGCGGATGGAAGCCCGGGGGTGACGGAGAGGTGGGCGGCGGCCGGCACGTCGGTACCGACTACCTTCAGCTGGCGGCCAGGCTCGGCGCCAGGCGCGCTGTCGCCAAGCCGTTCTCCACCCAGGAGACCCTGGTGGCGATCGACGACATTCTGCGGGGGTGATCGTGCTGCTCGCGCTCGACATCGGGAACACCGAGATCACGCTGGGGCTGTTCCGGGACACGACGCTGGAGGCCCATTGGCGTCTCACCACCGTCGCCGACCGCACGCCCGACGAGTGGGCGGCCGCCCTGGCCGCGTTTCTCGATCATGCGGGCTTCTCCCCGAACCAGGTGCGCGCCGCGTGCCTGGGCTCGGTGGCCCCGAGCGTCACGCAAAGCGTCGTGGAAGGGGTGCAGACCACGACGGGCTGCGCGCCGGTCGCAGTGGACGCCCAGTCCCCCCTTCCGCTGGTGCTCGACGTGGACGAGCCGCTGAGCGTCGGCGCCGACCGCGTGCTCAACGTGCTCGCGGCGTCGGAGCGTTACCGGGCGGACATGATCGTCGTGGATTTCGGGACGGCCACCACCTTCGACTGCGTGACCGCGGATGCCCGGTTCATCGGCGGGGCGATCATGCCGGGCCTCCGCACCTCCGCCGACCAGCTCACCCGCCGGGCGTCGAAGCTGCCCGCCACGGAACTCCGCCCGCCGTCGCGCGCGATCGGGCGACGCACCGAGGAGTGCATTCAGGCCGGCGTGCTCTTCGGCTGCGCCGACGCGGTGGACGGCATGGTCACCCGGATCCGCGCTGAGTGGCCCACGGGCGGGGCGCCTCGCGCCGTCGCCACCGGCGGGCTCGCGAAGCTTGTGGCTTCGCTCACCCGCACGATCGACGAAGTGGATCCCGACCTCACGCTCCGCGGGCTGATGCTCGCGGCGGGGCACCTCGGGCTCGACTGGTGAGCGCGCCCGGGTGGGCCCGCGGCGCCCGCGCCGCCGGCTACCGCGTGCTCGGCCCCGGTCTCGCCTATCTGCTCCACACGCGGCCCGCCGAGTGGCCGATCATGGCCGCCCATACGGCGGTGGGGTATGTCCTTGCCGTCGGACTCGCCGGCGCTGGGCGGGGCGTGCGCCTCGGACCCGCAGGGCTCGGCCTCCTCGCCTGGGTCGTCGGCCTGAACGGCGGCACCCTCGCCATCAACAGTGCCTTCGACCGGGACGAAGGCGACGTGGCCTATCTCCGCGACCCGCCCCCTCCGCCCGCCCACCTGTTCGCCTTCGGGCTCACCCTCATGGGCGCGGGACAGATCGTCGCGCTCAGGCTGCCCGGGTCCTTCGCCGCGGCGTACGGCGTCTGCTTCGCGCTCTCGATCCTGTACTCGGTCCCGCCGTTCCGGCTGAAGGCCGTCGCCGGCGCCGACTGGCTCATCAACATGTGGGGCTTCGGGACCCTGACCCCCTTTGCGGGCTGGGCGGCAACCGGTTTGCCGGTCGATCCGGCCCGGACCCTGGTGCTGCTGGCCTTCTGCCCGCTGTTCGCCGCGCTGTACCCGCTCACCCAGCTCTACCAGATGGACGAGGATCAGCGCCGCGGGGATCGGACGCTGGCGCTCCGCCTCGGCCTCCGGCGGAGCCTCGTCGTCTCGCTCGTCTGCGCCGGTGTCGCGCTGGCGCTCCTTGTCGGAGGCGGGCTGCGGGCCGGCTGGCGGCTCGACACCCCGGGCGACCTGGCGCGGTGGGGCGGGATCCTGGTCGTGGCCGCGGCCTGGCTCGGCGTGCTGGTGCCCTGGTTCGCCCGGCAGACGCGGCTCGGACCGAACGACCACCAGCGGCGGATGTACCTGGCACTGGGTGCGTGGGCCGTGACCGACGTGGCGGTCGCGCTGGCGTGGGGCACCTGACCGCCCTTGGCCCGCTCTCGTGCGGCCGGGTATAATTGTGGCGAACCTCTCGGGAGTCCCCATGGCCTCTGCGGTGGAGCTGTCCCAGGACTACGATCGCACGGACGTGCCCCATATCGTCCGGTGCGCCGTTCAACTCGGTGTTCTCGAGGCGGCGTTCGTCCTCGGATGCTCCCTGGCCATGCGGTTCACGTCCGGCACCACGGAAACGATCGTCCTCGCGGTCGTCATCACGCTGGGGTTGGCCCTTGTCAGCGGGCTCCCCGGGATCTGGACGCGGGCTCGTACGATCGAGGGGATCGCCGGCGCGGCGGGGATCGGGCTCGCCGCGGCGGGCGTCTTTCTGCTGGTGGACGTCGCGCTCCTCCAGCCGATCGGCACGTACACGAACCGGTGGCGGGAGCTCGGCGGCTTCAGCAATTGGTGGTACCATCCTGTCTGGTGGATGGTCGGGACCTACCTGCCGTGGATGGGAGCGTGGATCCTGGCTCATCAGGCGGACAAGGGACACCGCCCGTCGCTGGTCTCGATGATGGCGGGCGCGCTTGCGTGCACCGTCCCCTTCGGGATCGCCGCGATCCTCATCCATTTCCCCGGCGCGGGCTGGAACCTGCCCACCTTCGGTATCGCGTTCCTACCCGGCCTCGCACTGGCCACGCTCTTCTCGGGGATCGGGCGGCGCGCCGGCTAGCCGATGCGGTGGGTCCGACTCATTCTCCGGGTGTTCGGCTGGCTGCTCACGCCGTTTCTCGCGTGGGCAGCTTCATTTTTCGGGGCGGTGATCGGCGCGCTGGTCGCCATGCGCGTGCGGGAGCCACGAACCGGCCTGCTCGTCACCGGCGCGATAGGGGCCATCGCCGGGTTCCTCACCATCCTGGTCTGGCTCCGGGTCCTCCGTCGCTCGCGGCACGTCCGGGAAGTCCTGGCGGTGCAGAGCGACGGGACGCCCGACATCGTCACTGCGCCGGCCTCTGCGGAGGCGCGAAATCCGGCCAGCTAGCCTCGCCCTCGCCGGGCTCGTCGCCGCGTGCGGGCGGGAGGCCCCTCCCAAGCCGGCCATGCCGTCCCTGGCCGAAGCGCCGGGCGCGCCCGCGCCCGCCGATTCGCTGGTGCTGCGGACGCCTCGCGGCGTGGAGGTGTGGCTCACGCTCACGAGGGACGGGCGCGACAGCAGCGGCGTCGCCTGCGTCGAGCGCGGCCTGGAGATTCGCGACGGCACGCGTCGCACCGCCGTTCCGCTCCTCTACACGCGTGATGTGCCCCGGCTGGTCACCGAGTCCACCGTGAGCGTCAGACTCTGGACCCATTGCCGGCCCGGACCGGAGTATCGGGTCAACCTGCGGACGGGCCAGCCGGTTCGGGCGGCGCCGTGAGACCGCTCATGCTCGCGGGAGCTGTGCTCGCGGCCGCGCCGGTTGCGCTCGAGGCGCAAGGCGCCGGGGTCGAGGTCGGCCGTTACTTCCAGGGAGCGGACTGGACCATCTTCAGGGTCGGGATCGAGCGACCTCTCCTCGGTCCGCTCGCGATCGGGCTGTACGGCACTCACCTCCGCGCTGCAAGCGACACTGGTGAGCGACTCTGGGGGGCCGGCGCCGATCTCTCCCTGTTCCGGGAGCGGCGGCAAGGGCCGTACGTCGTCGGCGGATTGGGTGGCGGCTTCGCCACCCAGTCCGCTCACGACTTCTGGGGCTCGTGGTCCGCGGGGGTCGGGTATCAGCTCGTGCCGCTCTCGTTCCTCGCGTTGAGCGCGGAAGCCCGCTGGCGCGAGCTCACGCCCGGCGCCCGTGACGGGTTGGAGGTGTCGCTCCGCCTCGGCGGGTTGTTCGGAGGGGGACCACGGCGGACTGAGCCCGGGGGCCCGTCCGTCCCGGCGGTGGGCCCGGTGCGCTCGCGCGTGATGGAGGAGTCGGGGGCGCCGGCCGAGGACACCGTCGCGTTGCCCGCCGGCGCCCCGGTTCCGCTGGCCACGGCGGGACGCTTGAGCGATGCGGCGACCCTGGCCGACTCGGTCGTGGGGACGGCGGCCGCCGTGATGGGCACGGCCTATCGACTCGGCGGCACCACCACCGGGGGCTTCGATTGCTCCGGCCTGATCCAGTACGCGTACGGTCGCTACGGCGTCGTGCTGCCGCGCACCAGCGCGGAGCAGGCACGGATCGGTGAACAGGTCTCCCGTCGTCTCACCGACCTGCGCCCGGGCGATATCCTGACGTTTTCCAACAGCGGCGGCCGCGTGACCCACGTGGGCCTGTACGTCGGCGACGGCCATTTCATCCACAGCGCCACGGCTGGCGTCCAGCTCAGCCTCCTCAGCCCCGACGACCCGTACGGGAAATGGTGGTGGGCGAGGTGGCTGGGAGCGAGGAGGGTGGTAGGCGGTGAACGGTAAACGGTAAACGGGGGCTCACCGATCAGCGGAGCCCCCGTTCACCGTTCACTGTTCACCGTTCACTGCTTTTCCGGCGGCTTCTGGCTCCCGTGGTCCATTCCCCCGTGGTCCATCTGCATGCTTCCGTGATCCATCTGCATCCCCCCGTGCGGCATATTCTCGTGGCCGTCGGAGGGCTCGCCGTAGCCCGGCACCTGGAGGGACGCGAGGTCCTTCCGGAGCGTCGGGTCCGCCGTGTCCACCTTCGGCCACTTGCTGAGGTCGTCCGGCACGAACAGGCCGACCATGTGGGCCATCACACCGAATGACGTCTCGTTCGTCGGGTTGTCGTACACGCCGATGACCCGATACCGGTGGCCCGCGGCGAGCTTGAGCCCCTCACCGCTCACGCCGAAGAGCTTCCGACTCACGCCCAGCACCCGCCCGCTGGAGTCCCGGCGGGCGACGACCCGGGCCAGCTCTCTGCCGGTCTCCGCGTCCTCGAGCCGCACGAACGAGCCGTAGTCGTGGAGATGACCGCCGACGCCGAGAAGGCGACCGCTCATCGGGAGCGTGAACTCGTAGGCCTTGGTGGTTCGTCCCGGGGCGACGTCGAAGGTGTTGCTGCCGCCGACGGTGAGGTTCACGTCCATATAGAGGGGCAGCGAGCTCACGGGGCGGGGGTTCTGATTCGTGGGCATCCACAGCATGGTGTACTTGAGGTACACCGCGTCGAGATCCTTGCCCGTCTCGTTGTGCCACATGATGTAGAAGCCGAGGTTGGTTCCCTTGGAGAGGGGCACCCCGATCGTCTTCGGCACCGAGGCGTCGTCGGTCTCGCTGCCTGCTCCCGCGATCCGCTCCACGGCGGCGTAGATCAGCTGCCGCCGGTCGAAGTTGACCATGATCATGTGGTGCATGATCCGGCGATCCAGGACGGCGCCGTGCTCGTCCACCAGCTCGTACTTGAAGCCGCGGAACCAGCCGTCCACCGGCCACGTGAAGCGCTGGAGCGGGGCGTCGGCTCCCATGTCCATCATCGCGTGGTCCATCGGAGGCATGTTCGCCAGCTTCCAGGGGCCGGTGGTGATGACGACCTCGTGTTTGGCGGAATCGACTTTGACAGTGACCGGTGGCGTGCCGGGTCTGCCGAGCGCGACCAACGTGGTGAGTGCGGCGAACAGCGACATCCCCAGCTCCTCAGGAATGGGCCAGACTGCTGACGGGCGCCCACAACTTCTCCGCGAGGCGGTGGGCAAGTCAAGCGTGTGCCCCTCGGGCGCTTGACAGGGGCAGCGTGCGGTATATCTTTTGGCGCGACCGGTTAGCAGTCAACCAAAACGAGTGCTAATCACTCCGATTGACTGATTGCCAAGTCATTGCAGAGCAGGCTGTTATCCACTGTTACCTGAACGGCATTGGAGGCAGGAAGATGGCAACGGCGACCAAGGCCAAGAAGGACCTCAAGATCCACCCCCTCGAGGACCGTGTCGTGGTCCTCCCGTCGGACGAGGCCGAGGCCATGCGGGGCGGGCTCTACATCCCCGATACCGCCAAGGAAAAACCGACCCAGGGCGAAGTCATCGCTGTGGGGCCCGGCCGCACCACCGACAAGGGTGAGCGGATCCCGCTCGACATCAAGGTCGGCGACACCGTGATCTACGGGAAGTACAGCGGCACGTCATACACGCTCGACGGCGAGGAGGTCATCATCATCAAGGCCTCCGACGTTCTTGCCAAGCTCTAATTCGACGCCCGCTTCAACCGCTTAGGAGATACGCATGGCCGCAAAGGAGCTGCTGTTCAACGTGGACGCCCGCGCCAAGCTGAAGAAGGGCGTCGATCACCTGGCTGAGGCCGTGAGGGTCACCCTCGGGCCCAAAGGCCGGAATGTCGTCATCGACAAGAAGTTCGGCTCGCCCACCGTCACCAAGGACGGCGTCACGGTGGCCAAGGAAGTCGAGCTGTCCGATCCAATCGAGAACATGGGCGCCCAGATGGTGAAGGAGGTCGCCACCAAGACGAGCGATCTCGCCGGCGACGGCACCACCACGGCCACTGTGCTCGCCCAGGCCATCTTCCGTGAGGGCCTGAAGAACGTCACCGCCGGCGCCAACCCGATGGAGCTCAAGCGGGGCATCGACCGCGCGGTCGAGGCCGTGGTCGAGCATCTCAAGTCCATCTCGACCCCCTCCGCGGGCAAGAAGGAGATCGCCCAGGTCGGCACGATCTCGGCGAACAACGACAAGGAGATCGGCAATCTCATCGCCGAGGCGATGGAGAAGGTCGGCAAGGACGGGGTGATCACGGTCGAGGAGGCCAAGGGCCTCGAGACCACCCTCGAGACGGTGGACGGGATGCAGTTCGATCGCGGCTACCTCTCGCCCTACTTCGTCACCGATCCGGAGAAGATGGAGGCGGTGCTGGACGACCCCTACCTCCTGATCCACGACAAGAAGGTCTCGGCGATGAAGGAGTTGCTGCCGATCCTCGAGAAGGTCGCGCAGACCGGCAAGCCCCTCCTGCTGATCGCGGAGGACGTCGAGGGTGAGGCGCTCGCGACGCTCGTCGTGAACAAGCTGCGCGGCACCCTCAAGGTCTGCGCCGTGAAGGCCCCGGGCTTCGGCGACCGCCGCAAGGAGATGCTGCGCGACGTCGCCGTGCTCACGGCCGGCCAGGTCATCTCCGAAGAGGTCGGCTTCAAGCTCGAGAACGCCACCCTGAGCGACCTCGGTCGCGCGAAGCGCGTCGTGGTGGACAAGGACAACACCACGATCGTGGACGGCAAGGGCAAGGACAGCGACATCCAGGGCCGGATCAACGAGATCAAGGCTGCGATCGACAAGAGCACCAGCGACTACGACAAGGAGAAGCTACAGGAGCGGCTGGCCAAGCTCTCCGGCGGCGTCGCGGTGATCAACGTGGGCGCGGCCACCGAGACCGAGATGAAGGAGAAGAAGGCCCGGGTCGAGGACGCGCTCCACGCCACCCGTGCCGCGGTCGAGGAAGGCATCGTGCCGGGCGGCGGTGTCGCGCTGCTCCGCGCGCAGACCGCGCTGGAGAAGATCAAGGGCACCGAGGACGAGAAGGTGGGGGTCGAGATCGTCCGCCGCGCGCTCGAGGAGCCCATCCGGATGATCGCCCAGAACGCGGGCGCCGAGGGCTCGATTGTGGTCGAGCGGGTGCGGGAGTCGAAGGAGAAGTATTTCGGCTACAACGCCCAGACCGATGCCTTCGAGGATCTGGTGAAGGCGGGCGTGATCGACCCGACCAAGGTCACCCGCACGGCGCTGCAGAACGCGGCGTCCATCGCGGGCCTGCTGCTCACGACCGAGTGCGTGGTCGTCGAGAAGAAGGAAGACAAGCCGGCCCCGCCGGCGCCTCCGGGTGGCATGGGCGGGATGTACTAAGCCTCACCCAGAGCATCTGAAGTCCGAAAGCCCCGGGCCACGTGCCCGGGGTTTTTCGTTTCCCCGGCGAGGCGCCCACGTTTCGGCGAACTGCGAGATCGTCCGCCCCGGCGTGCCGCTGCAGGAATTGGCGGTCGATCGAACAAGCGCGCAGATCGTCCCAACTTATCCGGAGACTCCACCAATGGTACGGCAAATGCAACCAGTGAACACCCTCCGCTCCCCCTCGTCCGGACCGGCCCATGCCGAAGCCACCGCCCCGCGCTCAAACCGACCCGATCGCGCGTGAGGTCGACCGCCTGCTCGCGCGGCTCCCCGGCGCCGAGCCGGATCAGCGCAGGAACGGCGCAGGCTCGATCAAGTCGCCCACCTTCCCGCGCCCGGCCATCACAGTAGGGATCGCGCGGGCGGAGCAGGCCGGCCCGGCCCTCAGCCGGGCCGAGCTGGCGGGTCTGTGGGCGCGGGTCCTGCTCGGCGTCATCCTCGGCGCCGTGATGACGCAGTGGCCGTACGCCCGCGAATGCGGATTTCCGCTGCTGGGGTACCTCGGTGCGATCGCGGCCGTTGCCCTCGCCGGCGGCTGGCTGTCCTTCACTTCCTGGACGTACCGCTCCCCCGTCGCCCACGTGATCGCCCTGATTCTCGTATTCTGGGGGATCGTGCTGTTCGCTGAGCAGCTCTTGCCGCGTATCGGCTATGCCGCCGACCACGCCGCGTGGACCTGCGGTGGTACCCCCACGCCCGCCTGGCTCTCCAGGTGGGCGGCACTCTTGTAATCCCGACCGGGCAACGCGAGGGCGCCTGCAAATTGACGCCCCGGGCCGAGGGCCCGGGGCCGCTTTGCGTGCTAGGCGGCGCCGGCGTGTCGCCGTGTCGTGTCCGCACCGGGCTTTTCGCGTCTCCCCGCCTCGCTCCACCGCCCGTGTCCGATATAGCTTTCGCAGCACCCCGTCAGGGGCCGTTCGGCCGGTTCCGCGTGCGGCGGCTCATTCGAGGACAGGTCATGATCCGTTTCGTTGGATTGGTGTGCGCACTGCTCACGATCACGGCAAGCCGCGGCGCGACGCAGTCGGCCCAGACGGCGCCGCCGGGCAGCGGCGCGGGTTTGCTGGGCACCTGGCAGTTCGATCTCAAGCAGGGCGAGAAGAGCGGACCGCGGACGGTCGTCGTGCGATCCGATTCGAGCGCGAGCTACGGGAAGGAGACGGTCCGCTGGCGGCTCAAGGCCGACAGCCTCCTGCTCGCGCTGGGCGGCGAGTGGGTCAGCTACAAGCTCAAGCTCAAGGGAAAGCAGCTCGTCCTGTCCGGCGGCGATCTCAACGAGCCGATCACGTTCAACCGCGTCGGGCCACCCACGCCCCGGCCCGACTCCATCCCCGTGCCGCCGGACCCCGACCAGTCGCCTTCGTAGGCTGTCAGAGCGCGAGCGGCAGCTCGAGCACGCCGGGTCGGACATCTATCGCCGGCAGCGGCGCATCCTGCTCGGCGACGTAGACCGTCCCGCGGAATCCGACGCGTCGCAGCGCGGTCTCGACCGCGGCCCGCGCCTCCGCCGCCGTGTTGCACCGCTCGCTCAGGTGTGCGAGCACCACTACGCTAAGGCCCGGGTGATGCACCTCGGCGAGGAGCTCGGCAGCGGCCCGGTTCGACAGATGCCCGCCTGATCCCGCAATGCGTTGCTGCACGACCGGCGGGTAGCCGCTCGTGCGGAGCAGCACGTCGTCGTGGTTCGCCTCGAGCACAATGGCCGTGAGTCCCCGGAGCAGGTAGCGGGTGGCGGTGGTCGCGCGGCCCAGGTCGTAGGCGACGCCGACCCGCGCACCGTCGGCGGTGTGTACCGCGAGCGCGAGCGGCTCTGCGGCGTCGTGGCTCGTGGGGCAGGCCCGCACGGTGAACGGACCCAGCGCCACCTCGGCGGTGAGGCCGAGCGGAAGATGGGTGGCGGTGCGCGCGTCGGCGGGGAGCCGATCGCGGGTGCCCGGCGCGGTCAGGATCGGGACGCCCAGGCGCCGCGCCAGCCGGGCCGCGCCCCGCGCGTGGTCGCCGTGCTCGTGGGTAACGACGATGCCGATCACCTCGTCGAGCGCCATGCCGCCTGCATTGGCCCGCCGCGCGATCTCCCTGGCGCTGAAGCCAGCATCGATCAGCAGCGCCGCGCCGTCGCAGGCGAGCGCGAAGCAGTTGCCCCGCGAGCCCGAGCCCAGGGCGAAGAGCCGGGTCATGACCTCGTCGCCCGCTGAAAGGTCTGTCGGAGCGACTCCCGGCGGGCGTCGGTCCACGCTACGTCACGTCGGGCCAGTACCCGCTCCGCGATCCTAAGGAAACCGTCCTCGGTCATGCGCTCGCCGCCGAGCCCCCAGGCGAAGGGCGGCACGAACTTCGGTGCGGTGCCGCCGAAGACGTTCGCGCCGACCGACAACACCGCCCCGGTGGGAAGCATCGTGCCGATCGCGGTTTTCGCATGATCGCCGAACAAGGTGCCCAGGTTCAGTCGCCCGGTCTCGATCCGCTCGCCCGGCAGATCGAGGCGCACCGGGCCGTAGGTGTTCTTGAGGTTGGACGTCGTCGTGCCGGCGCCGAGGTTCACCCAGCGCCCGACCACGCTGTGACCCAGGAAGCCGTCGTGCGCCTTGTTGGCGTAGCCCAAGAGGACGCTCGACGCGACCTCGCCCCGCACCCGGCATCCGGGACCGATCACCGAGCCCCGGATCTCGCCGCCGAGGATCCGGGTGCCGGCGCCCACGAACGTGGGGCCTTCGAGCCGGCTTCCGCTCCGCACCTCCGCGCCGGCCTCCAGCACCACCGGTCCCGCCCGAACGTCGAAGACGACACCCGGCTCGACGCCGGCACCCTGGGTGACGACGTCGGTCGGGTCGCCCAGAACCTGCGCGCCCGCCGGCGCGGACCCGCGTCCGCGGAACGCGGCACAGTCGTCCTTGAGCAGGCGCTCGAGGGCGTCGAGGAGGCCGTACGTCCCCGGCAGCGGCTGACCCTCGACCGGCAGCGCGAGCCCCCGGGTGTCGGCGGGATCGAACCGCGCGCCAGCCGGCAGAATCCAGCCTACAGCCCGGTCGCCGTACACCAGCCGCCGGGCACCCGGCGCGAGCGGAAGCACGCGGCCGGCCGGCGCGAACGTGCTCGACACCACGACCGCCGGTCCGGTGATCGGGGCAGGGGCGCTGGTGGGCGGCTCGTCCGCCTCGTGGAACCCCTCGACGTGCGCGCCGGAGATGCCCGACGCGACCAGGCCAAGAATCCGCTCCCAGCGCTCGCGGATGCGCCACAGCCCGGCCCGAAGCTCCGCAATCGGCCGGACGCCGGTGAAGGGCGCCCATGCGGCCCCGGGCGCCGCGGGTTCGAGGAGATAAAGCCGGGTCACTCGGTCAGGTCGCGGACGTCGGGGGGAAGGGTGTCCAGGAGCTGCTTGAGGTCGGGCGCCCGCTCGCGCGGCATCACGAGCACCCGGCCGTTGGCCTGGACGACGATGACGTCCTTCACGCTGTGGAGCACCACGACGTCGTCCTCCGCCCAGACCAGGCAATCGGCGGACTGGTGCGCGATCGCCGGCCCCACCAGGACGTTACCGGCGGCGTCCTTTGGCCGGACCCGCATGAGCGCGTCCCAGGTGCCGACGTCGTCCCAGGCGAACGCGCCGCGCACGATGGCCACAGCGCTGCTCCTCTCCAGCAGGCCGACGTCGATGGACACGGACGTCACGGCGCGGAAGAAGCCCGCCACGTCCTCCCGGCGGAGCAGGTCCAGGTGGGGCGCGATCTCCGGCGTGCAGAGCCCGATCTCGCGCATGAGCGTCGCCCCGGTCCAGGCGAAGAGGCCGCTGTTCCACAGGGCGCCCGCCGCCATCAGGTCGAGCGCCGTGGCGGCGTCCGGCTTCTCCGAGAACCGCGCCACGTTGAACGCCCCCTGGTCGAGGGGGGTGCCCGGCACGATGTACCCGTAGCCGGTTTCGGGGCGCGACGGGACGATACCGACGGTGACCAGCCGGTCGAACGTACGCGCCGTGCGGAGCGCCTGGTCGGCGGTGTGACGGAACGCGGCCGGATCGCCGACGGACCAGTCGGCGTGCAGGGAGAGGACCTCGGCGTCGGGGTCGCGCCGGAGTGCTTCGGCCGTCGCCCAGACAAGCGCTGGCCCGGTGGACGCGGCGCGCGGCTCCACCAGCAGGTTGGCGGGCTCGAGTCCGAGCCGATGGCCGAGCCGGGCGGCGAGCGCCGCACCGGTGACCACCAGCACGCGCTCGTGCGGCACCAGACCCTCCAACCGGGCGACGGCCTCCTCGGCGGTCGAGCGGGGACCCGTGAGCGGGAGCAGTTGTTTGGGATTGTCGGGTGTGCTGAGCGGCCAGAACCGGGTGCCGGAGCCGCCGGCGAGAATCACTGCCCACCTCATGTGGCGTGCGGGGCAAAACAGCGAGCAGGCATAAAGTCGTCGACGGCGGACACGTCAGAGCAGGGGGAGGAGGGCGCCGCGATGGCAGCGCAGATCGTACAGCAGCGCGCCTGCGTCGGCAGCGTCCGTCGGTAGCACGACGAGCCAGTCGGTCCCGACGCGGCTCACGAAGGCGAGGCCGCCGGCCGTCTCCAGGACGGCGGTTTCGAGCCCGCCGAGGCCGGTCGCGCCCAGGAAGGCGCCTGCGTGCCGGGCGAGCGTGGCGGCGAGCGCGGCTGCGGACTCCGCGTCGAGCGGCCGGCGCCCCGCTGCCTGGATCGGCAGCCCGTCTCCGCTCAGCAGCACGACGGCGGCGACGTCGGTGCGGTCCGCGAAGGCCCGCACGGCCTCACCCAGACCGGTCAAACGACCCCCTCGGCTGGCGGTGAAAAAAGGTGTGCGCAACGTAGGGGTCGGAAGGAGCGAAGTCAAGCAATGACGCCGGGTTGACCCCTCTCCGCACGGCGCTTAACCTTCCGGTCTCATGCGCCGACTCGCTTTCATTCTCCTGCTCCTGCCCGTGGGCTTCGCCGGCGGGGCTTGCAACGGCAATCCCCTCGGGACCGCCACCCTCCAGAACGTCGTCGATACCGTGGTGCTCGGCGCCCTGGTCGGCAGCGACCTTCAAATCCCCAGCGCGTTCGCGCTCGCGAGCTCCGCGGCAGTACGGACCGATCAGACGTCGGCCTTCGACTTCGCCTACAACGTCGAGCCGGACGGCCGCCATGTACTCATCCCGGCGGCGGCGCTGGGGATCAGCAACACGACGGGATTGCAGCCGGGTCTCCAGCTCAGCGACCAGACCTTCGCCGAGATCGCCCAGGCGCCGCTCAACGGGTATACCGGACTGGACACGCTCACCGTCACGGTCAACCAGGTGTACGTGGCCCGCAGCAGCGTCGTCTGCACCACGCTCGGCGTGCCGGTGTACGCCAAGCTGCACATCCTGTCGTTCGACGACGTCGACCATGAGGTGACGTTCGAGGTCCTCGCCAACCGGAACTGCGGCTTCCGCGATCTCGAGCCTGGCGTCCCGGGCAACTGATCACGCATGATCGATCTGCGGCGGCTCCGGCAGGACGCAGAGACCGGCCGGGCGAATCTGGCTCGCCGCCTGGATGGCGGGCTCGCCGGGCAGGTGGACCGGGTGCTCGAGCTCGACCGGCGGCACCGCGAGGCCCTGGCACGGTTCGAGACGCTGCGCGCCGAGCGGAAGGCGGCGAGCGAGGAGGTCGGCAGGCTGAAGAAAGCCGGGCAGGCGGCCGACGAGCTGCTGACGCGGCTCAAAGTGTCCGGCGAGGAGGAGAAGGCCCTCGATGCGGCGGCGCGCGAGGCGGGAGAGGCCGTGACCCGCGAGCTCAGCCTCCTGCCCAACTTCGTCCTCGACGAAGTGCCCGATGGGGACGCGACGGCCAATCGCGTCGTGCGCTCGTGGGGCGCTCCGCCGGTAGTGGCCTTCGCGCCCCGGCCACACTGGGAGCTTGGGGAGGCGCTGGGGATTCTCGATCTGGCGGCCGGCGCACGGCTCGCGGGCTCGGGATTCCCGCTGTTCCGCGGGGCGGGCGCGCGGCTCGTCCGCGGGCTCGCCAACTTCATGCTCGATCTCCACGTCCGGGAGCACGGGTATCTCGAGATCGCTCCGCCGTACGTCGTGAACTACGAGTCCGTGTTCGGGACGGGCCAGATGCCCAAGTTCGCCGACGAGCTATATCAGATCCGGGACGACGAGCTGTATCTGATTCCGACCGCCGAGGTTCCGGTGACGAACATCCACCGCGGCGCCATGCTGGAGGGCCCCCGGCTGCCGATCGCCTACGTGGCCTGGACTCCCTGCTTCCGCCGCGAGGCGGGCGCCCACGGCAAGGACACCCGGGGCCTCATCCGGGTCCACCAGTTCGACAAGGTGGAGCTGGTGCGGTTCGCCCGGGCCGAGGAGTCGGGCGCCGAGCACGAGCGGATGACCGGCCACGCCGAGACCGTGCTGCAGCGACTGGAGATTCCCTACCGGGTGCTGGAGCTCGCCGCGGGCGACACCGGCTTCGGCAGCGCGCGCACCTACGATCTCGAGGTGTGGGCCGCCGGGGTGGGCACCTGGCTCGAGGCATCGAGCTCGAGCACGTTCACCGACTTCCAGGCGCGCCGCGCCAACATCCGCTATCGGCCAGCGCCCAAAGCCAAGCCCGAGTTCGTGCATACGCTCAACGCCTCGGGCGTCGCGTTTCCCCGCACGATCATCGCCCTCCTGGAGAACAACCAAGCGGCCGACGGGTCGGTGCGGGTGCCGAAGGCACTGGTCCCGTATCTCGGCGTCGACCGCCTGGTCCCGCGTGCGTAGCGAGCGGCTGCAGCGCCTCGCGCCCACCATGGCGGTGGCGCTCGTGGCCCTGCTCGCCGGCCTGAGCCTGGGCTCGGGACTGCTCGTCCTCCGGCACTTCAGGGCCGATGCCACCGCGACCAGCCGGCTCTACTCCGGCGTCTTCGGTGGGCTCAACGATCCTCGGCCTGGCGCGGAGGCGGAGGCGCTGCTCCGGCTGGGCGCGCAGGTGCGGGCGCTGGGCCTGCCGCTGGTGGTGACGGATCGCTCGGGGCGGGTCACCGCGGCGGCCAACCTGCCGTTCGAA
>Ga0070708_100001637_pt1 | contig 17158 bp, 19 predicted proteins | sample KBSK5503metaG_FD_65469 | JGI IMG/M metagenome (GOLD analysis project Ga0070708, IMG submission 65469) | Corn, switchgrass and miscanthus rhizosphere microbial communities from Kellogg Biological Station, Michigan, USA - KBS K5-50-3 metaG | ecosystem: Host-associated > Plants > Roots >... | reverse complement strand
CCGACGGGGCAGTTCGACAACGCCTCCAAGGGTGCACGCCCTTCTCCCCCGGGATCCATGAGCTCACCCTCGCGATCGTCAATCCCAGTCCCTGTGCCGGCGGTGCAGAGCCCGCAGCAGGCAGCCGGTTCAGGCCATCCGTATAGGTTATCGCCGCAGCGAAACGTAAGGCCACGCATCGTCCCCTGCGTGGCGAGCCCAGGGCAGCGCCTGGCGGGGGTCTGGCTACGGTCGGCGCTGCAACGGTCTGCCCGCAAAGCTGAGCACTCCGTCGCCAGCTCGTGTACAGACGACCTCGAGTCCGCTCACCGGATCGCTGAACCTGTCACCTGGCCGAATCGTCCCCGACTGGTCAGGTATCGCACCGCAGGCCGGCGGCCGCTGCGGCGTCAGGAGCTCGCCGTCACACCGCAATATGCCATCTTCGTCAGGTGCGCGCATCACGAGCACAGAAACTCCGGACGGAACGCCCAAAGTCAGGAATGCATGTATGGCGAGCGCGTCAGGACTGGCATCCCTCATCTCGTCGGCAGGCATCTCGCGTCGAGGTGCGCAATCACGAGCGACCATTGATGCCCTCCTCCATTCTCATGATCAACCCGGTACGTCGTACCGGCCCGGGCTGGGAATCACTGATCTACTTCTTGTGGCCGAGTGCGGGGTGCCCCCCGGCGGGACCTGGTCACCTGAGCTCCGGTGGGCAGGGCAAGCCCGGCCGGGCCAACAGGTGCCTGACGCATGCAAGACAAGACTGTCCCGGCTAGCGACGTTTCCTATCTCATAGCTTATAATCTATTTTCTTATCGCTCAAGGGCGGAAGTCGACATCCTCAGCCGCTGGAAGAGTGCCAGCATGAGTGACCGAGCCGAGGAACTCGGCGGAGTGTTTCGGCTCCGGCGGTGTTTGGGCGTCATGCCGCCGGGAGCACGTCGATCGTTTGAGAGTGTCAAACTGGCAGGCTGCAGCATGTGCCGAGCTACATCGCCTTCGATGAGCACACCCGCGTCGCTGGCAAGGTCACGACTTACGAAGCGGGTGCGAAACGATTTCTCGGCCAGTGGTAGCTCAATGAGGACGAGAAGATCAGGACCCGGGCGGATGGATCATCAACGACATGGCCGCGGCCATCCGATCGCCAGCCTCACACGCTCGCCATGACGACGGCTTGGGCACCTAGGACGAGTCGGCGAGGCAGTTGACGTGCGCGGATGACGTCGACGATGATGCGAGTGCCGCGGGCCGGATCGCCAGGCTGGGTCCTGTTGATTTTCGGCCAGGGGAACACCTGGTTGTCAATCCAACTGGTTGGTCCTATAGTCGTTGACGTGGCCGGGGACTCGCAGGAGACGAAGCGGCGGCTGCTCGAGGCAGCTATCAACGAGTTCAGCTGCTACGGCATCGCCGGCGCCCGGGTCGACCGAATCGCCTCCGCGGCGAAGGCCAACAAGCAAGCCATCTACGCCTACTTCGGCAGCAAAGAAGCACTGTTCGACGCGGCCTACGAGGACCGCATCCGCGACTTCCACGCCTGTGTGTGCTTTGACGAATACGACCTGGCCGAGTACGGCGGGAGGATGTTCGACAAGTTCGAAGACGCCCCCGAGACACTACGACTGACCCTGTGGTACCAAGTCGAAAAGTCCGCCGGGCCGCCACTTGAAATCATCCTCGACTCGAACGCGGATAAGGTCGGACGAATCGCAGCCGCGCAGCAGGAGGGTAGGGTGAGTAACACCTATCCCCCGGTTGGGCTGCTGAGCCTGGTGCGCTCTACTGCCATGACCTGGCACACTCAAATACCAGAACTGGCTTCGTTGTTCCCGTCGGACCGACGCGACCGGCGCGACATCGTTGTCCGTGTGATTCGGCAAATTCTTGACCAATAGACGCAAGGACAGCTGGGCTACCCAGTCGGCGAGGGGCCCAAGACGCTCAAACACAGCTGCGCTTCTCGCGATGGCGGTCCTGCTCGTATTCATTTCCTCCGACTTCTATGCAGGGCGGTTCTGGCTTGACCATCCCGCGACGACGGGGATCCTCGCCTCTCTCGCCACCGTCCTGGTATCGGTCACCGTCATCGAGGTCGTCCTCAATCGGCGCTCCGAACGCCGATGGCGGCTCCTCGCCCAGTATGCGCTTTTGGAACTGGCCGAAACTGCTCGCAGAGCCTGGGGCATGCTTCTAAGCGTCGTTGATGACGCGGGGCGCGGGAACAGCGAGATGGCCGATCCCTCTCATATCGCGCAGATTCTTGACTCGCCAGAGCGGGCGCCGCTACTGATGCGCAACCTTGAAGAGGTCTTGAAAGACCCGCATAAGCGAGATGAACTGCGGCGCTCACTCGAACAGACCCTCGACATGTCTCGCGGCCTGATCAGCCGCTGGGGAGCCGTCTTGACGAGCTCGTCCAGCTACTCCGAGCTGTTCGACCGTCACATTGAGATGATCGGACGCATCCACGGGTTGTGGTACTTCCTGGCCTACGGCATGCGCCGGGGAAGCCAGTTCCGGGAGCCCGGAGGGAGCCACCGCGACGATTGGTTCGTCGACAACTTTCTGTCAATGACCCGCATCGCCATTCGCCTTGAACGTGAGACCTGGGGGATTGCTCTCCGCGTCGTGCCGCCGGACTGGTGGGACCTGAGAACAGATGAACTTGCTGCGCCGGCACACGCCGAAACCGGATAGGGACCGATAGCCATCCTTGAGATCACCGGGGTAGGGCTGGATGGCGCCGCGGACGCGCTTCGGCACCCTGGAGGCCCTCGCGCCGTGGCACTCGCTTGAGATCACCCGGCGGCTAGCCGAGCTGGCCGCCACCGGCTGGCCCGTCCTGGTTTCGGTCTCGAACAAGGATTTCGTGGGCGAGACCCTGGATGTCCCGGTCGACGACCGGCTGGCCGGAACCTTGGCCAGCACGGCGGTCTGCGCCTGGCTGGGAGCTCGCGTTTTCCGGGCCCACCACGTGCGCGAGACCCGTCATGTATTGAGCATGGTCTCGGCCGTCCGGGGCGATATCCCGCCCGCGCGCGCGGTCAGAGGGCTGGCCTAGCCCGTGACCGGAATCTCAGCGACGGACCTGCCCCGGTGATAACGGCGGCGGCGCTATGTCCGTTACCCCCGCTGTTGCATCCTGCAGTCACCGGCCGCGACCCGGTCCTTCCCGAGCTTCGCGCCGCATGCGCGGAGGTGGCCGGGCGTCTGGCCCGCGATGAGCCCGAGCTGATCATCGTGATCGGGCCCGCCGACGCCACGGGCGCGTGGGATACCGGCAGCCGACTCGATCCCTCCCGGTACGCATCCGGAATCGCACGCACCGGCAGGCGCTCGCTGCCGTTGTCGCTCGGCCTCGGCGCTATGCTCCTGGACCAGGCGGGTTACCGCAGGCCGCGCGTCCTGCAGGCTGTCAGTTCTGACGAGCCAGCCGAGGCATGCGTGCGCCTGGGAGCTGAGCTGGCCGGATCAGGAAGGAGAACGGCCCTGCTCGTGATGGGCGACGGCACCGCCCGCCGGACTCTGAAGGCTCCCGGTTACCTGGACCCGCGGGCGGCGGCCTTCGACACGACAATCGAGAGCGCGGTCCGCGACGGCGAGCTCATCAGGTTGCAGCGGCTGGATGAGAAACTGGCCCGCGAGCTGATGGTCACCGGGCGACCTGCCTGGCAGGTGCTGGCCGGCGCGCTCGGCGCCCGGCAGCCCGTCACGGAGGTCCGGTACTGCGACGCGCCCTTCGGGGTGGGGTATCTGGTCACCTACCTGCGCCCGCCAACTGGGGCGGACGCTGTTCCGTGATCGGCGGACTCGAGTCCGCGGCGGAGCTCGTCTATTACGCCTCGGAGATCGACCTGAGCCCCCTCAAGATCGCGGATCGAGACGCCTCAATCGAGAGTTCCGAACCCCGGTCGCCACGCCGGAACCGCGACTATGACCGGCTGTCCACGGCGAGTGCGGGCACATCTGGTTGTCCGGCGATGATGACCTTTCCGTCACCATAGCGGGCCGCTGCGTGCATGACCACCTGTTAGAGTATCGTTGGTAAGTTATAGACACGTGGGTGGACCACACCGTCTCGCCGGAGCATGCTACGCGCGATCCGGTCAAGTTGAGGATACCGATAATGGCGCAGAGTAACCCGGAGCCCTTCCTATCGAAGTCTGAATGGGCGTACCGCACCGTGCGCGCCATGATCTTGTCTGGGGAGCTGGAACCCGGGACGAGTATCGATCAGCAGGCGCTGGCCGCTCAACTGGGCGTCTCTACGACCCCGCTTCGGGAAGGGTTGCGCCGCCTCGAGGCCGAGTACTACGTGATCAGCCAGGATCACCGAGAGATGCTTGTCGCTCCCATGACGTTGGAGGACGTCGAGGGCATTTACGTAGTGCGCCTCGAGCTCGAGCCGCTGGCGGCGCGATTGGCGTGCAAGAACATGACGACCGAGGATGTACGGGCTCTGGTGAACCAGCTGCCTCCTGAGACTGACCGCTCGACCGGCGACTTCCCCAACGAAAGCCGCGAGTTCCACCGGGCTATCTATGCCGCGTCGGGCAACACTGCGCTTATACGCGTCATGGAAAGTCTCTACGACCAATTCGGGCGGTACCGGCCACAGCTTGGCGACGACCCCGAGATGGTCCGCAAGTCGCGCCGAGAGCACGCTCAGATGTGTGACCTGCTGATCGAGCGAGACGCCGACGGACTGGCCGAGCTCATGCGGGCTCACGTCCTTGCATCTCTTGAGCACAGTCGGCGCGACATCCCAAGGAAGGACGCCGGGTCGGAGGCGGAAGCTCCGCGCACTCCGTCACCGCGGAAGTCCAAGGCCAAGGTTTCGTGAGCAGTGCGCGCTTGGACTGGGCATCCGGCGTGACTGGTGGCGACCTCATGACGCCAGCTCTTGCGGCTATCGTCTATAATCTGTAGAGTACAAAGAGTGGCATTGTCGCTCGTTTGCGTCGGCGCAGCTCCGCGAACGCCCGGCCCGCTATCTGACACCGACACCGATTTAGCTATGAACTAGAGACCGGTTACGAACGTGAACCTGCGAGGAAAGCGCGGCCCGTACGTCAGTTCTCGAAGCCAGCCGACTAGTGAGGTAACCGAGAAATCTGCAGTGACGACACGGAGTTCGAAGAAGCAAGCGGAGGAGTCCAGCAAGACGATCTCAGCCGGATCTTCGAGTTGTATGCCGACTTGTATCAGACCGCATGAGCCTGCGCGGGCATAGGCGGCATGCGGGCTTCGGCTAATTTATGGCGTGCCGGCAAGGTACCGAGCCCCGGGAGTTACATGAACGAGTCGCCAGTCTCCATATTCGACGACGTGACTACAGAGCTCGCCATGTATGCCGCGTCATTCAGCTCTGCATCGCTGTCGTCGGCTGCTACTCATGGGGCCGTACGTTGCATGCTCGATGCGATCGGTTGCGCGCTTGCCGGTTTCGCGGGCGAACCCAGCGTCCGCGCTCGTCGGATCGCGGCAACAGGATCGAGCGAGATCGGGGCGTCAGTAATCGGCCTCCCGGATCTGACGACACCGGAATATGCCGCATTCGCCAACTCCGTGATGGTCCGCTATCTGGACATGAACGATACCTATCCCGGCGAAGGTGGCGGTCATGCAAGTGACATGATGCCGGCGCTCCTGGCGCTGGCCGAGTCTCGCCATGCGTCGGGGCTCGACGTCCTTCGCGCAATGCACGTCGCGTACGAGGTCTTCGGCTCGCTGGCAGACGTTGTCCCGTTGCGTGACTACGGTTGGGATCCGGGCACGTTTCTCCAGCTGGGGGCCACGGCGGGAATCTGCAACCTGCTGGGATTCGACGCCTATCGTATCGCGAACGCCCTTTCTATGGTCATCACGCCAAACATGCCAATGTCGGTCGCCCGTTCCGGTGAGCTGTCTAATTGGAAAGGCTGCGCGACCCCTTACGCGGTGATGGGGGCCGTATTTGCCGCCAGGCTGGCGGCCGAGGGAATGACTGGGCCCGGGCGTCCGTTCGCAGGAAACAAAGGATTCTTCGAACAGGTGGGCTGCGGGCCATTCCGTCCGAATGCGGTAGGCGAGCCAAAGAACGGCGCCTACGCCACACAGCGTGTCAGTTTCAAGCAATTCCCGTGTGACTTTGAGATACAAATCCCCGCTGCCGTATTCACCAAACTGCATGCAGAAGGCGTGCGCCCCGGAGATATCACTAGCGTCGACATTGTCACTTATCATCTGGCCTGGCAAATCAACGGCGGCGGCGATGGCGACCACGAGCAAAAGTGGAATCCCCAGGTGCGTGAAACCGCGGATCACAGTATCCCATATGTCATTGCGGTCGCGTTGACCGATGGTACAGTGACGCCCGATTCTTTCGCACCCGAACGCATCCATGATCTCGCGCTCCGGCCGTTCATGTCCAAAATTAGCGTGAGGCCTGACGAAGAGCTCACCCGCAACTGGGTGAGTGCTCCCGCGTACGACATAACCGTCGGCATGAACGACGGCGGGCGGCGAAAGTTTCGTATTGACCGGCCGCACGGCCATGCATCAGATCCGCTGACCGACCAGGAGGTCGAGGCCAAATTCATTCAAAACGCCCGACGCCTCGTCGATCGTTCCTCCGCGCAGAATCTCTGTGACCTCCTCTGGCACCTGCCTGAACTCGAGGACATCAGCACGCTGACGCGCTTGCTCCGCAAGGTCGGCAAAACCTCAACATAGCTAACGTTCCGCGACCGGATGCCGAACCGCATCCCTATCCGGTGTAAATATTGCGAATGGTCGGGTGACGCGCGGTGTCCCGACTGATGACACGCGGCCATTTTCAACATGGAGGGCTCCGGCGCGGCCTCGAGAACCGAAAGGACGGAATGCGATGGCCGATCTGGAAGGTGACCGGGCTGAGCCTAGGTCAGCGCCATTGCTCGGAGCGGTCGCAGTCGTCACCGGTTGCGGGCGGCCGCGCGGGATTGGCCGTGCGATCGCTCTCTCGCTGGCTGGTGCTGGCGCGGATGTGGCGGTCACCGGGCGCCTCACGGGGAACGGGCGCGGGCCCTGCAGCTCGGATCAGGATGCACTTGATTCCCTGGTGAATGAGGCGGTCTGTCTCGGCGGACGTGCAATCGCCCTCCGGGGCGACGTCGCTGATGCTGCGGATGCCGAACGGATGGTTGCCGAAGCAGTCGCCACGCTAGGTCAAGTCGACATTCTCGTCAACAACGCGGCGGCCCCCCAGGGGCCGGATCGGGCGATGAGCTGGCTAGTGCCCGAAGACGCATACGACGCTGTCATGCGTACCAATGCACGGGGAGTTTTCATAATGAGCAGCGTCGTTATTCGGCATCTTCTGTCGCGTGGTGCGCCGGGGCGGATCATCAACATCGCATCTGTAGCCGGCAAGGTTGGCTACCCCCTGCGATCCGCATACTGCGCGTCAAAGTTCGCCGTGGTCGGCCTCACGCAGTCCATGGCACAGGAGCTGGCGCCTCACGGTGTGACAGTCAACGCGGTGTGTCCCGGTGCAATCGCGACAGACCGGAACGCGGCCACTCGCCGTAACGCTACGGTCATGGTAGACCCAGGTGCCGCCGCGGCGAGCAGCGCGCCGGTGGGCCGGATCGGCGAGCCTGCCGACATCGCTCGGACCGTGCTCTACCTGGCCGACCGTGCGGCCAGCTACGTGACCGGGCAATCGCTGATCGTCGATGGCGGCCTGTACATGAATTAGCGCGGCTGTCGGCCTGGCTGAGTTCATCGAGCACAAGACGATCAACATCTGATCCTCGTCATGCTAATCAGCCGGACCGGGCCGAAGCCTGGAAGCACGGGGCGGGAGACGCCGCAGCCTCCATCCTCCCGTGAGCCGGCCTCAACGGCCGGTACTCACCGCGACACGTCGCCGACCGTTGTCCAGGCGCCGAAGGCGAAGCCACATCCCGTGCCGGCGATCGAGCGATAGGCCGGGATGTAGTCGATGAGGTCGAACTGAAGGTGGCGCAACGCCGACCCGACCGTGATCCAATTCAGGATCTCGGAGGTGCCGGACGTGAATTGCTCAGGCGCTTCGCCGGCTAGTTGCTCCATGTCGGCAGCCTTCAGCGCATCGATGATCCGCCGGTCCAGTTGCTCGTCGATCACGAAATGGCTCAGTCCACCCGAGGCCACGAACCCGACCCGAATGTCATCGGGGAAGCTCTCGACCGCCTTAGCCAGCGCCGATCCGAGAGCCACGCAGCGCGCCGGCGTCGGCCGATTCGGCCCGAAGTAGGTGTTCAGGAACACCGGCACCATCGCGGCTGTCTGGTCGCCGGTCAGGCGTCTGCGGATGAACGTCCAGGCGTGGCCGAGCGTGCGTGACTCGGGCTGAGCCCGCAACACGGTCAGATCGAAGCCGGCCGAGTTCAGGCTGTTCGCGAGGTGCTCCGAAAGCGCCGGCGCGAAGCGGTAGAACTCGGGCGACTCAGCATGAAAGGCCCAGACCGCCTTACGGCGGATCGGATCGAGACGGTCAAAGTCCGGCGGTATGTCGTACATGCCGTCGGTCAGCGCCACGGCAATCGCCGGAACGGCCTCGTGCGGGAACAACTCGCCCTGGTCGTCGCCGACGACCACGAGCACGTCGGGAGCGTGCGAACGCATGGTCTCCTCGAGCATCCGCAGCGCCTGCTGTGCACGTTCATAGCGCTCTGCCTGCACGTCACTGGCGAGTTCGTCGCTGATATTGGGGCGAGTGTGCCGAAGCAAGTCGTCCCACGGCGTTCGGCTCTTATCCAGCTGTGCTTGTTCTGGCCAGTCTGCTGGTGCGATGCTCAGCTGCGAGCTGTGGGAGGTACCGATCCCGAAGACAATTCGTGCCATGACTACCCCTAGCCGTAGTTCTGGTGATGTCCGGCCGTACCGCTGCCCGCCGCGGCGGCCTGAGGATCGATGCCGAGCAGATCCAGGGACCGCCCGCCAGCGTGCAGCCCGTCCAGGACAGTGCGCTCCTTGGCGATCCGCTGGGTGGCTCTCATGAGGAGTCCGTCCAGCCCCTCGGCGGGAACGCAGATCACGCCATCCGCGTCTGCGATGACGATGTCACTGGGGCGAATCAGAGCCGTACCGATGATGACTGGCGAAGAGACACCGCTGCCCGCTCGCGGCTGCTTGGCCGTACCGCGCACGCATGTGCCGCGAGCGAAGACCGGCAGGCCGACCCGCTGCAGGGCCACGGTGTCGCGCACGTAACCGTCGATGATCACTCCCCCCAGGTTCCGCTCGGCTGCCGCCGTCGACAGGATCTCGCCCCAATACCCGTACTCGTAGCCACCGCCGCACGACACGACGAGCACCGAGCCAGCAGGTGCCAGGTAAACGGCCCGGTGAATCCAGAGGTTGTCGCCCGGACCGCAGTCGACCGTGAAGGCCGGCCCGCACAACTCGCCGCCATGGACGATCGGGACGATCGCGGCCGGGAGAACGGTGCTATCGCTGGCCGCCTCGTGCACCGTTGCCGTTCCGCAGGCCAAGAGGGCATCCAGGTGCTGGTCCGCACGCGCAGTGCCGTCGCTGGATGAATTCAGGTCCCTCGTTGCCACTGCTGCTCCCGACTCGTGAGGCCGATGCCGCCGCTGCCCGTGTGACGTTGCAGGAGGTGGTAGCCGAGACGCTCGCGAGCCGCATCCAAGCGTTCTCCGGACCACACCGCCTCTCGTATCCGTCCTTCCGTGGTCTCAATCGACTCTGCGAGCTCGACGATTTCCGCCAGGCTGGACGCCGGCAGGACGACGATGCCGTCGCGGTCGCCGACGACAAGATCACCGGACTCGACGGTCACACCACCGACCTGGACGCAGACCCGCACGGCCTCGACCGTCACGCGATCTTTCCCCGTGCGCATCCAGTTCGCTAGCGCGTATACCGGATAGCCCACGCGCTCCGACCACCCAGCATCACGGCACACGCCGTCGATCACGGTTCCGACGACTCTTCGGCCGCGGGCGGCCTCGGTGAGGATGTCTCCCCATACGGTGCAGTCCGTCCGGCCCTGGTTGTCGATCACCACAACCGAGCCCGGCGGCACGTCGTCGATGTAGTCACCGACCGTCTCGCCAAGGGCTTCGACAGCTCGGTACCTGACCGTGAACGCCGGGCCGCACACCGAGTAGGACGGGCCGAGGGGCCGGACACCGGCGACCTGGCCGACGATGCCCAGCCTGTCCAGCGCGTCGGACAGGCCTGCAGTGGTTAGATGCGCCGCCCGCTGCCGCATTGTCGCGGGCACCTCCGATGTTGTCATCCGGTCAGTCCAGAAGCTTCGCGGCGCGAGGAAACACGGTCAGTGGGTTTTCGGTGAAAATCGCGCGGCGGCTCTTATCGTCCAGGAAGGTGATCTCCTCGAGGAGCCGCTTGATGTCGTCGAACGGTCGACCGGTCTCGGGGTCCGTCGCTGATGCACTGCCAGGTCGCTCCGTGCCGAAGATGCATCGATCCGCACCCACTACGGACATCAGCAGTTCTAGAGAGGCGCGTCGATGCAGGACCGTGTCAAACCACAGCTTTCGCAACTCGTCGATAAGAGATGCGGCGTCGGCGCGGCCGCCAAGCGCCGAGAGACGCCGCTCTGCCTCCCACCGGCCGATCTGATACGGGACTGATCCCGCGCCGTGCGGAATGATGACTCGAAGTTCAGGGAAGTCCTTGAGCGTGCGCGACCGTGCAAGAGACAGCGCCGCGATCGCCTCCTCCGAAAGGAAATGATCACTGTAGCTCTCCCGCCCGTTCTCGCAGCCAGCGGAGTGCACGAGGATCGGAATGTTCAGCGCGGCGACTCGCTCGTAGAGCGGGTACCAGTACTCATCGCCGAGCAACGGCGTGAATCCCTTACCTTCGTACGGATCCGGATTCAGTGAGACACCGACGAAGTCCAGGTCGTTGATCGCTCGGTCGAGCTCCTCGAAGCAGCTCTCCACCGGCTGGCCCGCACATAGCGGCAGACCGGCCACACCGAAGAAGCGCGTGGGATGCAGCTCGCACGTCCGGGCGATGACGTCGTTATTGGCCGAAATCCACCTGTGCACGATGCGGGTGGGTTTGGCCGAGTGCATCTGCTGGAACGGGCGAGGTGACAGCATCTGGACGTCCGTCTGCACCTGGTCCATCAGCGCGACATTGCCCGCAGCGGACTTCGCAAGGGCCTCGTCGTCTACGGCGAAAGGCGGGTCGAAGTGGCCTGCACTCGTCAGGAGCAGGGAACGGAACGCGTACAGGGAGTCAGGAGCAACCACATGCGCGTGACAGTCAATGATCATGACCTGGTCTCTCCTCAGGCGCCTTGGCGAGCACTGCGATGAGCTGAACCTGTGCCCGGGCAGGAAGGTTCGCAACTACCGTGATGTGGCGTGCTGGCCGATCCGCCTCCTCGGGGAACATCGCCAGCCAGTGCTGATTGATGATTGCCCGGTCGGCACCTTCACGCAGGAGGACATCCATGCGCAGCAGATCGTCCGTGGTCGCGCCGGCCGCATCCAGCACGGCCCGGATGTTGTCGAAGAGGAAGGCCACCTCGTCTTCGATCCGGTCCGGCAGGCCACCGGTATCGGGATCCGCCCCGAAGAGGGCCGAGCTGGCCAGGACATTATCGACCAGCACCGCCGCGGGGATCGGCGCCGAGTGCTTGACATTGGGCAGCTCGATGACTCGTCGCCTGCTCATTGCTGTTCCATCTCCGGGCGGTGGTGGAGGATCATGAGGATCGCCACCCCCGATAGTCGGTCAGGTTGATTACAGACTACAGATTATAGACTGTCATCGGGCGCGTCAACGTGAGAAAGCACATGGCCGCAGTCAGTCGCGCTGGCCCGGCGCCAGCCGGGCGAGCAGCTCCTCATAAGCCATGCCCATGACCGACGTGGCCGGAATTCCCTGCTCAAGCGCGGAAGCCATGGCCGCCTCCCGTGCGACGATGCGCTCCGCGGCGTCGATGACATGCTCTGCCTGGGCCGCCGGGATGAAGACAATCGCGGTCTTGTCCGCAAGAACGAAGTCGGCCGCACGGACCACAACACCGCCGACCTCGATCTGATCGCTAGTTCGCTCCACCACACGGCCACGGGCAGTGCGCGCGGTGGTACCCCGGGCAAACACCGCGAACCCGATCTGCTCCATCTCGTCCGCGTCGCGGCAGGCGCCGTCGACAATTACACCGGCGATGCCGCGGGCGCATGCTCCTCGCGCGAGCAGGCCACCCCAGCCACCCATCTCGAGGCGGCCGCGATTGTCGACAACGATCACGTCATCTGGTCCGCCTGCCCCGATGGCTGCAGTCCCGAGATGGTGCGGCAGCGGCACGGACTCGCCGACTGGCACGAGCTGCACGGGTATCACCCGGCCTGCCACAGGCGCACTAGGCCAGATCGGCGAGATGCCGGTGACGACGCCGCCGGCGCCCAGGACGTCGATCGCGTCGGACAGCGCCGACGTGTCCAGCCGTCGCAGGCGCGCCACGAGGCCGAGCGGCGCTCGGGCTGGTTTTCCGGTCACGATCCGCTGGCCTTGGACCTTTCCTGTCGCAGTTCTTTACGCACACGGAGTTCAGATGTTCGAGCACCCCGTCTTCTATAACTTACGAGAGTAAGCTACCCGATGGGGCGCGCCCGCTTCCACATGCAGCTGGTTCTCTTGCTGGCACGCTATCATGTCTATAGGCTATGAAACTAATCCGGGTCGGGCATGGCGCGCGCTTCCCGCTCCGCTTGTCCGGTCATCATGCTCGAGATACGGATGCTCATGTACGCAGCGGTTTACGAGGGCCACGGCAGCGTGGTGCTCTCCGAGCTCCCGGACCCGATCGTCCCTCCTTCCGGCGGACTCCTGGCGGTTGAAGGTAGCGGCGTCTGCATCGCGGACGGGGAGGTCATCCGCGGCCTCGGCGGTCCACCGCACCGGCCCCCGATCGTGCTGGGACATGAGATCGTCGGCAGAGTCGCCGCCTCCGGTCCGGCCGCATCGGGCCAGATCCGCACGTTGCAGGGCCGGCGAGTGATCGTCGACGATGCCCGGCCGTGCGGGAAGTGCGCCTTCTGCCAGCAGAAGGCACCTCGCTGCTGCCGTTCGCCGCACTATGGGCACATTCCCGACGAGCCCGGCGCAAGTTGGGGCGGCTACGCCGAGTGTGTCACGCTGGATGATCGGAGCAGTCTGCATGTGCTCGAGGAGGATCTCCCGCTCGAGCTAGCCACCTTCGCCTTCCCGCTCGCCTCCGGAATCGAATGGACGCACCGCCTCGCGGCACTGCGCGCGGACGAGACGGTCGCGGTCGTTGGCAACAGCCGCATGGGTGTCGCATCGGTGGCGGCGGCCGCGTTGAGGAAGCCGCGGCGGATTGTCCTGTACGGCTCCGACGGCGGAGGCGCGGCTCGGCTCGCAGCGGCGTCATTGGGCGCGGAAGTGGCCGATGCCAGCGTGGCACCGGATGGTGTCTTCGACGTCGTAGTCATCGTCACTGAAGCAACGGCGGCTGAAACGGCGTTCGGCTTCGGGCTGGCCGCGACGATGGGCCGTGTGATCGCGGCGTCCTGCGCGACAGACACGATCGCGGTTGAGCCAGAGTCAATTCGACGGCGCGGCCTCACCATCCGTGGCGGGCGCGGTCACAGCTCTGCGTCGATGGACGAGGCCATCGCGGCATTGACCACCCGCACCGGGTGGTTCAGCGAGACGTACTTCGAAATCTTCCCACTCGATCAGGCGCACAAGGCGCTGGCTACCATGCACGATCGAAACGGCACTGCCTTCGGGACGCACCGCGTGATCACGCCCACGTCCCGCCGGGCCGAGTAACCGGCAGAACCGCAGCTGATGGCCGCTGAAGACGACCTCGGCGGGCGCGTCGCCCTCATCACCGGAGCCACACGGGGTCTGGGACGGGTTGTCGCGGCGGAGTTCGCGGCGGCCGGTGCTGACGTCGTGGTGGTCTCGCGCACTCTGACGGACGCCACTCGGGTCGTCGCGGAGCTGGCGGCCGGGCAGCCTACCAAGGCGACTGCCATAGCCGGCGACGTCGCGGCGGCGGACGGTGCGCCGCGCGTCGTGGATGCCGCCCTGGAACGCCACGGTCATATCGACATCCTGGTGAACGCTGCCGGATGCATGGTACGCGGGGCGATCGAGGAGACCAGCGAGGAGGAGTTCGACCAGATGATGCGCGTCAACGCCTTCGGCAGCTGGGCGATGTGCCGTGCGGTCGTCCCGGCGATGCGCGCAGCCGGCGGCGGCTCGATCGTGAACGTCGCCTCCGCGGCCGGGATGGTCGGCTATGACGCGCGTTCGGCCTATGGTGCGTCGAAAGGAGCCGTCATCCAGCTGACGCGATGCTTGGCCGTCGAACTGGCCGGGATCGCAGTACGCGTAAACGCCGTCGCCCCGGGGCCGTTCGAGGCAGGCATGGCAAAGGCGAGGCGAGGGACATCGCGCATGTCGGCGCTGCTCGAGCACCGTGTGCCCATGCGGCGGATGGCGCAACCGCAGGAACTGGCCGGTGCCGTCCTGTTCCTGGCCGGCGCGCGTGCGAGCTTCGTAACGGGAGCAATCCTGCCGGTGGACGGTGGTTGGACTGCCTCCTGACGCCCACGGATTCTATTGAATCTATGGACATAGATGCTGTAATCTATGGACATAGAAGCGGGACCCGTATAGCTTATAGCCACCTGACGGATCGGCGGGTGCTTCGCTCAATACCAGTCTTAGGAGGACACGGCGATGTACATCACCGCGGACGCGCACATCATGGAGCCGACCGACCTGTTCACCAGCCGGCTCCCCGAGGAAGACCACTTCCGCGCACCGACCTACAACCGCCTGCCTGGCGGTCGAAAGATGTGGACATCGAACGGTGTCCGCACATCGCTCACCCCCGACTACTGGCGTGACCTTCCGGACGGCACCAAGGAGGTGATCGCCCCGTCGGGCGCCGACGGGTACCTTGCCGACCTCGACTTGGACGGCGTCTGGGGCGCGGTCATGCACGGCAATGTCGGCCTGGCCATCTACGACCTCGACGACCCAGACTTCGCCCTGCGCTGCGCGCAGATCTACAACGACTGGGTTGCGGAAACCTACAACGGGAGCACCCGGCTGTACCCGATGCCGATCATCCCGCTCATCGACATCGACAACGCGCTCGGTGAGATCGAGCGAGTGGCCAAGCTCGGGTTCCGCGGCCTCGAGATCCCGATGAGCGCCCCGGCCGCAGCGCCGTACTTCTCCCGGCACTACGACCCCATCTGGGCGGCTGCGCAGCAGCACGGGCTACCTGTGCTGGCCCACATCGGCACCGGCGTCAAGCGCAGCGCGGCCGGACTCGACCTCGTCCAGCGAACCGTCAACTTCACGGCTCCCCGGGACGTGGCGAACTGGCCCGCCGGGCACCCTGACCACGAGGCGGCGCTGGTGGCGAACAAGATGTCGTTCGGCCCGCTCGGCGGCCTCACCGGCAGCACCGCGGGCGAGATGATCCCGGCGCTGATCGCGGGCGGCGTTGCCGAACGTTTCCCGGACGTGCATTTTGTGATGGTGGAGGTAGGCGCACGCTGGCTGCAGAACCTCATGGACACCATGGACGACACCTGGTACGACGGCCCGGGGGTGGTGGAGGTCAACCGCACCTTCTTCCGGTCGGACGGCAGTATGTTCCCGCAGTTCGACGATGACGCGATGAATCTGCACTGGCCGTACCCGCAGATGCCAAGCGATTACGTTCGGCGGCAGTTCCATGTCACGTTCATGGACGACTGGCGCGCCCTGCGCAACCGTACGGTCACCGGGGTTCGGCCGCTGATCTGGGGCAACGACTACCCGCACTTCGAAGGCTCGTGGCCCAAGAGCGTCGAGGCAATTGACGTGCAATCCGAGAAGGCCGGCCTGACCGCTGACGAGAAGTCGGCGATCTTCGGTGGCACGCTAGCAAACCTGCTCGGGATCGAGTCAGTGGTTCCGGCGACCCGCGCCTAAGGGCGAGCACCGGACTGACGTACTGACCAGACGAGACGATTGCGCATTCCCAGCCGGGCGTGGGCATTTCGGGCGCGCCGGCACCGACCGACGACTCTGCCGATGGGCTAGTCGTACGCGGCGCCGGCGTCGCGCTTCTGGTCTGGTAACTGATGGGCCCCAAACCGGCCGCTACCTGTATGCCGCGGGAGCGACCCCAGATCGTCAGGCTGCAGGAGGTCATTGATGATTCAGACGGAAACCGGTGCGCTGCTCGGCGGAATTCGCCAGGTCAGGGCCGACGAAGTGGCGTCCTACCGGCAGAGCGGCTGGGTCAAGCTGGACGGAGTTATTCCGCCGGTGCTCGCGGAAAGCATCCTTGCGCTCGCCCAGGCGACTATGGGCCAAGATGCCGACAACCCGGGCTACACCGGCAGAGGGGAACGATACTCCGCCTGGACTCATGCCTCGGGGGACGATGAGTGGCTGCGCTCCGTGTCCCATTCGAGCGAGTTGGCCAGCGTGGCCTCCGCCCTCCTCCGCGGACGGCCGCTGCGATGGTACGCCGATACTTTCCTGGCCAAGAAGGGCGCGGACAGCGGAGGAACTGAGACGCCCTGGCACCAAGACCTGCCACAGCACGCATTCGACCGAGGCGGCGCGTTGACGATGTGGATCCCGTTGGTGGACTGTCCAGCTGAGAAGGGAACCCTCCGGTTCTTGAGCGGGTCGCATCGGGTCGGCCCGCTGGGCCGTTTCGGGAGGCGCGCTGACGGGACGGCCCGAAGCGCGGACATCATCGATGTCTATCCTGGCGTTGCCGAGGAGTTCGAGCTGTCGCCCCCCCCTCAACCTCGCAGTAGGCGACGTCACGGTTCATGACTCGCTGACTGTGCACTCGGCGCCGCATAACGACACCGACACGACGAGGTGGGTGTACGCGGTCACGTGGTTCCCCGCGGAAACGTTGTACACGGGTGCAAGCTCGTATCACACAGACGGACTCGGCCTCAAGGTCGACCAGCCCTTCGACGACGCCAGGTTCCCCGTCGTCACAGTGTGAACCGCCTCGTCTGCGCGCATCCGAATCTACGGTGGTGCGAACGAAATAATGAAGGAGATTATCGGCAGGTCCCTCGACCTGGGCTGATCGGCGATGGCGAAGGTCAGAACCTCGGCGCCCAGCGCCGGGACGGCACCACTTTAG
>Ga0070708_100001636_pt1 | contig 17177 bp, 17 predicted proteins | sample KBSK5503metaG_FD_65469 | JGI IMG/M metagenome (GOLD analysis project Ga0070708, IMG submission 65469) | Corn, switchgrass and miscanthus rhizosphere microbial communities from Kellogg Biological Station, Michigan, USA - KBS K5-50-3 metaG | ecosystem: Host-associated > Plants > Roots >... | reverse complement strand
GATCGAGCCGCGGCAGAACTACATCGTGGCGGCGTTCAATCCGGAAGCGCCTCCGCGGCTGGGCTCGTCCCGTCGCGACAAGGCGCTGCTCCCGGGGTGGTTGCAGGAGAAGTTCGGTGAGCGCCGGTTCGCTCCGCTCGACGTCGACCTGTTCGACGCGGCCGGCCTGGAGCTCGTCCTGATCGGCGGGCGCGAGGAAGCGGTCACGGACGCCTTCGCAAGTACCTGACCGGCGTCCCGCGCAAGGCCTCGGTTGCCATCGGGGTTCGTCCCCATCCGCGGGCTCTTCGTACCCCGACCCGCGGCGGTCGTCGGAATCGCCGCTCCTTGCCCGTCGCGCTGGACATCCTGATGGCTGGCGCGAGTTCATCGCCAGGAGGAGCGATGGGGCAGCCTGGAGCAGACATCGATGTCCGCGAGCTGGATGCGTCGAGAAGCGCGTCCCGGTTCCCCTCGATCATCGGCCGGTCGATGGCGATGCGGAGGTTGCTCGCCACCGTGGCGCGCATCGCCCCGAAGGACGTCACTGTCCTCGTGCGCGGAGAGACCGGTACCGGGAAGGAACCGATCTCTTCGCAGGTGCACGCGCAGAGCCGCCGTTCCCGGGCGCCACTCGTGCGATTCAATTGCGCAGCCATTCCCGGCGCGCTGGCCGAAGCGGAGCTGTTCGGACACGCACAGGGCGCCTTCACCGGGGCCACCCATGCGCGGCGCGGATTCTTCGCGCAGGCACACGGAGGCACGCTGGTGCTCGACGAAGTGGGCGAGCTTCCGCTACCCATCCAGGCCAAGCTGCTCCGGGCGCTGCAGGGAGGCGAAATCCAGCCTGTGGGGAGTGGACGGGTGGAGCGCGTCGACGTGCGCGTGATCGCGTGCACCAATCGCGACCTCCTGGCCGAAGTCCGCGCGCGGCGCTTTCGCGAAGACCTGTACTACCGCCTGGCCGTCGTCGAACTGCTCGTCCCTCCGCTTCGCGAGCATCCCGAAGACATCCCTGCGCTGGCGGCGGAGTTCGCCGCCCGGTACGGCAACCGCTTTGGCGGCCACGAGGTGCGGCTCTCGCCCGCGCTCGTCGAGGCGCTCTGCCAGGCGCGATGGCCCGGCAACGTCAGGCAGCTCGAGAACGAGGTCGCGCGGATGGTGGCGCTCCGCGGCACGGACGAGATCGGTGTCGAGGCGTTTGCCGGCGCGCCGGCTCTCCCGGCGCCGGCCCTCTCCGCCCCGACCGAGACCCGATCCTTTCGCGCCGCCGAGCCGGAAGCCGAGCTCTCGTTGCCGGAGCAGGTGGAAGCGCTCGAGCGGCGCATCATCGCCAGCACCATGGACGCCGTCGCCGGAAACCAGTCCGAGGCGGCGCGGAGGCTCGGACTGAACCGCGGTGCTCTGATCATGAGGCTGAAGAAATACGGCCTCTGCCGGGCCGCGACGGTCCTGCACGCCAGGGGAGGAGCGGCCGCGCCGGCGTTCTCCCCGGAACCGGCGCAGGCAGCTGCCTGAAGCCGAGGGCCGAAGCGCCGGCAGCTTGACCTGCCGGCGCTCCGGTCACGTCCTTCTAATCGCGATCGTCCCCGCGATCGTCTCCGAAGTCGAACAGATCGAACAAGTCCCCGATGGCCGGCATGTTGCGCGGCACGTAGGCGTTCTCGCCCTCCTGCTCGGGATTGGGAAGATTGTCGCGGCTCCGGTCGCTCAACGTCGTGCCCAGCTTCCAGTTCCGCTCGACGAACTTCACGAAGGAGGAATGCTCGTTGTAGGCGTGGCTGATCCGGCCCCCGGTGGAGAACGGGGAGACGGCGATCATGGGAATGCGCGGACCGGTTCCGAAGAAGTCGACCGGCTGGATGAAGCCCGAGTCATAGTACCCGCCTCCCTCGTCCACGGTGACGAAGATCGCCGTCTCGGCCCACTGCTCCTTGTTGCTCTGCGCCAGCTGGATGATGTTTTCGGCGAAGGCCTCGAAGAGGGTCCACTTCGAGGAGGCAGGGTGGCCGTCCATCGTGCCGTCCGGCTTCACGTAGGAGACGGCCGGGAGCGTGCCGTTCTTCAGATCGGCGAAGAGATCGGTGACGTCCCGCATGTGATCGGCGACCAGGCTGGGATAGATCGACTCGTACTCGAACGGGTTGCAGATGTTGCAATAGCTCCCGTTGAACGGACTCGCCGTTCCGTCGGCATTGAAGCCCCCGCCGTAGTACTTCCAGGAAATGCCGTGGGCGGAGAGGACGTCGCCGATGCTCCGCTGCGTCGTCGGCGGAACGACCAGACCCGTCTGCACCAGCCCTTTCGGCGTGAAGGCCGGGTTCACGTTGACGGCCTGCCAGTACTGGCCCGGCCCGCACTTCGCATCCAGCTTGTACGGGAGCGCGTCCAGGTAATCGGCGATCGCCGCGATCCCCGGGGCGCTGCGATCGGAGCAATTGAACCACTGCGCCCGCTTCGTATAGAGGTTGAGCGTGCCCGGCTGCGGATCGGGATTGTAGATCCTGGTTGCCGGGGGCGTCGCCGGATTGCCGTTGCCGTCGCTGAAGAACAGCTGGTCGGCAAACCCGAGCGGCTGGCTGTCCGGGCCCGTCCCTCCCATCACCGGCTGGTGGTAGTTGTCGCTCATCGTGTACGCGTCGGCGAGGAACTTGAAGAAGGGCGCATCGCCGGCCTGCATGTTGAAGAACGCCATCGTCTGGCCGGTGTCGTGCGGCGTGCCGGTGGGCGGCGTCGCGAACGTCGTGGTGACGGCGGACTGGAGATCATGCAGGCAGCCGGTCGGGTTCTGCTTCGACACGTGCTCCTTGTCGATGGCGCAATCCATCTGCTGATACATCTGGAAGTACTGATGGATCGTGTCCCCGGTGAAGGCGTCGAAGGGCATCGTCGGGCCCGTCAACTGGAACGGCCCGGGCGGCAGGTTGTTCACGTTGGTGATTCGGGTATCGGGGCCGAGCGTGAAGCTCAAACCGGTGCCGCCGGTGGCGAAGAGGAATTGATCCTCCGGCGGCAGCCCCGGATCGCCTCCGGGGATACCGAGGATGCCGGTGTAGGGCGAGACCGGGCCGACGCCGCCCACGTCAGGCGGCGGCAGCGTGGAGTAGAGCTGCTTGTTCGCGAGGTCCGAGCTGATGAAGAACTTGCCGCCGTTCGGCGGCGACGCGATCCGGAACTGATGTGCTCTAGCGAAATTCCGACCCGGCGAGCCGTCCGCGTTGACGATGCCCTCGGACAAGAGATTCAACACCTCCTCCTCTTTGCGCTTCGGCACGTACGTCGCGTACAGGTGATCGAAGCTGCGATTCTCGCCCACGATGATGATGACGTGCTTGATCGGCGTTGCGGTCTGCCGTTCGCGTCCGTCGTCCGATCCGGACTCGCTCTCGCTCCGGTCGGCTGCGTGAGCGGCGGGCACTCCGCCCCGCGCGCTCACCGCTGCGACGAGGACCATGGCCACGACGCTCTTCCTTGCTCTCGAGGATGTCATTTCGGCGCCTCCAGTGACTCGCCGGTCTGGCGAATCGGCGCCGTGGTCTAGCCCGCCGAGCATCGCGAGCCGGTAACTTGAAGGCGAAGACTCCGCGTCGCTCGCGAAACGCGGACACGACCTTCGTCAACGACCTTCGTCCAATCGACCAAGGGCCGCGGCGCCTCGCGAAGACCTCGCGGTCAGAGCCCGAGGTCCGACAAGCCGCGGTGATCGTCCGGACGGCGGCCGAGGGGCCAGAAGTATTTGCGCTCGGTTTCGCTGATGGGCAGGTCGTTGATGCTCGCGTAGCGGCGCCGCATCAGTCCGTCGCCGTCGAACTCCCAGTTCTCGTTGCCGTACGAGCGGTACCAGCGGCCGCTGTCGTCGTGCCACTCGTAGGCGAAGCGGACGGCGATGCGGTCGCCGTTCACCGCCCAGAGCTCCTTGATCAGGCGGTAGTCGAGCTCCCGCGTCCACTTGCGCCGCAGGAACTGCACGATGGCCTCACGACCGGTGACGAACTCGGCGCGATTGCGCCAGACGCTGTCCACCGTGTAGGCCTGCGAGACGCGCTCCGGATCGCGGCTGTTCCAGGCATCTTCGGCCAGCCGCACCTTCTTGATCGCCGAGTCCCGGTCGAACGGCGGTACCGGGGGGCGGATTTGCTTGGCTTCCATCGGGTCCTCCTGTTCAGGAGTAGAGCTTCGAGGGGCAACTTCGTTGCGCCAGATCGGCGCCGCGCTCCGGACGGGCCGACCAGCGCCAGCAGAGCATCACGATCAGGGCAGCCCAGGAGAGCATGGAGATGGCCACGCCGGTGCGAAGCTGCGGCGTCCGATAGGTCATCTCGACGCGGTGGCGTCCTGCCGGAACGGGGACGGCGCGCAGCAGATGATCGGCGGGCACGACCGGCTCCGACTTTCCGTCCACCCGCGCCGTCCAGCCGGGAGCGTTCTCGTCGACCAGCACGGCGTATCCTCCGGCGACCGAGCCGCAGTCGAGCTCCACCCGCTCCGGAACGTAGGAGACGATCCCGCAAGGCGACAGCGGCAGGCCGTCGCGATCAGGCGCCGCCGGAGGACCGGAGCCGGTCAAGACGACGAGCCCCGGATCGGCCGCGTGGGCGGGAGAGAAGACGGCGTCCAGCGTCTCGGCCGGCGGCGTCCAGCGCCAGCGCGGCGCGACGAACGCGCGCGGACGGACACCCTCGGCGGGAACGAGGGTCCAGCGGTAGTCCTCGCGCGGCGCGGCCGTCCCCGGCGAAAGCAGGACCTCGGCGACCGTTCCCTGTGGAGGCCGTCCCGGCGGGAAGAGGCGCCAGCGCATCTCGGAGGGGAGCGCGACGTAATCGATGGCGTACAGCGTGAGGAAATCCTTCAGCGGCACGCTTGCCGCCCGCGCCCAGAGAGCGGCGAACTCACGGCTGCGCCATCCCTCGAACCCGGGGACCGCGGCGAAGCCGTACCGGGCGACGCTGTCGAGATAGAGCGTCTCGTGCCGATAGACGCCTTGCTGGTCGGGCGGGACGTCGGCATCGAGCGCGGGCGAGCGGAGGATGCGGGGAGGCGGAAACGCCGGCGCGGCTTCCGCCGAGCGCAGCAGCCCAGGACGGCTCCGCAGCCGCTCCACGTTGGCGACGGGAGCGATCGTCCATCCCTCCCAGGCGGCATGCACCACATGCACGACGACGGCGAGAGTTCCGCTGATGCCCCCGATGCCCGGGCGCAGCGCCGATCTGAGGAAGAGCCAGGAAGTCGCGGCAGCGGCGGCGAAGCTGACCACCCCGGAGCGCAAGCTGAGCGCGAGGGCTCCCTCGACATCGACTGGAGGGACCATCAGCGCGCCGGCGGATTCCAGCGACGTCGTCAGCGCGGGCCAGAGCACCGAGAGGAGGATGAGGGGCACGACCAGGGATCCGATGGCCGCGCCGAACACCCAGGGCACGGCGCGCGAAACGCGGCCCAGGTCGGAGACCCCGGCGCCGGCCAGCGCGCAGAGAATGCAGAGCGCGCCCGCGACGTGCTTTTCGGGGTAGCGGATCAGCTGCTCCGGCGGAAAGCAGGCGCGAAACAGCGGGTACACCGGCGTGTACGCTCCGAGCGCGAGCATCAGCAGGATGGCGACGCCGATCCAGAGGCCGCGGCTGCCGGGGCGCCGCGCGACGGCGGCAAGGGCAGCGAGCGCGAGCACGGGAGCGCCGAGATAGGCGCTCAGCGACCAGGACGTATCCAAGGCGCCGCCGCCAGTGGCAGCGACCAGCTCTCCGAGGTTGTAGCGCGGGTCCGCGGGATTACCGAGGAAGCCGGGCCAGACCAACTCGACGAGCCGCCACGGGTGCAGCGACCAGAGCGCGCCTTCGCGCAGCCCGATCGCCTGCCGGGTGGTATGCGGAAGAAGCGCCAATCCCGGCAGGACTCCTGCCGCCCCCAACAAGAAAGCGCCGGCATAGGCGGCCGCGAGCCATCGCAGCGTCCGCGCAGGCCTGGTCCCGCGGCTGAAAGCTACGGTCGCGGCCACGATCGCGGCGGTGACGTTCGACGCGGGATCCCCGGCCAGCACCTGCGCGCCCAGGATGGCCGCGAGAACGCCGGCATTCTTCAGGCGGTCGCCTTGCTCCTGCACCACGCGATCGGTTGCCCACGCCACCCAGGGGATCCACGCGGTCGCCGCGAAGACCTTGTTGGGCGCGATCGACTGCACGTACCCGCACGCCATGAATGCCGCGCCGGCGAAGGCAGCGCCCAGGGCACTCGCGCCGAGTCGCCGCGCGAACAGGGCAGTCCCAATTCCGGACAGAAGCACATGGAGCGCGATCACCAGGTCGACCGAGAGGGGCAGCGGCAGCAACGCCACCAGCCAGAGCAGCGGATAGGTGACGCCGTTCGCCGAGCTGGCCGCGAACTGCGTCCCGAATCCGACCAGGTCGTTCCATTCCGGGATCCGGCCCGCGCGCACCGCGTCCGCCAGGATCTGCCGCTCCGGCCAGGTGTAGATGATGTGGTCGCGCAGGACGAACGTGCTCCCGCCGAAGAGCTGGCGGGCGTACAGCGCGAGGCACACCACCGCCATCGACGCGAGCGCGAGGTGGAACCCCGCGGGCGGCCGCGCGACCTTTGTCGGCGTGCTCCGTCCCATGGTCTCCCTTGCCCGCCCTTGAGGCACGCACGGGGAGGCGCCGTATTTCGCGCTCAAAGCGTTCGCGGGTGTCCCGGTGGAGACGATCTCGACCAAGGACTTCTTTCCCCGTCGAGAGGCGCGAGCGATCTGCGAGGGCACGATCTGGGTGAGCCGAAAGTGAAGCTACGCGAAATCAAGATGCGGCTTGCACCGCATCTGAAGGGAAGCCCAGGCGCTGTGGTGCTCCGCCTCCTGAAGGTCGCGCTGCATCGTTGGCTGGAATGGGGAACGCTCGTCTTTCTCGAGCAAGACCTGGAGACGACACCCGCTCTCGCGGATGGCACCGGGCACGAGATCCGCGAGCTCAGCTCCGCTGATCTGCCCGCACTCATCCAGTTCCATCGCGACCCAGCCGATCTTGCCAGGCGCCTGGCGCGCGGCGATCGCGCCTTCGCCTGTTTCGAGGGAGGCACTGGAGTGCCGTTGCATGTTCGCTGGGGCACGACTGCGCCGACCTGGATCCCCGAGGTGGGGCTCTGGCTCCATCCCCGCCCAGGCGAGTTCTACCTCTACGACGTCATGACCCATCCGCTCCATCGCGGAGAGAGGCTCGCCGGACTCGTGGGTGCCGCGATGGACGACGCGTTCGGCAAGCAAGGCTTCCGGACGAAGATCGGGTACGTCCGCGCGGACAACCAGGCGATGATGCGCTCCATGGAGTGGGCGCGCGTTCCGCTTCGGCGGCTCTTCCAGATCAGCTACATCCGCTGGGCCGGCCGTGAGCCGCTCGTCCTCGGCAGGCCTCGCCCGCCACTGTCCAATGCGGCAGGACGGATCGCTGAGCGCATGCAGTCGCCCGGGAACGCGCCGGGCGCGTAGATGCAGTCGTTGGCTCAGGGGCTGCCGAGCTTCGGCCTCCACCGCAGCGAGCACGACCCCGCATGGTACAGGGCGAGCGTGCCGTCCGGAGACATCCGGTCCGCGTCGTCGCAACCGTCGGACCCATCGAGAGGCAAGGTCGCGCAGACCTGCCCCGCGGGGCCGAGGATCTCCGCGGTCCGCGCGCACGTCGCCGGATCACGGCGCGTTCCCAGGTACGCGCCCGAGGCCAGGCGCTGCACCGGGGCGTCGCGGCTCTGTAGCCATGCCGGCACGGCGCCGGTGCCCGAGCCGCTCGCGTACGCGTACCAACCCGTTGGGCTCAGGTTCCTGAAGGGCTCCACGAAGAATGCGAATCCGCCCTCGTCGAGCGTGACCGCCGAACCAAACCCGAAGAGGTTCCGTCCACCGCAATCATTCGGAAGCGACGGCTTCACCGGCGTGAACTCGGACACCGAGCCTGTCGCCGACACCCATGCCGCCCAGGTCATGTCCCCGTTGCAGGGCATCGACATCGGCGGGTTGAAATAGAGGAGCACGAGCGCGTTCCCGTTCACGTCGACGTGGATCTGGGGATACACGTTGTAGTCGTAGTCCCAGGAGGTGAGCCACCACCACGGCGTGCGCGCGATCAGATCTCCGTCGACCCAGCGCAGCTCCAGGTTCCAGACGATCCTGCTGGACCCGTAGTCGACCCGGATCCGGCTCTCGACATATCCGCCGCGCGGATCGGGCACACGGCCCGGAATCGCTCCCGCGAAGCAGGCGACGACGCCCTGGTCGCTGCCATCGGGGCCGGTTCCGCTCACCCACGATTCAGCCCCTTGGTCAGGCGAATATGAGCCCGTGGCGGTGAAGAAGCCACGCGGCCGCACGCCGACGATCTGTTTGAACCCGGTGGTCTGCGCGCTGCTGACGACCAGACCCGCGGTGCCGTTCGAAGGAAAGAACACGAGGTGCAACGGATACGGGGGGCCGATCTCGTCGTACGCGAAAGCGAGGTCACCAGATCCGCTGACGGTGGGGTCGCCGTCGAAGCAGCGCTGGACGGGCGCCGTCCACGAAAGCCGCGGTGGAACGCGAGTGGGCACGAGCCCGTCGCATCCCAGCGCGCCCGTGGGCATCCAGCTCACCGATTGCTGGTCCGCGGCGGGCACCGGACCCGGAGAGTAGGTGACTCCGGCGTCCACCTGAGGTGCGGTCCCTGAGCACGCCACGGTTCCCGCATCCGAGACGATTCCCCCATCGTTGACCGTGACTGGATCGCCCGTTCCGGCATCCGTCGCGGCCAGCCCCCCGTCATCGATCCCGGCGTCGGCAATCGTTCCTGCATCGGATTGCGGTTGCGAATCGGCGGGCGCATCGCCCGTCATCCTGGTCCCGGCAGAGCAAGCACAGACGACTGCGAGCAGCATCGAGCGCATGCCGTGGTGGTGGCCACGCGCCGCGAACACGCCAAGCGAATGTCCACTTCATCCGTCCGCTGCGAAACGCGTCTGCGCGCTTCGACCGATTCTCGGCGAGTTCGAGCTGTCCTTTGCGGCCCCCCTGATGCCCGCGCCGGTCAGGAGCGGTTTGAGCTCGCCGGCGCCGTCGCTCATCCTTGTGCGCGCCACGCGACGCACAGTGCCCCCACCGCAAGCAGCAGACAGAGGGGCGTATAGACGAGCGTGTCGTTGCGCGCGAACCTGGTCCCCGTCACCCGGCGGAAGAGTCCGAAGGACCGGAAATCGCCGATGCCCCGCAAGGCCAGGATCGCCCCGACGGACCACGAGCCGATGACGAACAGCCAGCGCGGACCTGGCAACCGCACCACGCCACCGCGCCCGAGCAGGATGAGCGCGGCGAGCACCAGCAAGACGCCGACGCTGAAGCAGCCGAGCGGCCCGGGTTCGAGGGTGGGACGCCCGTTCATCTCGGGTACGGCGGCCGCCCTCCCCGCGTGCCCTCCCGCGGCCCAGTAGAAGTGGAGCGCTGCAATGAGCGCCAGCACGGAAGCGACGAGCAGGGCCAGCAACGGCATCCTGCGCACCCTAGGTCCGCGCAATGCGGAGGGCAATCGAAGCGGCGCGACCAGCCGGCGGGTGCTCATCCGACGGCCATTCGTCGGCGTCGAATGGCTCTCCGTCCGATCGGTCGATCGGGGCAAGGCGGGCTCCCTATTCTCAGCGGCAGAGGAGATCGGGCGACGCGCTCGACGTAGGGTCATCGCGTCACACCGGAAGGGAAACGAACATGATCGACACCACCACGAATCCGTCTTCGCGCCCCGCGATCGCGTTGCTGGGCGCCGGCACCATGGGTTCCGCCATGACCGGGCGCCTGCTCGACCAGGGATTTCGCGTCACCGTCTGGAATCGCACGCCGACTCCACTCATTCCGCTGACCCAGCGCGGAGCGACGGCCCGCGCAAAGCCGGCTGAAGCCGTCGCCGCCGCGGAAGTCGTCATCACGATGCTCTCCAACGCGGCGGCCGTCGAAGACGTCATGCTGCGCGGCCGCACGCTCGACGCGCTCCGTGCCAACGCAACCTGGGCGCAGATGGGCACCATCGGCGTCGCAGCGACGGAGCGGCTTGCGGCCGAGGTTGCGCGACGCAGACCGGATGTCCTGTTCGTGGACGCGCCGGTGTCCGGCAGCCGCGAACCGGCGCGCAACGGCCGGCTTCTCATCCTCGCTTCCGGTCGACCGCACGGCTCCGTCGATGCCGTGTTCGCCGCCCTGGGCCAGCGCACGCTCTGGCTGGGACCCGCAGGGCTCGGTAGCCGAATGAAGCTGGTGCTCAATGCCTGGCTCGCTTTCGAGATCGAGGCCGCCGCCGAGGCCAGCGCGCTGGCGGAGCGCCTCGGTGTTCCCTACGCAGACCTCACGGATGCGGTCGCGGGCGGTCCACTGGCGTCTGCCACGGCTTTGGCGAAGCTGGCCAAGATGGAGCGAGGTGACTACTCCGCCGACTTCTCGCTGGAGTGGGCGCTGAAGGACCTCGATCTGGCCCTTGCCGCTTCTGGCGCCGAGACCACCCCGGTCCTCACGGCCATCGCGGAACGCTGGCGCGGCCTCGTCGCGCAAGGCGACGGAACCTTCGACATCAGCGCCGCGCGGCTCGGGCTGGATGCCGGGCGGCAAGACTCGCCGGACACCAGCCCACGGGCAACCTCGTCCGTGTAGACGGACGCTACCGTCAGACGGTCCTCCTCACGACTGGTGGCCGGTTTTTCCCAGGGGCGCGAATCCCCGGATGGCCACGAGCTTCTGATGACAAAGTTGGTATTTTGTCATTCGTCACTTCCGGAGGAATCATGGACGCGCGCAAGCTGGGAAAGACTGGACCGCTGCTCTCCCCCATCGGGTTGGGCATCATGGGAATGTCGGACTTCTACGGCCCCGCCGACGAGGCGGAGAGCATCGCGACCATCCACGCCGCCCTCGAGGCGGGCATCATGCTCTTCGACACCGGCGACTTCTATGGCAGCGGCCACAACGAGCTCTTGCTGCGCAAGGCGCTGGAGGGCGGCAAGCGCGATCGAGCCTTCATCCAGGTGAAATTCGGCGCCCAGCGCGATCCCGCGGGCGGCTTCATCGGGTTCGACGCGCGGCCGTCGGCGGTCAAGAATGCGCTGGCCTACACCCTGAAGCGGCTGGGGACGGACCACGTCGACCTCTACCAGCCCGCGCGGCTCGATCCCGCGGTACCCATCGAAGAGACGGTCGGGGCGATCGCCGACATGGTGCGCGCGGGATACGTGCGCCACGTCGGCCTCTCCGAAGTGGGCGCCGGCACGCTGCGGCGCGCCCACGCGGTGCACCCGATCGCGGGGTTGCAGATCGAGTACTCGTTGATGAGCAGGAGCCTCGAAGCGGAGATCCTGCCCGCGGCGCGCGAGCTCGGCATCGGCGTTACCGCCTACGGCGTGCTCTCGCGCGGCCTGCTCGGCGACACCAGCGCGCAGACCCTGAGCGCACGGGACTTCCGCGCCCGGGCGCCGCGCTGGCAGGGCGAAAATCTGCAGTCCAATCTCCGGTTGGTCGAGGCACTCCGGGCGCTGGCGCGGGAAAAGCATGCGACGGCGGCCCAGCTCGCCATCGCCTGGGTATTGTCGCGGGGAGACGACATCATCCTGCTGATCGGCGCGCGGACGCGGGCGCGCCTGCGCGAATCGCTCGGAGCGCTGGACCTCTCCTTGACCAAGGACGATCTGGCGCGCATCGAGCGGGCGGTCCCCGCAGACAAGGTGGCGGGCGCGCGATACGATGCTGGGAGCATGGCCATGCTCGACAGCGAACGACGCGCGTGAGCGAAAGGCCCGTCGAGACGCGGGAGAGGATCCTGGTGGCGGCGGAGGCGTTGCTCCGCCGCCACGGCCTGGCGAAGACCACGGTGGTCGACGTCGCCCGCGCGCTCGACATGAGCCACGCCAACGTCTACCGGCATTTCCCCAGCAAGGCCGCGCTTCGCGGCGCCGTTGCGGAGCGCTGGCTGAAGGCGATCTCGGACCCGCTGGAAGCCTTCGTGCAAAAGAAAGGACCGGCCGCTGAGCGGCTCGAAGGTTGGGTGCTGGCACTGGCCGCAGCCAAACGGCGCAAGGTCCAGAGCGACCCGGAGATGTTCGCGGCCTACCACGCGCTGGCCGAGGAGTCCGAGCAGGCCGTGGCCCATCATCTGGCGACCTTGCGCCGGCAAGTGGAGGAGATCATCCGCGACGGCGTGGCGCGTGGCGAATTCCAGGTTGCGAGTCCGGCGGCGGCGTCGACGGCATCCCTCGACGCGACGCTGCGGTTCCACCATCCGCACCACATCCAGGCTGGCCAGGCGAGCGAAAAGGAAATCCGGGCCGTCGTGAGATTGGTCCTCGCCGGCCTGCGGTCAGCGGTGCTGTAGCCGCATCTCGGGCTACCGCCACTCCCCACGGAAGAGCGGCTCCAACGGGTGCTGGTCCCGCTCCAGCTTCAGGTCGCGGAAGATGGCGGTTCGGCCATGGTGCGGCGAACGGCAATCACGCCTGCCGCCGCCGGCCCCTGCGGCACCTCACCCCAGCGTCCGAACTGCCCGCAGGCAGGCCTCGACGTCCGAAGGTGACGTGAGCAGGCTCGGCGCGAAGCGCGCGCATTCGACGCCGTAGACCCGCGGGGTGGTGCTGGCGATGATCCTCTTCTCCTTGAGCCGCGCCACCACCTCGGTGTCTTTCATCCCCGAGACGTTGAAGCAGACCATCCCTGCGGAGGCCTCACCGGAGAGCGGGGTGAGAAGCTCGACGTGTTTCATCCCCGAAAGCCCACGCTTGCACTGCTCGTTGAGCTCGTGGATGCGCTTTGCGATCCGCGCTTTCCCGATGCCGGCGTGGAATCGAAAGGCCTCGGCGAGGGCCCAGCGGTGCTCGAAGGAATGGAACCCGCCGGGCGTCATCTCCGCCGCCGGGGGCTGCGCTCCTTTTCGCCACATGCGGTCGAAGCTGGTGATGCCGGGAGACGACACCCCCCACCCGGCGCGGCTCGCGAACAAGACGCCGGTGCCACGCGGTCCGAAGAGCCATTTGTGGCAGCCGGCCGCGAACATGTCGCAACCCAGCGATGCCATGGTCTCGTCCTCGACACCGAATCCGTGGACGCCGTCGACACAGAGAATGGCACGATCGGCCTCGGCGCGCCCCTGGTTGGCCTTCGCCACCGCCTGGGCGAAGCGCGCGATCGGCGTGCGCACTCCCGTGCTGGAGTGCACCCATGTCACGGCCATCACTCGCGTCGACGGACGAATCTCGCGGGCCAGCGCCTCGGTCATCTGGTCCGCGGTTGCCTCGGGAGCACGCGTGTAGAGCGGGACCCGCCGGACCCTTGCGCCGGTGCGGGCCGCCCGCAGGTCGAGGGCGCGAAAGGTCGCGGGATGATCGTGGGTGGTCGAGAGGATCTCCTGGCCTTCGCGGAGTTGCAGCCCGTTGTAGAAGATGCCGAGCCCCATGGTGGTGCTGTCCGTCATGGCCAGGTCGTCGGGCTCGCAGCCCAGGTGCTCGGAGGCGGCCTGCCGCGTCGCCGTCTCGAAGCGCTCGATGTTGTCCTCGACGTAGAGGAAAGGATTCTCGTCGAGGCCCCGCCGGTGCGCTTCGATCGCGGCGCGCACCGGCTGCGGGTGCGCGGCGAGGAAGAACTGGGACATGTGGATCCAGCGCCAGTCCAGCGGAAACTGCCGCCGCACAGACTCCCAGACGTCGGCCGCCGGAGGCGCGGCAGGTTTCTCGACCTCGCGCGCTTTGGCGTAGGCCACGCCGGGTCCGAGCAAGGCAATGCCGGAAAGCAGGTCGCGTCGCCGCATGGATCCCCCTGCCAGAGCTCCACCTCGCGCAGGCCGAACACCCGTCCTGCCGAGAGAGGTTTGCCGACAGCCTACGCTGTCTGCTCGCAGCGTCCAACCCGACAAAGCGCGTCCAACGCGCCGTGACTCAGCGGCCAACGTCGCGCGCGAGGTCGTGATGACCGTGCCTTCGTTCAGCACCGCCGCCGAAGTCGTCGCCGCGAGCGACCTTCGCGCGCTGGTGCGACGGGTGATCGGCGAGCACCCCGTGACGAAGAGCGAGTAGAGTGAGTCCAGCAGCGGGTGAGATCAAGCGCCGCCATCAGGGTTGGGGGCGACCCCAAACGCCGTAGCAGGGCGGCTGGCGGGCTTGGCGGCGGGGAGAGCTCATGCAGCACATCCGAAGATACCTGGCCGCACTCATTGCTCTCGCCGCCCCCGCGCAGCAACCGCCCACGCCGGCGGACGAGCCCTACGCCATCCAGCTCCGCGTCGGCGAGTCGGTGGACATCTGCAAGACCGGAACGATCGCCTGCCCGGCGAACAACCCCATCTGCGACGACAGCTCGATCGTAGGCGCGGAGATCAGGAGTCCTCAGGGCCTCGTTTTCAGGGGCCTGAAAGCCGGAACGACCCTCTGCTCGGCAGCCGGCGGCAGCGGCTTCGGACTGCGGCGCGTCTATCGTGTGACCGTCTCCTGAGCGCTGCGGGAGATCCGCGGGTGACCAAAGGAAGGGACGGCGGAATCTTGCGTCAGCCGAGTCCGGCTGCTCGGGCGATCAGAAACAACCCTGCCCCGACGACGACGGCCCCGATGGCTCGCGCGACGCGCTCGCCGGCCGGTGCGAGACGTTCGACGGTCATGGCTGCCGCCACGACAGCCATCGCGCGAAGGTCCATGACCCCGATGACCAGGAGGATCGCCATCAGACCGGCACTGCAGTGGCTGCAGTGGAGGCCGAGGCGCAGGCCGTGTCGCCAGGCGGTGCCCGCGTCCGCCGGCAGCGTACGGCCGCGCCCGGGTGCCTCCCGGCAGCAGGCGAGATGACGCGCCTTCCACGCGGTGAACTGGAGGGAGCCGGCGATCAGGACGACCACACCGACCGCGATCGGAACGGCGCGCGCCAGCGCCGGCTGCTGCATTCCGATCGCCGCCAGCGCGACGCCCAGCGGAAAAGCGGCCATTCCGAACACGGTCCAGACGAAGAAGTAACCCACGCCCACGAGCGCGGTCAGCCGGCCGGGCGTCTCGCCTGTCCTGCCAACGGCCTGGCGGTAACGCCACAGCATCGGGACCAAGGACGGCAGCATCATCGCCACCATCATCACCACCCACATGCCAAGGAACGATGCCGCGGCGCCGGGCCAGGTCTGTCCGGGCATCCGCATCCACGCCATCGACATCGTCCAGCCGCCGGGCATCGGCATCTCGCCCATCGCCGCCATGGATGCGCACCAGACGATCGTGACCGCCGCGCTGGCAGCGAAGAGCAGCGCTGAGACGCCAAGAAACGCCACGACGTCGCTCAGCGCTTGTCGTACTCGTCGTGACGGCGCCACCAGACGCCCGTCTCGTTGCGCCCTTTGGGCGCGCGGTCGAGCCACTGGTACATGCCCCAGAGGCCGTCCACTCCGCGCGCATAGGCGGAATAGGTATGGTAGACGACTCCGTCCTCGAGCGCGAACGCGCTCACGCCCGGCCTCTCGCGGATGTACGTGGCTACGTCGGTTCCGGCCATGGCCGCGAAGACGGCGGCCCCATCGTCGCCACTCTCCGGACCCTCGCGCGGCTGCCACGCCGCCTCGCGCCGGTAGTTGTATTCGGTGCCGCCCTTGCGCTGTTGCTCCTCGGTGAACTGGACGTTGAAGTCGGAGTTGAAGTCGCCGCCGAACGAGGACGCCCAAGGAAACGTCCACCCCATCCGCCGCTTGTACCCCTGCAGTTTCGCGAGAGGCGCCCGCGACACCGCCGAAAGCGTGACGTCGTGGTTGGCCAGGTGGACGGCGAAGCCATTGAACCCGTCCGCGATCGCCGAGCAGGACGGACACCCCGCCGTGTAGTCGGGCCCGAACATGAAGTGGTAGACGAGGAGCTGCGAGCGCCCCCGGAAGAGGCCCGCCAGCGAGGCGCTCCCCTCGTCGGTCTCGAACCGATACTCCTTGTCGATCCGAACCCAGGGCAGCTCCTGCCGCCGCCGCGCCAGCTCGTCGCTGCGCCGTGTCAGCTCCTTCTCCGCCTCGAGCAGCTCGAGCCGCGCTGCCAGCCATTCCTTGCGTGTCCCGGTCTTGTGCTTCGTCATCGCTCTTCTCTCCTTCCTTCGAGTGTCCTTCATCGTTCGTTTCTTCCGCCACTCACGCCGCGGAGCCCGACCGCATCGCGGCGATCGTTGCGGCGATCTGCCTTTCGGAGGCCTTCGGCGAGGACCCGAACTGCCGGCCAAAATCCACCGCGTACGGGTCCGGGAAGATGTCCTCCTGCCCGGCCTCGATGCCGTCGAGGATCGCGAACGCCACGTCTCGCGGCGAGGCCTTCGGCAGCGCAATCTCGCGCGCCATGTCGGTGTCGATGGGGCCCGCGTAGACGCCGAAGACCGAGATACCCTGCGCCCCGAGGAGGATGCGCGCGGCCTGGGTCAGCGAATGGAGCGCGGCCTTCGAGGCCCTGTAGGTCGGGAAAAAGGGAATGTTGGTCAGGCCGGCCGCCGAGCCGATGTTGACGACCGCGCCCCCGCCGTTCTTGGCCAGCGTCGGCGCCAGGCGGTGGAGCAGCTGCAGAGGCCCGAAGTAGTTCACCTCCATCTCGCGCCGGGCCTGGTCGAGGACCGTTGAATCCGCGATTCCTCTGGCAAGCGCCACGCCGGCGTTGTTGAAGACGAGCTCGACGTCCGCAGCCGCTTCTCCGGCCGCGAGGATCTGCTCCGGGTCGGTCACGTCGAGCCGCAGCGCAACGAGCCGCTCGTCACGCAGGGCCCGCAGCGCCTCCGGATTGCGCGCCGTGGCGTAGACCTTCCTCACGCCCCGGGTCAGGAGCGCCTCCGTCAGTGCTCGCCCGATGCCGCGATTGGCGCCCGTCACCAGGGCGACCGCTCCTTCGATTCTCCGTGCGTTCATCGACTCCTCCTTGGCAACGGGAGAGACTAGCCGCGGGCATCGAACGATGGGAGTTACAAGTGTGACGGGATTCCGATGGACTCGATGATCACTGCCGCGGCACGCGCACTCGCAGCGGGTGATCCGCTCGGCGCATTGAAGCGGGTGGCCCTGCGCGACGACGCGCCTGCTCTCGCGCTTCGAGGCATCGCGATGGCGCAACTCGGGGATCTGGTTCGAGCGAAGGCCCTCCTGCGAAGCGCTGCGCGCGCCTTCGGTCCGAAAGAGGCCGTGGCCCGCGCGAGGTGCGTCGTCGCCGAGGCCGAGATCGCGCTCGTCTCGCGCGACCTGGGCTGG
>Ga0070708_100001635_pt1 | contig 17180 bp, 14 predicted proteins | sample KBSK5503metaG_FD_65469 | JGI IMG/M metagenome (GOLD analysis project Ga0070708, IMG submission 65469) | Corn, switchgrass and miscanthus rhizosphere microbial communities from Kellogg Biological Station, Michigan, USA - KBS K5-50-3 metaG | ecosystem: Host-associated > Plants > Roots >... | reverse complement strand
CCGCATAACGCGATCACCACGGCGACCGCCGCCCGACGGGCCATCACGGTTCGTTCGTATCGCCAGCGCCGAGTGGCTGCCAGGCCGGGACCAGCTGGCGTCCGGCCGGGTGCACGGCGTTCCACCACTGGCAAGCGCACACGCAAGCGAGCCAACGAGGCAGTATTTCGACACGCGACATATGTCTGTTCGTCGGACCCGTGGCGCTTGACAATCGCGGTGTAATCGCTCCTAGGGCCGCCCAAGGAAGAGGAGAGAGCAATGCGTTTCACGCCCAGCACTATTCTTCTGCTCATCGCGGTTGTCCTGTTCGTGCTTGCCGCGTTCGCCGTCAAGCTTGGAACCTTCGATCTCGTGACGCTGGGCCTCGCCGCCTTCGCGGCGTCATTCCTGGTCGAGCACTGGACGCGATAGCCTTCGGAGCAGGGTCTGGGTTGGCATGATGGAGCCCTAGTCCGCCGGACGCGCCATTTGCCGCAAAGCCTAGCGGCAAGGCACCGGTGGTGATGGTAAATCGATTACCTGTAAACCGTCATTCCTACTCTGCGGCGTCTTCATCGAACGAGAGTCTGACCCAACGGCGCTGTGAAGCGCGCCGGTCAGTCAGTTGTGCACCTGAGCGGCACCGAGCAGAGCCCGTTGTACCTCCTCGCCAGTCGTGGCGGACGGGTCGTGACGAGAGATGTGATCTGAGACGGGATAGGTTCCTGGGCTCAAGGGAGCGGCAGCGGATCGCAGGAAGACACCGATGCCCTTGGAGCGCAGATTCGCAGCGAAAATGGGTAAACCGCAGCGTAGCTCTGACTGCCGACGTGGTAGTGGACCGCGATTGAATCGAAGCTACTGATGCCGCGATCGACGAGGAGTTCGAGCAAGAGCTGCACGCGGTCGCTGGGGTTCCTCGAGGGAGATGGTTGCACCGCGAAGCCATTCACTGGACGCAGAGAGGGAGGCGTTTACGGCGTCTGGTGGGTACCCACGATCAGTTACCACGGTTCCATTCGGACTGTCGACTACCGGGAGAGCGGACGACTGCTCAATCCGCACGCTGCCTTGGACCCCCTTCAACTCCACCTCGTCGAGCACCGCGGGCTGCGAGCCGCTGTTCAGCACGAGCACGGCACCGAACGTGAACGGACGACCTGGATCCACAGGAAACCCGTATGCGGAAAGCGGAATGGATTCCCCGAGCGGACCAGCGGAGGGTTGGAGTGGATGGGTGACCAGCGCCGCGGCGATGGCGACGCTGGCCACTGCTACCAAGGCAACGAGCCAAAGTCTGACTGGTTTCACGGGCCGGCAAAAATCCGTTTCGAATACGGGGGATAGTCTGTGTCGCCGCAGATCCGATGCGGGTTAACCGCGTACCATAATCGAGAGCCTCGCGGCCTCGTCAGTTGATTCGAGGGCGTGGGATTTTCCGCAATCTCTGGCCAGGCGTCTAGCATGCTGATATGAAGGGGAGGATTGCTGGCGCGGCCGTAAGCGCTTTACTCGTCGCGTGCTCGGCGCCGAACCCAACAATTCGCGCATCCGGTGGAGCGAGCTCGGCAGTACCCACCGTCCCCTCCTCAATCGCGGTCCCAGGCGCCCTCGACCCCCACCGGTTTGCGCAGGACCCGCGGCTTGCGGCCTGCGGCGGGCTCAAGGCAGGGATGCTATACGCACTGCCGCTCGCTCACGGCTGGAGTTATCGCGAGGTTCTGCCCGGACTGGGCTTCGTGCCGCAGCTCGATTTCGCGGACGGCGCCGCGCTGCTCGTGGTTTACACCGGGATAAGCCCCTTGCGGCCCGGGCCGCCCGGGGGGCCCGGCCCCATTGGCCCGCATACTGTCCACAGCCCGACGCCCTCGCCGGTGCCGACCCTGGCTCCCGGCAGCCGCGATGTCTGTATCGCCGCCGGTGACCCACGTCCGACGATCTATGAGGACGTTCCCTTCGGCGCATTCCACCCCGAGCGCGCCTCCCTCACCGCCCGGTCCGTGCCTGCCGCGGGTCAGGCGCACGTCGTCGCCCGGCTCAAAGCGTCGACGAGCAGCCTGGCCTGGGATGCCGTCCGTCACGTCCTGTGGTTCACAGTGCAACGTCGCGACACCGATACCGCGCTCTACCGTTTGGATCCAGTTACCAGAGAGATGAGCCGCTGGCCGCTCCCCCCGACTGAGGGCAACGGCTTCACGGACCAAGTGGCGGTCGATGCAACGGGCGCAGTGTGGTTCGACCAATATGGGTACACCCTCTATCGGTTCGACGCGCAAACCCAGCGGCTTGCGAGCCTCGCCTTTAGCCATACCGGGATGTGGATCTCCGGGATGGCGACCGACGGCGGTGATGTATTCCTCGCGCGCGAGGACACGCCGTCTGTGACGCGCGTCGACGCGGGCATGCACGTGGCCGACAGCATCGCGATTTCGAGAGAGTACGCGGGAGCCTCCCAGATAGCGCTCCTTGGCGATCGGCTCTTGCTCGGCGGAAATACGACGTACGGGCTGTTCACGCTTAGCGGGCAATTGGTCCGAACCTTGGCGATCACGCGGGTGAGCGGCGTAATCGGCGGCCCGGACCGGCTGCTTACTGATCCTCGCGGCCGAGCTACGGTATGGCAGGGTCCATTTGCGGCGCTGATAGATGCGTCCGGTGCCAGGGTCGCTGAGGTCTCGTTCGCGTTCGATTTGCCACTCGGACCATTCGCTGACACCTATGAGTACGCCAGCAGCCCAAGGCCAGAGTCACTCGCTACCGCCTGGGATGGCAGGGTCTGGTACACGCTTGGGACGTATCTGATCGAGGTCGCGGCAGCCGAGCATTAGCTGCCCTTTCGAGCACCCGCCCTCGCCGCGCCAAAACGGTGCCAATTAGAAGGAGTCGATCCGGGAAGGCACCAATTGCCGGATTGTGGTGACGAGGGGCGTCCTCGGGGTCTTGCCGGCGCCCTTGGCGGCCCAGCGCGAGCGCGTTCCTAGATGTGCTGCGTCACATTGATCGTGACCACAGTGCCACTAAATGAGTCGACGGATCAGGCTCCGCACACCGATCAGGACCGCAATGACAATCGATGCCGCAGTCGCACCCATCATCAAGCTCGGGACCCACTCGACGGATAGGTGTGGCGTACATGGCGGCGGTGGTCCCAACCCGCAGCCAATCGGTTGAGCATTGACTGGGATTGCCCAAATGGTTACTCCGACAGCGACGGCTACCCAGACGATGACCACCGCTAGGATCCAGAGCGAAACTCGATACCTCATCGTCGCGCCTTTGGGATCCAGCCGTCGTCGACTGAGGGCCACGTCGAGCTCTGGAGTCGTCTCAATTCGCGATGTCAGGTGGCGGCCGTAGGGATCGGCTGGAACCCCATCGACCAGATGACGCCCGTGCGGTCATCGATGACGTAGAAGCCTTCCGGGCTCGATGCTCGTGCCTGACCAGGAGGTCCGAAGTGGGCAAGGAATGGGCCACGAGCGCGGACGAGCCACACCACGCTCGAGTTGGATCCCGAGCTCCGGAAACCGTTGGTCTCTTCCACGGCCTTGTCCATAGTCGTTGCCTCGACAGACACCACCTGGATGGGCACGGCAAGATCTGGGGCAGCGGCAGCGTTTTTCTGGAGTTGCTGCATGACCATGTCGGCGACCTCCGCGGCGGTGAGCTGTGGCTGAATCCCGGGCAGGCCGCTCACCGAGTAACCCGGGTTGGAGGACCCGGTCGGCATCACCCGCGGCAGCGTCAACAACGCACACCCCGTGAGCACTAGCATCAGTGCCAACGACGCAGCCGCGAGGTATCTGGCCGAAGACCGTCCAGACAACCGCATCGGATGGACCCGCCTGCTCACCGACTCATTGTCCGCCCCGGCAATCAGGTAGCTCAACCGGGCCATGTCCGGCCTCGTAGCGCACACGATTTGGGCGAGAGCCTCGCGGTCACCGCCCACCGCGGCCGCCAAGAGTCCTCCGCCCGCGCGGGGTTCCTCAGCGGCCACGCTCACCTCCACACCCATACTGATGCGAATGGGGGACCAAGTGTTACGCCTGCGGGCGGAATCGAGCTTCGACCGCTGCAGGCGTTGAGGAGGCGTCACAGCAAGGACCGGCAACTTTGAGCCGGTCTAACTACTACCCCGGGCCGTGTTTGACGGGTCTATGGGCGAAGGACCCGTTTGTCACAAAGCTCCGGTGGCATGCGGCAGACTCGGTCAACAAGGACTATTGCGGTATGTTGCGTGCAGCTGTATAAGCAGCTCAGTTCCGGACGGAAGATGGCGGGGTGCCAACGTGCGCCGGCTAAGGCCCGTACTTGCGATGGCAGCGCTTGTGCTAATGAGTGCTGTGCTCCCCTCGCCCGTATCCGCTCAGACCTTCCCGGGATACAGCGTCAGCTACTACATGACCAGTCACGACGGCACGGTTGCCTACAACGCTGGCTGCGCAGTTGGGCAAGCCGCGTCATCGGGCGGGCGTCCCGTCAGCGAGACGATCGTGATGGACTTCGGGGCACCGGGCTACGACACGAACGCGCAGGGACAGATCATCAGCTATGGCGCGTGGTTTTTCAGCCCGGGCTACGGCTACCAAACCACGTCGGTGATCACCAATCTGGTGTACGACTTCGGTGAGGGCTTCTACGACTGCTCCACGGCGACACCAGTCATCGTCATCGCCGCTGGCGTCGCGTCAGAAGGGGCTGCCTTCATCGCCGGTCATGGAACAGCGTGGGGTCAGATGGTCAATGCAATCAATGCGTTATTCGTCAGTCACCATCTGAGCAGCCAAGTCAGTGCCTATGGCGCTCTGGACGCGGAAAACGAATCCGGATGGGCCGGCTACAGCGCCAACAAGGCATGGGCTGATGCCTTCTCAGCTGCGTCGAACTACCTCTATCTCGATTTCGGCGACGCCGGGGGTTGCTCGACGACGAGCTACAACAACAGTGTGAAATGCAATCTCAATTGGACGCAGTCCATGTTCTTCTACCTCTCATGGGGCGCTCCCGACGCCGTTCCCTTTCCGGAGATCTACGCCACATCAGGAGCCAACGCGCTGCAATGGAAGATGATCGTTCTGTACGCGTACGTCTACGGGGGTGCGACCAGCATGGACATCTGGGTCAGCCTGACGCAGGCGGCGGCCTGTGTTCAAAAAGGCGGCTGTAGCGGCACCAACAACTCGGCATCTGCCGGTTGGACCCAGCTCCACAATGCCCTGATTAGTGATTCGAGGACGACGCAGAACCTGAATTGGGCGTCCGACATTCGATATGGGTACTAGCAGGATGCGCAGACGCTTCTCACGGCATATGCAGCGCCCTCATCCAGGTCTGAGGGCTGCGACTCTTGGCTTGTCCCTCGCGGCGGCGATCTCGGTAGCAGGTGCCGCGTTGGTGCTGGGAGGCGGATCAGGAGACCGTCTGCCGTCCCAGAAGCAAGCGGCGCTTGACCGGATCGCACACGAGCGAGCTGTGGGGCAAGCCGACCCTGCTCCGAAAGATCCGGCCGCCGGTCCGTTGTTCAGCACCAACCCGCAGCCGTCCGCCGCCGCGCTTTTCCCCGGCGTCAAGACGACAGCCGCTGGTGGCGGACTCATCGTGGAGACGGGGAATGGTCCTCCTGGCGCCAAGGATTCTGTCTGGCTGAACCTTTGGCAGGAGGACGGAGCAACACGCAGCGTCGCCGTCTATGCGGGCGGCGTTGCCGACGATCCCGACCAGGGCTTGGTCGTGTTCATCGTCAGCGGGCCTCCTCCAGCGTTCGCCAACACGGTCGAGCAGGACCTCCCAACGCCCACGCGGGCAGGCGCCGTTCGCGTCGAGGCCGCAACGGGCGAAGTTCTTACACTCTTGGCTACGGATGGCACACGGTTCACGTTTGACGCAGGTACCGGCACGTTCCGGTGACTGTTGGGCTTGACTAGGCACCACAGAGTCTCGATCGCGCACGGAACACCATTGGCCCGCGGCTCGCGCGTTTGGGCGGTCCTGGGTAGCTGCGTCCTCCTGGCCGGCTGCTCACAGCGATCGATTCCACCAACGGCGACCTCAACTAGCGCCCCTGCGACGCAGGCTGCTGTGCTGCCAGTCGGCCGCATCATCCGGACGATCCCATTAACGCAGACCCTGCTTGGGGTCCAGGCCATGGCGCAGGGAGACGGCAGCCTGTGGGTCGCTACTAGCGCGTTTCCGCATGGCAGCGTGTTGCGAATTGACCCATTGACGGGGCGGACCATCGCCAACATCTCGGTCGGGTGGGCTCCAGGCGCCCTGCTCGTCGAGCCCAACAGGGTATGGGTATCCGACACGATAGGCGATGGTTCGCAAGCGGACGCCGATCAGAATCACGTAATTGCCATAGACGTGACGTCCAACACGGTAGTTGCGACGGATCAGGTTCCGGTGCCAGCCGGCCTGGCATCGGCGGCCGACTCCATCTGGGTGGTAAGCCCTGACGGCAACGCCTACAGCACGGTGCGGCGGATGAGCCCTGTCTCGGGCAGGGTCCAGCAGGCCATCCGCATTCCGGAAGCAGGGGCGACGCAGCTCGTGTTGGCTGGCGGACTCCTCTGGACAGCCACGCTCAGCGAATCGGGACAGGCCGACGTCTGGGGATTGGACCCGCGCGATGGCAAGCTTCGGTCGCCATTCTCGGTCGCGGGGGGTGTCACCTTCCTGCTGAGCGATGGCCAGAGCCTTTTCGTCGTGGGCTCGCCGGACATAGGGTCAATCGCAAGAATTGATCCCTCAACTGGCAAGCAGCTCGCGGCATCCAGCCATTACGATGGGCTGCAAGCGATTGGTCTCGGCGCAGGCTGGATTTGGCTCTGCACGACAGATGGTGGTCTCCACCGAGTGGCCCTAGCAGACTTGGTCGACCACGGAGCGCCCCTTCACATAGCCGGATCGCCAGCTTTTGTCGTCGCCTCGCACACGGTCTGGCTGATGACGGACGGCGGACTCGTGGAGATCGAGCCCGCTGCGAGCGGCTAGAGGCTCTCGAAGGCCGGGCGCGCCTGACGTTCGGTCCGTTGAGCCAGTCGATCCCGAGTACGTCGTGGCGAATCTATCGGCTCGCGAAGGCGGTCGCGGCGGTGGGCTTCGCATGCTCCTTACGGTGGGCACCGTACTCGTCGCAGCGGTGATTACCGGTATTGCGCTGCGGCTTAGCTCGCCGGGCAACCCTGGGGCGTCACAGAATCCCATCTCATCGGTCATCAGTCCCAGCCCCTCGACGAGCGGCAGCCAATCGAAGCCGTCTTCGCCGATTCCTAGTGCGGCGCCGACTCCGTTCGTTCCTACGTCGTGGGTTCTGCGCGCGATCCCCCTTCCGCCAGGGCATGAGGATGGCATCGTCCTCGCAGTGTCTCCGGATGCGAGCGTTGTTTTATTTCGTGATGCATCCGTCTACGACCAAATGTTCATTGCTCATGACAACGGGGAACTCAACGAGATCCTGGTTCCCAATCATGTAGCAGGAGCGCCCATCCGCGCCCGCTTGAGCCCAGATGGCACTTTCGCACTCGTCTGGGAGTTGGGCCATCTCTGGCGCTATGACATCCCGTCCCACGAGATTGCACGCGTGCCCGATGCACCGGGGACCGACGGTTCGGGCCCGTTCGTCTTCCTATCGAATACCTCAGTCGCGCTCCTTACGGGTCCGATTGCTTCGGGCGAGCTCGGCGGGCAGACGAATAGCCAACTCTGGTTGTTGGACCTGTCCGCCATGAGCTACGCCAAGCTGGGAAGCAGGCACGATGGCATCGCGCTATATCCGATCACGGGTGGCGTCGCGCTCCTCGCCGACCACAGTCGCAATCACGACAACACTGGTTGGGTACTCTACCGAATAGCTGGCGACGGAGCGGAGACGCTCATGTTCGACGCGGGGGGCTCGTTTAGCATCGCAGTCTCGCGGGATGGGTCGCGGATTGCCGCGTCCCGCGGGCATCTCGGCACCGACGGGACTTGGGCAGTCGATTTGCCGCGTCAAGTTAGCCGTCGGATCAGTTCAGGAGCGGCGGTAGACTTCTCTCCGGACGGGCGGCTGCTGCGGGTCGATTTCAGCGGTGGACCGGCTGAGTCGCTTCAGTGGGATGGCACCATAGTCAACACGGTGGATTCCGCACAGACGGCTGCGTGGGTAGGACTTCCCTAGGGTTTGGCTGGTTGGGCCCTCGACTCGGGGAACCCCCTCAGGCCCGCGCCAGCACCGCGCGCCAAGGTTTCCCTCCGCGCGGTTGGGGCTCTTTTGCTACCCCTCACCCGTACAAACGGACCACTCCGCAACCGGCGAGCTCAACTACCCAGCAGCCCGTGCCAGCGCCTCCCACCATCGCGGATGGGGCACGCGCAGCCCTTGTCGAATGAGCGCGCAGTAGCCGATCGACAGCCCAGTCGCCTTGGCCAGGCGTCGAATGGGGATGCCCGCAATCACAGGCAGGACCGTTCGGCTAAAGACCTCTTGATTCGGTAGCTCCGGGTGTGCCCGATCCCATGCCACCTCTTCGGCGCGGCGGCGAAGCCTTGCCTCGCTCTGCTTGGCGCGGGATGCGGGCGAGGTCGCCGGATCGAGCCCGTCCAGGTGCAGTTTGGCCCGTAAGGAGCGCGCCGCGACCAGGCCGTCTCGGGCGGCCTGTAGCTTGACGTCGGGCCAGCAGTCTTCGCACCACCTACGGCCCACGCCGACATGCGTTCCGCACCCTCGACAGATCTGCAGTGGCGAGGGCTGCGGGCCCGTCGACGTAAGCCTCGGTGGCTTTCGTCGTCGCTGCTCCTCGCGTCCGCCCGATCGGTTGGCGTGCGTAAGCCTGGTCGGGAGACGACTAATCCGCGATTCCGGGGTGTCCGCCAGTGCTTGCGCGACGCGCTCCACTACGGGGGCTAGAAGCTTTGCCCACTGCGGTCCCGTCTCGGCCAGCCGATGGCTGAGAGGAGGCAGGACCCGGCAGCCCCCATCCCGCAGTTCGGCGAAGTCCGTGAACCGAAACACGGAGGTCCGAAGGACTTCGAGCACCCAAGCATCGATGTCTGGGCGGATCACTTCGAGACAGTCCAAGGCCAGACTATTGCGCGCTCGCATCGGGGCATGCAGCACGGGTAGGCCAGGATCGAGTCCCATGGCCAGGCAGGCCAACGTGGCTTCACCCTCCGCCGCACCGTAGAGATAGCCGAGGGCGGCGTGAACTGGGGTAACCGCTCGGCGGGGCGAGCCACTAAGAGGCGAAGTGCGCGGTCCGGCGACCTGCCACCCATCTGGCACTCTGCGAAGGTCGCTGCCCACCCACTCGACCGGCACCTTGGCCCAGATAGCCCAGTAGCTACTGGCTGCCGCGGCCTCGACCAGCATGAGGTCGCCAGTCGAGTTCGCTGCTCCAAGCAGATCGCGGGCGACTTGGATGGCGGCGACTGCATCCTCGCCGTTCTCGAGCGATGCGGCCACCCGCCGTTGGCCATCGAGCTTGCGCTCGAGGAGGTCGCGAGCGATCGCGATTCCGGCCGGGCTGCCGTACGCGAGCGCTTGTGCGCGGCGCAGCGGTGGATGATCGACCCCGTACCCGGCTGACGTCGCGAGCACTCGACCGTCCGGATCGAGATGCGTCCAGGCCACGCCACAATCAGCCAGCCAGTGGATGGCATCGAGCGTCACGAAACCCGTATGCCCAAGGATCACCAACCTGCGTAATCCTGACGTCGCCCGAGCGAAACGGCCCTCGCGGCGCTGCGGCCCGAACCCGTCGCCCACCACGAGACGACTACGCTCGACCCGGAGCCGAATCGCGTAGCCGTCGACGACGCACACGCCGGACTTGCTGATGGGGAGAAGGGTGGGTAGGGTCTGCCGTTGCATGGGAAGTACTCCTTCCTGTGCCAAGCCCCCGGGCCGCTCCAACGGTCGCGGGGGCACTTGTCTATTCGTTGCTGGGTGGTTCTCCCTCACTGAGAAGGACGCCAAGAATCGTGCATAGATCCAGGCACGCGCGGTTTGCGGTTTCTTCCAGCTTCGGGTCCCCGAGGTGCATGGCGGGTCGAAACGATCTGTACAGGTCTCGAGCGCGCAGGTACAGACCATCGTCGACTCGGGGCAGGTTACGGAGCGCCATGTAGCGCGCCCGCATCATGCGGACGAGACCTTCGACCTTGGCACTGCCCTGGCGTTCGCCGAGCTGGGCCAGCCGGACTTCGTCGAGTTTGCTGGTCACCAGCGCGTCAACGAGCAAAATCTCGAGCTGTCGGCGGGTGGTCGGCGGCAGTTCTTCGCGGCCAAGCTGGTCGAGCGTCATCCGAACGGCTCGGCGCGCGTGTCTCTGAGCGGTCCACGTTGATCCCGTAGCCCAGGTCGCCAAAGCGCGACGGGCTTGGCTCAGGGGCACGTAATCGTCGCCCTCGGTCAGCCACAGCCAAACCGGCAGGTTGCACAGCGTCTTGACGCGCCGAGCCCCTTGGCGGGCTCGGAGCAGCCGAAGGAAGAGGTTGGCTTGCTCGGCGGACCAGAGGGCTTTAGAGCCTCGGCCGCGACCAAGGCCGTGCTTGTGAGGTCCTGCGAGGAGACCTGACGCAATCCAGTCGTCCACGAGACGTGGGTTTCCGTCGAACCCTGCCTGCTGCCCGAACTCGACTAGCTCAGCCTTCGTAAGGATCGATAGATCTTACACCGCAATAGACGCGGGCTGAGGGGCGAGCCGTGGCTCAATGGGAGATCTCAGAAAGACACAAGTGGATCCAACGCCGAATGGAACCAACACCAGATGTCCGCCGTTAACAATCGTCGCGAACTCGAGGCGCTACGCGATGCCGACAAGTTGCGTCGCAAGGCAGGACTCGCCGTAGTGGCTCGCGCCCGACGGCAAACGACGACCATCGGCGTGGCCCTCGGCCGCGAGCGCGAGGCAGGTCATGACGTGATCCTTCAGGACGTCCTCGACTTCGCCGGCGAGGCGGTGACCACCGATGCGCGCGGCCGGTTGACCCCGACGCGGTCGGATTCGATCTATCGGCGCATTTCGTTCTTGACGACGGGTGGCGTCCGGGAAGTTGACACGTGGTCCAGCCGCGAGGCGACGCTCATCAGCGTCTACCGCAATGCGGTCAAGGCGTACGAAGAAGGCCTCGACCCGACCGGCGAGGGGATCCTTGGGTTCCGGGGCATGCGAGCTGGTGGGTATGAATTCGAGACCGACCTGGCGAAGGTCAATGCCTGGCTGCGGACAGGCGACCGTGAGCTCCTCAGAGAAGAGGGGTCATGACCGTCTTGCCGCCGCTAGGGCCCTGCGTCGCGTGTGGTTCGTTGGCGGATGTCCAACGGAATCATCTGGCCGCACGTGCTAACGCGGCCGACATCGTCTTCCCCTTCTGCCGGGCCTGCCACGACAGCTTTACCCACTGGCAATGGCGGCTTGGCATCCTGCGCCGCGAGCCCCCCGACCAGCGCCGGCAGCATTCCGAGCTTGAGCGGGCGTGGGCGCTGGCTGAGGGATACGTCTTGACCGCCTGCCTGGGCGGCGCGGATCCAGAGACGGCGGTCGCTCTTGGTCGCGCCGCTGGGACGCTGCTTACCGCGGTTGCGATTGCAGCGGACCAACCCACGCCTTGGGGACCAAGACCAGCGCAGCGGCGGGGGTCGGCTGAATCGCTCCCCGTTGCCCGGGGTGGTATGCACCTGGACGAGATCGTGCGCGTCGCGGTCACGGTGTGCATGGGGCTAGGCGACGACGACCCGCGCTTGGCGGCAATAGCTGCCGGATCCGAGGCGATTGCGCATTGGGCAACTGCCCTCGATGCGACTGGCAATTTCGCCCGCTCCGCCAGGTTCGATCGGATCGCGGACTGGGTCGTAGAGGTGCTTCGAGCACTCGGCAGCGTCGCCGGCCCGAATGATTTCTTCAAGCACGAGGCGGAGATCCGATGGCTAGCTCAGCTCGCGGACCAGACGCTTGAGCTCCTGTCGGCCTTGGCCATCGCGAACACGGAGGCCGCCGCAAGCGCAGCGGTCGAACGGTTCCTTACGAGCCTCAGCTAATGGTCGGCATGCAAATCGCGGTGCGGGGCTACACGCCCGGCCAGGTGCATGCATCTCCGCCGCGACCGGACTGGCGACCGCATGCCCTACTAGTCGTTGATTTTGAGGCCGAGGTGTCATTGGCCCAGAGTTTGACCTTCGGCTCAGCCCGTCTGGTCCGCGCCAGCTGGAAAGGTCGCGTGCCGCGGATGTGGTGCGTGGAGGAGACCCTGATCTATGCCGACCATCTCCCCGAACGGGACCCCGACGGGTACGCGGTGCTGGATGCTTATTGCCGGACCCATGCGCCGGCGGTGGACCCCAACATCCTCGACGCCCCTTACCGCCTGGTCCTGAGATCGCGCGCCGAGTTCGTGAGACAGGTCTTGTACCCAGCGGTGATCGACCCCGCCGGGCTGAATGCGTGGCTCGTCGCCTTCGGAGCCAATTTCGACCTGACCCGGCTGATTGCGCCGCACCTCGTCGCCTCGCGGACCGGTTGGGCGGCAGGCCCGGGCTATGAGACCGAGGAAGGTTCCAAAGGAGAGCCTGGAAGACGTCGTGCCCGACGCCGACCGAGTCGCTTCCTCGGCGGTTTCTCGCTGCCCCTCGGTGAGTACGAACCCCGCCAGGGCGAGTGGCGCGAACGTGGCTTGTTCCAACCCCGACTGGGGATCAAGCACCTCGGCACGCGCAAGAACTTCTACGGCTGGATCGGTGCGAATCCGGACCCGAACAGCGAGCGAGACGAAGACGATCGATCGGATGCGCGGGTTCTCGATTTGCTCACGCTATGCGCCGCGATGACTGGCGAGAGCCACAGCCTGGAGTCTGCCAGCAGCGCATTTGGCTTTGAGTACCAGGAAGAGCTCGACCGTCTCGGGGTCTCGTTCACCAAGCAGGGCGCGCCGCACGGCAAGATCACCCCGGGATACGTGAGTTACAACCGGGCCGATGTCGCTGCCACAGCCCGACTTGGCGAGGCCGTGCTGGCCGAGTACGCGGCTCTCGGAATTGCAACCGCGCCGACCAGGATCTTCTCCGCGGCATCGCTGACCAAGGACACCCTGGAGCGTCTCGGCGTGCCGGCCGCTCTATTGCGCCAGCCCGATTTCGACCCAGGCGACCTGGGGCACGCCATGACCGCGTTGTTCGGCGGTCGCACCGAGGTCCATATCCGGCGCACCCCGGTTCCCGTCACGGTGCTCGACGTTGTGAGCCAGTATTCCGCCTGCGGCATCCTCCTCCGCCTGCAGGAGTTCTGGACCTGCGCGCGGGTTGAGGTCGTCAACGAGGACCCGGCGCGACTGCAGGGTTGGTTGGCCCGGGTGACGTTGGATGAGGTCCTGAATCCCGCTAGCTGGGCGGAGATGCGTGGCCTGGCGTTGGTCGAGCCGCACGACGACGTCCTCCCGGTGAGGGCCGATTGGCATGGCAACGGTACCCTCGGCATTGGGATCAACGTCGTGGCGCGCTCCGACGAGCCGCTGTGGTTCGCGATCCCAGATCTTGTGGCTTCTGCGCTTCGGACCGGGCACGCGCCGAAGGTGGTCGCCGTCCAGCGCTACGAACCGCGCGGGAAGGCGGCTGGTCTGCATCCCGTCGAGCTGGGCGCGGGGGTCCGCATCGACCTGGAGCGGGACAACCTGTTTCGGGCGCTGATCGAACACCGCGCTCGGGTCAAAGACGATCCGGAGCTACCTATCGCCGAGCGCCGCCGCCTCGACCTTGGCCTGAAGGTGATCGCCGCCAGTGCATATGGGATCACGGCCGAGGTTCGGCCAGCCGCGTCGCTAACCGACTCTCCGCCAACGACGGTCTACGGCCTGGAGAGCTTCCTGACCGATCACCGCGAGGAGCCCGGCCGCTTCTTCTTCGCACCGCAAGCCGCACTCACCGCCGCAGGTGGACGCCTGATGCTAATGACTATTGAGCGCCTGATCACCAACGCGGGCGGGTCATGGGCCTACGCCGACACCGATGCCGCCTCAGTGGTCAGTACCCAAGATGGGGGCTGGGTTGCCTGCCGCACCGCGGACGGCCGCGATCGGGTGCGAGCGTTGTCGTTCGCCGAGGTCGACGAGCTGGTGCGCGAGCCGTTCAACCGGCTCAACCCCTACGACAGACGCTGGGTGCCGCAGCTCCTCAAGGTCGAGAAGGTGAACTTCGAGGGCAACGACCCCGGGCGGAATCGCCGCGACCTATGGGCATATGCGGTCGCGGCGAAGAAATATGTCCTGTTCGTTCCGAGGCCACGCTCAGGGCCAGAGGTCGTCGGCTGGGCGTCGGCGGGCGAACTAAGTGAAGGCGAAGCGGACATCGTCGATCGCCGCGAGCATGGCCTCGGCTACCTGCGCAACCCGCTCGATCCCGCGCTCGAGCCTGATGATCGCAATTGGGTAACCGCCGCCTGGGCGTTTGTGCTCGCGGAGGAGTTCGGCGCCCACCCTTCGTCGCCAGCCTGGTTCGACCTGCCGCAGATGAGCCGCAACGACACACTGAGCACCCCGCGCTTGGTGCGGCGCTTCGCCAACTGGAATGCCGGCAAGCCGACGGTCGACGCCGTCACGCCCTTCAATTTCCTCAACCGGGTGTTCGTCGATCATCGTTGGCTGCCGAATCACTTACGCGGGTTGGTGCTAGCCGCTCCATATGGCGACGATCCTGCGGAGTGGCTTACAACCGCCTATACCGCCATCGAGGGGCGCGGCGGGGCCTACCAGATCACCACGGAAGAGGTCGATCCGGAGGTCGGCGACGACGGGCGCGGCCTGATCCGAGTCTTGAGCTACGGCGACCTGGTACGGGGGCTACCACTGCACGCGGAACCGAAAAGCCTAGGGCCGAACGGCGCGGTATGCGGGCCTGGCACTCGCGGGGAACTAAGCCGGCGGACGGTTGAGGTAGGCGACATCATTCACATCCGCAAGGAGACGACGCCGATGTCACCCGACGGACTCGAGGGTGCCTGGCCGCAAGTGGCGATCTTCGAGGAGGCGACGATCCAGCAGCCTGATGACGATCTGGTCAGGGAGCTTCTGACGCTGGGGTTCGCGGAGCTCTCACGAGCCACGGGAGCGCACGTGAGCACTGTCAAGCGCTGGAAGGCTGGTGCGCGACCTGGGAAGCGCTATCTGCCTCGGCTGCGGAGATTGGTTATGTTGACCGACGGGCCATAGCCACGAAATGAAGGCATCTAGCTAGTTTGGGAAGTCGGCGGGGTATTTCCACGCGTGTCCATGGGTAGATCTCCAAGGGATTCAGCTAAGTACCGTCATATACCGACACCTCGCCTGTCGCCTGAAAAGCGTCGAGCAGCTCAAGCATCCTTGCGGCGCGCCGCGACAGCCGAGCGAATCGGTCGTACGGTAGAACCAACCCTCCCGGATTACCGGCATGCGCTAGCCCAAAGGGGAGTCGATGGGGTCGCCGGCGCTCTTATCGCCCGAGCAAACCAGCGCTGGGATAACGTCTACGTCAACGTACCGATGGTCGGAGCGTTCCTCTTCCCGCGCCTCTGGCGCCTTCCGGTAATCGACTCAGCGCTCCAGACGCAAGGCGTTCTATACACGGCCGACGCGCCAGCAGTGCAGTCTCCGGCCGATCCAGGACCCGACTGGCCACACCAGTTGAGGTGGGCCGTGGACACTACGGCGACAGCCGGAAAGTTTGCTTTGCTGGCACAGGGGGTCGGAGCGGCAGCGCTTCTTCGTCAACAACTTGAACGCTGGACGCATAACCGGGCTGCTGCCCTGGGCCGTCAACAAGCGTTGGCCAGCACCTCTGACTACATGGCCACGGTTTGGCGCGGCTATCCCCGTCGGCTGGATATCGGCAAGGTGTACGGAGACATGTCCGACTTGCTCCACGGTCGTGGGCGGATGCTTGAAATCGTTCGATGGGAAGCCGGGGCTCTGGCTGCTTGGCCACCACCCGCGGAGTTAATGGTACTGGCGATTTTTGCCGAATTGAACGTACTCATCCAATTCCAAGTGATTGGGGCGATGCTCGGCTCGCTCCCGGATCTAGCACCAGACCTTCAGCAACGACTCGTCGACTGGCGATGGGTTGGCGATCCTCCGCCCGAAGAAGTCATGGAGCGGGTTACCCCAAGTGTCATCCCGCTTACGCCTACTGCGCTCACATCGCCGTATGTCAAGCCGCTCGTAGCCGCGGGCAAGGTCTACGAACTCTCCCTCAAGACTCTCGGGACGACCGATCAACTTCCAGAGGCGTCGCTAGCAGTTCTTGCTTATTTGCATAGGCGACATCGTGCAACCCAAGCCGCCCTGCATGCTCTGGAACAGGAATCGACGCTCCTTGGCGAGGACTTCGATCTCGAAGCCATCGAGGAGCGAGCATTGCATTACGTCTTTGTCGCTGAGGCGGCGGGATTAGCCGGAGGATGGATTGGCGGCCCGCATGGCGATAGTTTGCTGACAGCAGCCTCGGCCCTTCGTTCAGCCTTCCACCTCTGGCTGGAAGATGACACCCGCTCAATGATTCCGGTACGCACGATCTATGAGAGTGTCGCTCGAGCACGCGCCTGGCGTTTGAAGCCAGTCAAGGCAGAGAGGCTCGAAGCCAACGGGAGCCGAACGACAATACGTGACTGGATCGGCGCGGCGGGATGGAGGCGGTTAGCGATCCTCAACCAAGCTCTCGGTGAGCTATCGCATTTCTCTTACGAGTCGAGATGGGGCGGGGCGATGAAAGCCTTAGCGGCCCTTCAGGAAGATGCCCATGAGAATCCATTTGCGATGAACACGGCACGTGGTTCAACCCTGGACCAGGCCTCAATGCTGCTCGCCGTCGAGGCAACAGAGGCCCTCCGACTCAGCTCCCCCGAACTTGCTGACGCGGTAGGCACCCTGACCGGAATAACCGCCGGGGCCGGTCGTGCTGTCGAAGCCTGGCTTGAGCACGCATCAGCGCAAAGAGGTTTTGACTTTGGCAAGCCAACCTTCCGGAGGCAGGGCTCAGGTGTGTGGAAGAGCGGCTCAACGCGAAAGGCAGACTAGAAACAGCCGGCGTACTCCACCTTTAGAGGCGGACTACGCTTTCCGGACGAGTGGTCGCCGATCCACCTCTCAAACTGCGCCGTCACCACCCTCACCGACCGCCCAAGCCTGACCACCGGCACCTCACCCGTCGCTACTGGTACATCGCCGACCTCGACAAGCCCAGCAGCGCGCCG
>Ga0070708_100001632_pt1 | contig 17197 bp, 17 predicted proteins | sample KBSK5503metaG_FD_65469 | JGI IMG/M metagenome (GOLD analysis project Ga0070708, IMG submission 65469) | Corn, switchgrass and miscanthus rhizosphere microbial communities from Kellogg Biological Station, Michigan, USA - KBS K5-50-3 metaG | ecosystem: Host-associated > Plants > Roots >... | reverse complement strand
ACGTTCGGGTCCGTGATGATGTTGAGCACGCGGTCCCGGAATCCGATGCCGATCGGCCTGAGGGTGGCGCCGCGGGTGTGAAGCACGACCTCCGCCTTCGGCGTCTTCACCACGCGGCCGTCGATCTTGTCGAGGAGGTCGGCGGTCGAGTTCGCGACGAGGTCGACGATGTGCAGTCGCACGGCTTCCCGTTCGGTCGCCGAGACCGATTGGCGCACGGCCTTCTCCGCCCACTCGACGTTCCGCCCGCGCGCCGCCGCGATCGTCCGCGCGAACGCGGCCGCGTCATTCTCGACCTTCCTCTTCATCTCCTTGTCGAAGGAGCCCCCGAACGCCGCCACCGGATGGGCGGCGCCGATGTTGGTCGCGGGCGCCATCGCCGCGATATGAGCGGCCATCGTGATGAAGACCCCGGCGGAGGCGGCGCGCGCCCCCGTGGGGGCCACGTAGACCACCACCGGGATGTCCGAGGCGAGGATCTCCTGCACGATCGACCGCATCGAGCGCTCGAGCCCGCCCGGCGTGTCGAGTTGGATGACGAGGGCGGCGGCCTGTTCGCTCCGTGCCCGCTCGAGCGCCGTCGTCACGATGCGAACGGTCACGGGGCTGATCACGCCGTCGACCGTGACGAGCGCCACCGGCTGACCCGCCGCGGAGGCGGTCGTGGCGGCGAGCCCCAGCACGACCGCCACCAGCAGGGCGACGCGGCTCACCGCCCGAGCGCCAGGAGCGACACGAACTCGAAGAGGAGGTTGGCGGCCAGGAGCGAGGTGACCTGGCCCGGACCGTCGTAGGGCGGGGACACCTCGACGAGATCGCAGCCCACGAGCGACAGCCCCTGGAGGCTCCTCACGAGCGTCAGGGCCTCCCAGGAACTGAGCCCACCGACCTCCGGCGTGCCGGTCGCGGGCGCGTACGCCGGGTCCACGGCGTCGATGTCGAACGAGCAGTACACGGGACCGCCGGCCAGGCGGGCGAGCTTGCCGGCCACCCACGTCGTCCCCTGCTCCTTCACCGCCTCGATGCGGACGACCTCGAGCCCGTGCGTCTCGTGGAAGGCGAAGTCCTCCGGCCCGTAGAGTGGGCCGCGAATGCCGACCTGGATCATCCGCCGCGGGTCGATCAGCCCCTCCTCGATGGCGCGACGGAACGGGGTCCCGTGGAAGTACTTCGACCCGAAGTACGAGTCCCACGTATCGGGATGCGCGTCGAAGTGCACGACGCCCAGAGGTCCATGCCGCCGGGCCACCGCGCGGAGGACGCCCAGCGAGACCGAGTGGTCGCCGCCGACGCAGACGGGCGTTGCGCCCGCGGCCACGATCGCGGCGACGCCGCGCTCGATCGCCTCCAGGGTCCGCTCGATCGAGATCGGCACGACGTCGATGTCTCCGTAGTCGGCACAGCGGAGCCGCTCGAACGGGTGCACCTTGAGCACGGGGTGCCAGGGGCGGATCAGAGAGGACTGCTCGCGGATGGCCCGGGGGCCGAAGCGCGCCCCCGGCCGGTAGGAGGTACCACCGTCGTACGGGATACCGACCAACGCCACGTCGAGCCGGGCCGCCTCGGGGACGTGGGGCAGCAGCATGAAGGTCGCGATCTGGCCGAAACGCGGGGAGCGGAACGGGTCCCGCGGCTCGTACATCCTACAGCATGGACTCGAGACCGGCGACGGCGTGGGCGAGCGCCGCGATCTCCTGGGGCGAGTTGTACACGGAGAAGCTGGCGCGCACGGTTCCCGAGACTCCGAGCCGTCGCATCAGGGGCTGGGCGCAATGATGGCCGGCCCGCACGGCGATGCCCTCGCCGTCGAGCAGCGCCGCCGCGTCGTGCGGATGGAGGTGGGCCACGTTGAACGCGACCACGGCTCCCCTGATCGCCGGGTTGCGTGGACCGTAGACGGTCACGTCCGGGACCGCGACCAGGGCCTGGAGCGCCTCGCGGGTGAGCGCGCGTTCGTGCTCGGTGACTCGTTCCAGGCCGAGCTTCTCCAGGTACTCGAGCGCCGCCAGGAGGCCGACCGCCTCCGCAATCGGCGGCGTACCCGGCTCGAACCGCCACGGCAGATCGTTCCACTGAGCGCGATCGAGCCAGACTTCCTTGATCATCTCGCCGCCGCCGCGGGCGGGCTCGAGCGCGTCGAGAGCGGCTCGCCGGCCATAGAGGACTCCGATCCCCGTCGGCCCCAGCATCTTGTGAGCCGAGAACACGTAAAAATCACAGCCCAGAGCGGACATATCGAGGGGTAGATGAGGCGCCGCCTGAGCCCCGTCGATGACCGACAGGGCCCCGACTTCCCGGGCGCGGACGGCGATCTCTCCGACCGGGTTGACGGTACCGAGGACGTTCGAGATGTGCGTGATGGCGACCACCCGCGTCCTCCCCGTGAGGAGCCGCTCGAAGGCCGTCATGTCGAGAACGCCGTCTCCGGTCACGGGCACGGCCCTGAGGACGGCGCCGCGATCCCGCACGGCCATTTGCCACGGGATCACGTTCGAGTGGTGCTCCATCTCCGTGATCAGGACTTCGTCGCCCGGCCGGAGCGTCCGGCCGATCGCCTCGGCGAGCAGGTTGAGGCCGTCGGTCGTGCCCCGCGTAAAGACGACCTCCTCCCGCGAAGCGGCGCCGAGGAAGCGCTGGACACGGTCCCGGGCCGTCTCGTAGAGCTCGGTCGCTTCCTCGCCGAGCGTGTGGATCGACCGGTGCACGTTCGCGTGCGAGGTCTCGTAGTACCGTGCCATGGCCTCGATCACCTGCCGGGGCTTCTGGCTCGAGGCGGCCGAGTCCAGATAGACGAGCGGGCGGCCGTTGATCGCGCGGCCGAGGATCGGAAAGTCCGGGCGCGTCAGCTCGTCAAGCCGCACGGAGCGCCGCCTTCAGCACGGACAGCGGGAGCGTCACGCACTTCATGCGGGTCGGCCGGATGTCGGCCTCCAGGGTCGCCAGCAGGTCCTCGACGGTCACCGCCGCCGCCTCGCGCACGCTTCGCCCCCGGATCCTCTCGAGCAGCAGGTCGGCCGAGGCCGAACAGATCGCACAGCTGTCACCCGTGAACCGCCCCTCCGCCACGGCGCCGCCCTCGAGCCGGAGCGCGAGCCGCACCCGGTCCCCGCAGAGTGGGTTCACGTCCTCGGCCGTAACGGTGGCTCCGGGCAGATCGCCGCGGAACCGCGGCTTCCGCCACCGCTCCCGGATGACGCTCGTGTAGAGGGCGGTCGCCCCCATCACGCTACCGCGCCCTCAATCATTGGCGACGCCGGTCCGCTGATCTCGAATTCAGGGCTCGCCTCGATTCACTCGGGCCCCGCCTCGCGGCGGGCTCGCGGCTTCGCCGTTCCCGGAATCTTGGCTCGCCTCGCCTTCGGCTGCGGCTCGCAGTGCAATCTCGCCGACGCCGCTCGGCTCGAACTGCAGACTGCGGCTCGCCTGTTCATCATTCGAGCTCGCCGCGTCTGACGTTCGCACGATACGCGGGAAACCGATACGCGGAATCCCGGGAGAGGAGCCCGCCGTGGCCAAGCCCAGCCAGCTCGTCATTGCCGACCCGCTCGCCCGCGAGGACGCGCGGGAGCACGAGATCGAAGGTGGTCGCCTCCGAGAACATGCCACACGACGGCATGCCGACCACCACCCGCCCCTCCCAGGACGCGATCCACAGCAGGCTCCCGGGGTGGGCCGGCGCGCCGTGGCGCTCCATCCGCGCGTCGACCCGGTCGAGCGCGCCGAAGACCGGATCGAGGGGATCGAGCGCGCTCGCGCCCGCGACGATCAGCCCCTCGGCCCCCTCGGCGCGGAGCCCCTCCAGCGCGCTCGCCACGTCCTCGACCGTCGGGCCCGCGTAGCGCACGGGCAAGAGCCGCGAGCCGAACCAGGTGATCTTCGCCTGGAGCGATTTTTCGAACCGCGCGCGCTGCTTCTCGTCGAGACTCTCGCGGGCGACGGCGCCGACCGTCAGGGGCTGGAACGCGTAGACCGCCAGGAGCCCCTTGGCCTCGGCGGCCAACCGCTCGACCGTCTCGATCGTCGACCCGGCGATCACGAGCGGCGTGATCTTGCACCGCGCCACGACCTCGCCCGGCTCGACCGTGAGGCCGTCGTAGAGTGTGTAGACGGAAATCCCCGGGAGCACGTTCGCGCGCCGGAGCGCGTCCGTGCGGACGCGGAAGAGGCCGCGTCGGTTCGCGGCGAGGCTCCACTTCCCCTCCGAGTAGCTCTTGACCTCGACGCCCTCGCCCACCACCGCCGCCGCCAGCCGCTGGCCCGCCGGTTCTTCGTGAAGGTCCGCCGCCTCTCGCTCGAGGACGTGGATCTCCTCCCACGGGAGCTCGAGCAGGGCACGGGCGAGCGTCGCGTCGATCACGACCCCCTTGTTGGCCGCCACCTTGCGGTCGGCCCCGCGCACGTCATGGCAGAGGACACGCCCGATCAGGTCGGCCGGCGTCACACCCTTGCGGATCGCTCGAGGCTTCATCGGGGCCGCCCCTCAGGTCCGTGCGCCGTTCTGGCCCACCCGCTCCCTGGCGACGTCGCGCAACGGCCGCCCGGAGCGTGCCGCCCGCGTCGCCTGGACCTCGGCCAATACCGCCAGGGCGATCTCCGGCGCGGTCTGAGCGCCGATGTCCAGGCCGATCGGCACGTGAACCCGGGCCAGCTGCTCGCGCGACACGCCATCCTCGACCAGCAGGTCCAGGATCGCGTTCGCCCGCCGGGTCGAGCCGAGCATCCCGACGTACCCCACCGGCTGCTCGAGCGCGTACTTGAGCACCGGCACGTCGTACTTGTAGTCGTGGGCGACCAGCACGAGGGCCGTGGAGGGACCGAGTGGGTAGCTCCGGATCAGCTCGGAGGGGATCCCCACCCGGAGCTCGTCGACGTCCGGGAACCGCTCCGGCGCCGCGAAGCGCGGGCGGCCGTCCACTACGACCGTCCGGTAGCCAAGAAGCCTCGCCAGCTTGGCCATCTCCATAGCCACGTGCCCGGCCCCGACGATCAAGAGGAGTGCGCGTGGCGCGAAGACCTCGACGAAGGCGCGCGCGCCTTCGAGCGCGAGCGTCCGCGACTTGCCTTCCCCGATAGCCGCGCGGGCCGCGGCGGCGAAGCGCGCGTCGAGGACCGGGGTGCCGAGGCTCCCCTCGACCCCGCCGTCGTCGAGCACGAGCAGCTTCCGGGCGACGGGGTCGTCGAGGAGGCTCACGAGCGCGCCCCGGCCGCCGCGATCCGTGTGGGCCCGCGCCCGCTCGTAATACGCGAGCGGCGGATCGCTCGGGGTATCGAGCGCGATCGGCTCGACAAAGACCTCGATCGTCCCGCCACACGTGAGCCCGATCTCCCAGGCCTCCTCGTCGCCGAGGTTCATCTCGAGGAGCCGCGGCTTCATGGCCCCGAGGACGTCGCCCGACTCCTCGATCACCTGGGCATCGACGCAGCCACCGATCGTGACCGACCCGAGGACGCGGCCGTGCTCGTCGACGACCATCCGCGCCCCTTCCTTCCGGGGCGTGGTGCCGCGGGTGTTGACCAGCGTGGCCACCGCCACCCGGCCAGACGAACGGCGCAATTGCTCAATATGCTCGAATAGTTCGCTCATGGCCACCAATGATAGCACGCAGGGGCGAGGCGATCAGGTCGGCGCCCGGCGCGAGCGCGCCGCGCCGAGCGCCGTCAGAGCCGGAGGGCGCCCGCGAGAGCGCGCAGCGATTCCAGATTATGGGCCGCCGCGAAGTGGTCGAGGAAGGGGAGAGCCGCGGCCATTCCGCGCGTGAGTGGCTCGTAGGACGGGTTGCCGAGCAGCGGGTTGAGCCAGATGAGCCGTGCCGCGCGCCGGCGGATGCGCAGGAGCTCGGCGGCGAGGACGTCGACGTCGCCCGTGTCCCAGCCGTCCGAGAGCACGATCACGATCGTGCGCCGGTCGAGCAAGTGGGCCCACTGCCCGTTGAACTCGGCGAGCGCGCCTCCGATCCGCGTCCCGCCCGACCAGTCCCGGACGTCCTGGAGCCGCCTGAGCACCTGTGAGTACGGCCGGCCCCGCAGGTGCTCGGTGACGCGGGTGAGCCGCGTCGAGAAGGTGAAGGTCTCGACGCGCCCGAATACGTTCTGGAGCGCGTAAAGGAACTGGAGCAGGAAACGGCTATAGAGGTCCATCGAGCCCGAGACGTCGCAGAGCAGCACGAGCCGGACCTTCTTCTGCTTCCGCCGGCGCCGGCGGAGGTCGATGATGTCGCCGCGCGTGAGATTGGCCCGGAGCGTCCGCCGGAGATCGACCGGGCCGCGGCGCTTGGCCGGCCGCCGCCGGCGGCTCACGCGGCGCGCCAGCCGGCGGGCGATCTGGATCGTCAGCCGCGCGATCTCGTCGAGCTGCTCGGCGGTGAAAGTCGAGAAGTCCTGCGCCATCAGCGCCTCCCGGTCGGACACCGACGGCACGCCGAGCGGCTCACCCGCCGCCTCCTCTTCGTCGCCCATCCATGTCTCGAGAGCGACCCCCTCACGCGTCTGCCCCGCGACCATCGGCGTCGGCTCCGCCGACGGCTCGGGCCCCCTCGTGTCGGCGGGCGGGATCAGCCCGCGCATGACGGGCTCGTCCGTGGAGGCCACCCGCCAGAAGGCATTGAAGCAGCGCTCGAAGGTCGGCATCTCCTCGACGCGCGAGACGAACACCGCGCGGAGGCCCAGGAAGACCTCGTCACGGTCGGAGAGGTCGAGGTGCACGAGGGCGCGCGCGGCGTCGGTCACCTCCACGAGCGTCACCGGCAGGCCGTGGCGGCGGAGCAGCCCGGCGAACCGAACGAGGGCGCCCCGCAGCTCCCGCGCGGCCATTCATCCCTCGCGCGGGATGAACTTGCCGATCCCCGCGCTCGTCACCTCGGTCCGGAACCGCTTGATGTCGTCGGCGTCCTTCAGGACACAGCCGAGGGTCTCCGCCACGACCTCCGCGTCCAGGTGATCGGCGTGGAGGGCGGTGAGCGCCTGGGCCCAGTCTAGGGTCTCGGCGACTCCCGGCACCTTCGACAGACGGACGGCGCGGAGCGACTCCATGAAGCGCGCGATCTGACGGGCGACCCGCGCATTCACCCCGGGCACCTTCCGCTCGACGATGCGGACCTCCTTCTCGAAGGACGGGTAGTCCACCCAGAGATAGAGGCAGCGCCGGCGGAGGGCGTCGGAGAGCTCGCGGTTGCGGTTGGAGGTGAGGATCACGTACGGCGGATGGATCGCCTTGATCGTGCCGATCTCGGGGATCGTGATCTGCCACTCGGAGAAGATCTCGAGCAGGAAGGCTTCGAACTCTTCGTCGCAGCGATCGACCTCGTCCACGAGGAGGACGGGCGCCTGCTCCTGCTGGCTGATCGCCTGCAGGAGCGGCCGCCTGAGCAGGAAGGGCTCGGAGAAGATCTCGTGCTCCTTCTCATCGACCGGTCGGCTCGACCCCTCCTGCAGCTTGATGTGCAGGAGCTGCTTCTGGTAGTTCCACTCGTAAAGCGCCATCGCGGCGTCCAGCCCCTCGTAGCATTGGAGCCGGATCAGGTTGGTGCCAAGCATCCGGGCCGTGACCTTGGCCACTTCCGTCTTGCCGACGCCGGCGTGGCCCTCGATGAGGAGCGGTTTGCGGAGGGTCATGGCGAGGTAGACCGAGGTGGCGACCGGCGCGTCCGTCACGTAGTCCGCGCCCTCCATCAACTCCTGGATCTTTCGGATGTCGTCGCGCATGAGTTCCTATTCTACATGAAGGCGCGCGTAGTCCTCCGGGGTGTCGATGTCGGCCGGCATCGGCAGATCGAACGGGACACGCGCCACCCGCTCCGGGCGCGCTTGCACGACCGGTTTGCCGCCGAGGTCGCCCGTGAGCCCGGCGAGCTCGCCGAAGACCTCGTTCCCGAACAGCACCGGGTTGCCCTGGACGCCGCCGCGATAGACGGGCACCACCACGGGAAGGCCGGTGCGGGCGAAGGTCTCGAGCAGCGCCGGGACCACGGGCTCCGGCAGGCGCGGCTGGTCGCCGAGCGCGACCAGCGCCGCCCGCGTCCACGGCTTGAGCGCGCCGACGCCGACGGCGATCGACGACCCCTGCCCGTCCTGCGGGCGGGGGTTGTTGACGAAGCGGACGGGGAGCCCCGCGAGCGCCTGGCGGAGCGCCGCGTCCTCGGTCCCCGTGACCACGACCACGTCGGCGACGTGGGCGAGGAGCGCTTCGACGGTCCGCCGGATGACGGGCCGCCCGCGCATGTCGAGGAGGAGTTTGGGGCGGCCCATGCGCCGGCTCAGGCCGCCGGCGAGCACGATGGCGGCGATCAGCGACGTGACTCCGTGTCGGGCGGGCCCACCTGCACCCGGAGGGTACCGCACGCGCGCGGCATCCGCCACGGTCCCGAGCGGAGGGAAGACGCTCCGACAGTGCCGAAGACGAGGGGCCGGCCCGCGCGGCCGGCGGGGCGGGGAGGCAGGAAAGTGTCTTGACAGGACATCTCCATATGACCATCATGGTCACATGGAGATCGCGGGGATCGCCGAGCTCAAGGCCAACCTGAGCCGCTACGTCGACGCCGTCAAGGGCGGACAGGAGGTCGTGATCACGGAGCGCGGGCGCCCCGTCGCGAAGCTCATGGCGCTTCGCCCGGCGGAACACCGCGAGTCGCGCCGGGAGCGCCTGGCGAGGGCCGGCCTCCTGCAGCCCGGGAGCGGACGGATCCGGTCCTCGCTCCTCAAGCCGCCCCGGGGGCCGCGCGTGGGCAAGAACGTTCTCGCCGCCCTCCTGCGGGAGAGAGCCGAGGAGAGCTGATGTTCTGGGACAGCTCGGCCGTCGTTCCGTTCCTGCTTCCCGAGCGTCGGTCCCTGGCGATCGTCGCCCTCCTCAGGTCCGACCCCGAGATCGTCCTCTGGTGGGCGAGTCCCGCCGAGTGCCAGTCGGCGCTCTATCGCCAGCACCGGGAGCGTACCTTGCCGCTGGCGGCGCTGAACGAGGCGCTGCGCAGGCTCAGCGGCCTGCTGGAAGCCGCCGACTTCGTCACGCCCACGAGCCGGGTCCGCGACCGGGCGGGGCGTCTTCTCGCCGCCCACACCCTCCAGGCGGGGGAGGCCCTGCAGCTAGCGGCCGCGCTCGTCTGGTGCGACGAGGCGCCGCGCGGAGACACGTTCGTGTGCCTGGACGAGCGTCTCGGCGAGGCCGCTCGCCGCGAGGGCTTCTCCGTGGCACCCGCCTGACCGGTCACCCCTCGCCCGTCCGATGCCAGAGCTTCCCGACATCGTGCTCTACATCCGGGCGCTCGAGTCGCGCCTCGTGGGCGCCCGCCTCGAGCGCGTGCGCCTCGCGAGCCCGTTCTTGCTCCGTTCGGTCGATCCTCCGCTCGAGACCGTCGCCGGCCGGACCGTGCGCTCCCTGCGCCGTCTCGGCAAACGCATCGTTCTCGAGTTCGAGGGGGGGCTGTTCCTCGTCCTGCACCTGATGATCGCCGGCCGCCTGCACTGGCGGGAGGCCGGCGCCCGCATTCCGGGTAAGGTCGGGTTGGCGGCGTTCGATTTCGGGACCGGCACGCTCGTTATGACCGAGGCCGGCTCCGCGCGGCGAGCATCCATTCATCTGGTCCGAGGCCTGGACACGCTCGCCGCGCACGACCCCGGCGGGCTCGAGGTACTCGAGGCGGACCTCGCTGCGTTCCGCGCCGCCCTCCGGCGGGAGAATCACACGCTCAAGCGAGCGCTGACCGACCCGCGGCTCCTGAGCGGGATCGGCAACGCCTACGCGGACGAGATCCTCCACGAGGCGCGGCTCTCGCCGGTCAAGCTCAGCCGGCAGCTCGACGAGGACGAGAGCGCACGGCTCTTCGCGGCCACGCGCCGCACCCTGCTCGAGTGGATCGAGCGCCTGGGGCGCGAAACCGGTGATGGGTTTCCCGAGAACGTGACCGCCTTTCGCGAGGGCATGGCCGTGCACGGGCGCTACCGGAAGCCGTGTCCCGAATGCGGCACGCCGGTTCAACGGATCGTCTACGCGGAAAACGAGACCAACTACTGCCCGCGCTGCCAGACAGGGGGGAGGCTCCTCGCCGATCGCGCCCTCTCGCGGCTCTTGCGCGAGGATTGGCCCCGCACGGTCGAAGAGCTCGAGGAGCGCCTTACTTCCCGCCCTGCGCCCGCTTGAGCGCCGCCTCGAGCGCGCGCCTGGCGTGGACGCGGAGGAGGTGCGACTTGTACTCCACCGAGCCCTGGAGATCGGCCTGGACGTCGACACCCTCGGCGGCCTTGGCGGCCGCCGCCTCGATCGTCGCCTGATCGAGCCCCTTGCCGACGAGTCCCGCCTCGACGCCCCTGGCGCGCGTGGCCCTCGTGCCGGCACCGGTGATGCCGACGCCCGCCTTCGCGCACGCTCCCTTGCCGTCGACCGTGAGCGCCGCGCAGACGCCGACGACCGCGAAGCGGGAAGCCGGGTGCGGGAACTTCATGTAGGAGGCCCCGGAGCCGGCCGGCGGCGCCGGCACGCGGATCTCCACCAGGATCTCGTCCGGCCCGACCGCCGTCGTCATCAAGCCCTTGAAGAAGTCGTCGACCTTGACGGTGCGCCGCCCCCGCGCGCCCTCGACGACCAGCTCGGCGCCGAGCGCGATCATCACCGCCGGCATGTCGGCGGCAGGGTCGGCGTGCGCGAGCGAGCCGCCGATCGTCCCGAGGTTCCGCACCTGCGGATCGCCGATCATCCCCGCCGCTTCCGAGACGACCGGGATCTTCGCCTGCAGGAGCTTGGATGATTCCACCTGCCAGTGCGTGGCCATCGCCCCGATCGCGACCGTGCCCCCCTCTTCCCTGATCCCGGCGAGGCCGGGGATCTTGCGGAGGTCGATCAGATGCTTCGGCTGCGCCAGCCGGAGCTTCATCATCGGGATCAGGCTGTGGCCGCCCGCGAGCAGCTTGGCGTCGTCCCGGAGCTTGCCGAGCAGCGAGATCGCTTCCTGCACGCTGCCGGGCGTGTGGTAGTCGAATGAGGCGGGGTACATGGCCCGTCGTCTCCTTATTTCCTGGCGGCCTTCACGGCCTTCCAGATCTTGTCGGGCGTCAGCGGCATGTCGATGTGCAGGATGCCGAACGGCGCCAGGGCGTCGATGACCGCGTTGGCGACCGTCGGTGTGGCGGCGATGGTCCCCGTCTCGCCCGCCCCCTTGATGCCGAGCGGGTTCACCGGACTCGGCGTCACCGTCCGATCGGTCTCGTACGACGGTAGCTGATCGGCCTTCGGCAGCGCATAGTCCATCATCGTGGCCGTCAGGAGCTGGCCGTCGTCCGAGTAGACGCCGTGCTCCCACAACGCCTGCCCCACCCCCTGCGCGATCCCGCCGTGCACCATGCCGTCGACGATCATCGGGTTGATCACACGGCCGACGTCGTCCACCGCGACGTACTTGAGGAGCTTCGTCTGCCCCGTCTCGGGGTCCACCTCCACCACGGCCACGTGGGCGCCGAACGGGAACGTGAAGTTCGGCGGGTCGAAGAACGACGTCGCTTCGAGCCCCGGCTCCATCCCTTTCGGTATGTTGTGGGCCAGGTACGCCATGAGCGCGACCTCGCCCCAGGTCTTCGCCTTGCCCGGCGAGCCCTTCACCGACCACTGGCCGCCTTCGAAGACCAGGTCCTGCTCGTTGGCCTCGAGCAGGTGCGCCGCGATCTTCCGGCCCTTCTCCTTGACCTTGTCGAGCGACATCAGGATCGCGGCCCCGCCGACGCAGGCCGAGCGGCTCCCGTACGTTCCCATCCCGAACGGGATCTGGGCCGTGTCGCCGTGCACGATCTCGACCTGCTCGATCGGAATGCCGAGCTGGTCGGCGACGAGCTGGGCGAATGTGGTCTCGTGCCCCTGCCCGTGCGAGTGGGAGCCCGTGTAGACGCTGACCGCCCCCGTCGGGTGCACCCGCACCTGCCCCGATTCCCAGAGCCCGGCGCCGGCTCCGAGGGAGCCGGCGACCGCTGAGGGCGCGGGCCCGCACGCCTCGATGTAGGTGCTGACGCCGATGCCGAAATATCGCCCTTTCTTCCGCTCCTCTTCCTGCTCCCGCCGCGCCCGCGCGTAGCCGCTGAGCTCGAGGGCCCGGTTCAGCGCCGGCTCGTAGTTGCCGCTGTCGTACGCGAACGCCACCGGCGTCTGGTACGGCGTCCCGCCCGCGAACGGTGGGATGAGGTTCCGCCGACGGAGCTCCGCAGGGTCGAGGCCGAGCTCGTCGGCGGCCCGGTCCATGACGCGCTCGAGCAGATAGGTCGCCTCCGGCCGCCCGGCGCCACGGTAGGCGTCCACCGGCGCCGTGTTGGTCAGCATTCCCCAGACTTCGCAGTAGATGGCGGGGATCTTGTAGACGCCCGAGAGGAGGGGACCGTAGAGGTACGAGGGGATCAAGGGCGCAAAGGTCGACAGGTAGGCGCCGAGGTTCGCGTGGGTCTTCACGCGGAGGCCCGTGATCTTGCCCGCCTTGTCGAACGCCATCTCGGCCTCGGTCACATGGTCCCGCCCGTGGGCGTCGTTCAGGAAGCTCTCCCGCCGCTCCGCCGTCCACTTCACCGGCCGCCCGAGGGCCTTGGAGGCCCAGGAGGCGATGACCTCCTCGTTGTAGACGAAGATCTTCGAGCCGAAGCCGCCCCCGACGTCCGGCGCGATCACCCGCATCTTCGTCTCCGGGATGCCGAGGACGAACGCCGCCATCAGGAGACGGTGCACGTGGGGGTTCTGCGAGGTGACCCACAGCGTGAGATCGCCCGTGGCCGGCGCGTAGGAGGCCACGCACGCCCGGGGCTCGATCGCGTTCGGGATCAGCCGCTGGTTGCGGAGCGGCTGCGACACCACCTTGGCCGCCGACTTGAAGGCCGCCTCCGCGGCCGCCTTGTCGCCGATCGTCCAGTAGAAGCACTGGTTCTGAGGGACGTCGTCGAAGAGCTGGGGCGCGCCCTTCTCGTGGGCGCCCTTCGGATTGCTCACGCCCGGCAGCGGCTCGTACTCGACCTGCACCGCGTCCGCGCCGTCCGTCGCCGCATACGCCGTCTCACCGATCACGATCGCCACCGGCTCGCCCACGTACCGGACCTTGCCGGCCGCGAGCACCGGCCGCGGTGGCACCTTGATGCCGGGCAACATCCAGCCACACGGCAGCGCACCGACCTTGACGTCCTGCCCCGTGTAGACCGCGACCACGCCGGGGAGGGCCCGGGCGCGGGCCGTGTCGATGCGCTTGAGGCGGGCGTGGGCGTGGGGGCTCCGCACGAACGCGGCGTGGGTCATGCCGGGGAGCTTCACGTCGTCGACGTACTGGCCGTGGCCCGTGATGAAGCGGGGGTCCTCACGACGCTTGATCGCGGCGCCGAAGAGCTTCGTCCCAGTCGCGGTCGCCATGGCTTCGCCTCACCTTCCCGCCATCTTCTCGGCGGCGTACTGCACGGCCTTGACGATGTTGTGGTATCCCGTGCAGCGGCACAGGTTGCCCTCGAGCTGGTGGCGGATCTGGGCCTCGGTCGGGCGCGGGTAGCGCTGCAGGAGCTGGAGGGCGGCGAGGATCATCCCCGGTGTGCAGTACCCGCACTGCAGCCCGTGCTTCTCCCAGAAGCCCTCCTGGATCGGATGGAGCTGGCCGTTCTTGGCGAGCCCCTCGATCGTCATGATCTGCGCGCCATCGGCCTGGACGGCGAACAGGTTGCACGCCTTCACGGCCTGGCCGTTCACGATGATGGTGCAGGCGCCGCACTGGCTCGTGTCGCATCCGACGTGAGTGCCGGTGAGCCCCACGACCTCGCGGATGTAGTGCACCAGGAGCATGCGCGGCTCGACCTCGTGGCTGTAGCTCGTCCCGTTGATGGTCATCTTGACCGGTAGCTTCACGGCAGGCCCTCCTCGCGATCGGCGTCTCTGCTGACGAGCACGGAGTTCATCAAGACCGACATATGATGCCGATGATGCCGAAAAAGCGGTTCGAGACTAAGCCGCGGGACCCATGGTGTCAAGCGGTGGCCTACTCGAAGATCGCCTTGTCGACGTTGTGAGCCGAATCGAGTCCTTTGATGTCTTCCCGGCCCCGCACGCCCTTCAGGACGGCGCCGGTGAGCTCCGCCCCCGTGAGGTCCGCGCCCGACAGGTTGGCGCCGGTGAGATCGGCGGCGGACAGGTTCGCGAAGGACAGATCGGCCCGCGCCAGGTTCGCTCCCCGGAGCCGGGCGCCCGTCAGATCGGCGCTCGTCAGGAACACGCGCAGGAGTCCCATCGGCTGGTTTCGCATGTCCGCCCCCATCTCCGCGTTGCTGAGGTCCGCGCCCCTGAGGTCGGCGTTGCTCAGGTTGGCGATGATGCGGGCCCCCGACAGATTGGCGCCGGTCAGAATCGCCCCGCTCAGGAGGACTCCGAACAGGCTCGCTCCGCTGAGCGTCGCGCGGCTCAGGTCGGCCTTGGGGAGGAGCGCGATGTCGAGGTTGGCGCCGCTCAGGTCGGCGCCGACGAGCTTCGCCCCCGTCAGGTCCGTGCCGAACAGCCTGGCCCCGGCCAAGCGAGCGCCCGCCAGGTTGGCGCCCGCCAGCTTTGCTCGCTTGAAGTCGATGCCGCCGAGATCGAGCCCGGACAGGTTCCGACCCGAGAGGTCGGCCGGGGTCTCTTCGCGGGCGCCGTCGAGGATCGCGACCACCTCGTCCCTGGTCAACTCCCCGGCGCGAGCGGTCCCTGCCCACACGACGCAGAGGACCAGCCCCGACCACAACAACGCCACCATCAGCCACCATCGCTCGGGGTCGTACCCGCCGAGTCTCCCCTGTACTTGCTGCGAACGAACGCCATGATCTTGAGAATCTCGTCCTCCGTCAGGGCCCCGAGCTTGCCCCACGCCGCCATGCCGCCGGCGGTCCCGAAGTAGATCGTCTGAAACATGCCTCGGTCGGTCGCGTCGCGCAGGTAACGCCAGGTGCCGCTCGTGAGGTTCGGGCCGATGAGACCCGAGAGGTCGCCGCCGTGACAATGCGTGCAGGCCACCGCGCGGGCCAGCGCGAAACCGGCCGCGATCGCCTGCGGGTCCCCGTTGTAGGGATTCTGGCCGCTCGCCTTGAACTTTTTCACCGCCGGCGTATCGGTGTCCTTCGGGACCAGCAGCGGGCCGACCTCGTCGTCACCCGGGTCCGCGGCCGGTGACGGGGTCGGAGAGCCCGCGCCGACGGTCATGAAGATCACCAGCGCGAGACCGAGGCGCCTATTGCCGATACCGCTCACCGACGACGCCTCGCTTGAGCTCCTCGGGCTTGCGCACCAGCGGGCCGTCGACCATCGGCACCCCGTACGCCTCGAGGATCTTCCTCACCTCGACATGGTTCCGGTCGAGAATCTCCTCGAGCTCCCGCTGGCGATCGACGTCCGCCTTGCGCACCCCCATAGAGATCTCGTACGTGAACGGGACCGCCAGATCGGGGATCTCCGGCACCGGCACCACATCGAGAGGAACCCGCTGCGCCTTGGCAAAGTAGCCGGCGATGGGACCCCAGACGACGGCGACGTCGATTCTGCCCGCCGCGACGTCCTCGACGATCTGGCCCGGATGCTCGGCCGTCAGGTCGATGGTCAGTCGATACGAGACGACGTTCCTGATGAGGCCCTTGCGGACGAGCGCGTCCCCCGGTGGCGTGGCGGCGACCACACCGATCCGCGCCCGGCGAAGAACCGGGTCGTCCCAGGAGCGCACGCGGAACTCCCCGTCCTTTGCGTACAGAAAGACGTACGTCGAGCGGTAGTAGGGCGTGGTCCACCGGACCAGGTCATAGCCGTTGGGAACACCCATGACCACATCGCACCGCTCGGCCCTGAGCGTGTTGCGGATGAATCCGCGCCGGTCCGGCCACCAGGTATACGAGACATCCGCGCCCAGCTCGCGGGCGATCACCTCCGCGATCTTGTTTTCGAAGCCTTCCCGCTTGTCGTTCGAAAAGGGGAGGTTGTTGGGATCGGCGCAGACGCGGAGCTGGCGCGTCGGCGCCTCTGCCCGGGCGGGGGCCGAGAGAAGAGGCGCACCGACGGCCACCATCACGAATCCGAAGACGAGCGTCCCCCGCATCGGGAAAGCCGAGCAGGCCCGCGACCGAGACGCGGCGCCGGCGTCTGTTCGCGCCGGCGCCGCGCCGCCAGCGCGCGTCACGGCAGCGAGAACACCGTCAACACGCCACCGAGGTTGGTGTACTCGGCGAGCTTCTTGTACGCCCCGACCGCCCCCAGCCCTTCGGTGTCACCCTCGAGACCGGCCGCGAGGCCGATGCCGGCCCATCCTCCCACTCCGGACAGGACGGCCACATACTGCTTGCCGTCAGGTCCGACATAGGTGATGGGATTGCCGATGATGCCCGAGGGCGTCTTGAACTTCCACAACTCCTGGCCCGTCCGCGCGTCCGCGGCCTTCAGATACCCTTCGAGGGTCCCGTAGAAGACCACGTCGCCGGCGGTGACGAGGGCGCCGCTCCAGACGGAGAACTGCTCCTTGTTGCTCCACACGATCTTGCCCTTCGCGGCGTCCCAGGCGATGAACGCGCCCATGTTGCCGCCGGGGCCCGGGAACATCCGGAGGGTCGCGCCCACGTACGGCTGGCCGGCCGTGTAGCGCGACTCGAACGGCTCGTAGTCCATGCAGACGTGGTTGGTCGGGACGTAGAAGAGCCCCGTGCGGGGCGAGTAGGCCGCCGGCTGCTCGTCCTTGCTACCGAGGGCGGCCGGGCAGATCCCCTGGGAGTTCACGCCGGCGCGCGTCCGCATGGCGGGAACCTCGACGGGGCAGCCGGTCTGCATGTCGATCTTGGTCGCCCAGTTGACGTCCGGGTCGAACTTCTCCGCCACGAGCAAGGTGCCGTTCGTCCGATCGAGCGTGTAGCCAAACCCGTTACGGTCGAAGTGGACCAGCGCCTTGACGACCTTGCCGTCGACGTTGAGATCGGCAAGGATCATCTCGTTGACGCCGTCGTAATCCCAGGCGTCCCAGGGGGTCATCTGATACCCCCACTTGGCCTGCCCGGTGTCGACGTCCCGCGCGAAGATCGTCATGGACCACTTGTTGTCGCCGGGCCGCTGGCTCGGGTTCCATGTCGACGGGTTGCCGCTGCCGTAGTACATCAGGTTCAGATCAGGGTCGAACGCGTACCAGCCCCAGGTGGTGCCGCCACCGGTCTTCCACTGATCCCCCTGCCAGGTCTCGACGCCCTGGTTCTTTTGGCCGAACTGCGGGTT
>Ga0070708_100001629_pt1 | contig 17225 bp, 17 predicted proteins | sample KBSK5503metaG_FD_65469 | JGI IMG/M metagenome (GOLD analysis project Ga0070708, IMG submission 65469) | Corn, switchgrass and miscanthus rhizosphere microbial communities from Kellogg Biological Station, Michigan, USA - KBS K5-50-3 metaG | ecosystem: Host-associated > Plants > Roots >... | reverse complement strand
CCCGCTGGCGACCTCGCCGGCGGCGTGGCCCCCCATGCCGTCGAACACCGCGAACAGGCTCTGCTCGGGATAGACGAGGTAGTTGTCCTCGTTGTTGTCCCGCTTCATTCCGACGTCTGTTCGCGCCGCGTGGGTGATACGCACGATGCGGCTCTACAGTAGCTCTCCCGGTGGCGTCAATCGGGCCGCCGGAGGCGGCGGAGCGGCTGGCTTTGAGGGAGGATCGGATCGCCCCCGGTCGAAGTGTTCCGGCAGGAGCTCCGTCAGAACTTGCCGGACGTCACCGGGTATGCCCGGCCGAATCCGGTGCCCACGCGATCCGCGCTCGCCGCTTCCACCGCCCCGTAGGCGCCGCCCACCAACAGGCCGATGCCGGCGCCGACGGCGAGGTCGCGACCCCAGTTGCCGGAGTCGGTGATGAGCGCGATGCCGGCGCCGATGGCGAGACCGGCGAGACCGCCGTAGAGCGCGTCCTGGGCGATGATCGCGGCGGGGCTGCGGTGCGTCTGGACTTCGACGACCTCGGCCGCCAGCTGGTCGGCAGTTTGCGGCTGTTCGCGGATCCGGAGCGTCTGGAGCGTGCCGGCGTTCGCTGCCCCAGCCAGGAGGAAGGCGGCGAACGGTACGACGAAGAGCCTCTTCAGCATGTGGGAACCCCTGTGCGTGTCTTTCCACAAGTTGGGGGCTTGATCCGCGCGTCAGCAACGGAACGGAGCGGCGGGGCGTCGCACGACTGGCCGCCGACGCGCCGGGAAAGGGGGCGTCACTTGCGCTTCACCACCAGGCTGCCGGAGAACGCGTCGGCCTCGATGACGCCTTCACCCCGGCCGAAGGTCGCCTCGAGCCACCCGCTGGCCATCCCGTGCTTGCGCTTGGGCGCCCGCTTGACGGCGAGGTTCACCTCGTCGCGCAGCTCGCCGCTGTGCGAGGTGTAGCTGAGCTCGAACGAGCTCTTCGGATCGACGTTGAGCCGGACGTCTCCCGAGACGGTCTCGGCGCTCAGATGGCAGTCGCGGGCGCACACTCCGGACCAATCCAGGCTGCCGGAAGCGGAGTGGAACTCGACCTGCGGCGCGGAGCTGGAGGTGGAGACGGCGCCGTTGCCGGAGACCGTGTGCAGGCGCACCGGCCCCGACGCGTCCTCGATGCGCGCATCGCCGGAGACCGTCTGCACGTCGGCCTTGGCGATGCCGGAGAGCTTGACGTCGCCCGACATGGTGCGGACGCGGACGTCGCCGATCTTCTGCACGGTCACGTCTCCGGACATCGAGGAGAGATCGAGGCGGCTGCCCCGGGGCAATTCGACCCGCAGCCTCCCGCGCCGCAGCGTCCGGCGGCCCCGGAAGGAGGGCTCGATGCGGTCGCCGAAGGCGAAGAGCGCGATGTCCTCGGCGGGCGCCTCGGTCAGCGTCACCGAGACCTGCCGCTTGTCCGTGGCGACCACGTCGACTTCACCGGCCTGGGCGCGGACCTGGAAGGTGACCGGCCCGTTCACGGAGAGGGATGCGCTGCCGCGCCCTTTCGCTTGCGCGGTGGCATCGCGCTCGTCGGCCTCGTGGTCGTCCTCGCCCAGGTGGACCCGCGGGAGCCGGATCCCCCGCTGTTTGTTCAGCTTGTAGACCTTCACCTTGCCGTCGTGGTCGTCCACTTCCACGTCGTCGTCGGCGTCGTGGTCCTCCTCCTCGTCCTCTTCGTGCATGCGCGAAGAACCGCGCGCCAGCATCTGCGGCAGGCCGACGTGGACGTCGATGTCCGAGAAGTCCAGGTCCGGCAAGCCGGGGATGGGAGGAAGGTCGGGCAGGTCCAGGTCGAGGTCGAGGTCGAGGTGCTCCCACCACTGCTCATGCGGGGCCGCTTTGCGCTCGCGCTCCGCAGGCTTCTGCTTCGCCTGGGCGGCGGCGGCGATCAAGATGCAGACAGCGGTGACGACTCCTGCTCGAATCACGGACTTGCCTCCTCGGACTCCAAGACGTCGCGCAGCGAGCGCAGGTAGCCGGCGTACCCGTCGAGCACGCGCATCCGCACGTTGACGTCGTCGGCGGCCACCGCGCGCGACTCGCCCAGCTGCGCCCGGGCGCGGGTCAGCGTCTCGTCCCAGCGGCGCGCCAGCTCGGGATCGATGCTCGGGCGCAGCCGCGCATACTCCCCCTCGAGCGTCTGGGCGGCATTGCGGTAATCGGCTTCGGCGCGATCCAACGCCGCCAGGGTCTTCGGGTCGATGGGCGGGCGCTTGCCCCGCTCGGACCGGGCGATCGGTGACTGCGCCGGCGGCGCCAGCGGAAGCGGCTTCGGGCGCAGCATCGCCACCAGCACCGCGGCGGCGGCTGCGGCGCCGACCCCCGACGCGACCGCCATGCGCCAGGCCCAGCGCGGGCGACGGCGGGGATGCTGCAGCCGCGTGGCCACACCGGCCCACAGATGCGCGGTGGGAGGGGACGGACGGCGCGACAACAGCGTCCGTTCAGCGCGAAGCCAGGCGAGCTCGCGAGCACAGTCGGCGCAGGCGGCAACGTGCGCCTCGACTTCCGCGAGGCGCGTCGCGCCCAGCTCGCCGAGAGCGCAGGCCTCCAGATCCTCGACCGGAAGGTGCGTCATCGCGCGCCCCCTTCGAGGTAACCGGCCAGCCGGGAGCGAAGCTGCAAGCGCGCGCGGTGGATCTCGTTCTTCACTTTCTGCAGGCTCCAGCCCATGGCGGCGGCGATCTCTCCGTATCCCAGGCCGTGATCGATGCGCATGAGCAGGGCAGACCTCCGCTCGTCGGAGAGATCGGCCAGGGCGCCGTCCAGCATCCGGTCCGACTCGGCGGAGAGCAGCACCGCCTCGGGGCTGGCGCCGCGGTCTGCCTGGAGCTGGAACCGATCTTCCTCCGGTTCCGGGAGCGGAGCGTCGCGGCGCTTCCTGCGGATCTGCTCGAGGAAGACCATCCGGGCGATGCCGAACAGCCAGCCCTGCAGCCTGCTCGCCTGCTCCAGCGTCCCCAGCCGGTGGTGCGCGCGCACGAACGTCTCCTGCGTCCCTTCGTCCGCCGCCGCGTCGTCGCGGAGCAGATCGCCGAGGAAGCGGCGCACGCCTGGAGATTCCCGATCGAAGATCACGCGAAATGCCTCCGGATCGCCCGCCCGCGCGCGAGACAGCAGCTCCTCATCGGAATGCCTGTCACGGGCGCCAAGCACCTCGCCCGGTAGTGACGCGGCCCGCACCCTGGTTTCAACGGCCCGGAACGAGGGGTATGTCACCGCGTTCGCACGGCTTCCCGGAGGCGGCGCAGGCCGATCTCCGTCTTCAGATCGCGGATTTCACCTCGCGCGCACCGCGCCAGCGCCTGGTCCAGCGGCACCCATTCCAGACGCGCTCCTTCCTCGAACGGCGAGCCGTCGCCCGCCGGCGGGTGAGCCACCGCGTCCGCGGCCACTTCGCAGCGGACGAACTGGAACAGCTCCGCGCACATCCCTGGGGTAGGAAACGCGGCAGGGCCGAGCAGCTGGACGGACGCGGTCTCGACATGCAATCCGGCTTCCTCCCTGACTTCGGCCGCCGCCCGCTGGCGGACGTCATCCCCGGGCTCGAGGATGCCCGCGACCAGCTCGGGGAAGAGGATCTTTTCGGGCTTCTCGGGGCGTCCGAACTGGACCGGGACGCGAACGCCGTGGCGCAGCAGGACCTCCAGCGCGCGGGAGCGGCGGCGGTAGAGCGCGACGACCACCGCATCGAGGCCCATCGGCCGCTCGACGTAATCCCAGCTTCCCTCCCTCGTCTTCGAGCCATCGGAGAGCAGGAGACGCATCCGCATGCGGCGCAGCCGCAGGTGCCCGCCTTCTCCGACGCGCTCGTCTCCCGTCACCTCGAATCCCTTGACCTCCAAAGGCTCCTCCCGGCGAGAAAAATGGAGTCCGGACGGGCACATACGCCCCCAACCGGGGACCCGATCCTGGGGACACCAGACGAACCTCGCGCTGGAGTTGCGTATTGTGTCCCGGATCTCCGACGAAAGTCTCGTATGGTGTGCCATGGCATGCGAGCGCCGATGGGGTGTGGGCGTCAATGGAAAAGTGGATGCAGGTGATCCGGGTTCGTAAACTGCAAAATGGGGGGTAGAGATGCCCGACGCGTTCGAGGTCGAGACGGTCGTTGCCGCGGAGCCGCAGCGCGTCTTTTCGGCCTGGCTGGACGGGCGGGAGCACGCGGCGTTCACCGGCGGTGGTGAGGCCGTGGTGGAGCCCTGGGCGGGCGGCCGGTTCATCGCCTGGAACGGGTACATCCACGGAATCCTTCTCGGCGTCGACGAGGGTCGCCGCATCGTCCAGACCTGGCGCACCTCCGAGTTCCCCCCGGAGTCGCGCGATTCCCGGGTGGTGGTCGAGTTCGAGCCGGCGCGAGGCGGCACGCGCGTGGTCGTCCGGCACAGCGATCTGCCGCCGAGCCACGTGAAGAAATACGAAAAGGGATGGACCGAGCATTATCTGAAACCACTCGTCCGTTATTTTGCAAAGGGCGGGAAGCAAAAGACCCCCGCCCCCACGGCGCCGGAGACGTCCTGGGGACGAAAGGCGGAGCGGCCGGCGCGACGCCCGCAGAAGGCGGCGCCGCGCAAGGCGCGAAAGCCGGCCGCGCGAAAACCGGCGCGCAAGCCGGCGCGGCGGCCGGCCCCGCGAAGGAAGCCGGCATCGCGGCGCGGCCGGCGGTAAGACACTGCGCCGGTGGACTACCTGGTGATCGGAGCCGGGGTGGCGGGGCTCGCGGCCGCCCGCGAGCTCGATCAGCGCGGACACTCGGTCGCGGTGCTCGAGGCGCGCGACCGGATCGGCGGACGGATCCATACCCTGCGTCCCCGAGGCTGGCCCTTTCCCGTCGAGGCGGGCGCGGAGTTCATCCACGGCCGCCCGAAGACGCTGCTCGATCTAGCGCCGGAAGCGCGAGAGGTCCGGGGTTCCTTCTACAAGCGCGGGCTGGTGAAGCTCGACCAGGTCTGGGAGTCCGTCACGAAGAAGATGGACGAGCTTCCTTCGCGCCGCGAGCAGACGGTGCGCCAGGCGCTGAGCTCGCCGGCATGGCGCCGGCGCACCACGGCGGAGGAACGGCAGCTGGCAGCTCACTTCCTCGAGGGATTCAATGCCGCTCGCCTCGACCGCGCCAGCATGAAGGCGATGGCCCAGCAGCTCCGCGCCTCGGCGAAGATCCAGGGCGATCGCATCGCGCGGCTGCCCCGCGGGTACGACGCGGTCCCGCTCAGGCTCGCTCGCGGCTTGCGGATCGAGCTGAGAACGCGCGTCCAGGAGATCCGCTGGACCCGGTCAGGCGTGCGCGCGCTCACGGCCGGACGAACCTGGGAAGCCCGGCGCGCCGTCGTCACGCTGCCGCTCGGCGTCCTCCAGGAAGGCACCGTCCCATTCGTCCCCGCGCTGCCGCGGTGGAAGCAGGAAGCGATCGCCGCGCTGGCGATGGGTCCGGTGGTGAAGACCGCGTTGCTGTTCGAGCGGCCAGTCTGGCCCGAGGACCTGGCTTTCCTGCTCGCGCACGGGGAACGGGTGCCGACGTTCTGGCGGCCGCTGCCCTCGCGGGTCCCGGCCCTGATCGGGTGGGCGGCGAGCCGCAAGGCCGATGCGCTCCGCGGCAAGGACGTGGTCGCGAACGCCGTGAGCTCCCTCTCCAGAGCGGTGGGCAGGCGGGTACGGCCGGTCCGCTCGCTGGTGTTCGACTGGCAGGACGATGAGCTCTCCCGCGGAGCGTACAGCTGGGTGCCCGTGGGGGCGCTGAAAGAGCAGCGCGCTCTCGCGCGGCGGGTCGGTCCGCTGCACTTCGCCGGCGAGGCGACGCACTTCGAAGGCGCTTGCGGCACGGTGCACGGCGCCATCGAGAGCGGGCTGCGCGCCGCGCGCGAGATCCTGCGCCGGCCTTGAAAGTTGCCGCCGCGAACGGGACGGCCGTAGCATCGGCGCGTGGAGGTCCTCGAGCGCATCCAGGCCTGGCACAAGGCGCAGCTCGAGCGCGGGCGCGACCTTTCGCTCGGGGTCCGCATCGAGACGCTACGCGAGCGGCCGGGCTGGAGCGTGCAGATCGACCTGTCGGGGACTTCGCTTTCCGGCCTCAAGCTTTCGCCCTACCGTGAAGGCGCGACCGAGCGCGACTGGCTCGCTTACCGGATCAAGGACGACCGGTTCGAGGGAATCGGCGACCCGACCAAGCTCCAGGCGCTGCTCTTCGCCTTTCTCGACCTTGCCGACCGGACGGTGGCGGACCTCGCCCGCGCGCAGCGCGAGAAGAAGTAGAATGGGACCGCCGCGGCGTTCCTTCGCGCAGCGCGGTCGCGCCGCCGCGGGCCGTGACCACCGCGCGGGGAGCTCCCATGAAACGACCGATCCTGCCGGGATGCAGCGCACTGGCGGTGCTTGCGTCGGCCTGCGGCTCCGGCGTCGCAGCGGTGAATCCGTTCGCGTACGTGACGAACAATGACCTGAGCAGCATCTCCGTCTTTCGCATCGACCCGGGCAGCGGAGGCCTCACGAGCGTGCAGACCGTCGCCACGCCCGGTGGCGGCGCAACGTACGGCGAGGTGCACCCGTCGGGCCGGTTCTTCTTCGTCAGCGGGCAATTTTCGAACGTCGTGTCCTCATACTCCATCGACGCCGCAGGCAAGCTGAACCTCGTCGACGGAGGTACCCTCGCCACCGGCACAAATCCGCACAACCTGGCGCTGGACCCTGAGGGCCGCTTCCTTTACGTCGCGAACACCAGCTCGGACACGGTGTCCGGGTTCACCGTCGACGCGAGCGGCCGGCTGGCGGCCATCGCTGGCTCGCCGTTCCCCACCGGACACGTGCCCTATGACGTCAAGGTCGCCGCCTCGGGTCGATTCGTCTACGTCACGAATCGCGACTCCGACGACATCTCCGTGCTCGCCATCGGAGCCGGCACGGGCGCGCTGACCCCGATCGCGAACCAGCCGTTTCACGTCGCCTGCCGCACCGCTCCTTGCGGCCCCCGCGCCATCGAGTTTTCGCCCAGCGGCAGTCGCACGTTCGTGGCGAACCGGTTCTCCGGCGATGTCGCCGTCTTCGACGTCGACCGGGCCAGCGGCGCGTTGACGGCCATCCAGGGCTCGCCCTTCGCAGCCGGGAGCGACCCGCGGTCCCTCGCCGTCGACCCTTCGGGGCGTTACCTCTACGTCCCCAACGTCGGATCGAATGACGTCTCGGCTTATGCCATCGACGAGCAGACCGGGGTGCTCACCCGATTGACGGGTTCGCCGTACACCGCCGGGACCGCGCCACTCTCAATCGAGGTCGACGTGTCGGGACGGTACGCGTTCGTGAGCAACAGCGGATCGAACAGCGTGTCCGTCTTCCGGATCGAGCGGAACACAGGCCGGCTGGCATCCGTCGCGACGGCGCCGACGGCGGGATCCGCCTTCTCCGTCGCCCTCGGGGGGGCCGGCGGCTCCTGAACCGCCGTCCGGCACTTGACGATTTACGCGCGATGTCGCTTGGAGCCACTGCCGGATTTCACCGGCGGTGACTAGTTGCGTCGGAATGTACAACGGGGTGGAACGAAGCCGGTTGCAGGGCGCAACCTTCCTGGTGCTGTTCGCGCTGGCGACGTACGCCTTCTGGCGCACGCTCGAGCCCATCTGGACGCCGGTCCTCCTCGGACTGGTGATCGCGATCGGCATCTACCCCATCTACGACCGGCTGCTGCACAGGGTGGGTGGAAAGCACCCGGCCATCTGGTCGGCGGCGCTGACGGCCGTGGTGATGATCCTGGTGCTCGCCCTGGCGACGTTCCTGGTGTTCGTCGTCGGCCACCGCATCCTCGAGCTGGTGCGCGAGTTCGCCGCCCGGTACGAGAAGCAGGGCGCGGCGGCGATGCTGGGCGGCGACGTGAGCAGGCTGCTGGAACGCTTGGGGATCCCTCCGGAGCAGCTCAACCAGCGCATCGTCGAAGCCGCCCGCGACCTCGCCGCCTTCCTCGGGAAGGGCGCCACCAGCATCGTGGCCGGTTTCTTCAGCGCGGTCTTCGTCTTCATCTTCACGGCCATCACCTCCTACTACCTGCTGCTGGAAGGCGGCGAGGCCGCCTGGTGGCTGGTGGAGACGGTTCCGCTGCCGAACGGCCAGGTGGCGCAGATCGTCCGCGACGTGCGCGACGTCACCCGCGCCATGCTCATCAGCACCGCGATCATGTCGGTGTACCAGGCGGTGACGGCCGGGATCGGCTACTGGATCTTCGGCGTGGACAGCCCGCTCGTCTGGGCATCGCTGACCGGCGTCGCGTCCATCCTGCCGGCGGTCGGCACGGCGCTGGTCTGGGTCCCGGTCGGAATCGTGATGCTGCTCACCGGTCATCCCGCCCAGGGGATCGGGATCCTGCTCTGGGGCGGGCTGGTGGTGGTGTTCGTCGCCGACTACATCCTGCGGCCCAAGCTGGTGGGCACGAAGATCCGGATGAACGACCTGATGGTGTTCATCGCCATCTTCGGCGGCATCGAAGCGTTCGGGATCCTCGGCATCATCCTCGGACCGATCGCGGTGGCGGTCTTGCTTTCGCTCTTGCAAATCTACCAGCGCGATTACCGGCCGGAAGGACCGGTGCGAGCGCCCGATCCGACGGCGCCCAACGGGTCGGCGCTACAGAACCCGCAGTAGCTCACGCGCAGAGGAACAGGCGGACGCGAGCGACGCCCTGCCGCACGAAGTCCAGCGCGCGGGCCGCGGCCTCCGAGACGTCCACGACGCGGCCGCGGACGAAGGGCCCGCGATCGTTCACGCGGACCCGCACCGAGCGGCCGTTCGCCGGATTCTCCACCCGCAGGCAAGTCCCGAAGGCGAGGGAGCGGTGCGCCGCAGTGAACGAATCCGGGTCGAAGCGCTCGCCGTTCGCCGTCCGGTTCCCGCGCAGAGCCCCTCCATAGTACGAGGCGAGCCCCTCGCCGATGGGCTCGCCGCCGCCGCCGCGCGGAGCGTGAACGCAGGCCGCGGCCACCAGCGTTAGCAGGATGAGGATCCTGCTCAACGGAACCACTTCCCGAAGGTGCGCTCGAGGAACCCGGCGATTCCGCCCGCATGCTCGGGGCAGTCGTTGGGCACGGTGCCGGAGAGGAAGTACTCGCGGGCGACCTGCTCGGACGGGCACCCGCCGGTGGCCAGTCCGCCGGTCTTGGTGTCCACGTCGTGCTGCTCGACGCCCTCAGGGCGCTGCCAGGGCGCCGGAAGCGGCTTCCCTTTCTGCCAGGCGCCCATCACCCGGCCCCACACCGGCGCGGCGAGACGTCCTCCGAAAGCCGCGGGCCCCAACGGACGGGGATGATCGAACCCCATCCATACGCCCGCCACCAGCTCGGGAGTGGCGCCGACGAACCAGACGTCCTGCGCGCCGTTCGTGGTCCCCGTCTTTCCCAGCGCGGCCAGATCCGGCGGCAGACCCGTCCGCGCTCCGGTCCCGGTGCCCCGCTCCACCACGTCGGACAACAGCGACGCCATGATGAATGCCGCCCCCGGCAGCAGGGCCTGCGCGGTGACCACTCCGTTCTTCAGGAGAAGCTCCCCGGTCGCGCTGTGGACCTCGTCGATGAAGCGCGGCAAGACCCGATCGCCTCCGTTCGCGAAGGGAGCGAAGGCCGCGACCAGCTCGAGCGGCACCACGTCGGCCGCGCCGAGGAAACTGGACGGATACGGCGGGATCAGCGCGTCACCGATCCCGCAGGAATGCGCCATCTCCACCACGGCCGAAAGCCCCACGCGCTGTCCCAGCGCGACCGCGGCCCGGTTCGAGGAGACGCGCAGCGCCTCGCGCAAGTTGAGCGGCTTGTCCGAGGTGAGCTGGCCGTCCGCCGGAGCGTAATCCGCCGGCAGCTGGGCGGGGTCGAGCAGCGTGGAGACCGGCACGCCGGCCTGGACCGCGGCGGCCCAGACGAAAGCCTTGAAGGTGGACCCCGCCTGCCTCCGCGCCTGCGTCACCCGATCGAATTCGGAGAGCGCGTAATCGCGCCCGCCGATCAGCGCGCGCACGTCGCCGGTGTGGGCGTCGAGGGCCACGAAGAGGCCTTCCAGGCAGTCGTCGGGCGCTCCGTTGCACTTCTCTCCCGAGAAGGGGCCGAGCTTTCCCGACTCGACCGCCACGATCTGGCGCAGCAGCTCCTTCTCGGCGATGCGCTGCAGGCCGGCATCCAGCGTCGTCCGGACCCGCAGTCCCTGCCTCTCCGCGTCGGCGCCGAACCGATCGTTCAGCTCGCGGCGGACGGCGGCAACGAACCAGGGCGCGCCACCCTCCTGCTCCGCCGGGGTGAGGCGCAGCTTGGTCTTCCGCGCGCCCGCCTCGTCCTTCGCCGGGATCACGCCGGCCTTCAGCATCTGCAGGAGGACGAGGTTGCGCCGCTTCACCGCCAGGTCGGGGAAGCGGCGCGGATCGTAGTTGGCCGGCGCCTTCGGCAGCGCGGCGAGCAGCGCCGCCTGCGGCAAGGAAAGGTCGGAGGCGGACCGCCCGAAGTAGCCGCGGGCCGCCGCTTCCACGCCGTAATAGCCGTTGGCCAGGTAGATCTGGTTCAGGTACAGCTCCAGGATCTGTTGCTTGCTGAAGGCCCGCTCGATGCGGCGGGCCACGATCATCTCCGCCAGCTTGCGGCGGAGCGTGCGCGCGCGGGTCAAGCTGTCGGGGAAGACGTTGCGCGCGAGCTGCATGGTGATGGTGCTGGAGCCTTCCTTGAGCGACAGCGCGCGCAGGTCGCGCCAGAGGGCTCCGCCGACGCGGCGCCAGTCGATGCCGTGGTGCTCGTAGAAGCGCGTATCCTCGATGGCGAGGAACGCGCTCACCAGCTTGGGCGAGATGTTGGCGAGCGGCACCACGATGCGCTCTTCCGGCGCGAGCCGGGCCAGGAGCTTGCCGTCGCGGTCGAAGACCAGGCTCGCCTGCTGGGGGCGGTGATCGTGGAGCGCCTCCACCGGCGGGCAGCCGACGGCGACGACGATGATGGCGAGCGCCATCGACGAGAAGACGGCCGCCGCGGACCAGGCCGCGATCCGCACACCTTTCGGCAAGGTCCGGGGCCACCGCATCCACCCGAGAACAACCGACCGGGCGCTCTTCGTCCCAAAGCGCATCACTGGCCGGAGCTTCCGCCGGGAGCGGGGAATTCACAAGGTCTTCGCATGCGCATCGAGCGCTTGGAGAACGAAGGCCGGTGCGAGCTGTGGCTCCGGGGCGAGCTGCGGCTGGACGACGCACGGGAGCTCTTCGAGCGCGTCCTTTTGGAAGATTGCACCCGGGTCGTCCTGGACTTCAGCGGGTGCGAAGTGGAGGACCGCGCGCTCTCCGCGCTGGCGGACCTGTTGAGCGAGGCGCACCTGCAGCTCGCCGTTCGCGGCCTGCGGGAGCGGCAGCTCCGCCTGCTCGAGTATCTGGGGGCCACGCGGCCCCTCCGCGCCTGAGGCCGCAACGCCCCTCCTCGGCGCGATACAGTGGGCGCATGCCCACCCACGAGGTCCTGAACCAGCCGCCACCCCTCCACGATTACGACCCGCTGGCTGCCGACCTGGCGCTCGCCGAGGGCCTGCGGCGTGAAGGCGCGGATTGGGCGGGGGCGGAAGTGGCGAGGTTCGCGCGAGCCACCGCCACGCAGGAAGTGATCGCGCTGGGATTCGAGGCCAACCAGAACCCGCCGCGGCTGCGCACGCACGACCGGTTCGGGAACCGCATCGACGAGGTGGAGTTCCATCCCGCCTGGCATGCGCTGATGCGCCTGTCCGTGGGCAACGGCGTCCACTGCGGGCCCTGGCGCGACTCCCGCCCCGGAGCGCACGTGGCGCGGGCGGCGAAGATGCAGCTCGCCTCGCAGGCGGAAGCGGGCCATGGCTGTCCCATCTCGATGACGTACTCCGCTTTCCCCGCCCTGCAGCAAGCGGCGGATCTCGCCGAGCAATGGGCGCCGCACATCCTCTCGCTCGAGTACGACCCGCGAATGTTGCCGGTCAGCCAGAAGCGAGGCGCGCTGATCGGGATGGCGATGACCGAGAAGCAGGGCGGCTCCGACGTGCGCGCCAACAGCACTCGCGCCGAGCCCCTCGGCGCGGGCGCATACGCCTTGACCGGTCACAAGTGGTTCTGTTCGGCGCCGATGAGCGACGCGTTCCTGGTGCTGGCGCAGGCGCCGAAGGGTCTCTCCTGCTTTCTCTTGCCGCGCTGGACGCCGGAGGGAGAGCGGAACCGGTTCTACCTGCAACGCCTCAAGGACAAGCTGGGGAACCGCAGCAACGCCTCGAGCGAGGTGGAGCTGGACCGCGCCTGGGCCCGGCTATTGGGCGAGGAGGGACGCGGCGTCCAGACGATCCTGGAGATGGTGAACCACACCCGCCTCGACTGCGTCATCGGCGCGGCGGCGATCATGCGGCAGGCGCTGGCGCAGGCCATCCATCATTGCCTCTACCGGAGCGCGTTCGGACGGCGGTTGATCGAGCAGCCGCTGATGCGCGCGGTCCTCGCCGATCTGGCGGTCGAATCGGAGGCCGCCACCGCGTTGATGTTGCGGCTGGCCCGCGCATACGACCAGCGCGAGCAGGAGGCGCCGTTCCGGCGGATCGGGACCGCGATCGCGAAGTACTGGGTGTGCAAGCGCGTCGCTCCCCTGGTGGGCGAGGCTCTCGAGTGCCTGGGCGGAAACGGGTACGTCGAAGAGTCCGCGATGCCGCGCCTCTATCGCGAGGCGCCCCTCAACTCGATCTGGGAAGGATCCGGCAACGTGATCTGCCTGGACGTGCTGCGGGCGTTGCACAAGGAGCCGCAAGCGCGCGACGCCTTGGTCGCCGAGCTGCGCCTGGCGCGCGGAGCGGATCGGCGGCTGGATCGCGCGCTGGACGATTCGGAAGCGCAGCTGGCGAAGCCGGAGGAGCCTGGCGCGCGGCGGCTGGTGGAATCGCTCGCCTTGGCGCTGCAGGGGGCGCTGCTCGCGCGTCACGCCCCGGCCGCGGTCTCGGATGCGTTCTGCGCGACGCGGCTCGCGGGGGACCACGGCTACGCGTTCGGAACCCTGCCTCCTGGGGCGGACGCGGGCGCGATCCTCGCTCGCGCCTGGCCTGCTGCGGCCGGCAGATGATGCTCTCCGTTCGCGGCAAGCAGATCGAGGCGCGGCAGATCGGCCGCGCCAGCCGGCCGACGCTGGTGTTCCTGCACGAGGGTCTCGGGTCCGTCGGGCTCTGGCGCGACTTCCCCGACCGGGTGGCGGAGGCGACGGGGCTACCGGCGTTCGTCTACAGCCGGGCCGGCTACGGCCAGTCGGAGCGGGCGGAGATGCCGCGGCCCATCCGCTACATGCACGACGAGGCCGGGCTGCTGCCGGACGTGCTGGAGGCCGCGGGCGTCGAGGATCCAGTGCTGGTCGGCCACAGCGACGGAGCGTCGATCTCCATCATCCATGCCGGCAGCGGGGGCAAGGCACGGGCGTTGGTGCTCCTGGCGCCGCACGTCTTCACCGAGGAGATGGGACTGCGGAGCATCGCCAAGGCGCGGGAGGCGTATCAGAGCGGCGACCTGCGCCAGCGTCTGGCGAAGCACCACGAGGACGTGGAGGCCGCCTTCTGGGGCTGGAATCGTCCCTGGCTCGATCCGGAATTTCGGCAGTGGAACCTGGAGGAGTTCCTTCCCCGCATCCAGGTTCCGATCCTCGTCGTGCAGGGCGAGGACGACGAATACGGCACGCAGGCGCAGATCGAGGCCATCCAGCGCGGCGCCAGGGACGTGGAAGTCCTCCTGCTGCCGCGCTGCGGACACTCGCCGCACCGCGATCAGCCGGAGGCGACGCTGCGGGGGATCACCTCATTCCTGCAGCGCCGCGCGAAGCCTTGAGCTTCCCGAAAAGGTGGAGACGACGAGGGCCGCGGCGAGCATCGCCAGGTCGCGCGCGACCGTCCACCAGGACGCGGGCTCGTCGCCTCCGAAGCAGCCGCAGCGCAGGTCGATGCCGCGCAGCAGGGCCTGGACGAGGAAGACGACGAACACGGAGAGGAGACCGGTCGCGGTCACCGCGGCGGGCTTCACGGCCAGGCCGATCAGGAGAGCGAGCCCCGCGACCATCTCGATGCCGACGACGGCCGCGGCAACCCAGGGAACGAGCCCGGCTGGAAGGACGCGGTAGTTGGCGACGTCCTGTGCGAAGGCATTCATGTCGGGCAGCTTGGTGAGCGCTGCCCAGAGAAACAGCGCGCCGAGGGCGAGGCGGAGCGCGACCAGGAGCGGGCGGTTCACGGCTTTCTCTCGGTGCAGAGCGCGCAAGCTCCCGATTCGCCAGGACCACCCTGCGCCAACCAGTCGGGCCAGGCGCCGGTGAGGACGCGCACGTCCCGGAGCCCTCGCGCCAGCAGATCTGTCGCGACGGCGTTCGCGGAGGCACACTGGCGGTCGCGGTCGTACACGATGACGGTGGGAGCGGCGCGCAGGCCCGCGAGCAGCGGTTCGACCGGCTGACCCGGAGCGAGGTGCAGCGCGCCGGTGACGTGGCCCGCCGCGTATTCCTGCGCGGAGCGCGCGTCGACGAACACGGCGGTGCAGGCGACGCACAGGGGCTTGGCGGCTTCGACGGAGATCCTGGCGATGCTGGCGCGCGGGTCTTCGCAGATCGCGCCTGGCTGGTCGGCCGTAGGAACCACGCGGACGCCCAGCGGCGCCGGCCGAGGCGTGAATCGATTCCCGACGATCCCCAACGCCGCGCCGGCAACACAGAGCAGCACAGCTTGCACCGGGGTGGCCATGCCTCGATGCTAACCGCGGCCCCGCGCTACTGCAGGTTCCCGTCCTGGATCCACTGCAAGATGACGTTGTACTCGACCGAACCCACGTCGAACCGATGACCGCCCGGATGACGCGTGTTGCCGCCCGGGGTGCACAACCCTGTCGGGGGCGCGGGGGCGTTCGTATCGGTCGGACACGTCAAGAGGAAGCTACTCGTAGCCGGCGACTGAATCACGGGCGGGGAGTTGGCGATGATGCTCTTGTAGCTGCAGTCCGAGCCGGGAGTGCAGGGTGGACTGGTGGCCGATTGCGTGCCGTCGAGATGGAGCGGGTTCCCACCCCTGTGGCAACCGGTGCACGCCAGCCCCGCTGTCCCCCAGATGTTCGCGACCAGGTCTTGGTTGTAGCCCAGCCTCGGCGTCCCGCTGGCGAATCCCGAGAAACTGCTGGTCCCGCCGTTGTTGCTGGCGCGCACGCGGAAGAACCAGAGGCGCGGCGAGGAGCAGTTGATGGAGGGATAGGGACAAGCCGGTGTCGTCGTCACCATGTCGAAGCTGGTCAAGGTCCCAGTCGAGTTCAGGGTGGCGAACCCGACCGGCGGAGTGAGCTCGACAGTGTAGGAAACGGTGCCGCAGCCGTTCTGGCTCGACGCCGACCAGGTGAGGAGCAGCTCGCCCACGCTTCCGACGACCTTGGTCACCGACAGACCCGTGGGAATGCTCGGTGGCTGACGCGGGGTCACGTTGTTCACTGGATCCGAAGCCGTGCTGCCGCCGCCGCTCGTCGCGGTAACCGTGACGTGGTAGGCCGTGCAGTTGAGCAGGCCGGTGATCGTCGTGCTGGTCGTGCTTCCTCCCACCTGGACCGTGGTGATCGCTCCGGCTGGCGCGACCTGGGCCTGGACCGTGTACCCGGTGATGGTGCTGCCATTGGGGGCCGCAGCGATCCAGGTCACGGGAATCTGATTGGCACCCGTGCTGGCTCCCGCCGTCGGGGAAGTGATGACCGGCTTGCCGGGCGGGGTCGTGGTGGCGGCGACGCCGACGCCAATGGCGTTCGAGGCGGCCAGGCTGAACGTGTACGTGACGCCGCCGACGAGGCCGTCCGCCGCGCCGACGCTCGCGCTGCAGGCCGCGCCGGTGCACACCGCCGTGGTGAACGTGGTGCCTCCGCTCCCGTCGGCAGGCGTCCAGGTGACGATGTACTTCTGGATGGGAAAGCCGCCATTGTCTGCAGGCGGGTTCCAGGTCAGGTTCCAGGTCGCGCCCCCACCGCTGGCCGCCGTGAAATTCTGCGGAGGTCCGGGCGGCCCATCGGGAGTCGCGCTCGCCGGCAGCGAGGGAGCACTGCTTCCGGCGGCGTTGTTTGCCACGACGGTGCAGCTGTACGCCGTCCCGTTCGTCAGGCCGGTCACCACCCCGCTGTTTGCGGAACCGGATGCCGTCCCGCCAGCGGACGGGGAGCAACCGATCGTGTATCCGGAGAGCGGAACGCCGCCGGTATCGGCGGGTGGCGTCCAGCTCAAGAGCAGCGTCCCGCCCGCGTGCGTCGAGGCGGCGCTCACTCCCACCGGTGGGCCGGGCACCGTCGGGACCCGCATCGTGACGCTTCCGGGGTCGCTGGCGCCGATGGCGTTCACGGCCGCGACAGCGAAGGTGTACGTCACGCCTGGCTGGAGCGAGCCGACGACCGCGGAGGTGGCGGAAGCCGCGGCCGAGACCGTGGCGCCTCCCGGCGTGACGGTGATGGTGTAACCGGTGATGGGACTGAGCCCGTCCGACGCCGGCGCGGTCCATTGCACGGTCACCGAGGCGTTGCCCGGGATCGCGGCCACCGATTGCGGCACGTCCGGTGCCGACCGGGAGAGGATGGAGACCGGCATCGGGCCAGAAGTCCGCCCGAGCGCCGAGACGCGGAGCTCGAAGGACAGGTTCGCGCCACGTGCGGGGGTAACGAACGAGACCTTCGAGCGGGTCACCGTTTCGCTGGCGAGCTGCACCGTCGGGCCCGACGTCTCGACCCAGTCGAACGACTCCGCGTACTGGCTGTCGCTCCCGTCCAGGACGATCTTGGTTCCGGCGGTGACGACGGTGGATGGAGTCACCGAGAGCCGCGGCACCGGCGTCCCGGGCGACCGCAGCTGCGTGCCCAGCCAATCCGCCAGGATCTTCGGCTGGTGCGGATAGCTGAGCCAGAAATTGAGGGAGCCCCGCTGCGAGAGCGGCATCGCCCCTTCTTCGAACACCCGCTGCTCGATCAGCGACTTCGCCGCGAAGAACTTGGCGTAGGTGGAGTAGTTCCGCGACGGCTCCCGCTGGGTGTGGCAGGTCTGGCAGCTCTTCGCGAAGACCTTGTGGTACAGGTCGCGCGCTTCCGGAGACACGTCCCAGCCCGGTAGAGTCGCGCTGCCGTTGAAGGTGCCCGGCAGCCCTGGGCCGCCGTACCAGCCTTCGATCAGCTGCGGCACCGGCGCCGGATCTCCCGGCGGGTACTGGGCCGCCGCGTCCTCCCAGGTG
>Ga0070708_100001628_pt1 | contig 17226 bp, 11 predicted proteins | sample KBSK5503metaG_FD_65469 | JGI IMG/M metagenome (GOLD analysis project Ga0070708, IMG submission 65469) | Corn, switchgrass and miscanthus rhizosphere microbial communities from Kellogg Biological Station, Michigan, USA - KBS K5-50-3 metaG | ecosystem: Host-associated > Plants > Roots >... | reverse complement strand
CGACGCCGTAGGCGATCTGCATGTCCTCGACGTCGTCGGCGAGCGCCACGACGTCGAAGGCGTCGCCGCGCCGGGTCCCCTGGGCGAGCGCCGGATGCAAGGGATTGCTGTTGTCGATGAAGAAGATCATGTCGTCCAGGATCCCCGCGTGCCGCACGTTTTTCGAGTTCCCAGCCTCGGTCCCGGGGACCCCGGGGAGCTCGGGGTTGAATTCCTTCGCCCTCGCGTCGGTGAAGTCCACGGTGCCGAAGGTTTTCGACGTGGTAAGCGTCGTCGCCGCCTTGATCACTCCGACGTTGTACGGGGACTGCGGATATAGCGGGTAGATCTGCTGGATCGAGCAGTTGACGTGGACATCGTCGTTGAAGGCGACGAGCACCAGCATCGGAGCTCCCGCCGTCGCACCCGCCGTGTAGGCGTCGATCTGAGAGAACTGCGGCCGTTTCGCATGGTCGTTGACGTGCGCCGTGTTGGTCGTGGCCGCCACGTTCAGGTGCGGGGCGTTGACGCAACCCTGGCAACCCGTAACGGGATCGCAGGGATCGCATCCGCTTGCCAGGTCGAAGCCGACCAGAGGAGAATTGATGACCCCGCGGATCTCGATCATGTCCGTGCCGGGCCGGACATCGATGTTCCCGTTGAGAGACGCCACCTTGGTGCCCGCCTCGACGTTGTCGTACGAATTGGCGAGGGCGCTGTTGACGACCGTGATCCCGAGCAGCTGCGGATCGCGCGCGTTGAGGACCGCCTGCGTCACATAGAGGCCGCCCGAGCCCGCCATCCGGATGGCCCGGGTCATCGAGTAAATGCCGTAACGCACGGCCCCCTGCGCGTCGGCGACGTCGGACTCGCTCTTGTTGATCCGCGCGCTCGCGTCGAAGACGGAGAGAATGCCGAGCATGGCCAGGGCCAGCAGGAACACCACGACGATCATCTCGACCAGGGTGAACCCGCCGGGAGAGCCGGGGGCGAGCGGCCGCATGCGTCTCTTCACGGGCAGGAGCCCCCCGGATCCGCCACGGAAACATTGGTCTCCGGAAAAGGATTGGAGAGGACGCCGCTGACCCGGGCCATGCGGGTCCCGATTCCGATGCCTCCCGTGGCGGAAGTCACGGTGACCTCGATCCGCCTGTAGTCGAATCTCGAGCCGGCGGCAGTGATCGGTATCGGGGTGAACGAGGCGTTGGTCGCGACGATCGTCGGAATCTGGTACTGGAAAACCAGATAACAGACGTTGAAGGGGTTGCGGACGCCGCCGCTCGCGGGGGGGAGGCCGGTGTTGGGGTCCGGCAGCGCGCCCGGCAGGTCGTTGCCGTGTTTCCCGGGCTGCAGCTGGGCGTCGTTGAACGGCAGGTTCATCAACTGCTCGAGCCGGTCGCGGGCCAGCATGTTGATACTCGTGTACTCGTTCCCCGCGAAGTTGGACTTCACGCTCGCCATGAAGAGCGGCGTGATCCCCAGCAGCACGAACCCGAGGAGCGCGAGCGCGATAAGCAGCTCGACAAGCGTCAAACCCCGTTGTGACTCCGTCTTCATTGCCACACCAGCGGCGTGATGATGCGCACGCGTCCCCCGACCGAAGTCTCGATCCTGATCTGGTTGGTAGGACCAATTCCCACGGGGCCCTCGATCACGATCGCTGCTTCCGGCGTCGGCGCCGGAGGAGTGACCCGGCGTCCCGATCCGTCGAAAGTGATCGAGCCGCCGCCCGGCGTCTCGACGAAGCGGATGGCTCTGGCCGAGAGGAGCAGCGGGACCATGGAACCCGGCGCGGGCGTCGGCGCCGGGGTGACCGGCGGCGGAGTCGGCTGGCTCGTGTCGATCTCGTGCGCCCCATCCGCGGTCGAGGCCGTGTTGATGCGGACGCTCGTGTTGACGTTCGCCTTGACCGCCTTCATCCGAGCCGCGACCAGCGTCGTGCCGATCTCCATCGCGGCGCTTCGAAGCTCGGCCCGCCGGCGCATCTTGCCGAACCACGGGATCGTCACCGCGGCGAGCAGGCCGAGGAGGACGATGACGAGAAGGAGCTCGATCACACTGAATCCTTTCGAGACACTCGACACAGAAAAAGCATCCGCACGCGACATGCGCAGGAACATAAAGCGATTCCTGTGCCCTGGAACTTGAATGGAGCTAAACCTTTCTGTTGAAGCTGGATACAGATCCTAGCACAGAGGCGGGAGACTGCCCGGCAAGAAATATCGTTACTTTCAGTAACGCAAACTGGGCAAATTATTCAAAAAGATAGGCTTGCCCCTCCCTTCGCGTCACCCCGAACCTGTACCAAAGGACAGGGGGGAACACGGAAGCCTCAGGGCGAAGACTGAGCCGCCCCCGGGACGCGCGTTGACCTCAACGGTCCCCGCATGGAGCTCCGCGATGCGGGCAACGATCGCGAGGCCGAAACCAATCCCTTCGGGCTTGGTCGAATAGAACGGAAGGAAGATCTTTTCCCGCTGGGAGGGGTCCACGCCCGCGCCCCGGTCAGCGACGGAAACGAGGACCTCGCCGCCCCGCTCTGACCCGGCGAGGACAATCGCGCCGTCTTCGCGCCGGCGCTCCGGAGGCGTGGCCTCGACGGCGTTGCGCAGCATGTTGACGAGCGCGCGCCGCAGGAGCACCGTCGAGCCGGGCACTTCCGGGAAGTCTCCCGACCGTTCGACCCGGACGGAAGGAAACGTCCTCTCGGTCTCTTCCGCAGCCGACTCCGCGACTCCCGCCAGGCCGACACGCTCCGGGACGAAGCTCTCGGGCTTGGCGAACAGCAGGAAATCGCGCGTGACGCGGCTCATCTCCTGCGCTTCGCGGCGGATCGCCTTCAGGTGCTCGGGGGCGCGCTCGGGATTGCGCAGAGCCAGGTCCGCGAAGCCGTCGATGGTCGCGGCGGCGTTGCGAAACTCGTGCGCGGCGCCGGCGGAAACGTTCCCGAGATCGGCCAGGTGGCGGGCGAGCGCGACACGCGCTTCCAGGCGGCGGATCTCCGAGACATCGGAGAAGAGCGCCAGCACGCCGAGGAAGCGCCCGTCGGCCCCCTCCGCCGGCGTCGCTGTGACGCCGATGACCCGTTCTTCGCCCGCGTGACGCCAGTCGATCTCCCGGCGAGCGATAACGGAGCGCTCCGCGAGGACGGAGCGCACGAGCTCCTGGAGCTCGGGAATTCCGGCAAGGACGGATTCGCACGGTTCTCCCCGGACGGCGCCGGTCAGCCCCAGGATCTCGCTGCCGGCCTGGTTCAACGCGACCACGCGGCCGTCGCGGTCCACCGACAGGAGACCGGTCGGCAGGTTTCGCGCCAGGGTGTGCGCGGCGATCTCCAGGTCGTCGGCCCGCTCCTTCTCCCTCCGCGCGAGCGTCTGGAGCTCCCGTTCCTTCTGCGAGAGCGCGGCGATCGTGGACTCGAACCGGGCGATCAGGAAATCCCGCTCGTCCACGGGCGCGACGCCGGGACGCCCCTGCGGCGCCGGCCCCGCGGCCGCGAGGAGGCGCTCGTACGGCTTGAGGAGCGACCGCAGGTAAAGCCCCGCGAGCACCACGAGCACGGCGCTCACTCCGGGCACGAGCAGGACCAGGACGCGCGCGTACGAACGCAGCGCGCCGCCGGCCCCCGGGTCGAGCGCCACCGCGAGGAAGCCGGCCGGGACCGCGAGCGCCGAGATCACCAGGGGAGGATTCGTTCTCCATTCCACCGTCACCCGTCGCGCCTCGGGCCGGCCGGCCGGGAGCGTCGCGGGCGCTTCGAAGTCGTGCCCGGCCGAGCGCACGCGGCGCCCCTTCGAATCGTAGAGCGCCGCGAACAGGACGTCCGGCTCCGCCGCCAAGCGCTCGAGCGCGTCGGCTGTATCGGGCGCGGCGGAGGCCCGGCGAAGGATTTCCGCGGCGCGGCGCTCGACCTGCGCGCTCCCCCAGGAGACGGCCTCACGGAAGAAAATGAGTGTGACGAAATTCAGAAACAGGATGAGGAGCAGCGCGACCCAGAGCGAAAGCCTCGACTCGCGCCGGAAGGAGCGAGGGACTTCGCTCACGGCAGGAGCGCCCGATAGCGCGCGAGCAGAGTGTCCCCGAAGAAGAAGGCGGCGACCCCTCCCGTGGCGAGGAAGACCCCGAACGGCAGGCGCATCCTGCGGTCTCCCCGTCCGAGCGCGATCGCCCCGACTCCGACGAGGCTTCCCGCGAGCGACGCGAGCAGGACGGACACGAGCACGCCCGTGGCGCCCAGGAACGCGCCGATCATCGCGAGCATCTTGACGTCCCCCAGCCCCATTCCTTCCTGGCCGGCGATCTTCTCGTAAAGAAACGCAACGAGATAGAGGCCGCCGCCGCCGACCGCGGCGCCGACCAGCGCGGACACGGGAGTCCTCGACCGCGAGAAGAACGCGAGGAGGATTCCGACCGCGATCCCGGACAGCGTGATCTTGTCGGGGAGGATCTGGAACTCGGCGTCGATCGCGGCGAGCGCCAGGCACGCCGACGCGAAGAACACGCCGCCGAAGAGCTCCGCCCCCTCGCGCGCGCGCAGATAGACCAGGGTCCAGAGGATCCCGTTGGCGAGCTCCAGCATCGGATACCGCGCGGCGATCGGCGCGCGGCAGTCGCGGCACCGGCCGCGCAGGAGGAGCCACGAGACCACGGGGACGTTGTCCCGCGCGCGGATCGGCGCTCCGCAGGACGGGCAATGCGACGGGGGCGAAATGACCGATTCCCCGCGGGGAAGCCGGTGGACGAGGACGTTGACGAAACTTCCGACGACGAGACCGAAGATCCCGGCCGCCACGGCCCCGAAGACTCCCAGCATCTCGAAGGGAGCGCTCACGCGGCGCTCCCGCGCGCGGGCGCCGGACCAAACAGGAGGAGGGCGCCGAGCAGCGCCAGGGCCACGAGCGAGACCGCCGCGCCCGCGTAGAACGCCATCGGACGATAGCGGAACAGGACCCGGTGCGGGCCCGCGGAGAGCGCGACGGCACGCAGGTACCCGTCGGCGAAGAGGATTGGCGCGGGACGCCCGTCGACCTCTGCCGTCCAGCCCGGATAGTTGAGGTCCGCGAGAACGAGGATGCCGGCGGCGTCGGAGTTGACGTCCGCGGCGACCCGCTCGGCGGATTCCTCCGCGATCCGCGCGACGACGAAAGACCGCCTGGCACTCGGCGCGGGCCGCGGGTCGGGCTCGCGGTTGAGGAACACCTCGCGCGTAAAGTCGATCTCCCCCTTCGCCGCCCGCTCCCACGCGCGCTCCCCGGCAGGCTCGACGCGGTAGGACGTGACAAAGGAGAGCCGCGAGCGGTAGGGGTTGATCGGCGCACGGAAGAATTCTCCGACCTTGCGCGAGCCGAGATCCGACGGGAGGAAAGGCGTCCAGAGCAGCCGGGCGCCGGCGGCCCCGCCCGCGCGGACCGGATCGCCGTCGTCGATGGAGGAGACGATCCGCCGCTGCCCCTGCGTGGGAAGGGCGGCCGCGGTGCGTACCGTCGAAATGCCCGCGAGCAGGTTGGTGTATCCGAGGAGCGACTCGCGCTGGCGGCGAAGCGTCGCCGCGTCGAACCGCGCGTCGCGGAGGACCCACAGGACGAGCTGCCCGTCGGGCGGCGTCAGGACGCGTCCCGAGATGCGCGAGAGAAACGGGACCGATGGCGCGACCCGGCGAATCTCCGATTCGGGGGCAAAGCGAAAGACCGGGCTGCCGGCGAAAAACATCGCGACAAGCAGACCCGCCGCGGCGGCCGTCTCGAGCACGGCGCCGCGGAGGACGCCCGGCGCGGCCGCTCCCGCCGCCGCCGGGAGCGCGAGAAGAATGAGGGCCGCGAGGCCGAGACCTTCGGCCACGCGCGCCGCGGGTGGTTGTCCTGAGAAAAGCAGGAGGACGAGACCGGCCAGCCCGGCCGCGACGAGAAGAACGGCGCGCTTCCTGCCGCGATCGAATCGGAGCGCGTCCGCTCCGAGTCCGGCGAGCATGGCCAGAGAGAAAAAGGTCCAGGCGAGGGCCTTGGCCGGGTACCGGACACGGTCGAGATAGGGCAGGGCGCGCAGCCAGGAACCGGGGGGGCCGGCCATGGCCATCAGCACGCCGGCCGCCGCGACGACCCCGAGCAGAATCGCGAGTCGCCGCCGCTCCTTCTCGGCAAATGCCGCCGCCGCCGCAAAAAGCAGGAGAGGGCCCGCGTAAAGGGTGGAGAGGTATTCCGTGCCGCTCGCTCCCCGCGAAAGGCCGAGAGCGGACGAGACGGCGAACAGGTCTGCGGCTCCCCTGTCCCTCTCCGCCGCCGGGAGCGGCGCCCGTCGGTCCGAACGCACGACGAGCTCCGCCATCGGCACAAGCGTCCAGGCGGCCAGCGCGAGGCCGAGCGCCGCAGCCCCGGCAAACCGCAGCAGCCGTCTCCAGGGCGGCGGGTCGAGCCAACCCGACTCCGCGGGCCGGGCTTCCCACGAAAGGAGCGCCGCCAGGATGAGGGATGCGGCGCACATCTCGGGGCTGCCCGCCATGGCCTGCAGGCCGATCAACGCCGAAAGCGCGACCCGGGACCCTCTCGAACGCAGGCCGGATCGGGCGAGCGCGGCGATCCAGGGCAGGTAGGCCCAGGCGCCGAGGTGATTCCAGTAGACGGACAGGGAGGCGGCAAAGCCGCAGGCGCCGAAAGCCCCGGCGGCGATGAGCGCTCCCGCATCCGAAACGGCCTCCTCCTTCGCGAAGCGCCAGGCTCCGGACATGCCGATCGCGAAATGCAGCAGGAGAAAGAGCGCCGCCGCGAGCGCCGGCGAAGGGAGCAGGAAGAAGGCGGTGGGCGGGTAGAAGACGCCCGACTGCCCGTTGGCCAGCCACGGCTCTCCGAGCCCCGACAGCGGATTCCAGAGAGGGATCTGACCCGAGGCGATCCGGTCCGCCGTGTAGAGCTTCAGCGGAAAGAAGAAATCACCCTGGTCGCGAAAGGAGGGAGCCATGCGGGCGAGAAGAGCCGGCCGGAGCCAGGCGACCGCGGGCAAGAGCGCCGCCGCGCCGAGGACCCCGGGAAACACCGAGCGGCGGGCGAGCACCAGTCCATTGTAGATTGATGAATAAAAAAGCGGCCCCGATTGCTCGGGGCCGCTTTCCGTTGCCTCTGATCGAGGGGGCTTACTGCTGGGTGCCTTCCGGCCACTGGATGAAGGTGCCGTTGGAGTACCAGATGTCGTCGTTGAAATCGGTGGTCGTGCCGCAGTTCGGGCTGGAGGGAGGAGTCGTGCCCCCGTCGCGACCGCCGCTGGAGATGTTGTACTGGTCGCCCGGCGAGGACTTCGCGTAAAACAGCGGGTGGAGCCAGCCGTCGATCTTCGGAGGGTTGGAAATGTAGGTCGGCGAAAGGTTGGTGAAGGACGAAGCAGCCAGCGCCGTGCCGGTGGCGGTGAAGAGACCGCCCGCGCAGGCCGCGGCCGGATAGTTATTGTTGTCCACGGCGTACGCCTCGATGGCGGTCGCCAGGGATCTCATATCCGCCATGGTCCTCTTCTGCTTGCCGCGCTGGACGGCGCTCAAGAGATTCGGAATGGCGATGGCCGCCAGGATGCCGATGATCGCGATGACGATCAAGAGCTCGATCAGTGTAAAACCGGATTCCCGCTTCTTCATTATTCCTCCTAAAGGTGCTCGGTCGTTTAGCTTGCTGGTGGGGTTCAACGCAAAGAAGAAGCCAGATTCTCTTCTGAGTAAGTCTTTGTTTTTCAGTGATTTGGAATCCACAGGCCGATCGTCGATCGACGAAGTCTGTCAGTTTGAGCGTCTTTCATGTGACATTTTTTTGTCTTCCGAAAATGCGTACTCCAGCAGCAGTTCCTTGTAGAGATCCACGCCGTTGATGTAGTCCCGCAGGTAGATCCTCTCGTCATTGCCATGCCGGCGGGCCGAGTCCGTGATGTTGAAGGGAACCGGCGAGTATCCGTACGTCGGGATGCCCCGATTGCGGAAGTCGTTGGAAGTCGTACTGCCGCCGAAGGTCGGAACCGGACCGAACGGGATGCCGGGATAACGAGCCTCGGTAACAGTCTTGATCAGGGCGATGAAGGGCTCCAGCTCTCCCGAGGGACGCTTGTAGGGGCTGGCGGCCGTCGCCCCGGAGGAACTGGACTCCAGAATCTTGATTCCTGCGCGTCGCGCGTCTTCCTCGATCGGCCCGAAGTAGGACTCGGGCGCGAGCCCCGGGGGCGTGGAGATGACAACGAAGGACCGGAAGTTCGCCGTCGCTCCGGGAGGGTACGCGTAGGCGGCGCTCCACACGATCCGGGCCTGGAGAAAGGCTCCATAGCGGTCGGGCAGAATTGCCAGCTCGGCCGCGTCCCGCTCGACCCGTCGCAGGTGTCGCAGCGGATCGGTCAGGGGATGCCCGAGGTGGTTGGCGAGCATGTCGAACCCCGTCACGACGTCAGGCAAGGGCTCGACCACGGGAGATTCGATCTTCGGATGCCTCCGGGCAAGCTCCTCCAGCGGCTTCGCGATGGCGGCCTCGAACTCGATCAACCCGTAGCCGGCCTGGACCGTTTCGATCCCCCAGAAGCGGACGGTCCGCAGGACCATCTCGTTGGTTCCCCCCTCGTTCAACACGGTCGCGACGCCCTTGAACCACTCCGGGCGGTGCTCGAGAAGCCACCGGGAGCCCCACATCTGCCCGGCCTCCTCGTCCGCCTCCGCCAGGAAAAGAACGTCGGAAGCCGGCACGATCCCGTGATCCTTCAGGTTTCGCATCGCCAGGGCTTCCGCGAGCCCGAGCGACTTCATGTCGTAGGCCCCGCGGCCATAGAGGAAGCCCCATTTGATCTTTCCCTCGAAGGGACTCGCCTCCTTCCAGAGAATCGGAAAGGCGTCGACGACGTCGATATGATTGAGGAGCAGGAGGGCCCCCTCGCGGCTTCTTCCCGGAAGACGCGCGAGCAGGTTGCAACGGCCCGGCGCCGGGCAAACGATCTCGTTTTCGATCCCGGAGCAGTCGAAGAGACGTTTGAGGAACTCGGCTCCTTTCAATTCACCGATCTTGTCGGTCGTTTCCAGACGCACGTAGTCGCGAAGCAGCCGGACAGGCTCCTCGCGCAGCCACTCCGTCGCCGGGCGAGTGGAATCCGCTTCCAGGCCGATCCGCGCTCTCCGGGGTTTTGCGCATCGGGCCGCGACGAGGGCGAGAACGACCAGGACGAGAAGGCGCAGAAGCTTCACCGGCTGGAGCCTCGGCGCCTCTGCCTCGCGACGAGAGCCAGGGCGGCGAGGGCGAAGAGGACCGGTCCCCAGCGAGAGAGGGCCGCCCCCGGTATCCGCTCCGTCCACTCGATCCGGTGGCGGCCGGCCGGAACGCGGACCGCGGAGAACGCGAGCTGCGCCGGCAGGTCTTCGGCGGCCTTGCCGTCCAGCAGGAGCGTCCGATGATTCCAGTAGCCGCGGACCACAAACAGCCATGTCGGATCGAGGACCTCCGCCTCGAGAAACAGCCGTTCGGGACTCTTTTCGAAAATCCGGAGGCGTCCGGCACGGGCTGTTCCTTCGCCCCGCAGGCCGGACTCGATCACGACCTGTCCGGCCTGCAGTTTCGGCACGGCCTTCAAGGCCTCGACCGCATCCGCTTCCTCGCGCCAGCTTCTCAGGAGGCGAATATCCGGATAGGCGTTTTCGTGCTCATCCCAACTCATCAGCAGGTCTCCCCTCACGGGATGATAGCCGGGCAAAGGCTCCTGGTCTCGAAAGCGGATCCCCCAGCGCAGTGCGAGGACGCCGAAGAAGGCTCGGGCATCGAGGTATCTGCTCGCGGCCGCCGAAAGACGGCGCAGGCTCTGCAGCCTCGAGAGATCTCCCAAATCGAAGTCCTGGTTGAAGACGGTCCCGCGCTCCCAGAGGACCGGCGTGTACTGGCTCCAGCCGCGCTTGGAGTACTCGAGCTGCCCCGGATCGTCGGCGGCGTGAGCCGCCTCGAGGGCGGACGCAGGGCGATAGCCCTCGGCTCCCATCGTCCGGTACATCCCGTTCGGGTCCGTCCGCCGGAGAAACCAAGCGAACGGGGTCGGTGCGAAGACCGTCTCCTCCGAAAAAGTTCGCGCGATTCTTCGGTTGGCCGCGACCGGGACGAGGGTCAGGAGGGCGAGCCCGACCGGCAGTCCCGCGCGCGGCAGGACGCGCAGTGCCTCCAACGCGATCAGCGTCGCCAACCAGAGAAGCCCGGCTTCCGCAAAGGCGGTGGCCAGTTTCTCTCCGGCAAAATGGGCGCGGCCGGAAGGCTCGGCGACGAAAAGCAGGGCGATTCGCCCGGCTCGCGCCGGCCACAGCCAGGCTATCCCGGCGCACAGGCACAGAATCGAGGCGACCAGAAGCATTCCTCGCCGCGGCCACGGCCCCCGCCGGAAGCGATCGAAGGCGAGGCCGGCGAGAATCGCCAGAGCCAGAGCCAGACCGACCGCGAACTTCTCGGGGTTCCGCAACGGGAGCGGAGAGGGAATCTTGCCCCAGCCCGCCGGGAGCAGGCTCGGCGTCACCGCGACCGCCAGGGTGGCGAGCGCAAGCACGCGCGCGAACCGGCCCCCGCGGACCCTCTCTCGTCTGAGGGCCACGGCGCCAACCACCGCAAAGGCCCCGGCGTAGAGCGTCGAGTACAGGCCCCCGGCCTTCTGGTGAAAAATCGCCCGGGCCCAGACTTCCGAGACGCGCAGCGCGGAGGTCGAGCCGAAGGGGTAAGGCACGACGAGCTCCAGGAGCCGGAACGGAGATATCGAGTAGAGCAGGGACTCTTCGAGACTCATCCCCGTCACGGCGCGCCCGGTCTCGGGAATCCAGAGCGCCGTCGCCGCCATCTGCGGAGCCGCCGCGAGCGCGGCGAGCAGCAGCGAGCCTCCGACCAGCGCAAGCTCAAGGGGCCGACGGCCGCGCTCCTCCTCGAGCAGGATCCAGAGGGAGGCGCAGGCGAGCGCCATGGCGATGGAGAAGACATCGCCCGCTAGCATCTCCAGCGCGAACAACGCGGAGAGGAGAAGGAGCTTGCGCGCACCGGATGTCCAGGGGCGGCCGACCGCAAAGACGATCCAGGGAAGCAGAGCGAGCCCCGGCAGCATGTGAGTAAAGAAGACATCCGAGACCGCGACGCCGGAAAAGGCATAGGTCACCGCCCCGACCCACGCGGCGGGGCGGGAGGCGCCGAGGCAGCGCATCAGGCAGAGAAGGCCGAGCCCCGCGAACATCCAATGGAGGACCGGAAAGATCCGCATCGCGAGCGGGAACGGCAGGAGCGCGAACAGCGGCCGAACGGGATAGAGAGCGCCGGCGTTGGGATTGGGGAGAAGCGGCCGGCCGCCGGAGACGTCGGGCATCCAGACCGGGAACCGTCCTCGCGCGTAGGCATCATGGACGGCCTTCTCCATCGGCAGGTTGTACGCGAGCAGGTCCCGGCCGGCAAAGTTGCGTCGAAAAAAGAGAGGACTCGCATACACCCCGCAGAGGAGCAGCACGAGCAGGGCGCCGGGAAGGGCTTGCCGCGGCATCCGCCGGATTCCACCTTCGGGCCCGGCGGTCAAAGGATCTCGTCCGGCAGCCGCTTCGACCAGCTCCGCGCCAGGATCCCGACGGCGGCGATCGCGAACAGGACGGACCCCCAGCGCGAAACGGGCGCTCCGGGCACATCCTCGCTCCAATCGATCCGGTGCCGGCCGGCCGGTACCGCAACCGCGGAGAACGCGAGCTGCGCCGGCACGTCTTCGATAGGCCTTCCGTCCAGGAGGACCGTCCGGTAGTTCCAGTAGGCTCGTAGCACGAAGAGCCACGTCGGGTCCGGCGTCATCGTCTCGATCACGAGCCGCTCAGGGGTCTTCTCAACCACGGACAGACGCCCGGGCCGGGCCGAGCCCTCGGCGCGGGAGCCCGACTCGATCACGATTTCTCCATCGGTGAGTTGGGGAATGGCTTTCCAGGCCGCGACGGCGTCGGTCTGCTCGCGCCACTTCACGGCAAGGCGGATGTCCGGAAAGGCCCGCCGGTGTTCGTCCCAGGACACCAAGGCGTCGGAATGAATCGGGTGATAACCCGGGAGCGCCTCCTCGCCGCGCAATCGGATTCCCCAGCGAAGAGCCAGCGCCCCGAAGAACGCCTGCGAATCGCGGTAACCGGCGGCGATGGAAGAGATGCGGCGCAGACTCTCCAGGCGGGAGAGGTCGCCCGAATCCAGGTCCTGGTTGAAGACCGTTCCGCGTCCCCAGAGGGCGTGCGTGTAGAGGCGCCAGCTGCGGCGGGCGAACGCGACGCCGCTGACGTCCGTCCGAACGTCCGTCTCGCTGGCGCGGGCCTCCCCCATGTAGCTCGACTCATCGAGCGTTCGAAAAGCCCCGTCCGGGTCGGCGCGCTGAAGGAATCGGTCGAAGGGAGGTACCGCGAACAGTGTCTCCTCCGGAGACGTTCGGGCGATCTTGCGGTTGGCGGCGATCGGCACGAGCGTCAGGAGCGCCAGGGAACACGCGAGCGCCCGCCGCGTGCCGTGGCCGAGGCCCTCGAGCGCGAGGACGGTCGCTATCCACAGGAGACCCGCCTCGGCGAGCGCTCCAGGCAACTGCTCTCCTGCCGTCTTCGCCAGACTGCTGTCCGCGCCGATCAAGCGCAGGGCCAGGCTTCCGCAAATCCCGGGAAAGAGGGCCGCGACCCCAGCCAGCACCGCCAGAGTGGCGCCCGCCCACAGGGGCCAGCGCACCTTCCCATCGCGCCGGAGCGCATCGAAGGCGATGCCCGCGAGAACGCCGAGAGCGAGCACGAGCGAGACCGCGAACTTTTCCGGAAACCGAAGAGGGACTGGAGAATGCAGGCTGCCCCAGGCGGCCGGGAACAGGCTCGGAGGAACGGAGATCGCCAGACCGATCACCAGGAGCGCGCGTGCGAACCGGGCTCCGGCGGCGCGCGACTTCCACGTCGCGACCAGCGCGACCGCGGCAAACGCACCGGCGTAGAAGCTGGTGAAGTATCCGAGCTGCTTGTAATGAAAGAGGGGCCAGCCCCACATCTTCGTCCTCTCGAGCTCCCAGGACGTTCCGAAGGGAAACGGGACGATCAGCTCGAGCAGGCGGAAGGGGGAGATCGAGAAGAGAACGACGTCGCTCAACGGCAGCCCGAGCACCGCCCGATTGGTCTCGGGTATCCACAGAGCCGTGGCGACGATCTGGGGAGCGGCCGCGAGCGCCGCGAGGCTGATCGCGGCTGCGAGGCGCGCGAATCTTCCGGCTCGCTCCGAACCCGTCGTTTCTCGAAGAATCCAGAGAACCGAGCCGAGCAACGCGAGAGTAACCGGGAAGATGTCGCCCGCGAGAAAAAGCAGAGTCCACAGGATCGAAAGCAACAGAGCGCCGCGGCCAGGGCTTCCCGCCGGGCGTCCGAGTCCCCAGATGGCCCAGGGCAGGAGCGCGATGCCGGGATGACTGTTCGGATAGAAGACCCCCGAGATCGAGACCCCCGAGAAAGCGTAGGTGACCGCCCCGACCCAGGCCCCGGCACCGGAGACGCCGAGCATCCGCAGCAGCAAGATCATGCCGATACCCGCTCCCGCCCAGTGCAGGATCGGGAAGATCCGCATCGCAATGGGAAAGGAGAAACGGGACAGAGCAGGGCGGATCGGGTAGAGAGCGCCGACGTTCGGATTGGCCAGGAGCGGCCGCCCTCCCGAGATCTCGGAGATCCACACGGGGAGGCGTCCCCGTGCGTAGGCGTCGTGAATGGCCTTCTCCAGCGGATAGTGGTACGCGAACGGGTCCCGCCCCGCGAAATTGCGGCGCGCGAAGAGAGGGTCCGCGTAGACGGCGAGGACGAGGAGGAGGAAGAGTCCGGCCAGCGCAGCGGTCCCGGCGCGCGCGCGCGCGCGGAGCATCGGCTCGCTCAAGAGTCTGCCGGCTCGCTCATCGGAAGGCGCTAGAATAAGTCATCGAAACAGAGAGTGACAATCGCGGTCGCCTCACTCTGGCGGCCGCGCTGGGCGTGGGCGCCCTGTCGCTCGCCGCGCGACTCTGGCTTCTTGCCACTCGGTCGCTCTGGCACGACGAACTGTTCACGGTCTGGGTTTCCCGGCTCTCCCCCTCCGAGCTCGTTCGCGTCCTTCGCTCGGACTCGGGCCCGCCGCTCTTCTACTTTCTCGAGAAGCCCTTTGTCGCGGTCGCCGAGGCGCTCGCGCTGCCGGACGCGGCGGCGCGCGCCCTCCCGTTTCTCGCGCTCGCCGTCCTCTTCGCCGGCGCCCGGACCCTTCCTTCCGGAGTCGCTCGCCGGCGTTTCGTGTGGCTCACGGCCTCCGCTCCCCTCTTCCTTCTCTACTCGGCGGAGGCGCGGGCCTACGCGCCGCTCGCCGTCTTCGGATTCTTCCTCTTTCTCCTCGTCGCCGGAGACGGCGCGGGCTGGCGCGGATTCGCCGCGATCGCCCTGACAGCGGCCCTCAGCCTCTGGACGCATTACCTGGCCGTCTTTCTCGTGGTTTCGCTCTCGATCGCTGCGCTCCGCGAGGGGCGCCGGCGCTCCGCGCTGGCGCTCGCGGCCGGCGTCGCCCTCTTCCTGCCGTGGTCGCCCATCCTCCTGGCCCAGCCGGCGGCGGCGATGTCCTGGATGCGCGAGCCCGCGAGGGCCGTCCCGCTCGCGTTTCTCGCCGCTCTCGGCGGCGGTGCGCGCGTTCCGGGCCCCTTCGGTCCTCCTCTGCCGGAGCCGCTCCTCTGGATCGCCGGCGCGGCGGGCGTGGCGCTGCTCGCGGGCCTCCTCGCCGCCCGCCCGGGTGACGCGGCCGAGCGAATAGGGCTCGCCACCGTCCTCTCGACCCTCGCCGGCATCCTGCTCGTCTCCGTCTGGCGTCCCGTCGCGTTTCCCGGGCGCAGCGAGATGGCGGTGCTCCCGATCTGGATCTGGGTCGTCGCGCGCGCCGCCGACAGGTCCCGCGCCTTGCGCCTCACGGCCCGCGCGGCGGCAGGCATCGGCGCGATCGCGTGCCTCCTGATCTCTTCCGCGCCGCGCCCTTCCCATCCCGCGGACGCGGCCCTTCCCGCGCTCGAGGCCGCGGCGCGCCCGGGCGATCTCGTCTTCGCGACCGTCAGCTTCTATCTTCCGGCGCGGCTGGCGCGCGACCGGGGCCGCCTCGCCGGGGAGCTTCACGCGTTTCCCTCCGACCTGGAGGACCATCCCGGATGGTTCCTGCCGGAAGCGCCCTCCGAGGCCGCCTACCGGCGGTTGGGCCGGGACATCGCGCGCGCCGGCGCGGCCTCCTCCGTGCTCCTGCTGCTCGACCGCCCGTACTGGGACGAGCGCCTCCACCGGATGCTTCTGGGGCGCGGCCCGGTCAGACCCCTGGCGGCGCCGCCCGATTGGCTGCTCGTCGCCTCGCTTCCGCGGCCGGCGGGCCAGACCCCGCCGCCGCGCTGAACCGGATCAGGCCGGTTTCCGGGCGATCGCGAGGAGCGACATGCCCGTGCTCGGCGGCGTCTGCTCTTCGCGGCGCAGGAGCGGAAAGAGAAGCTTGAAGGCCTGGAGCTGCGACCGCGGGAGGACACGGCGCCGCAGCACGCGCCCGGTGATGAACCAGCCGAGGATCCCGACGCGGTTGACGAAGCGGCAGTCCTCGAGAGCGAACCCCGCGGCGGCAAGCTTCTCCTCCAGCTCCTTTTTTTCGTAGCGCCGGAAGTGGCGCAGCTGCTCGTCGAGCGTGCCGTAGAGCCAGGACAGCGCCGGCACGAGCAGGACGAGACGTCCGCCCGGCTGCAGGATCGCGAGCATGTCCGTGAGGGTGCCCCGGTCGTCCTCGATGTGCTCGAGCACGTTGCAGCAGACGATCGTGTCGATCGCGAGCGCGCGGGCTCCTTCGAGCTCGGCCGGCGACAGCGGGAAGCGGTACGAGGCGACACGCACGGCACGGTTGTCGCGGAACGTGCCCTTCAAATACTCGACCGCGACGGGATCCACGTCCGACGCCACGACGAAATCGCGGGCGGGACCCGCCGGGTCGCCCTCGATCAAGTGCCGCGTCAGGTTCCCGAAGCCCGCGCCGATCTCCAGCACGCGGCGCCCGAGCGCATGCGCGAACCGCCCGACGAGCCAGCGGTTGTAAGGCTCGAGCTTCGCGAGGCGCGCCAGCGTGACGTGGCCGACGTTTCCGGACTCTTCCGCCTCACGGAACCGGTGCTTGATGATCGTCCAGAGCGCCGAGAAGGCGTCCTTCCAGCCGATCTTCTTCCCTTCCTCGTACGTCCGGCCGTAGTAGGAGATCGGCACCTCGTAGATGCGGTAGCCGCGCCGCGCGACCTTGGCCGTGATCTCCGGCTCGATGCCGAAGCGGCGCGACTCGATCGTCATGGACTGCACGACCTCGCGCCGGAACATCTTGTAGCAGGTCTCCATGTCGGTCAGGTTCAGATTCGTCGCCATGTTGGACGCCAGCGTCAGGAGGCGGTTGCCCACGGTGTGCCAGAAATAGAGGACGCGCCGCGCGCCGCCGCCGAGAAACCGGGAGCCGTACACGACGTCGGCGTGGCCGTCCTCAATCGGTGCCAGGAGCTTGACGTATTCCCGCGGGTCGTACTCCAGGTCCGCGTCCTGGACCACGACCACGTCTCCGATCGCGTAGCGGAAGCCGACCGACACCGCCGCGCCCTTGCCCTGGTTCTTCGGCTGGAGAAACACGCGCACGCCGTCTTTTCCGTCTATCTCGCGAAGGATCGCTCGCGTGCCGTCGGTCGAGCCGTCGTCCACGATCAGGATCTCTTTTTCAATGGGAACGGCCTGCACCTGGCGCACGATCTCGAGGACCGTCTTCGCCTCGTTGTACACGGGCATCACGACCGATAACTTCAAACGGGAGCTCCCTTCAGCGCGCATTATTCACGATCGGAAGATCGTAGAGATAGATCGAGTAGCCGACGCGGCCGGCCGGGCGGCCGCGCGCCGCGATCGCCGCAAACAGTTTTTCCAGCGCCTCCGCGACGTCCGGCGCGCCGTGGTACCGAAAGTACGCCGGCCCCTCCGCGAGATAGAAGGCGGAAACGGCGATCGGGCCGCCGGAGACCGCCGGCTCCGCGACGAAGTCCGGCACGCCCATGCGGTAGGGGACGTCGTCTCCGCCGAAATACGCGACGGTCGGCCGCGCGGCGCCGCGCCGGCCCGCCCCGGCGGCGAGGCGCTTCAGGTCGAGGCCCCAGTCCACGTTCGAGTCCGAGAGGATTCTCCGTCCCCCTTCGGGTCCGCCGGCGAGCGGGTTGAAGTAGGACAGCTCGTGCGGATGGATGCGGGCGAGCTCC
>Ga0070708_100001627_pt1 | contig 17233 bp, 22 predicted proteins | sample KBSK5503metaG_FD_65469 | JGI IMG/M metagenome (GOLD analysis project Ga0070708, IMG submission 65469) | Corn, switchgrass and miscanthus rhizosphere microbial communities from Kellogg Biological Station, Michigan, USA - KBS K5-50-3 metaG | ecosystem: Host-associated > Plants > Roots >... | reverse complement strand
TACTGGGCGCGTATCCTGCCCCGGGCTCGACGGTCGACGGAGGTTGCCCGACCCGTAGAGTTGCTGAACCGACCTGACTGGGAAGGCCCAGCCTCTTGAAGAGGTAGTCCAGAACTCGCGTTCGTGCCTCGTTATCGAGCGGGTTGAGGGCGGCCACGATCACCGCGAGTGCTTCGAGCTCCGCATCGCCATCCTTATCGGCCATAGCGTCCTCCCCAAGTGCGCCTTGGCTCCTAGCCTACTTGCCCGTCATGACATGATCGGGGAGAACCACGAATCTCGATCGTGAATGCTGCCGCCTCAGCGGGCGGTCCGGCGAGGTAGGCCTAACTAGTCGTCACTCTCTTGCACGACGACCATCTCGAAACCCAACCCCTCGATCCGCGGCCGTTCCTCCAGGATCGCAGGCGAGGCACTCGATGCGCTAGGTGTCCGTGTTCCATCAAGGAGCGTACGGACCGACGGGAAGCGAAGACTTCCCTGATTCCTTGGTCACCGGCGGTCACCCTGCCTGCCCTCGCAACGCCCTGACCTGCGGAAATAGCAGCCAGCCAACATTTTTCGCAACTTTTGGGCCGTTTGAGACGTATATGGGTGAGACACATTTGGAGTTGGAACGTACTTGGTTGGTGACGTCATCAAAGGAGGCGCTCCTGTGGGGGCTTCGGCGAAACTACGGATCAGGATCGTGTGCATCGTGGCCACTGCTCTCTTTGCGCCCTGGTTGACTCAGCCAGCCAGAGCAGACATCTGCAACGGCGCCCCTGTAACCCAGTGTCAGCCGACACCCTTGGGCGAGACGTCCGCGGGGACGGATGGCAGCCTCACTGTTGACGGCGTCAGGGTGATGGAAAGCACGGGCAGCGCCTACGCCCCCACCAGCGTGGATCAGATTCAGGGATTGACCGACGTCCCGCCCCCAGTGTCAATGGCCGATAAAGAGGCGGGCGCAGCCGCCCAACTCCCCGCGGTCGACAAGGCACTATTGATGGGCCAAATCGCGGACGCGACCTCGAGTCCTCAAACGCCAAGCCAGATCAACTGTGACATGCCTTGCGCAGCGAGCCTCGCCGACACACCGCTTTTCTACCAAAGGACACATTATACTTGTGCACCGGCATCCGGACGTATTGTTGTAGCGGAAATGACTGGCGTCGACCCGTCAGAAACAGCTATGACTAACTACATGAAAACGCACACAGACGGGACCATCGCCGGCAACATTCCACCGGCGCTGAACCGATACCCGAGGCCGAGAAATGACCATTTCACGGTCAAGTCCCCAGGGAGCGCGGACCACTATATGAACGATGTCGCCTACGATGTAAATCAAATGTTCCATGACCTCATCGACAACATATTCGCCGCGCCTCTGACTTACATGAGCCACAGGCGCCTGCACCACTACCATGTTGCCTACGGCTACGACCTCCTGCACAACAGCGGCACCGTCGATATCGCGGAGGAGTGGGACCCGGCCCAATTCGACAGCAGCTGGAGGGAGCTTTATCCGAACGGCAATCCATACGGGTATCACGCCGTGCCGCTTTCACAGGAGTGGGAGGCGATAAGCGAGCAGGGCGACGTCATCGTTTGGTGATCGAGCGAGGTCACGTTATGGACAAGAGCCGGGTTGCTCTCGCCCTCGCACTTTTGGTGGCATGCGGTCATGGGAATTCTCAGCCTCGCGCGACCAAGTCTCCTTCTTCCACGCTCAGCTCTCCCTCGGTTGCTGACCGTTTGAAGGTCGAACCGCTGGCGAGCTTCGCAAGCGGCGACCCGTTGATCTTCAACGTGACGGGGTGGGATCACTACATTGCGTGGGTCGCATCGGATGGGAGGGGATCGCCACCGAACCGGGTGGTCGTGTATGACCTCGCGACTCGGACCAAGCGGATCGTGGCTCGCGCCACTACTCCTGTCGCGGTGATCGACTCGGTGGCGGGAGACCGGCACACGATCGTTTATTCGCAGGAGGATCACACCCCCGACGACGAGGCTCCAAACGGCCTCGCCGTTCCGTGGGCCGATTACACGGTGGACCTCGTCACGGGAAAGAGGCAGCGAATCCTCTCTGAGCGAAACGCTCGACCGAGGGACGCCGTGCTCCCCTCACCCCGCATCGAGTGGCCATGGGTTCTCGATGTGAAGCAAGGGCGAGTACCGGGTCCCGGAGTCGACGTCGACGTCTACGATCTGCGCACCGGCCGTGTGAAGACGGTTCTCTCCCAAGTCCGTGGCGGGAGCGGCTTCGACCTGGATCAACGGCTGATCGTCTACTCGGCGACATCGCGTGCTGGCGACGACCTTTTCGCTGTCGGAGTAGACGGGTCGGGTGGGCCTCGCCAGCTCACCGACTCGGGGCAGGTGATTAGCAACAGGACGGCGAACGGGTCGACGTCTTGGCGCGAGCCGGAGATGGGCCTCCCGCAGTCACTATGGTGGCTTCCCGAACGAGAGGGGGCCAAGCCGATCAGGTTCTCCGCAGGCGGATACAGCCCCTACCCGGGACGGGGCTTCGTCGCATGGTCCCCCGTTGCCGGAACCGAATTGCTTGCGCAGGATCCCACGCAGAACACGTCGCCCATCATGCTGGCTAGTGATTCGTTCGACACCGAAGCGTTCTACGCGGCCTTCGGGGACCGCGTCGTGTGGGCTACACGGAGCTCCGGTTCGCCCACGGTACACATCGCAAGAATCGTCATAGGCTGAGCGGCTGGCTCATCTGCTCCCCGGCTGGGCAGCGAGTCTGCCTTGCAGGTGTTCGATCCAAACGGCTCCCGCGTCTTGCCGTTTCGCCTACGCCGGCAGCATCTCGCCACCGACGTAGTCAAAAGCCTCGTCCGCGAGGATTCGTCCGTCGTTGAGGTTGCATTTCGACGTCGTTCCTTTCCTTCTTCACTCGTGATCTCGACCCGCCGTGGCGTACCCGTGCCCCGGTCCCGGAGGCGCGCTCAGGCCATGTCAGGCGCCGGAAACCGGGCGCTCAGCGGGCTTATCGCCCGGACCAGCCGGTCGGCGAGTCAACCGACCGAACTATGACAACTGATTCTTTTGGACGATATCGACGCACGCCCGGCCTATCGACAATCAACGCGAACGGGGCAAAACGGCCCCGCCGGACGAAGGAGCCCGAATGGGCCGCATCTGGAGCGACGACCCCCGTCGCGACGCGCTCCGCGAGCTTCACCTGCTGGTGGTCGAGGACGACCTCGACGACTGCATCACCCGCGCCCTCGACCGCATCGACGCCCTGCGCGACAACAGAGGCGACGCCGCGTGAACGAGTTCGAGTTCGAGGGCCTGCTCGAGGCCGCGCTCGTCGACTTCGAAGACGAGGACGAGGACCGGCCCGTCACCGACGTCCTCACGTTTCGCTCGGCGGGCGTCATGACGAACAACCACGGCCTCGTCGTTCGCACGGCCGACGGCGCCGAGTTTCAGGTGAGCGTGGTTCGCTCCAAGTAGCTCCCAACTCCCGGGCCGCGCATTCGCGTGGCCTGTGGGGCAGGTTTAGTCCGGCATCAATTTAGGCGGCCGACTTTGGGGAAGTGAAGCTTCTTAACCTTCGACCCAAAGGCTCGAGCGCCTGTGCTTTGACCTGAGCAGTCAGAGGGCCGCAATAGCCGCCTGCGCTCTGTTCTCCACGAGACGCAGCATGTACTGGGCCTCATCTTGAACCGAACGGAGCGATTCCTGCGGTCGGTTGCGAGGGTCGATGTAGAAGCTTGCCGGTGGCGAGCCTCCGATTCGGAGAAACAGCCCCGCACGTCCGCTGTGCGCAATGTAGTTCCGATAGACCAACAAGCGAAAGACATAGCCCTCGTCGCTGTAGGGATCATGGGGCAGAGGCCGATGCCGTGTTTTTTGGTACAAGGAATCAAGAGGGGCTCGCACCAGATCACCGGGTGGCAACTTTTTAGCTATCTTCCGTACAGCGACGTCTTCAGGGGCGACACCGAGATTGCGCCGCTCGTTGACGACGTGAGCCAAGACTTCGGTTGCGCCGACAAGATGAAAGAAGAATTCCTGTAGGAGCTGCTCTCGAAGCTCGCCAGAAGCGCTTGGAAGATCGCCCAAAGCGATGAGATTGTCGAGGCGAGTACGGGCGAACGCGATCTTGTCTTGAACATCATCAGGGCCGACGGACATGGGTTAACCCTCCTCCTGGTCGGGTGACTTCCTCGACAAGCTGGGACACAGAAATCGATTAAGTCCATAGCTGACTTAGACATAGTTCATTCTCCAGTTTATTCGGGTGGTATGACGGTATGTACCGGCGCCGCCGTCGAGAACCACCGGCCGCGGGGGTCGAAGATGATCTCGCACGACCGGCACACCCGCCACTCGCACCGCGGGCCGCAGTGCGGGACGATCCGCGGGTCGAGCTGCGAGCGGCCGCACCTCGGGCACTTCACCGACTTGCCCACCTTCGCTTCTGCGACTCCGAGATTTTCCTTCGCGTCTCGTCGGACATGGTCGCGCGTCCCGTCGCCGTTCGTGGCGGCCGTTCCCCGCGGTCCCACTTGACGCGCCGCCGTTTGTCAGTCGTGTGGGGAGTCGCGGCTCGCGCGGACGGTCCGCCGTCCACGAGCACCCACGCCGGAATATGCGAGGGCCGCACGGCCATGACGGCCGTCAGGATCTCCAACGTCTCGGTGACGTCGTGCGTCCTCAAGCCCGTCGCCGCGGCGAGCTCCTCCTCGGTGAGGGGACGCTGAGCCTTCCGCAAGGCGGCGATGATCCGGGAGGACCCGCTCACGCGAGATGCGCGCCTCCCGCGTCCTTCACGAGCGACCCGCGGTTCTCCGCGTACCACGCCTTGCCCTCTTCACTGTCGAGCCACAGCGCGTACGCCTTCGCCGGCGTCACGCCCGGGAAGGCCGCGGACGCGCGGCGCTGGATCTCGTCGTTCGAGACCGCCGTCGTCTCCTTGCGGCGCGCGTTGTCGGGTCCGCTGAAGGAAGCTCGTGCCGTGGGCTGCGGGCTGCCGCCGTCGCCGGATGCCTTGATCACGTCGGCGGATGTGGTGAGCGGGAGGTTCTTGATCACCGTGCCGTAGGCGGCGTATGCCGCCGCGTACTCCGGGTGCTCCGCGTTGTCGGGCATCGACAGCTCGTACTCCGCACGCTCCTTCGTCACATCGTGACGGTCGGCGTATGCCTTCACGATCTGGTCCACATCGCGCAGCAGGGTGGCCCCCGCCTTGCGGCGCTTGTCCACGCGGAAGGCCTCAATGCCTCGCGCGTCGCGGCCCGCGTCGCGAGACCGCTGGGCGTCCTGCTGCTCCGCGTAGAGGGCGCGTCCTTCCTCGGTGTCGAGCACGGCGGCCTGGGCCTTGGCGAACGTCTCGCCGGTGCGCACCTGGCGCGCCTTCGTAAGCTCGGTGAGGCGGGTATCCGCCGACGTGAAGCGCCGCGCGTGGACGGCTGGGTCGTTGCGAGCCCAGTCGATCAGCTCGCGCGCCTTCGCGACCTCCGCGTCGTACGCCTTCGCGTCCTCCCGGGGATCAAGAGCCGCGATGTCCTTCTTCATTGCCTTGAAATCTGCGCTGAGGCGAGCCACCCGGGCGGCAATGCTGTCGTTGTCGGGGACCGTTCCAAGCGCGTCGAGGTGCGCCTTGAGCAGCGCCTGGTACTCATCCTGGAAGATCTCGTCTTCCGCGGCGAGGCCCTCGCTGGTCGCGGCGAACTTGGCGACCGCTTCCTCGGGGGGTTCGTCGGGATACGCGACCTGAGCGAGGTGCTTCATGGTCTTCTGGGTGCGTCGCTGCGCGTCGTCCCAGATTTCCTTGCGCTCCCAGTGTGGCAGCGAGTCGGGTGACGCCGGTTCGATGCTCTTGGCGATGAGGATGCGAGCTTCCTGGTTGGCGCCCACGTCAACCCTGTCGATGCGTGTTACGCGAAGCTTCTTCAACTTGTTGCGCACTTTCGTTTTCCTCCTTCACTCGTGATTCACGGAAGTTCGTTCAACCGCGGTGGTGGCGGCCCCTCGATGGGTGGCATGTCCATCGACACACTCTCTGAGATGCCCTTGAGCTGTGCCGTTAGTGACCGCTCCTCGGTGCGCGTCGACGGCGCGAATCGCTCTCCTCCTCCGAGTCGCTCGACGCGCGCAGCGGCCGCGGATTGCGTGACCCACGCGCCGTTGATGCGGCGAAAGGCGGCGAGAAGATGGTCAAGTGCTTCCTGCGCCTCGACGCGCGATCGCTTCCTCTCCGTCGTGGCGTTGTCGTATTCGGCGGTTGCCTCACGCAGGGCCTCGGCGTCGCGCTCTCGCTTCTCTTTTGCGGCCTCACGCGTGGCCTGCCGCGATGCGGCGGCCTCCAGCTCGTTCGCCTCCGCGATGGCGGCCAGCTCGGCGCGGATCTCCATCGCGCGGGTCACCGCGGCCTCGTCCCCGTCGAGGGCCGCCTGTGCGATGCCTTCAAGTTCGGCCGTAAGCTCCTCGGCCCGCGAGGGAGCGGGCTCGGTAACTTCCTCGGGCTGCGGACCCTTGCCCGCGCGAAGTTCCTTCAAGGCTTGAGCGGCGCCCTTGTCTCCGCGCATCGCGCGGGACTCAAGCTGCTGCTCCAAGCTTTGCTGTTGCGCTTCCAGAACATTCATCTACCTCTCCTCCTTCTTTGTGGTTGTCCACGACGGCCCTCCGTGACCATTCGCAAACGCGAACCCAATTGCCCAGCCGAGGTCCCGCCTCTCTTGTTCCTCCGTCGCTTGCCGCTCCTTCGCCAGCCGGGCGCGGAGGTTCGCTTCATACTTGGTCTTGAGCCGGCCCTGGGGTCCGCGAACGCGGATGCCGTTCGGGTGGGCGGAGAGGACGTTGTTCGCGCGGCACCACTTCTGGACGGCGACCCACACGACCCCCTCAGCCTCCGCCACGCGCTTACAGGCATCAGTGAACGTGAGGCCCTCACGCATCAGCGCTCTGACGCGGAGGGCGCCTTCGCGCCGCTCGGCGGCCGTGTGCTCTCGGGCGCGGGGTCGGGGCGGCTTTCTCGAAGGCTTTTCATCCCGAGGGACGGAGGAAAGCTGTGGTCGAGATTCGATACGCGAAGTCGCCGTTTCTGGCGCGAGCGTGGACGAGCGCGTCCCGAGCGCGGCGTCGTAGTCGGTCTCCGGGGCGGAAATCCGCGCCCGGCGGTCGGAAAGCACCTTCAAGAGGAGATTCTGGTCAACGGCCGTCATCGGCTACCGGGCACCTCCGACGTGGAGGAGGAGGCACGGCGGGAAGTCCGGCTCGTGCGGGCCGGGTAGCCCACGTCCACCGGGATGATCCCGCCGCGCGCCCTGTGACAGACGTCGACACGTGGACGGTGGGCGCGTACTCTGAAAAACGCGAATGGCAGGCGGCAGAAACCTCTCGACTTGAAGGAGTGGCCTCTCGTGCCCACGTGTTCTTTCTGCAATGCGCTTCTCATGCCTCCGCACCTCTGGCTTGTCGGCTCGGATCTGGAAGGCGCGGCTTGCCACTCGTGCGGGCTACGACACGTGACGCGGCCGGCGCCGTCCAGAAGAGGCGTGTTGCCTCATTCCATCCCGGGATCCAGCCCGCGCGAACGGCTCGCCCGGTAGAGGCACAGACCGCACACGGGTACCGGCTTGTCGCGCAGAACCCGCGACAGACGGGGCAGCGGGTGAGGTCGGGGGCGGCGGGGATCACGACGTCACTTCCTCGTGCACGGGCCGGAGGTACGTCGGAGAATCATTTGGAAGCCGCAAGCGGACGCCCGCGTACCACCAGACGCCGTTCGAGCGACGGCTGCGAACGCGGCGCTTGAGCGCCTTGTCAAACGACCTGTCGCCGATGGGGCGGCGGCCGTGGTCCTCAGCCCACGACTTGTAGCTTCGGTACAAGTCCTCACGCGAACTTTCTGCCGAGGGTTCGCCGACGACTCTCTGCTCCAGCCACTCGTGGATGGGGTCCATCTCGTCGCGGTACCGCGTGGCCGCGAGGCTGACGGCCTCGGGCTCGGAGTCGTCCAGCTTGCGCGTCTGCCACTTCAGGCAGCCGCGTACGGCCCACGCGAGAATGCCTCCGGCTTCGGCGCGCAGCTCGTCGGAGAGCTTGTCGTTCTTCGTGAACGTGCGGTTGAACGGGAGCACCCGCAACCGACGCCAGATCGCGTGGTCCGTGCCCTTGATGATCGGCAGGTGGTTTGTGGAGTAGAGGATCAGGAACTGCGGTTCGTAGATGAACCACTCGCCGAAGAGGAACCGCGCCGCAATTCGGTCGCCGCCGGTGACGCCCTTCACAAGCGCTTCGTCGAGCACACGATCCTCGTTCGTCTCGGACGCGATGACGAAGCGCGCGGCGCGCAGGGCGGCGAGGTCGTTCGGGATCGAGCCGTCGCGTTTCGCCGTGAACGTCGTCGCGTGCGTCGACTTCGCGTAGTCGCCGAGCGCGTAGGCGAAGGTTTCGGCAAAGGTCGACTTACCGTTCCCGCCGTCGCCGAACGAGATCGGGAAGACCTGCTCGCTGGTGATGCCGGGAAGTGCGTAGCCGCAGAGCCGCTGCGCATAGTCCACGAGCTCCTCGTCGTCGTTGAAGACTTCGCGCAGGAACTTCTCCCATCGCGGCGCCTGCGCGTCCTTGTCATACGCGGCCTTCGTGATCTGCGTAAGCAGGAGCGCGGGTTCGTGACGTTGGAGAGAGCCGTCCCTGAGGTTCACGATGCCGGACGGCGTATTCAGCAGCCACGGATGCCGGTCGAGCTGGCTGGGGTGCGCGGCGAGCAGCGCCTCCGCGCTCTGCCGGATCGCGTTGCGGCGTTGCTGGCTCTCGCACCGCGCCGCGAACTGCCGGAGCGCAACGCCATCCGAGTCGTTCGGCTCGTCCTTCGCAAGCTCGTAGAGCTCACGGACGGAAGCATTGACGAGCTTTTCTATCAGCTTGATCTCGTCGGCCACCCAGCGGCCCTCGTGCCAGATCAGCCACTTCTTGAACAGCGGGACGTAGAGCGCCTGCTCGCGACGCGTGTCGGCGAAGCGCTGGGCGTTGCCGAGGTCGGTCTTCATGTAGGAGTAGTTCATCGGGCGTCACCGGCTTTCGCGCGGGAACGCTCGGCGGCGAGGGCCATGACGGCAGCGCGTGAGATGCGCCACTTGGGCCAGCGGGTGGTGTCGTAGGAAGCGTCGAGCTGGCCGCGCTTAATGAAGCCGAGGACCGTCTTCGGGATCACGCCGAGAAGTTCGGCGGCGGTGACGAGGTTGAGGTTACTCGGTGAGCGGTCGGACATCGCGGGCCTCCGCGTGGGTGGATGCGGAAGCCGTGAGGCCCCGTTCGTGGAACGTGATCGCGGTACTTTCCATCGGGTGATCACTCCTTTCGAAGTAATCGTATCAAAGCGAAGGCGATAACTTGTCATCGAAATGAAAAATCCCGGCGAGGCCGCCGGGATCTTTCGGAGGATCAACCGATGAACGAAGTCGACCGCGACGACGACAACGAACGGTTCAATCGTACGCGGGCCAAGGCGTGATGTAACGCGTTGGAAGCGAATGGCGCTGGCGCGTGGCGGTCACGGAACACCAGTCAGATCAGTCAGATCAGTCAGCAGTCTTCTAGTAAAGGTAGAAGGAGGGTTTCGCGTAGCTACGTAGCGAAAATTGCTGACTGATCTGACTACCCCTGGTAGATGCGCCGAGCTAGCTGACTGATGGGTGGTTCCGCCAATAAGTGTTCCGGGCGGACCACGGAAGTTGTTCGGGGAAATGTAGGAAGGGGTTCGCGAGCGCACGCCTGTTCCTAACCGCCTTCGCGCGCGTACGCGACCGTCACGGGTCCACCAGCCACGTCCGCGCGTCCCGAGTCACGTCGAGAGCGTCTTCGAAGCGAGGGTCGTAGGTTGCCGCGATGCGGAACGGCGCGGCGAGAGTGGGCGACGGCGTTCGAGATCCGTAACAAACCCGTTCGGTTCGAGTGAGGCAGAGTCCCCACTTTCCCGGAGGTTCACGCGCGTTCGAGGCCGCCTGTTTCCCGACTTGTTTCCTAGAGCCCGTGCGAGCGCGGGCTGGTCGCCAGCGGAGGTGCCTCGTCTTCCTTCACGAGGTACGCCGCGACGTCCCACCTCTTCACGCGGCGGGTCTGTTCGGGTTCATCCGGACGTGCTGCCCCCGCAGAAAGCCAAGGTCATCACAACGGGGGCTGAGCGCGATGCTCAGCCAACCACGCCTGCTTCCCGCGACCCCGCGGCTCGCCAGAAAACCGCCCGGCTCCCGTTCTTCCGGGGGCTCCCGATTCGGCCGAATACCCCGTCTGAACTGCGCAAAGACCGAAATCGCCGTTGACGAAGCCACGCTCCGCGTTCGACAATAGACCGCTATGGAAAGATACGAAATGGGCCTGCTCGACGCGAAAGCGCCGACACAGGGGTTCGCCTTTCGCGAGCCCACTGATGAGCCGAGGGCGTACCGCGCTCGGCCAAAGCGAGGTTCGCGTGCCGGTCCTACCCCAGACGCTTACCGCAAGCGTCGATGAAGTCGCGGCCGCTCTCGGAGTCGGGAGAGCGGCCCTGTACGGCGAAGTTCGGCGAACCGGCACCTGCGCCGGTATCCCGGTTGTTCGCGTGGGTCGCCTCGTGCGCGTCCCCACCGCGCCGCTCCGGCGGCTGCTCTCCCTCCCCGAGGCCGAGGAAGCCCGATGACCCCGAGGTCTCCACGTGCGAGTGGTGCGGGCGATCCCTCGTCCTTACCGACGAGCAGGTTGAGGTTCATGACCGAGACCGGAACCGCTATCACCGAGTAGAGGAGAGGCCGTGAGGAAAGCCGACGACATCCGCGAGCGCGTCCTGAAGGACGGGCGACGCGTGTACGACCTGTGGTTCACCGTGAACGGGCGCAAGCGGGGGCAGCGCGCCTTCGCCACGAAAAAGGACGCGCGGGCGTTCAAGCGTGCCGCCCTCGCCGACGCCGACCGCGGGGCGTACGTCCCGGCGTCGCGGATCACGTTCGGGGCGTACCTCACACGGTGGCTCGACGCGCGCCGAACCGGCCCGACGACCGACATGTACCGGCGTCACGTCGCCGCGCACGTGGTTGACGTTCCCTTCCGCCTACCGGGTGACCGGCGACTCGCCGACGTTCGTCTCCAGCGACTTCAGCCGGAGGACCTCGGGGCGCTGTATCGCTGGCTGGAGCACGAGCACGGGCTGTCGCCGAACACGGTCCGACTCGTTCACGGCGTCCTGCGGCAGGCGCTGCGCGACGCGGTCGAGAACGGGCACGTCGCCCGCAACGTCGCGGTGCTCGCGCGCAAGTCCGTGCCGCACCACGTCAAGCCGGACATTCACCCGTACACGACGGACGAAGCGCGTGCCCTGCTCGTCGCCGCACGCGCCGACCGGCTTCACGCGCTTTGGCGCCTCTACCTGACCGTCGGGCTGCGTCGCGGCGAGGGATTGCAGCTTCAGTGGCGAGACGTCGACCTCGACGAGCGGCTCCTCGTCGTTTGCCGCGGCGGCTCCTCCGGCTCGACCAAGACCGGGAAGTCGCGCACGTGGTCGCTCGACGCGGTGACCGTCGAAGCGCTGCGCGCCCGCCACGCGGCGCAGATCGAGGAGCGCCTCGCGCTCGGGCGCGGTCAGCGCCCCGCGCCGGCCGACCGCGTGTTCACCCGCGAGGACGGGCGACCGATCACCGACAAGCTGATCCGCGACTGGCACATCGCTCTGGAGCGCGCGGCCGGGATCGCGAGGCACCGACGCATCCACGACATGCGCCACACCGCCGCGTGCGTCGCCTTGGCGAACGGCGTTCCCGTGAAGGTCGTCTCGGAGATGCTCGGCCACGCGTCGGTGGCGTTCACGCTCGACCGGTACGCGCACGTGCTCCCAAGCATGCAAGCCGACGCCGCCGAGCGAATCGCGGGCTTGCTCGACCAGTAAAAGCAAGAGTGGGCCGCCGCCCGCGACACGTTGGGCGCGGCTCTCGGCCGTCTGGGTTGCGACCTTTAGACGTTTTTGCTGGGCACCCATTGACATTCCCACCTGGAGTGGGACAATCGGACGATACGAGGCGGGAAGATGGCCTCGGGGGCAAAGGGGGTTCACATGACGGTGACGTCGCGCAGGTTCTGCCTTGCATTGGTCTTCGTCTTCGCGGTCTCGTTGAGCGCACTGAACGGAGCGCAGGCGGCGATAGCGCCTGCGCTCGCGTGGTCGCCGTCGACCAACGGCGGCTTCGACTTCGGGACGCTCGACGCGAGCGCGGGCCAGATGGCCTCCCAGACCTTCACCCTCAGCAACTCGGGTCTTATTCGTTCAGGCGCGGTGACGATCACGCTCTCCGGCTCCTCGGTGTTCACCAAGACGGCGGACAGCTGCACCGGCAAGAACCTCGCTCGTCACAAGTCGTGCACGGTCACCGTCAAATACGCACCCACCATCAACGGCACTAGCAGCGCCACCCTCGCCGCCAACAGCAAGAGCGGCGCCAGCGCGAACCTCGCCCTCACCGGCACGAGCGCCTGGAGGTACGGCGATCTCACCACCTACGACCAAGCGGTCTGGAGCGCGACCCCGACGCTGAACAACTACGACACCGTCTACGGCTCGACGTTCGGCGTAGTCCTGGTGGGTCTCCCGGACCCTGGTTTCAACGTCAGATTCTCCGGAGCGCCTTTCGTGCAGGATTATCTGCCGGCGCGTGGACCCGCTGCACCACTCGATGAAAGCCTCGCTGACCCAACCACGACATCATCGGGCGTATTCGGCGGTGACGTCTTGGCGCTTGAGCTCAACGTCGATTTCGCCGACGCCGGCGTCCTGCCGGGGAACTCGGGGCTAAAGGTCGGCAACTTGACGGTCTGCGGCCTCACCGCCGATACGGACCTCAACGGTATGACCGTCCGCCAAGTTCTAAGCGTCGAGAACACGGCTCTAGGCGGGGGAACAACAACCGATAGCATCACCGACCTCGACATAGTTGCTGCAGACCTCAATGCGTCGTTCGACGAAGGTGTCGCCGATTCGTTCGCGCAGACTCACCTCTTCCCCGGCGCTTGCCCCTAGCAACCAAGAGACGGAACGAGATCACGACGGGCAGCCTTCGCCTGTACGTCGCCGCCCCGAGGAACTGGTATGCCTCGAACACCCCGCGCTTTGGTACTGCGTTGCCTCAACCGGCCAGGCCGGCAGCGACGTCACGCATGGGCGGAGACGAACTTACGGTTGGGAAACAACCGGGAAACAAGTTGTGTGAACCCCGACGTAGATGGCGTGTGACTCGTTTGTTCTGGTACCAGATAGCTGGTCTTTGATGGTGCTCGTTCGTGCTCGTCCGTAGCGTCTGAACCGCGGTTTCAGCCCGACGCGGTCCTCGTTCGTGTCGGTCCGTGGCAACAGGTTCGTTGCCACGGCCGTTGCCATGCGGGAAGACTGTCCTCGTGAACCGTCGGCTTTCACGTGACGCGCGCGAAGGCCCCAACCAACGGGGCCCTCGCACCACAACCCGCTAGCTACGCTTTCTTGTCACCGCAACGCCGATGCGCTATTGAGTCGCCTGGAGGATACAACTCACGCTTTCGACTACTGCCAGACCTCCGCCGGCGCAGGTCTTCGCCCGAACCCCTCCCTCGCGTCGGAGGACTACCTGAGGTGCCGATCTATTCGGTCAGCAAGTTTACGGAGCGTCTCGTCAACGGTCATCCCGTAGCGGTTCCCGTCATCCCTGAGATAGACGGAGCGTCCTCCCCATCAACGTCCAGCAGCTCCTGCGACACGGGTGCCCCAAACGACGGCTCGTCCTGCCACGGCTGGTGGGCCGCCGACACTGCAGAGTTCCAGGACTGGTGCCCCTATGGCGATTGCCCAGACTTCGAGATCTACTGGAAAGTTGTCTTTTGGACGGACGCCGGCAACAACACGGTCACCAACTTCCAGACGGTCTATTGCGAGGATCGACCCAGCTGGATGGATGTCGAGACGCCTTGCCAGACCGGGCATGAGACAGCGCCCGGGTATGAGCTACACTGGACCGCCAACTGGTGGTACGTCGCAACTTACTGCCCAGCCTCGTACTCGGAGCACACCCACGTCTACGCTACCGCCACCGTCAACGCCGATCATAAGGTAGCTGGGGTTAAATACGATGATGGAAAAGCGCGGTTCTGTCAGTAGCCTTGTCGTAGGCATTCTGTTCGCCCTAGCCATCCTTGCGACTGTCAGCGGGCACGGCCCAGATCTCCGGTACATCGTGACCGGTCTGATGGTCGCGGGGTGGGTTCTAGCAGTACGCTCGGCTCCCCGCTTGGGCCCACGCATCGCCTTCGTAGGTACGCTGGCAGTGATTGTCACGCCAATGATTCCGACCATTTTCCGCTGAGGTTTCCCATCGCGCGCACGCCGCGTCGGCCTTCGGGTCGCTAACTGCCAGCTAATCTGGTGGCTCTCCCTTTCCGCCTTACGCGGGGAAGAATTCTTTCGCGTACGACGACAGAGCCGTGCGGATGAGCGTGGACGATTTTGGTGTACATTCCAAAGCGCCTTCGTCTTCGTACATAAGGAGGTTGGGCATCCGACATGGAGACCCGAGGGGTATCAGCGGGCGACGACCTCCCCGAACCTATAATCAAGCTTCCCCCCTCGATCGTTCAAACCACCGTACTCGGGGCTCTGCTCTTGTTTCTCGGCTATGCCCTACCCTACCGAAGAAGTGCGTCGCTGCTGCTGGGGTATCACCCCACTGGGTTTGAAGCGACGGCGAGGGAGTACGTCTTTACGCCGCTGAAGCCGGTTGGGATCTTGATCCTGCTGTTGGTTTGCGCCCTGATGCGAGGGCGACGCACGACTCGACTCCTCGCCGCCGGGGCGGTCATCGCTGTGGGCAGCGTCGAAGTCCTCTATTTCACCGGCCTCATTGGTGACGGATTGATCAATAACTTTGCGATGTGGTTCGGTTTGCTCGGCGCCGGGGTAACACTAGCTTCCGGGATTTCCGCTTATAGAGTCTCGACCCAGAAGATCTCTAGGTTATCCCCGTAGTAGAGAACGTTCCGGTTGCCGTTTTTCCCGGCCATCGGGTGGACAGTTTATCCGCGCGCAGTCGTGCGTACGTGAAGGCGAAGGAGCCCCGAGCACGACGCCCGGGGCTCCCGCGGTCATTGCCGGACTCACGGCTTATACGTGCACTGGCCCTTCTTCTCAAGCGCTTGACACTGGTCGCACAGTGGGTCCCCGGCGGTCGACCGCTCGTCGTAGTCGGACGTCGGCCAGTCGGGGCAGTTCGTGCAGAAGTGCCATGCGTACTTGCCCTTCCGCCTCCGAAACGTCCCTCGCGGCATCGCTCACTCCTTTCCTCGCCCAGCCGAAACCATCGCGCCTCCGCGCGGCTCCTGACCTAGTTACGTTCCGGGGGCGCCGCCGTCTCATGAGGGCTGACTAACGCCGCTTCCTTTGGACGGCCCGGCCACCGTCGCGGTAAGACCCTGGTTGGGAAACAGAGACAGCCTCACGTGCGTCTCTCAACCGTCTTGCAGGCGGGTCCGGCGCCGTCAAGCACGAACTTAATTCGAAGCGAGGGAATGCAATCCGTCCGTCGGCGCCTGAGATCCATCCTCAGCGTGGGGGACGTAGTCGAAGAACGCTCCCTTGAAACCCCGTTTGAAGGTGATAACTCTAGATGTTCGAGCGCCGGAACCGTTGTGAGTCGCTACGAAGTTGTGTTCGGAGCACTTAGCATGAGCTGGTTTGGATCGGCTCTGCGGGCGGCGCCGGTGGGACACCTCTGCCGTTCCAATCCGGCCGGCAAATACGCGAAGCTTTGATCGGACGCACGCGGCCCGTGTCGGCGTGGGAACCGAGGGTGACGCTCAAAGCCACCGCCGCGATCGCGATGACGACCGCCATCCCCGCCCTCACCCTCACTCCTCGAACGCTACTAATCATGGCACCTTGCCGCAAGAAGATGAAGCCTTCTCGCAGAGGCCTATTGCGAGACCCGCACCTGGTATCGGCGCCGGTGGAGGCGGGGGATAATGGCTCAGATGAGCGGGCAACAACGTTCGGGTGGGGTGGGGCGAGGCAGAAGCGCTGACCGGACCGACCACGCCGCGGGGTGCTCGCGTCCATGTCCACAACGCGCCGGGTGCGGAGGTCGGGCCCGGCCAGGTCGCTACGTGGGGTGTCGCCACAACCGATCGGGCGGACGGCTTCGGCTTCAAATGGAATCGAAGCGGAAAGTCTTCCAAGCATTTCCCGTTCGACTGGACGGGCCCGGACGAGAGTTGAGCGAACGCAAGCCCTGATGCCCTTGTCGCCGTCTAATATCCGGAACCGCGGCCGTCGCCGTCACGAGCGCGGCCAGCACAAGTCCAGGGCGCATCGTTCCCTCCTCACATGCGCGACGTCGCTTGAATGAAGACGCACGAGCACTCGCGTTGGATGACACCATTGCCGAGCGTTCTTCCGGCCCGCCGAGCGAGTCTTCTTGGTCGAACGTCGGCCCGTGGTGAGGTGGCCCTCGTGTTACCATCCATTGTGTGATCGATGCACGCTCGCCGGGCTCGGAGCAGGTGGCGGCCGGGATCGCCGACCTCGCGCTCGGAAAGGAGTCCATCTCGTCGCTGCTCGTTTCCATCGGGTGCTCTCGTCTGCGGCGTGCCGGCCTCGAAATCCCGACGCCGTTGACGGATCGGCCGGAGGAACGGCTCTACGGACTGCTCGCCGAAGAGGACCCGGCGACGGCCCACTCGCGTTACAACGCGCTGATCCGCCGGCTGGTCAGCTTCGAGCGCGCAGCCGAATGCGCCGGCTGACGACCGCGGAAATCACACGCCGGTTCATGGTCGAGTTCGCGCGGGCAGCGCGCGAGCCGGTGAGCGTGTACTTCACGGGCGGGGTGACCGCGATCCTCTATGGCTGGCGAGATACCACGATCGATATCGACCTCAAGTTGATTCCCGACTCAGACGAGCTGCTCCGCGAGATTCCCCGCCTCAAAGAAACGCTCCACGTCAACGTTGAGCTTGCAGCTCCCGACCAGTTCATTCCTGAGCTGCCCAAGTGGCGCGAGCGCAGCCTTTTCATCGCTGCCGAGGGGAAGGTTTCCTACTACCACTACGACCCGTATGCGCAAGCGCTCTCCAAGATCGAGCGCGGGCATCGCCAGGATGTGGTCGACGTCTCCGAGTTCATCCGCGCCGGACTGGTCGAACGGGCGCAGCTCCTCGAGTTGTTCGAAGAGATCGAGCCTCGGCTTTACCGATACCCGGCGATCGATCCTTCGTCGTTCCGGCGGGC
>Ga0070708_100001626_pt1 | contig 17233 bp, 12 predicted proteins | sample KBSK5503metaG_FD_65469 | JGI IMG/M metagenome (GOLD analysis project Ga0070708, IMG submission 65469) | Corn, switchgrass and miscanthus rhizosphere microbial communities from Kellogg Biological Station, Michigan, USA - KBS K5-50-3 metaG | ecosystem: Host-associated > Plants > Roots >... | reverse complement strand
CTTCTTCACCAGCTTGATCTGCTCGACGAAGTCGTGGAGGTCGAAGTTGCCGGTGAGGATCTTCTCCGCGTCCTCCTCGGCCTTCTTCTCGTCGACCACCCCCTCGAAGTCCTTCATCAGCCCGACGATGTCGCCGAAGCCGAGGATGCGGGACGCCAGCCCCTCGGGCCGGAACTCCTCGAGCTTGTCCATCGCCTCGCCCATGCCGATGAACTTGATGGGCTTGCCGGTGACCTCCTTGATGGAGAGGGCGGCGCCTCCGCGCGCGTCGCCGTCCAGCTTGGTGAGGACGAATCCGGAGAGCCCGAGGCGGCGATCGAACTCGCCCGCGGTCTTCACCGCGTCCTGTCCCATCATCGCGTCGGCGACCAGGAGGATGTTCTCCGGCTCGACGCGCGACTTCACCTGCTCCAGCTCGCCCATCATCTCCTCGTCGATGGCGAGCCGGCCGGCGGTGTCGTAGAGCACCACGTCCCGGTTCTTCTGTCCGGCAAAGGCCAGCGCGTGCTGGGCCATGTCCGGCGGCTTGGTGTTCTCCTCGTGGAAGACGGGGATCTCGAGGCGGTCCCCGAGCTGCTTGAGCTGCTCCACGGCCGCCGGCCGGTAGATGTCCGCCGCCACCAGCAGGGGCTTCTTGCCGCGCTTGAGGAGCAGATTCGCCAGCTTGGCGACCGTGGTGGTCTTTCCCGACCCCTGCAGGCCCACCATCATGATACCTGCAGGGCGCTCGCCCTTCTGGGTCAGGGAGAGCGAGGTGTCCACCGGCCCCATCAGCGCCTCGAGCTCGTCGTGGCAAATCTTGATGAAATGATCGCCGGGCGCGACCTGCATCTTCTTGCCCTTCTTGTCGGTGACGGCGGTGGCGACCACCTCGCCCACCGCCTTCTCCTTCACCCGGGCGAGGAAGCGCTTGGCGACGTTGAACTCGACGTCCGCCTCCAGCAGCGCGACCCGGATGTCGCGCAGGGCGTCGTCGATGTTGGCTTCCGTCAACTCCGCCTTGCCGGTCAGCTTGTGCTTGGCGGCGCGGAAGCCCTTGGTGACTGCGTCCAGCATGCGGTGCTCCTCGAAAGAGGGCGGGTTGTAACATAGGGTGAACGCCGTGGAGCACGCGCTCGCCGAGTTCCTCGCCAAGTACACCTATCTGGCGATGCTGGTCCTGCTCGTCTCGGCCGGCCTGGGATTTCCCGTCTCGGAAGATCTGACGTTGCTCCTGGCGGGGGCGCTCGCCGGCGGCGGCGTGACGCGGTTCTGGCCGACCGTCGCCGGCGGCTATCTGGGCGTCCTTCTCGGCGACCTGCTCATCTACCACTGGGGCAGCCGGCTCGGCCCCGCCGCTTACAACCATCCGCGCGTCCGCAAGCATCTCTCGCCGGAGCGGCAGGAGAAGCTGCGCGCGCATTTTGCCCGGCACGGGTTCCTCACCGTGGTGGTGGGCCGGCACACTCCCCTGCTGCGGGCGCCCATCTTCTTCCTGGCGGGAGCATCGGGGGTGCCGCTCTGGAAGTTCCTGCTCGCCGACGGATTGTCAGCGGCCATCACCGTCCCGGTGGTGACTTCGCTCGGCTACTACTTCGGAGACCACCTGGACGACATCCGGCGGAAGTTGCACGGGTTCCAATGGGGCGCCGCCGCGGTCATCCTGGTGGCGGGCGGGCTCTGGTGGTGGTTCCGCCGCCGCTTCAACGCGCGCATGCGCGGGTCGGTGCCGCCCTGAGACGATCAAAACCTGGCCAATTCCATCCAGGGACAGTCTGCGCAATGACCTTCGGTCACGGTGTACTGCGCCTCGCAACGTTCGCAAAATGACTTGTTGTCTGCCGTGCGAGCTGGGGGCCGCGAGAGCGAGGCAACGTCGAGCCCGGTGCGGGCAAGCGACTCCTGCAGCTCGGCGAGATCCGAGGGCTCGCCGGGCCTGGGATGAAGCGCCTCGAGCCACAGCTTGCGCGCGTACAGGCGAAACGCTTCCGGTTGGCAGAGGACCGCAGCCACTGCGATCGGATGCAGTCCCTGCAGCAGTGGCCGCGACAGACGGTCGTGCGCCCGCGCCGCGACGGTCGGAACCAGTGCGATGAACGCTGCTTCTTGCAAGCAGTTGCCGAGCTCGTTCGGGTAGAGCGATCGGTGGGCGAGCGCAAAGGCGATGGCGGTTGCGCAGGTCAGCGCGACCAGGATGACAAGTGCGAGAGGCCATGACTGCATTCCGCCCCATCCGATGAGGCCAGGGAACCCGATGAACAGATAGAGTAGGACGGCATTGCAGGCGACGCGCACCGGCCGGGACAGTACGCCGTACGTCGAGAGACGGACACGCACGGACTCGGGATCGACTTTTCCGCGCCGGGCGAGGAGCAACGTTCCCAGCGGCGGCAGCGGCCAGGCCAGCACGAGCCCGACCGGCACGGCGCCGAACATCCGGCGAGGAGCCGTCTGGATCCATCGGCCGCCATGCCCCACGAATGCGACGTCGTCGAGCCGGGGCCACGCGGCGCACTCGAGCAGGTACAGGGCGGCGAGCGCGAGGTACAGCAGCGTCAATTCTTCGGGCATCAAGGCATCGGCGGTGGCTCCGGAGATGGCTTGCGCGTGGAGCCGAAAATACGGCGCAGGAACGCCACGATGGCGACGCCGGCTGCCACCAGGATCTTCCAGAGATACTTGAGCAGTCCGGACTTCGCCGCGACCGCGACGGCCCCGCCGCCGATCAGCGCGGTCAGCCCGACTTGTGCGAGCCGGTCTCCTTGCCGGTACTCGGCATACCGTCGTCCGGGCCGGAACGAGAATCCCTTCAAGAGGGCGCGAAAGGCCGGCAACGCAGTGTCCATCCCCGTGGGACTGATCACGAGGGTGCTCCTCATGACGCCTTCGCGCCCTAGGAGGCGCACCTCGTAGTTCACGACGTCGTCCATGTCTTGCTCGCCCTGCTTCGAATGCAGCGTGAGTCCCCACTCGAGATTGTGGGTGGTTTCGTCGTAGTGCGGCTGGACAGCCCAGGCGACGACGTCGAGGGTCGGCAGGCCTTGTCGTCGTTTCTGCTCGTTTGCTTTGCGATTCCCTTCCCTCATCCCTTCGAGCAGGGCGTTCGCGTCGATGCTGTGCCGCTCATCGTCCTTGACGTGCCCCATGGGGTCGTACTCGAACACCACGAACCAGTGCTCCTGCTTGTCGCCGGGGGGCGTCTGCGGCGTCACCAGTCCGACCTCCTGGTCCGTCAGGAGGTTTCCCCCTTGCTTCAAGACGTACCGGGCGCCGTCGCGCCCCGTGAAGATGTACTTGGCAGGCACGTCGAGCGTGGCTTCCCCGAGCTCGGCTTTGGCTGGGCCTTCGGTCCACTTCGGCTGTTCGTCATCGGCGCCCGCGGCGGCAAACGACATCGCCAGCGCCAGCGCAACGATCAACCCCCTCCTCATGGCATCTCCCCTGGGCTACATCGAACCTGGATCTCGTGCTGGACTTACCCGGGGCCGGACTTGAACCGGCACGAGCTTTCGCTCAGAGCGTTTTAAGCGCTCCGCGTCTACGCTTCCGCCACCCGGGCACTCTTTCGACCGCGCAGTTTCCTGCCCCTGTGAGTTGGTTTCAAGCTGTGGCAGTTCGGGCAAAGAACGCGCAGGTTCTCCAGGCGATTGTCATTACGGTCGCCGTTGACGTGGTCGAGCTCCAACGGGAGGTAACCCTCCGAAGACCGCTCCGCCCACCCACATTCCTCGCACCTAGGCTCCTTGAGACCTGAGGCGAAGAGGCGTTTTTTGAGTTGGAAGCTGTTGATAGCGACGCCTCGTCGGAGGATTTCCTCGAGCCGACGAGCTGGCCGCGGCGCGATGGTTGAGCCACGTCTCCAGCCATTTCCCATGAAGTGGATGGTGCCGAGTGCCCACTCGCGGACACATCTCTGGACTGTCGCGTAGTTTCCGCCGGCCGCGCGCAGGCCGAGCCGGAGCAGGACCTGGCGAAAGCTCCTCGAAGACGCAACCGCCAGCCGCAACTGCTCGTCAGTCCAACTTCTTCGCATGCTCCCAGGGTACGACCAGGGCCTGACATGACCGGCTTCTCATGGTCCCGGTAGGCCAGGTCCGCTATTCTTTACGGCCCCATGGACTTCGACCGCGATTTCGGCGTGAACCAGGTCTTCGTCGAGGACCAGTACGAGCGGTGGCGCAACAACCCCGCCGCCGTCCCCCTCGAGTGGCAGCAATACTTCGCCAAGCTCCACGGTCTCCCGCCCCCGCAACCCCTCCAGGCGAGCGCCTGGACCCAGCCCGCTCCCGCGGTGGACGGGAACGGGCACGGAAACGGCGAGGCCGCGCTGGCCCTCCTCGAGCCGGAAGTCCGGCGCCTTCGCAATGAAGAGCTCCAAGAGAAGGTCGCCGAGCTGATCAACGCCTACCGCATCCGCGGCCATCTCTTCGCCAACGTCGACCCGCTCGGGCTGTTGCAGCCCCCTCCGCCGGAATTCGAGCCGGAGCACTTCGGGCTCTCGCAGGAAGACCTGGACAAGACCTTCGCCACCGGTGACTTCGCGGCCGGCGCGGGCGCGAACGACGTCACGCTGCGCGAGATCATCGCCCGCCTCAAGCGCACCTACTGCCGCACCATCGGCGTGGAGTTCATGCACGGCGAGGACCCGGCCATCAAGCACTGGCTGCAGGAGCGGATGGAGGCCGCCGGCAACGAGGCCAGGCTTTCCCGCGAGGAGAAGCTGCGCATCCTCGCCCGCCTCACCGACGCCGAGACGCTGGAGACGTTCCTCCACCGCAAGTACATCGGCAAGAAGCGGTTCTCGCTCGAGGGGGCCGAGAGCCTGATCCCGCTGCTCGACTGGCTCGTCGAGGAGTTTGGGCGGCAGGGCGGCGAGGAGATCGTGATGGGCATGGCCCACCGCGGCCGGCTCAACGTCCTCGTCAACGTCCTCGGCAAGCGCCCCGACGAGCTGTTCCTGGAGTTCGAGGACACCGAGCTCATCATGGGCAGGGGCGACGTGAAGTATCACCTCGGCTACTCCAGCGACCGCAAGCTCACCGACGGACGCAAGATGCACCTGTCGCTGGCGTTCAACCCGAGTCACCTGGAGATCGTCGATCCGGTGGTCGAGGGCCGCGTCCGCGCCAAGCAGGACCGCACGCTCAACTGGGAAGGCGCTCCCGCGCCCCGCGATCCGGAGCGCCGCAAGGTCCTTCCGGTCCTCATCCACGGAGACGCCGCCTTCCCCGGCCAGGGCATCGTCGCGGAGGTGCTCAACCTCGCGAACCTGGAAGGCTACTCCACGGGCGGAACCATCCACGTCATCATCAACAACCAGGTCGGCTTCACCACCAACCCCGAGGATGCGCGCTCGACGCCGTACGCCACCGACATCGCCCGCGTCCTGCGCGCTCCGGTGTTCCACGTCAATGGCGAGGATCCGGAGGCGGTGGTCTGGGCGGTGCAGCTCGCCGTGGACTACCGGCAGCAGTTCCAGCAGGACGTGCTCATCGACCTCTACTCGTATCGCAAGTACGGCCACAACGAAGGCGACGAGCCGGCCTTCACCCAGCCGCGCATGTACGAGGTGGTCCGCCAGAAGAGCCCGCCGCGCGAGGTCTACGCGCGTCGCCTGGCCGAGGAAGGCGTCATCAATCCTGGGGAGGCGGACGCGCTGATGCGGGCGCGGATGGAGCAACTGGAAGCCGAGTTGGAGAAGACCCGCAAGCAGGGCGGCAGGCGCAGCTCCTCCGCGATGGCGGGCCTGTGGTCCAAGTACCGCGGAGGGCCGGACTCGTCGGTGCCGGAAGTCCCGACCGCGGTGTCCGAGGGCAGGCTGCGCGAGCTGCTGCTCGCGCTCTCGCGGGTGCCGGAAGGCTTCACGCCCAACGACAAGGTGGCCAAGCTGCTGGAGCAGCGGCGCAAGCTGGCCGAAGGCGAGCCGACCGAACCGTTCGACTGGGGCACCGGCGAGCACCTCGCCTTCGCCAGCCTGCTCGACGAAGGGGCCCCGATCCGCTTCTCCGGCCAGGACTCCCGCCGCGGCACCTTCAGCCACCGCCACGCGGTGCTGGCGGAGGCGCGCACCGGGCAGCGCTACACGCCCCTGGCCCATCTGCGCGAAGGGCAGGCCCGGTTCGACATCTTCGACTCGCCGCTCAGCGAAGCCGGAGTGATGGGATTCGATTACGGCTGGTCCCTGGACATGCCGGAAGCGCTCTGCTGCTGGGAGGCGCAGTTCGGCGACTTCGTCAACGGCGCGCAGATCGTCATCGACCAGTTCATCTCCTCCGCCGAGGACAAGTGGAACCGCCTCTCCGGCATCACGCTGCTGCTCCCGCACGGATTCGAAGGCCAGGGCCCGGAGCACAGCTCGGCGCGCCTCGAGCGTTTCCTGCAGCTCTGCGCCGAGGACAACATGCAGGTCTGCTACCCGACCACCCCGGCGCAGCTGTTCCACCTCCTCCGCCGGCAAGTGCTGCGCCCCTGGCGCAAGCCGCTGGTGGTGATGACGCCGAAGAGCCTGCTCCGGTACAAGCAGGCGGTGTCCACCCTGCGCGATCTCGCGCAGGGGTCGTTCCAGCGGATCATCGTCGACCCGGCGGCGAGCAAGGCGACGCGCGTGCTGCTCTGCTCCGGCAAGATCTACTACGACCTGATCGCCGCGCGGCAGGCGAAGCAGCGCGACGACGTCGCCATCATCCGCTTCGAGCAGCTCTACCCGCTGTCGGACGCGTTGCTGGCGGAAACGGTGAAGCCGTTCCAGAGCGCCGAGCTGGTGTGGGTCCAGGAAGAGCCGTTCAACATGGGCGCTTGGTACCACGTGCGGGCGCGCTGGCCGGAGGTGGTCGGCCGGGGAAGGCTCATTCCCGTGGCGCGCCCGGAGAGCGCGAGCCCGGCGACCGGAAGCGAGAAGAGCCACAAGTACGAGCAGCAGCTGCTGGTCGAGCAGGCTTTCGCGCCCTCTCCGGCGCCGCTCAAGGCGAGCTGAGCCCGCGGCGGAGCAACGCCTCCACCTGCTCGAGGCGGAACGGCTTGTCCAGCCGCCGATCGGGGACCTGCTCGAGGAACTTCCGCGCCCGCTCGGTCACTGCTCCGCCGGTCATGAAGACGAACCGGCTGCGCAGCGCCGGACGCTCGGTGCAGACCTGGTCGAAGACGTCCATGCCGGTGATGTCCGGCATCATCACGTCGCAGAGGATCAAGTCGTAGCCGTCGTCGGCGAGCAGCATGCGCACCGCGTCGGTTCCGCTCTGGACCGCCACCACCTCGGCGTGCTCGCGCAGACCGAGGCGGAGCGTGATGCCGAGGTGGGCCTCGTCGTCGATCAAGAGCACCCGCCGGCGGCGCTCCGGCTCCTTCTGGGTCGCGGGCGGCGGCGGCGCGGCGGCGGCCATGGTCGCGCTCTGGGAGGGGAGGGTGACGCGGAACGTGCTTCCCCGGCCAGGCTCGCTCTGGACCTGGATCTCCCCGCCCAGTGTCGAGACGATCCCGTGGACGATGGAGAGGCCCAGTCCGGTCCCCACTCCGACGGCCTTGTCCGTCCAGAACGGCTCGAAGATCCGCTCCATCTTCCAGGGCTCGATGCCCACTCCCGTGTCCTCGATCTCCACGATCGACTCGTGAGCCGGCCCCCGCCGCGTGCGGACGACGATGCGGTTCTCGGCCGGAGCGCCTTCCGGGATCGCCTGCGCCGCGTTGATCAATAGATTCAGGAACACCTGGCCCAGCCGGCTCTCGTCGGCCAGCACCGGAAGCAGGGGCTGGTACTCGCGCGCCAGCATCGCGCGCGGCCGGATGTGGCTGATGGCTACGTTGATCGAAGATTCGAGCACGCGCTCCACGTCCACCGGCACGGTGCGCTCGTCGTCGGCGCGCGAGAACGTGCGCAGGTCGCGGACGATGGACCGCACCCGCTCGGCGCCCTCCAGGGCGTCCGCGCACCAGGTCCGCAAGCGTCCCCAATCCTCTTCCGATGCCGGCTGCGGGCGGGACTTGAGCCGCTCGAGCTCCCGCTCGATCAACTCCAGCCCCAGGGTGACGTAGACGAGCGGGTTGTTGATCTCGTGCGCCACGCCGGCTGCCAGCGTGCCGATGGACGCCATCCGGTCGGCGCGCGCCAGCGTGGCTTCGATCCGTTTCCGCTCGGTGACGTCTTCGACGATGCCGATCCCGCCGAGGACGCCCGCGGGCCCGTGGATCGGCGCCAACAGGGCGTGGATGTGCGTCGTCTTCTGCCCGGCCTTCGACCGGTATGGACCTTCGTACCGCCCCGGCTTTCCCTCCAGGGCGCGCCGGACCAGGCGGACGATCGCGTCGCGGGTCGGCTCGCCCTGCAGGCTGAACATGTTCACCCCGATCACCCGCGCTTTGCCGGCGCCGAGGATCTCGAGCATGGCGTCGTTGCAGTCGGTGACCACGGCCTGGGCGTCGAAGTGCACCAGCCCCACCGGAGCGTTGTCGAAGACCAGCCGGTAGCGCTCGCGGGCCGCCTCCTGCGGATCCTCTCGTGGGTGGCGGATGAACAGGACCGCCAGCTGCCCGGCGGTGCCCAGCGAGATCTCCACCTGCAGCTCCATCCCGTCCTTGCGCAGGACATGCGTCCTCCGGGGTCCGCTGCCCTCGCCGAGAAGACCGCGCAAGAACCGGGGTCCTTGCCCGCGGATGGCCTCCGGGACCAGCGCGTCGAGCAGCTGGCCGCGAAGATCGCCGGCGGGCCAGGCCAGCAGACGCTCCGCGGCGGCGTTGACGTAGACGATCCGGTCGGCATCGTCGGCCGCGATGGCCGGGTCGGGAAGGCTGTCGAGCAGGGCCCGGACGTCGAGCTGTGCCAGGTCCGCCATCAGCGCAGCGCCGCCCAGCGCGCGAAGATGCCGCGGCCGATCTCGCGCAGGCGCGGCAGCTCGCGCGCCGCCTGCTCGCGCAAGGCGGCAGGGTCGACCCCGGCGTCCAGCAGCTGAGGCTCGCCGGCCATCATCGCCCCGAACACGTCCTCGTCGACCTCCAGGTGGAACTGCACTCCCCAGGCGCGCGGACCGCAGCGAAAGGCCTGCAGGGGGGTCAGCGCGCTGGCCGCCAGCGGAACCGCATCCTCGGGCAGGGTGAAGGCGTCGAAGTGCCAATGGAAGGCGAGAAAGCTCTCCGGTGTCCCGGAGAAGAGCGCGTCGGTCCGCGAACCGTGCGAGAGGAACACTTCGTGGAAGCCGATCTCCGGGCGCGGCGCCTTCTCCACCTCGCCGCCGGCCGCTTTGGCGAGGAGTTGGCTGCCCAGGCAGATGCCCAGCACCGGGCGGCCTCGATCGAGGCACCGGCGGAGCAGCCGGATCTCGTCGGCGAGATGCGGCAGCCGCTCCTCCTCGGATGCGCCCATGCCACCGCCAAGCACGACCAGGGCGTCCGCGTCGGCGGGGACGGGGTCGCCGGCGAACGTGCGCACCAGGCGGAACTCGCCGAGGAAGGCGGCGAGCGTACCGGGTCCCTCGTAGGGCTCGTGCTGGACGACGACCATGCCCGGGCAGGATACATCGCCTGTTTTTCCCGGGTGACGCAGGCGCCGACCTGTGCGTAGAAGGTGCCGCTTTCCCATCGGAGGTCTCCACGTGGCTCTGGGCAAGAACTTCCGCCTCCCGACCGACTGCAAACCCGTGCGCTACGGCGCCCATCTCGCGCCGGACCTCGAGGCGGGAACCTTCGAGGGAAGGATGGAGCTGGAGGTGCTCCTCGAAGCGCCGCGGCGCGAGATCCACCTGCACGCGGTCGGATTGGACGTGGCGCGCGCCCGCGCCCGCGTGCAGGATCGCAGCTTCAAGGCCGCCTCGAGCGCGGATGCCGAGAGCGAGACGGTCACCCTGCGGTTCGAGGAAGAGCTTCCGCCCGGGAGCGCGATCCTCGATCTGGCCTGGAGCGGGAAGTTCAGCCCCGGGCTGCGCGGCCTCTACCGGGCCGGACCGCTCGCCGTCACCCAGTTCGAGGCGGCCGACGCCCGCCGCGTCTTTCCCTGCTTCGACGAGCCCGCCTTCAAGGCCCGCTGGAACGTCGTGCTGGTGGGTCTGCCCGACGGGCTGACGGCGCTCTCCAACGGCCAGCCCATCCGCGACCAGAAGGAGCCGGACGGTGGCCGCACCGTGCAGTTCTCCGAGACGCCCCCGCTGAGCAGCTATCTGATCGCGGTCGTCATCGGTGAGCTGGCCGCAAGCCCCGAGGTGAAGGCCCGCGCCTATCCGGTGCGGACCTGGGCGGTGCCGCAGAAGCAGGCGCTGACGGCGTTCGGGCAGGAGGTCGCCACCGCGGTCCTGCCGCTGCTCGAGGACTACTTCGGCCAACCCTACGCGTACGGCAAGGTCGATCAGGTCGGCGTTCCGGACTTCGAGGCGGGCGCGATGGAGAACGCGGCCTGCATCACCTATCGCGAGGTCGCCCTGTTGCTCGATCCCAAGACGGCGCCGCTCAACATCCAGAAGCGCGTCGCCGAGGTGATCACGCACGAGCTGTCCCACCAGTGGTTCGGAAACCTGGTCACCATGGTCTGGTGGGACGACCTCTGGCTCAACGAGGCCTTCGCCACCTGGATGGCCTACAAGATCGTCGACCAGTGGCGCCCCCGCTGGCGGGTGTGGATGGACTTCGAGGTGGGCAAAGGCGCCGCGCTGCACCTGGACGCGCTCAAGTCCAGCCATCCCATCCGGGCCGAGATCAAGAACGCGGAAGAGGCGGGGGAGAGCTTCGACGCCATCACGTACGAGAAGGGCGGCGCGATCCTCCGCATGATCGAGAGCTACCTGGGCGAGGAGAAGTTTCGCGAAGGCATCCGCCTCTACATGCGGCGGCACCGGGAGGCGAACGCCACGGCCGACGATCTGTGGGGCGCATTGGCCGAGGCGTCGGGACAACCCATCGTCGATCTGGCGAACGGCTGGATCCGCCAGACGGGATATCCCTTGATCACGCTTTCCCAGGAGGGAGGGCGGGTCCGCGCCCGGCAGCGCCGGTTCTTCTCCGATCCGCATGCGGCGCCGGAGCCGACGCTGTGGATGGTCCCGCTGGTCCTGCGGGTCGACGGCCGCGAGCGAAGGTTCATGATGCGGTCCGCGGACGAGACCATCGATCCCGGCGGACCGCTCGAATGGGTGCTGGGGAACGCCGGAGCGCGCGGCTTCTACCGCACGGCGTACGACCCCGAGCTCTTGCGCCGGCTCATCCGGGCGCTCCCCGGCCTGAAGCCGGAGGAGAGGATGGCGCTGGTCTCGGACCAATGGGCGCTGGTCCGCGCCAACGCGGCGAAGCTGGACGGGTTCCTCGAGCTGCTCGCCGCGTTGCAGGGCGAGAGCGATCACACCGTCCTCGACGAGGTGGTGGGCCGCCTCTCCTATCTCGAGCACCGGGTGGTCGCCGACGCGGACCGGCCGCGCTACCAGTCCTGGGTCCAGAAGCTCTTCTCCCGCGCCGCGGCGGAGCTCGGCTGGGATCCGTCGCCGGGAGAAGACGACGAACGGCGCCTGCGCCGGTCGGCCGTGCTGCGGGCGCTGGCGCTGGTGGGACGCGATCCCGCGGCGGTATCCGACGCGGTCGCGCGCTACCGGCGCCACGTCGCGAAGCATCCGCACGCGGTCGATCCCAACCTGCTCGACATCGTGGTGGCGGTCGCGGCGCGCCAGGCCGACGAGAACCGCTTCGAGGAGATGAAGGAGCTGGCCCGCATCGAGATCGATCCGGCCGCCAAGCGCCGCTACCTGCACGCCCTCGCCATGGTCGAGGACCAGAAGCTCGTGGCTCGCTCCGTCGAGCTCGCCCTCGATCCGTTCGTCCCGATGCAGGACTTCGCCAGCTACCTGGGGACGGTGCTGGCGAACCGCGCGGCGCGCGAGGAAGCCTGGAAGCTGTTGAAGACCCGCTGGAGCGAGGTGCGCAAGAAAGGCGACTCACCGATGATCCTCAGGCGACTGGTCGAGGCGCTCGGGAGCCTCACCGAGCGCAGGCACCTCATGGAAGTGGAGAAGTTCCTCGCCGAGCACGAGCTTCCGCCGGCGAAACAGGCGGTGGCGCAGACGCTGGAGCGCCTGCGGGCGGACGTGGATCTGCGCGAGCGGTTGCAGCCCGAGTTGTCCTCGGCGGTCCGGCGCACCGTCTCGAGCTCGCCGGACGATCGCGCTAGAAGTTGAAGGTCACGATCACCGTGTCGGCGTAGCTCCCCACCGACACGTCCTGCTGGGCGAAGACGCGGCCGTAGAAGGGAACGGTCAACGCGTTTCCCGCCGGAACGCTCACGGGCGTGGACGACCAGACTACCGTCCGGGGTGCGTCCACGTAGATGTCATAGGAGAGCCAGTCGGCTCCCGCGCCCAGGATCATGCGCCGCCGGCCGTTGGCGAAGGCGAGCCCGGCGTCGATGGTGACGGTCGGCGTGATCGGCGGGGGGCAGCTGTAGGAGATGGTTCCCGCCGAGTCGGTGGGTACGGCGTTGTAGACGTCGTAACTACCGAACGCGAGCGGGGTCACGCTCAGGTTCTTGCAGCTGGGCGCCGCAAGAGCAGGCGACGCGGCCAGGGCCGCGACGGCGGCAAGGGCGAGAAGGCGCTTCACGACCTCCATCTTGCGGCATCGTCGATTCCGGCTCCACAAAAAAATTGCAAACCGAGTGCGTATGGAAAACGAGAGGTGCGCAAAATGACCACCGATAGGTGTGCAAAATCACCACTCCTCCCCTGAACGGGTGACCTATCTCTACGTTTTCCCTGTAATTTTTCAATGTCAACCGCTTGACTGCCTGTCCGGGTGGCTCGTAATCTGGCTACCGAAGCCCGAGGGGGAGCCACTTGGATTACCGAAAGGACATTTTGAACAAGCGAGCGGTGTGCGCGGCGGTCGCGCTGGCGCTGAGCGTGCCCGCATCCGACGCGCGGGCGGCCACGGCCACCAGCTCGTTCACGGTGACCGGCACGGTCGTGGCGAACTGCACCATCTCCACCGCCGGCATCAGCTTCACCTACGATCCCGTCTCCGCCAACGCCAGCACCAACGCGCTCGCCACGGGGACGGTGACCATCGCCTGTACCAAGGGCTCCGCCCCCAGCATCGGGTTGAACAGCGGCCTGTATGCGGGCCTCGCCTCCACGGGACCCCGCGCCATGCGCCTGGGCGCCACCGGCAACTACCTGGGGTACGACATCTACTGGCCGGGGACGACCACCTCCTGGACCACGGCGGCCCCCTACGTTCCCTCCGCGCCCCCCAGCAAGGCGGCGCGCACCTTCAACATGGACGGCGTGGCTTTCTCGGGCCAGGACGTGGCCGTCGGCAGTTACACGGATACCGTCACGGCGACGGTGAACTTCTAACCCGCAAGGAAGGAGCTGAAATCATGTCCCGGAAGTCATCCCCGATGTTCGCTCTCACCACTCTCGCCATCCTGCTTCTCGCCGGTGCTCCGGCGTGGGCCGGCCAGGCGACGAAGACGTTCAATGCTACCGCCTCCGTTGCCGCCAAGTGCGTGATGAGCAACATCGCGAACCTGGACTTCGGCTCCTACGACCCGGTGGTCACGAACGCCAGCGCCGCTCTCCCCGGCAACACCAGCTTCACGCTGACCTGCACGAAGAACGCCTCGCCGTCGATCTCGCTGTCCGTCGGCAACGGCAACTTCGGCGGGAACCTCGCCGCGAAGCGGGCGATGAACAACGGTACGGCCAGCGCGGGCAACTACCTCTCCTACGACCTGTTCCTGCCGACCGGCGTCGGTGCGCCGGCCAGCGTGAGCGCCACCGCCAGCCTCTGGGGCGACGGCACCAGCGGCACCACGACCTTCGCGCCCTCGGTGCCCAGCGTGGCCGCGCAGACCATCACCATCTTCGGCGATGTAGTCGGCGGTCAGGACGTCCCGGTGGGCGCTTATACCGACAGCGTCACCGCGACGGTGAACTTCTAGGTGAACGCAAGGATCGCGTCTGGAACGGCGCTCGCGCTCGGCCTCCTCTGCGGGGCCGGGCGCGCGCGCGCTTCCGGGCTCAACATCTCCCCGGTGCAGGTCTGGCTGTCGCAGGATGCCTCGAAGTCGCTGTTGACCCTGCGCAACGAGGGACCGGACGACGCGCGATACCAGGTCTCCGCCAAGGCCTGGGACGAAGACGCGCAGACCGGGATGAAGCTCGCTTCCACCGACGACATCGTCGTCTTTCCCCAGATCCTCGAGCTGAAGGTGGGCGAGACCCGCAGCCTGCGCGTGGGAGCGGTCGTCCCCTTCGGGCCGATCGAGAAGACGTACCGCATCTTCCTGGAAGAGCTGCCGCCGCCGGAGAAGCCACAGGCGCGCTCCACCGTTCGCGTGCTGACCCGGGTGGGAGTCCCGGTCTTCCTCGCCCCGGTGACGACGCTGGAGGACCGCAAGCTGTCCCCGGTGTCGCTCGCGGCCGGCGCCGCGTCGCTGGATCTGCAGAACACCGGCAACGTGCACTTCCGGGTGGAGACCGTCCGCCTGGAGGGCTTCGGCGAAGAGGGAGCCAAGCTCTTCGAGAAGCAGGCCCAGGGCTGGTACGTGCTGGCCGGCAGCCACAAGCGGTACGAGCTGGAGATTCCCAAGGACGCCTGTCGCAAGGTGCGCAGGCTGGTCGTCTCCGTGAAGACCGACAAGGAGCAGGTGTTCCAGGAGCCGCTCGATACGCCGGGCGGAGCCTGCGGCAGCTGAACGGATGCGCGCGCGCGGGGCTGCGCTCTTGTTGACGATTGCCCCGGCGCTGCTCGCGCAGACGGGCGCGGATCAGCGCGCCTACCTGGAGCTGTTCGTCAACGGCGCCTCCAAGGACACCGTTCTCGTCTACTTGCGCGGCGCCGCGACGCCGGACGACGCGCTCGTCTCGGTCGAGGATCTGGAGAAGAGCGGCTTGCGCGGGCTGGGGGGAGCGCGGGAGCCCCACGACGGCAGGGAGTACGTCTCGCTCCGCTCGCTGGCGCCCGAGGTCGAGTTCCGATTCGATGCCCAGGCGCTGGCCTTGCACGTGGTCGTGCCCCCGAGGTTCCTGGAGACGACGGAGATCGACCTGCGGCCCACGCTGCGTCCGCCGGGCATGGTGCTGCGCAAGGACACCAGCGGGTTCCTCAACTACTCGGTGAGCGGAGACGGCCAGGGCGCCGTCAGCGGAGCCGCCGAGCTCGGCGTCAGCGTGCGGGGGAACCTCGCCTTCAGCGGCCTCTCCGTCCTGCCCGACCAGCGCGTCGTGCGCGGGCTCTCATATCTGATCATCGACGATCCCGACCGGATGCGCCGTCTCCAGATCGGCGATGCCGCCGCCGTCTCCTCCGCGCTGGGCGGCTCCGCGCTGCTCGCGGGCTTCAGCCTCACCCGGGAGTTCTCGCTCGATCCCTACTTCGTGCGCCAGCCGCTGCCCCGCCTCTCCGGAGCGATCCTCAGCCCCTCGACGCTGGAAGTGTACGTGAACGGCACGCTGGTGCGGCACGAAGCGATCGCGCCCGGGCCGTTCGAGGTGCGCAACCTGCCGGTGGCCAGCGGCGTCGGCGAGGTCAGCTACGTCGTGCGCGACGCGTTCGGGCGCACCCAGGATTTCGCTTCGCCCTACTACGCGGCCGCCGGCGTGCTGGCGAACGGGATCAGCGATTATGCGTACCACCTCGGGTTCCGGCGCTCCGGCTTCGGACAGGAATCCGCCGACTACGGCCCGCCGGAGCTGCTGGCGCGGCACCGGATCGGCTTCGGCGACTGGCTCACCGCCGGGTACCGATTCGAATCGGCCCTGCAGCGCTCGGGCGGGACCTCGCTGCTGGCCAGCGGCGGCCCCACCGCCGCGTTTGCCCTGCCGGTGGGCGAGTTGGACGCGGACCTGGCGGCGAGCGCGGACGGAAGCTCGACCGGCGCGGCGGCGTCGCTCTCGTACACGGTCTTCACCCGGCGCCTCTCGGCGGGAGGGACGGTGCGCGCGATGACGGACCACTACGCCAATCTCGCGCTGCCCGCGTACGTGGACCGCCCCATCCTGCAGCTCACGGGCTCGGTCGGAGCGCCCATCGTTCCCCGCTTGAACCTCACGCTGCAGGGGCAGCTCAACGCGATGCGCGACTCCGGGCTTTCCTCCGCCCTCACGCTTCGCGGCGACGTTCACCTCTCGAAGGCGCTCTCGGTGTCGCTCAGCGCCTCGCGGCTGCGGACGGCAGGGACGGAGCCGCAGTGGCTCGCGTTCGCCACGCTGATCTACAGCTTCGGCGGGGGGACCACGGCGGACCTGGGCGGAACGGCTGGGACCGGGATGGCGTCGACCACCGCGGGCGTGCAGAAGTCGCTTCCCCTCGGCGAAGGATGGGGGTACCAGCTCCGCTCCACCCTCGATCGCGATCAGGCCGCGTCCGGACTCGGCCAGGTGCAGTACCAGGGCCCGTACGGCACGTACATGGCGACGTACGATCGGTCCGCCGGCAGCAATGGAGGAACCGGAACGGCGGCGGGCGCGTTGATCCTCCTCGACGGCAGCCTGATGGCGGGGCGTCCGGTGCAGGAGGGGTTTGCGCTCTTGCAGGTTCCCGGCGTGGAGGGCGTTCGAGGATATCTGAACAACCAGGAGATCGGGCGCACGAACGGCAGCGGCAACCTGCTGGTCCCTTCGCTGCAGCCCTACTACGGCAACCGCTTGCGCATCGGCGACGCGGACGTTCCCATCGACTACCAGATCGGCGCCACCGAGCAGGTGGTCGCCACCGGGGTCCGTGCCGGCGCCCTGGTGCGATTCGACGTCGAGCGCGTGACCAGCGTGAAGGGCCTCGTGCGGGTGGACATGGGCGGGCAGCCCACGGTGCCGGCCTTCGGCGAGCTGACCGTGGACGCGCGCTTCCGCAGCCCGTTGGGGGCCGACGGGCAGTTCTGGTTCAGCGACCTGCCGGTGGGCGTGCATGCAGCGCACGTCGAGTTCCGCGACGGAACCTGCCGGTTCGAGCTGGTCGTCCCGAAGTCCGCGTCCTCATCGGTGAACCTGGGGACGCTGTCTTGTGCGGCAGCGCAGATGGCGCTGGATCGGCGTTGACGTGATCGTTGACGTTGACGTGATCGTTGACGTGAACGTGGACGGCGACGGCGACGTGAACGTGGCCGTGGTCGTGGTCGTGGTCGTTCACGGCCACGTCGCCGTCGCCGTCGCCGTCCACGATCACGACCACGTAGCCCTGATCCGTTTTGGTGGACACCTCGATGCGGCGAGAATGGCCGCCAAGGCGAGGGCATGGTCCACAAATCGAAGAGACGGTTCACGAGCGACTTCAAGGCTCACGCGGTAGAGCT
>Ga0070708_100001625_pt1 | contig 17239 bp, 15 predicted proteins | sample KBSK5503metaG_FD_65469 | JGI IMG/M metagenome (GOLD analysis project Ga0070708, IMG submission 65469) | Corn, switchgrass and miscanthus rhizosphere microbial communities from Kellogg Biological Station, Michigan, USA - KBS K5-50-3 metaG | ecosystem: Host-associated > Plants > Roots >... | reverse complement strand
GAAGGCTCCACGTTCACCGTCACCAACCCCGGCCAATTCGGCGCCGTCTTCGGCCTGCCCATCATCAATCAACCCAACTCGGCTATCATGGGCGTCGGCGGAATCACCAAGACTCCGCTGGTAGTCACCGACGCCGACGGCAACGACTCCATCGCCATCCGCTCGGTTGTTCACCTGACCCTCGGCTACGACCATCGCTTGATCGACGGCGCGGTCGCCGATCAGTTCATGGCTCTGGTAAAGAAGACGATGGAGGGCTGGAGCGAGGAAGTGGGGTAGGCAAGGTTTGAGCTTTACACCGAGAATGCAAGGCGCACTATCTATGCGAGATACGAGGCGCATGAACGTGGTTCTCGGGAAATCCAACCTGAACATCTCCTGCTTGCCCTGTTCAGGGATTCGGATCTTTTCAGACGCGTTTTGAAGGGCGTCTCCGTAGAAGATTTGCGCGAGAAGGTACTCGCTCAAGCTGCTAAAGGTGAGAAGCTTCCTGCTCGCGTCGACTCGCCCCTTGCAACGGAATCAAAGAGAGCGCTGGTATTAGCGTCTGAGGAGCACGAAAGCTTCTCGAACAAATATATAGAGAACGATCACCTTCTGCTTGGATTACTGCGCATCGAGCAGTCTTACCCTGCCCGTCTCTTAGAGCAAAAGGGTCTCCGGTGGAAGATCTTCGCCTCCAAATCGCAACGCTGGAGCGGCGAGAGCCAGGCGCCACGAGGCCGAAGATCTCGCCTGAAAATCGTTTCATGCTGAACCCCGTCAGGCGTGTCCAAAAACTCGGCGCCCGAAAAAGACACTCAAATTTCTCGATGACTTGATTTCCGATCCAAAACAGGATCCTCGCATGCGGAACTTTTTTCTGCCTCTCGCCTCCAACACTGCGCGCTCACTCGGGGACTTTGCAACCGTCAAACGGTACAGCGAATTGTTACTCGCAAACGATCCTGATGATGCAATGGCCCTCTTTGCTTTAGCTGACTGTCTGGAGGAGCTAGGCGAGATGGAAACTGCGAAGAAGTATGCAATGAAGTGTTACGAACGGGGCCTCGCCATGGAAGGCGTTCTCGGCAACAGCATTATTGAACTGCTTGAGAAGCGTTTCCCGGACATTAAGCCGAGCGCCTCTTGACCGCACTTCACTCGCGATGTGTGGTGGGCAGGTCGCCCACCCCTTGAATCACCCCAAAAGTGAGGCTGGCCCGTCCTTCCGCGGCGGGTTGGCCCATCCGTTGAATCATCCCAGATGAGGCTGCCCCATCCTTTCGCGTTTTTTGTGAAAGGGTGGGAGACCACGGCTGCAAGCGTCAAGGGACTCCCCGACATGCCACAGCGGGTTTCTCGGCTACGCGGATCGTTTCACGATCCGCTCCGCTCCGAAATGACAAGATCAATTATTGATGCCGATGATCGCGTGGTCCACGATCGGGAAGGGCACGACTTCTACTCGTGCCGAATCAATCCGGGGAAAGGTGTGGCTTTAGCCGCTGGGGTTCGCTCTTGTTCTGGCTTCAGAAATGGAGGCTGACCTCAGCGGCTTAAAGCCGCTCAGCAGCGACACATATTGGCACGACTTTAAGTCGTGCCCTTCCCGGTTGCCTAAATCCCCAACAGCGGAGCCGGCGCCTGAGCTTGCCGAAGGGCTTCCCGACTACTCGCAACGTTTTTTCAGACCTTGGAACGATGAACTCAGGTAAAATTCCCCAGTTTTAGGTGCGAAGTAAGAATGCGTTGAAGGAGAATTCAAATGCGAAGTGTACGTTTGGTATTGGTTTTGCTCTCGTCCGGTGCGGTCTGGGCTGCGGACAAGGTCCAACCGCTGAATGTCAAGACCGGCCTCTGGGAAACAACCCGCACTACAAACACTAGCGGCCAAATGCCCATTCCGCCTGAGCTCATGGCCAGACTGACGCCTGAACAGCGCGCCAAGATGGAAGACAGAATGAAAGCGAACTCCGCGGAGAAGTCCAGGACCAATACTTCCAAGAGCTGCATGACCAAGGAAAAACTGGAGAAAGCACCGTTTAGTGACGAGCAAAAAGATTGCACCCGGACTATTGTGACCTCGACCAGCAGCGAGGCGGAGATAAGGTTCATGTGTGAAAAGCAGGGCATGAAGTCGAATGGAACAATCCATGTGGAGGCGCTCACTCCAGAGAGTGTGAAAGGCTCAGCGCAAACGGCCATGACCGGCGGCGGACACACCATGAATATCAGTGGAACTTTCACCGCCAAGTGGCTTGGGCCAAACTGCGGCGACGTGCAGTAGTTCGCAGGAAGACTTCGCGGTGGTGGCCGACGACGTGGCGGGCTGGCTCGTTTTGAATCACCTCAACCTCGGTGCCCATCCTTTCGCGTTCTTTGGGAAGGATGGGCGCAGCACGACTGTAATTATCATTGGCATTCCCTAGATCACCCACAACAGGGTCGTGAGTTTGGCGAAGTGTTTCTCGACTAGGCGGGTCGTTTCACGATCCGCTCCGCTCAAAATGGCAGATCAATTATTGATGCCGATGATCGCGTGGTCCACGAGCGGGAAGGGCACTTGTGCCCTTCCCGCTTCCCGCAAGGCCGATCGGTGACGTCAGCTAGAAAAATCGTCACTCTTGATTCCGCGGCGTCCACCCTTCCCAAAATCGGGAAAGGATGGGGCACCCACTGTGTCTTGGTTACGGAATTGGGTGGAACAGGCCTTCCAGGCCTGCAATTAAAGTTAATTTAGATTTTGGCTTCCAGCCGCTGAGGTACCTCGGGGCTGAGAGCCCTAAGGAAATTTGCCGGCCAAATGCAGCGCTAGAAGCGCTCCTCCACCCAAACCCATTCTGCCGGCCCCGTGTAACTAGACCGCCCTCATTCTCTGGAAATGGCGGTAGCTGCTCAGTGCGGAAACGACTTGCTTCTGCTCATGCTGGGTTATGTCGTTGTAAAAAGGCAATCGAAGGAGCCTGGCGCTGAGGTCCTCGGCAACGGGGCAGTCTGCCGGACGGGCCCCGAAGCGTTTGCCCGCTGTCGAAAGGTGGAGCGGAACGTAATGGAATACAGACAGGATTCCGTTGGCTTTGAGATGAGAGATAACGCCATCGCGATAATCGCCTGAAGGCAGCACCACATAGAACATGTGGTATGCCTGCTCACAATCTGGCGGAACAGTTGGCAGGCGAGCTCCAATATCATCAGCCCACTCCCGCAGTTGCTCGAAGTAGAAAGTCCAGACCTTTTTTCGTTTTTCCTGGATGGCTTGGCGCGCTTCCAGTTGGGCATACAGAAAAGCGGCGAGGAGATCCGAGGGCAGATAGCTGGAACCGATGTCCATCCATGTGTATTTGTCCACCATACCGCGAAGGAATTGGCTGCGATCGGTTCCCTTGTCGCGAATGATGATGGCACGTTCCACCATTTGCGGATCATTGACTAGCAGCGCACCGCCCTCGCCACAGGTGAAATTTTTCGTCTCGTGAAAACTTTGCGCGGCGACGCATCCGAATGTTCCCGTATAACGGCCGTGGAAAGTTGCGAATAGCGCGTGAGCGTTGTCCTCGACGACATGAATGCCGTTTTGTCTGGCAATTGCAATGATGCGATCCATGGCGCAAGGGACGCCGGCGTAGTGTACTGGGACCACGGCTTTCGTCCGGCTGGTGATGAGGGATTCAAAGTGCGCTTCATCCAAGTTCAGCGTATCGGGACGAACATCACAAAACACAATTCTTGAACCGCGCAGCGCAAAAGCGTTGGCGGTGGACACGAATGTGTAAGAGGGCACAATGATCTCGTCTTCGGGGCCGCAACCCAGCAGCAGTGCAGCCATTTCCAGCGCATGCGTGCAGGAGGTCGCGAGGAGCGCCTTCATTGTCCCGAGTTCGGTCTCAAGCAGGTGGTGGCACTTTTTGGTGAAGGGACCGTCGCCGGAGGCGTGTCCGTTGGCGATGGCATCGGCAATGTATTTGTATTCATTGCCAGCGAGGCAAGGACGATTGAATGGAATTGAGTAGCTCATAGTTTTTCACAGATAAGCAGTTCTTGAGTTCTGTATTCACCGGCCAACAACTGCCCGGGAACCTGGTTAGTGGGCGGGGCTTGTCGTGCACGCATCTCTCGCAGGCGCAGCAGCGGCTGTTCGACCAAGTAATACGAAAGGCAAGCACAAGCAAGCGTGGCCGGCAAACCCGCGTATCCCAGATGCAGTGCGGAGTCTGGCAGGAACAATTCCTGCCACAAATAGACGCTATAGCTGATTTTTCCCAACCACGCGACGGGAGCCCAGTTCAGAGCTCGATAAGGAACTTGCATGACATGCAAGACGCAACCAGCGAGCGACACATGAAGCAACGGCCGAAGAACGAACAGCATGAACAGGGTGCGCGCCGAACTCGATGCGGGAAATCCGGGAATGACGATCACCGCGAAAAGCATTGCCAGGGCCAGGTAACCGCTGATTTTCGGAAGGCGTGGCGCAAGGATCGCCAGCAAGCAACCAACAGCCAGTTGGTCGGCGTGTACGGGCAGGCTCCCATGGAGGAATCCGTTTTGCGCTTTGAAGGCATAAAGCGCCGCACGGAACACGGGTGCGCCAAGGAAGACGCCTAGCAGGATGGCTGTCTTGTAGCGATACCACTTCTTCACGGCAACGGGCCACAGCAGATAGAACTGTTCCTCGATACTCAGAGACCAAAGATGTCCAAAGATCCACGGTCGCGAGCCATCCATGTTGGCGACATAGAGTAACGCGGCGGCCACGTGATACCAGCGCATCTGGGGCCAAAAAAGGGCAATGACCACAGCCAGAAATGCCAAGGCGGCCGGAAAAATGCGGAATGCCCGGCGAACGTAGAAGTCGCGCAAACTGACCGTCGAGGTGCACGCATGCTCCCGCAGCAAAAGGTTGGTAATCAGGTATCCAGAGAGGACAAAAAAGACGTGGACGCCAAGCTTGCCGTAGCTCTCAATCAGTTGAAGAGAAATCCGGCTCCAACTCACCCAATGACTGAGCAGCACCAGCGTGATGGAAATAGCCCGCAGGCCGTCAAGCGAGGGTATCCGTTGCATGCTCACCAGAGATGTACCCGACCGGGAAGCCGATGCCTGCAAGGTTGATCGCGGCGACCCTGATTTGAATTCGTGGCGAGCTGAATCGTCTTCAAGCCGGTCACTCCTATGTGAACCACTTGTGAAACGTATGGAGCGAGTGGCTGGGCTCGAACCCGGTGCGGCACCAGACCTTCTGCATGGAAACGTTTGTAACTTGAGTTGAGATCACCATGCGCCTTGCCCCTTGGGCCCAGCACCACTGCAGGCTCTGGATCATGAATGAACGGCAAATCCCCCTGCCTTGCGACTCCGGGGCCACCGCGAAGAGCAGGCCCTCGACTTCCTGCGGCGAATTCAGTCGCAGCGTGGCAAACCCCACCACCTTGCCGGCGTCCTCGGCGACAAGTACTTCGTATGCGACATCGTCGGTGGTGCACGACCGTTCCGCCCACGAACTGTACCCTTCATCACATTTGCTCGAGTCCAGCCGACGATCGGCATGGTAGTGTCCGAAGTAGCCTTTGAACGCTGCCGACGCCACGTTGCGGACTTCAGGTTTATCTCCTGATCGCAGCCGTCGTATCCGAAATTCACCGGTGTCTTCAGGGATCGCCTTCCTTGTGAGGTCGAAACTGTAGTACACCAGGGTGTCCATCAACAGGAATCCCATTTCCTCCATGCTTTGAGCAGCGGCCAGGTCGCTGGCCGCACAACGGGCAATTAGCATCTCGATCTGCTCTGCAGCGCAGAAATCCAATATGCTTGACAGCTGGCCTGATGCCACGTGCGCCCTGGCGATCCGCACCCCAAAACGTTCGCTGTCAATCTCCGAAAACGTTATCGTTTCGCGTTCTGTGACGGCGGCCATCTGTTGCTCTTCCCTTCTCACTCGACTGCCGAGGGTGGGGCCTAGAAAAATCAGCCGTCTGCCTGGTTCAAACGAGGCGAATTTCTGCGCCCCCAAGTCGGCCGTCACATCGAACCGGCGCCTGCTTTCTTGGTTTGGTTCTGAACTCCGAATTGCCGGACCACGTACGGAGGCTTCTGCATGCTTCGTAGGTGTACCCTCGCCAGGTATTCGCCAATGATTCCAAGGGCAAACAGCTGGGCCCCGGAGAACAAGCCCACTATCGAAGCCAGGAAAGGGAATCCAGGTACGGGGTTGCCGCTGACGAGATAACGCACTCCGACATAAGAAAGCACGAACATAGAGAAAAGCGTGAACCCGAATCCCACCCAGCTTGCCAGCTGCAGCGGCAAGGTCGTAAAGCCCGTCATCATATTCATGGCGTGGTTGAGGAGCTCGCGAAAGGTATATCCGGAAGTGCCCTGCGCCCGTGGCTGATGACGAACTGGCACCGTAGAGAATCGGTTCGTCCCCCAGGTGAGCAAAACGTCTATCGAGACGAAACACCCCTCATAGTGCGCGAAGGATACGGCCACCTCTTTGCGGAACGCACGAAATGCGCATACTTTACGTGCGATCTTTGCGCCCATCACTTTCTGTAGAGCGATCTTCGTCGTGATCGAAGCCAGGTCGCGGAGAAGGCCGTGTTCTTCCCGCTCCGGTACGCCATATACCACGTCGGAACCTTTGGCTAATTCCGCGAGCAGCTTGGGGATCTCCTCAGGCGGATGTTGCAGATCGTCATCCATGGTTACAACTGTGTCGCAGGTCGCAGCACGAATACCGCAGAGCAGCGCATTGTGCTGCCCGTAGTTTCGCATCAGGTTGATCGGCTTGATCTCAGGGTGCTGGGCAGCCAGTTGCACGATAACGTCCCAACTGCCATCCGGGCTGCAGTCGTTCACCAGAATGATTTCGCGCTTCGCTGTGATGGCGGCAAGAACCTCGCAAAGGCGCGGCAGCAACTCCGGAAGAATCTTCTCGCTGCGGTAAACGGGAATGACAACGGACACGCCAGACATACCGGCCCGCATCTTCTCGGCGCCAGTCGCCATGATCGTGACGTTCATCGCATACATTCCAGGATCATGTGGGTGTAGGGGACGCGCAGGAGATCGTGCCGCACGCTGGATTTCACTTTTCCGAAGACGCGAGAGGCAATTCCCACGTACTCCGGTTCGCTCCGCACGTATTCGCCGCGATCTCGCGCCAAGAGCCATCGCGCTGCTGGCGATTGGTCACGGGTCCAGACACCATCGACGGTTACCAGCTTGCCGCCGGGTTTCAGAGCATCGTGCGCGATTCGAAATAGCTGCTGCGCTTCTGCATCTTCGAGATGGTGGACGATACCGAGTGCGAGTACCACATCGAAACTGTGCTGTTTCGCCAATGAGAACTGGCTCACCCGCTCGCAAACGAACTGTGCCTGTGGAAATCGCTTTCTGGCCAATTCGATATATCTGGAACTCAAATCAAATCCTAGATACTCGGATTGCGGGAGGTAGCGCAGGATGGTTCCTGGTCCGCAGCCGATTTCGAGAATGCGTTCTCCGGCGACCGGCTGAATGTATTCGCTAACCAGCACGTTGGCCCACTCGGGCCCACCGACCAGGTTCCACCACAGTTGGTACGCTGCCGGTATGGCCAAGATAGATCGAAAGAATCGGAGCATTCTACGCATCCAACCGGCGTAACCTTGTCGCCGAAAACAAACTGCTATTGATACGGCAATCTATCACAGCAAATTCAGCGCAGTGGTTGCCTTTGTAGTGACATTGGCTGGCTTCGCGCTGCGGCAGATTTCCTCGGACGAACCGCGCCTGAACTCGTCGGGATTGGCCTATCTGCCTCGCTTCACTGGGAAAGTCTGTAAATCGTGAGATCGCGAGTTTGTCGCCATGGGATTGCAGTGGAGGAGCTGCGTGGCACAGCGTCGCCGGAAACGACGATCCAGCAAACGTGTTCCTTCGCGAGTCGCTCGGATGCGCCGTCACTCGTATCTCCTTTGAGGAAGGATTCCACGTCACGCCGTCTCTGCTCATAGACCTGTTTGGCCGCTGCCAAAACCTGCGCCGGGTCTCTCCCACGAAGACCAGAGACAGCGAAGGATGTTGTATAGGCCTCGGATGAGAAATACCCATCCATCCCGGTAAGTGCCGTGATAGCGAAGTTCGTGGTTTGCGATCCATCTCCCAAGATGGGGCGTTCGATGAGGTCACTCGGCAAGAAGGCGACCACCTGGTCAGGTGTGGAGGCCAATCGAATGTCGTGCAACGCCTGCGCTGTTTCTTGGCTGAAACCAGCCTTGTGCGAGAAATTGAAGGACCCTAAGGCCTGTAGCCACGTCACCGCGAATACTCCCCACAGAGCGACTGGCCACACGGTTGCTCGCTTGCGTTCCATCCACACGTGAATAGGACGAAGAGAAAATAGACCGAGAATCCAGAGCGTCGGCTGAATGAAGATTATTGCGACGCCGCCCAACGCGTTATAAGGGAAGAAGGTGCCGATGACGAATGAACAAGCGAAGACGATCGCGAACATCATTGCTATCCCGCGATGACGCGATTCACCCATATCGAATTGCACCAGTGGGCCGAGCCCGAACAGTTTGATCCCGTAAGCGACAATGGGGAAGACGATCAGGGATGCCAAGAGCACAAGCGTTCGCGGCATCATGTGACCGAGTGTTCCGCCCCACATAGCAGTCGTGAACTCCAGATTTGGACCGCGAAACGGAAAGCCCGCAGCCGGGTTGTGAAATCCGGAGAGCAACATCGCACTTGTCAGTGGCAGGCTGCCCATGAAAAGGGAAAATGCCAGCCAACCCAGATCGCGAGCCTCGTCTCGCCGACGTTCTGACCATAAGATGAAACTGGCCAGCACCGCGGCTATGCCGAATGTCGCTGCGAGCGTGAAGTTGAATCCCGCCATAAGTCCCAGCAGCAATCCTGCTGCAACCCAGTGCCGCCGGGTGCGCTCTGGCAGGAGCAGCACATTCATTACCGCGAGACAGATCAGCAGGCTGTGATAGTGCGCCGGACGATGGACGATGGGCAGAATCGCATCAACCCCGTCCCAGGATGACCACTCGGAAAGCGCGGCAATTCGCATCGCATCAGGATGCGAGGCATGGACCATGGTTCGCAGGACGCCGAAAATCCAGCCTAAACCGCCGGCGCCCAACAGCAACAGAACACTCAGAATACCGCCGCTTGCTTTCCCTAGCCATCGCCTGCCCAAGCAATAAGCCAGAGCGCCGAGCAGGAAATATAGAAGTGTCGGGTAGCACCGGTAATACAAATCAAAGATCTCGGTCGTGCCGAGATGTAACGAATGTTGTGCGACCACGATAAAGGCAAGCGTAAGGTCGTCGAAGTAGTGATACACCGGTGCCGCTAGACCCGAAACAATAAAGTTGTCTGGCGGCACGTGATGCAAGAGACGCTGCATCAGAGTCACGTGGAATAGTGGGTCCTGCCCGGCGGGTCCGTAGAACACGTATTCACTGCCTGAAAACCGGCCACTTCTCCAATACAAGGGAGCAATGCACAGCGCCACGGCCGCTCCGGTCAGCGCTGTCTCGTAGTCTTCGCGACTCCAATGTGACGACGCAGACGACCGTCTGACGTGTAGCAAGGACAGAGCGATGCCTGCGCCTGAGAACACGACCACTAGGTATGGAAAATACATGCCCATGGAGACCCTGGCGGAGACATCGTAGGCTGTCGTGACACTCACGATTCCAAGAACGGGGCTGATAAGAATGCGGAGAATTCCGGGGGACATTCGCAAAAGACCCGTCAGCAGGTAACCGGGGAAAAAGAACAGGAGGATAAGAACCAAAATCCCTAAGATCGCCTGCTTCGGACTGTTGGACAGCGCCAACGGAATCAAGACCAACAAGAAAACGAGCAGCGAAATGACTGCGCAAAGAAACCGTGGGCTTGGATCTTTATTGATATTCTGCGTCATCGCGATAGGAGATTAAGAGAAGTTGAGCGAACTATATCAAAGAGGTACGCAAGTCGTTAGGGGCAATGCTGATACCCGCCGCGCCGGGTTGTGGTTCTGTCGGCGTTTGCTTCGCTCTCTTGGAGGTCGTTCGAAAAGCCCTTGCTGCGCCGCGGGCACAGATATCAGTACTGAAAACAGCCATTGGCTGCTACCTTTGCGTCTTCGAATCTAAACCTAAGTCAAAGGCGAAGCTGAACCACGCCCCCGTCCTTCCCAAGCAGCGCCATCTCCGCCATTCCGATGAACAGGCCGTGCTCGACCACGCCAGGGATGGCCCGCAGTTTTTCCGCCAGCGCGGGTGGATCGGCAATTTCGCCGAAGGTGCAATCCAGGATGTGATGGCCTTCGTCGGTTACATAGGGATTGCCGTAGGCATAGCAGCGCAGAGAGACTTCTGCTCCGAGAGCCGCGATTCTGCTCTTGATGAGTGCCTGCGCAAAAGGAATCACTTCGACAGGAAGCGGAAATTTTCCTAAGCGTGGCACTTGCTTACTGGAATCCCCAACCACAATGAATCGCCGCGAAGCTGACGCGATAATTTTCTCGCGCAGCAGTGCGCCGCCACCACCTTTGATCAGATTCAGTTGCGGGTCAATTTCGTCGGCGCCATCAATATCAATGTCAATCTGCGGGTGCTCGTCAAGCGTGGCGAGCGGGATTCCCAATTGTTCTGCAAGGTGTTTGATCTTTTGTGAAGTCGGAATGCCGATAATCTTCAGGCCGTCCCGGACACGTTCGCCGAGAAAACGAATCACGTGGGTCGCCGTCGAGCCTGATCCCAGACCAACAATACTGTGCGGCTCCACCAGCGCAACCGCGGCCCGCGCAGCTGTCTGCTTTTCTTGATCGAGCGCGGCGATTTCGGGCGGGCTCATTCTGGTTTCGCCGAATGCTTGCGGAAGGAGTGAAGAACGATGGCACTGCTGATCGCAAAGCTCCCAACTGCACCCAGGGCAATAGCCTGAGTGAGCCGCGGCCCCAGGCGCAAGCCGGCGGGAAACAGCGCAGCCAGAGCTAGCAGAATGCCGACAACGTTCAGCCACCAGGGAGACTGCAGCGGTCGCATCTCGGAGTCATTGCGGATTCGAAGCTGCAGCAGGACGGCGGCGGTTCCGATGAGTGTCATCACCACTACCGCCGCTGGACTGCGAAAAGTGGCCGGGCTGGTGAAAAGCACGACCAGGATAAGCGCGCAGCAAAGCAGGCCTGAGGCGATTACAGTCTTGCGGCGGGCACGCAGCGTAAGTGCAGGCATGGTGGCGCCTGACATTGTATGACAGAAAGCGCGGGTCAGTCAGTGGCCCTAGATCACTTAGCAGCTAGCTCAACCGGCCAAATGTTAACTACTAAATGCTAACTGCTCCAATTCTGATCAGACTCCACCCACGATCCATTCCAATTGGTGCGAAGAGCTGTGGTGAAATGCGTAGAACACAAGCTCGACGCGGCTGGAAATTCCCAGCTTCTCAAGAATTCGGAACAGATATTTTTTCACGGTATGTTCGCTCAAGCCGAGTTCGGTCGCAACGTCGCGGTTGCTCAGGCCGTCGGTGACTAACGCGACAACTTGCTCTTCCCGGGAAGTCAGCAGTTTGTCCCCATTTGCGCTTACCACGCGAAGGGAAGGTACCTGGCAGACAGAGTCGAGAAGATAATTCAGTTGCTGCGTTGTGGCCCAGATTTCTCCACGATGCACTCGCTCGATGCATTCACAGAACAACTGAAACGAGGAGTCGCCGAGACAAAAAAGTCCTCTCGCACCCGCACGGAAAGCATGCACCGCCAGTTCGCGGCTCTCGGCGTCATCGCCTTGGCGTCGATCCGGATCTCTGGCCTCCGCAAAGGCAGCGTCCAAAGGCCAGCCACTCTTCAATTCTCAGCGTTGGGCGCCTGCACCCAATCAAGAACCACGGATTCCTGGTGCTGGTCTGCCGAGTGTTGAAGACGAGAGGTGTGCAATTCCGCTGCATAATTGCCGGCGAGGGAAAGGAGCGCGAAAAACTAGCGCAGCGGATATGCGAGCTCGGGTTGGAAGCAGAGGTCGTGCTTCGTGGCCATGTTCCTCGCGAGCAATTGCGGGAACTCTACGCCGAAGCCGATGTGGTGGTGCTTACTAGCCACAGTGAAGGAATCCCGGTAACGCTGATGGAAGCGATGGCGCTGGAGCGAGTAGTGCTCGCGCCCGAGATCACCGGAATTCCCGAGTTGGTGACCCATGGGCAGACCGGCTTTCTCTACCAGCCGAACTCAATGGAAGACTTCCTCGCCATATCGACAGCTGGCGAGGATGGGGGCCTCACTTAGAAAGACTTGGGCTCCAGCCGGACGGGTATGTTTTATTTATGGGCCGGTTTTCGCCGGAAAAAATTGTCACCTGCTGATCGAAGCGTTCGACAAGACAAATACTCCGCTGAAACTGGCGCTTGCGGGAGGATCGAGCCACACTGACGACTATGTCGCGAGCATTCGTAAATGTGAAAGCGAGAGAATCAGTCGGGCGATGCACTTGAAGAGGTACTGACGAACGCCGCTCTGTTCGTGTTGCCATCGCATGTTGGGTTTGCTCTTGTCCGATCCGAGGTTGCGTGCCGCATCCGCCATAAGTGGGCAGCAGCGCGCACGCCAGCATTACCTCTGGGGAACAATAGTGAAAGAAATTGACGCGCTGTAGGCAGGGTTGATAGGGCCATCCACGAGGAGAAAAGCCACCTCGCAACCGGTTGAGGCAAGCGGCAGAGTCGCATGACGAAACCAGGGGAACGGGCGCTTTACGCGATCACGGGTTCCAGCCTCGCGGTGAAGTGCCGCAGAAACGGCGCTTCGTAAGTAAGCTTGAGTCCACGAATCGACTCCCGCTTCTTCCAGACTTCGAGGATCACTTCGACCACATAATCGATGTGGCTCTGGGTGTAAACCCTCCGCGGAATCGCCAGTCGCACAAGATCCATTCTTGCCGCAGCCCCAAACATCAGACCGCCGATTTCCACCGAGCGAATTCCCCCTTCGAGGTAAAGTTCGATCGCAAGCGCAACCCCTGGGAACTGTTCCGGAGCGACGTGTGGCAAGAATGCCCGGGCATCGAGGTAAATAGCATGCCCGCCGGGCGGCTGCACAATCGGCACCCCCTGCTCAGCGATGTGATTACCGAGATATGCTGTCGACGCAATCCTGTAGCGCAGGTAATCTTCTTCGAGCGCTTCCTGTACACCAACTGCAATGGCCTCTAGGTCTCGACCCGCGAGGCCGCCGTACGTCGGGTATCCTTCAGTCAGAATCAGGAGATCTTTCTCTTGCTGCGCAAGCAGATCATCGTTGGTGCAAAGAAAGCCTCCGATATTCGCCATCCCGTCTTTTTTCGCGGACATGGTACAGCCATCGCCGCAGCTGAACATTTCCTGGGCAATCTGCTTGGGTGTTTTGGATTCATAACCGTTCTCGCGAAGTTTGATGAAGTACGCATTTTCCGCGAAACGACACGCGTCGAAGTAAAGGGGAATGCGATGTTTGCGGCACACTCCGCTGACCTCGCGAACATTTTCCATTGAGACCGGTTGCCCGCCGCCAGAATTGTTGGTAACGGTCAGCATGACAAGAGGAACACGTTCCCGTCCGACGCGGTTGATCAGCGCTTCCAGCGCGGGGACATCCATGTTGCCTTTGAACGGATGTTTGGTTCGGGGCTCACGGCCTTCAGGGATAACCAGATCGACGGCCTCGGCGCCGACGAATTCGATATTGGCTCGGGTGGTATCGAAATGCGTGTTGTTCGGAACCACGTCGCCTTTCTTGCAAGTCACGCCGAAAAGGATGCGCTCGGCGGCGCGGCCTTGATGTGTTGGAATGACGTGGCGATAGCCAAAAATATCCTGGATGGAAGCTCGGAAGCGATCAAAGCTCTTGCTCCCGGCATAGCTCTCGTCTCCTTCCATCACAGCGGCCCATTGATGTGTGGACATTGCGCCGGTGCCAGAGTCGGTGAGCAGATCGATCAGGACATCCGCGGCGGGAAGGAGGAATAAGTTATAGTGCGCGGCGCGAAGAAGCTTTTCACGCTGCTCGCGCGTTGTCCATCGGATCGGCTCGACACTCTTGATGCGAAAGGGTTCGATGATGGTACGAGGCATTGCAAAGCTATTGAACCACGAAAGAAACGAAGTCACACGAAGGAAATCAATCAAGACGAACGAATAATTCTGGTTCGACTCCCGCCCTGCCAGAGAATTAAGGAGCGGGGGCAGATACGGCTATGGTACTTGCACGGAATCTTCTGACTCTTTGTAAGTCACCGCAGCGGTGCGTTCGAGTTTGTCCCAGGCAAATGGCTCGCCCTCGGCAGCGCGCTTCACGGTCTTAAATAAGACCCACGAAAACAGTTGCCGATACGCGAATCGCTGCAGCCAAACCTGGCTCAGCAGCCATGAATCTTCGCGCGTATCCGGGGTGCTGCGCTCCAGCGCAAATGCGATTGCCGAAGTGATGAAATCAATGATCAGGAACGCACCAAAAAAGATCACCAGCCGCTGAAAGCTCGCGGGGTCATAGGATTCCGGGTGGAAGTACTTCTGCACGAAATACCACAGTGCGCCAATCACAAACATGACATCGATGAACGGCGAGACTAGGGGCAGGAGAATCTGGAATACGACTATGTTTGGCAATGCGACCCATCCGAGCACGCCTTTTCTAGCAAAAACTTCGCGGTGTTTATAGACAGCTTGCAATATGCCGAAAGACCAGCGGAAGCGCTGGCGCATCAGCGCCCTGGCATTGACCGGCGCCTCAGTGTATGCGAGCGCCCGGTCCTCGTACTGAACGCGGTAGCCTCGGCGGAGGAGTGCCATGGTGAGATCGGCGTCTTCGGCAACAGTATCGGTCTGGTAAGCTCCAACTTCGCGCACCGCCGAAGTGCGCCACGCTCCAATTGCCCCGGGAACTACACTCACCGCGCCCAGAGTATTTAAGGCGCGACGCTCGAAATTCTGGCTGGTGATGTACTCCAGCGCCTGCCAACGCGTCCACAGATTAACCCGGTTCCCAACCTTCGCATTGCCGGCTACAGCCCCGACTTTGGCATCCACAAAGTGCGGCACCAGCAGTGAGATCGCATCGCGAACAATCACTGTATCAGCGTCAATGCCGACAAAAATCTCTTCATCTCGCTGCAGATGTTGTAAGCCAAAATTAAGGGCGTCCGCCTTGCCGGAATTCGGTTTGGTGAGAACCAGAACCTTTCCGGAAGCTTGCTCCCGCGGAAAGCAGCTCTCAGCGATTTCTAACGTCCTGTCTTTGGATCCATCGTCGATCACGATCACCCGCAGATTGCGGTAACTCGAGCGGAGTGCGGCCCGGATAGTGCGCTCGATGACTTTTTCTTCGTTATAAGCGGGGATCAGGATGGCGACCCGTGGCTGGTAGCTCCCAACCTCATCCGCGCGGGGATAGCGCCGCGGTCGTAAGCGGTCGTATATGGCGAAGGCCCCGATGAAAAGCAATCGCCCGGTCATGAGCAGGTCTCCGAGAAAGAAAATGAGCACAATCGCCTGCTGGCCTGTGCCAATCATCCACCACCCCACCCATGTCAGGATCGCAGACCAGCGCTCATTGGTCGGAACCGGCGACATAATTTCTGCACGATTTTTGTGCAGCAGATCACTTATAGAAGCGATCTGGATTCCCTTAGCACGTGCGCCTTCAATGATCATCGGCAAAGCCCGCACCGTCTCACGGCGGTCGCCTCCGCCATCATGTAAAAGAATGATGTTTCCACAACTACGGTCTGTCGGCGAGCACGGCGGTAAGTGCTCGAGCACATAGCTCGTAATCTGCTCCGCGCTTCGATGCGGATTCTCGCGCCAGTCGTTGGGATCGATCTTGTCACCGATGGTCAGATACCCCATGTTCTCGGAAATTTCGAGCACCCTTACTTGATCTTCGGTGTCTGGCTCGGCATCGATCGAGTAAGGCGGACGAAATAACAGGGTGCGAATACCCAGACGGCTGGCGAACAGGCCTTCAGTAACATTCAATTCCAGCCTTATAAGCTTCTCCGAGAGGTCGCTGAGGTCGGGATGAGTAAAAGTGTGATTTCCGATCTCATGACCTTCCCGGTAAATACGCGAAGCGACGGATGGAAACTTTTCGGTCTGCATGCCGATCAGGAAAAATGTGGCAGGCGCATGCTCCCGCTTTAGAATATCGAGAATTTTCGGGGTCCAATTAGGATCGGGTCCGTCATCGAACGTAAGTGCGACCTGGTTTGGACTTGCGCCATACCGGCCCACGCGATAAGGCTCTGGGAGGGAATCCATAATTTCATCGCTGATCAGGCCGGTGGAGTTGTCAATCGTGATCTTCCGCTCGCCATTTCCCGGTGTAGCCTCAACGTTTAGGATCTCGCCATTCCCTTCAAAGTCGACATCCTGACCGGGTGGCACGTCAGACAACTTGGAAGGAGCAGCGGCTTCCATCGGGAAATCCCAAATCTTCCACAGCGAGCGGTCTTCGGAACCGAGCCGCCACAACGCGAAGGTCCGAATGCCAAATGTGTGCGCAGAGCGCATCTGGTTCAACGCGCTTACAGCGTCTAGAAACCAGATGTCGTGCTGATGGTTTTGTTCGTCGAGATAACTGATGTGCGGATTCAGGCTGTCCCCGTCGAAGTCCACGTCTTCCTCGGAATCGCGGGCGGCAAGCCACGCCTCCTGCACGGGGACGTTTTTGTCCCGTTCGTTTGGCGGAACTTTGCCGCTTTTGGGCCTCGCGACCCAGTCGTAACCGTAATTCGCGATGGCGCAAATGAGTTTGTCGAGGGGGACCACTTTCTTGGCCTGCGCCAAGTTTGTCGTAAACCAATCTTGAGAAGCGACCGGGCCGGCTGTTCCTCCGCTGCCCGCGTAGTGCTCGTCATAATTCATCAATACGACGCCATCGGCGGCGCTGGCCACGGAGCGATAATCGAATTCCGAATTTCCCGCAGGCACGCTCACATACAGCTTCATGCCCTTGGCATGGAGGTCCTGCGAAAGCTCGTTCAGCAGATCCACGAAACCGTGCTGTGCTTTCGGCGGAAAGTCCTCGAAGTCCACCATCAGGCCACGGAACTTATCGCTGGCAAGAACGGCTGCAACTTCCTGCCGGAACCGCGCGCGCGACTCGGGGCTGCCGAGGAAGCCAGAAATGTCGATCCAATCCGTGCCGTTGAAATTGTTTACCAGCGGAAAGACTTCTGTTCCTGGGTCTTCTGATTTCAAGAAGGGCATGACTTTGAAGTCCAGGGAATGCACTACT
>Ga0070708_100001623_pt1 | contig 17247 bp, 10 predicted proteins | sample KBSK5503metaG_FD_65469 | JGI IMG/M metagenome (GOLD analysis project Ga0070708, IMG submission 65469) | Corn, switchgrass and miscanthus rhizosphere microbial communities from Kellogg Biological Station, Michigan, USA - KBS K5-50-3 metaG | ecosystem: Host-associated > Plants > Roots >... | reverse complement strand
GCTGCTTGTTGTTCATCGTCTCCTCGCATCCTGTTCCTCCATCACTGATGTTGGAACACATTCTAATTGAGCAGCATCGTTCTGCGTCGAGAATCTTTAGTTTTTCAGCAGCCTGCTAGACCTCAAGAAGCTGAAGCGGCACATGGAGTTCGAGTTGGACCTCGAACGCACCATCGCGCCGGAAGAGAGAAGCGGCGCAAGCCACGCAATCTCGTCGAGCGGCAGTTCGAGCGAAACAGCGAAAGTCTCAATAGCGCAGACAAACTCTCCGGCAGTAGTTCACACAACGTCGAGCGCGGAGTATATCGTCAGTCAGATCAAAACCCATAAGAAAGCGTCGGCACTTATTGCGGCCGCAGTTGTTATCGCTGTTACCGCAGCCACACTCTTTTACTTCAAACCTGCCTCAGCACTCACCGACAAAGATACTATCTTGCTTGCAGATTTCGTCAACACCACGGCGGATACAGTCTTCGACGGTACGCTCAAGCAAGGGCTCGCAGTGCAACTCGCGCAGTCGCCGTTCTTGAATGTATTCCCGGATGCGCGGGTGCGACAGACGCTGCGGCTTATGGGCCGCTCGGCTGATGACCGCGTGACGAAGGAGGCGGCCCGAGAGATCTGCCAGCGTCAGGGACTCAAAGCATTCCTGGCAGGCTCGATCACCAACCTCGGAACGAGCTACGTCATCACGCTGGAAGCGATCAATGGGCAGAGCGGTGAGGAGATAGCCAGGGAGCAAGTGGAAGCCGAAAGCAAGGAGCAGGTGCTAAAGGCGCTCACTCAGGCTGCGAGCAAGCTGCGACAAAAGCTGGGCGAGTCGCTCAGCTCGATCCAGAAGTTCGATGCGCCGCTGGAACTGACAACCTCATCGCTTGAGGCATTAAAAGCCTACTCGCTGGGGTATGAGCAATCGAGCAGGGGCAGGTTTCTTGAGAGCATTCCGTTCTCTAAACGAGCGATTGAGCTGGACCCAAACTTCGCATATGCCTATGCCTCACTGGCCGTGCAGTACGCCAACACCAATCAGCCAAAGCTGGCGGCAGAATATACGGAGAAGGCCTTTGCGCTGCGAGACCGGGTGAGCGAGTTGGAGAAGCTACGCATCTCTGCCTTCTACCACTCGTATGTCACTGGGGAAGTAGATAAGGAGATTGAAGTGCTGGAGACGTATAAGGCTACCTACCCACGCGATGCGAGGGCACCCAATAACCTTTCTGACATCTACTTCAGGACAGGACAATTCGAAAAATCTGCCGCTGAAGCTCGCCAAGCCGTGCGCCTCAACCCTAACAGCGTAGTCGGGTATGCGAATCTGGGACAGGCGTTCATCAGTCTTAGTCGCTTCGCGGATTCCAAGGAGGTTGTCGACCAGGCCCTGCACCAAAATCTCGATTCTACGTACTTTCATTCATTCCGGTATCAGATTGCCTTCGTGGACGGGGACACAGCGGCGATGCAGCAGCAACTCGATTGGGCACGCGGCAAGCCGGACGAGTACGTGGCCCTCGGTTGGCAAACCCAGACGGCGGCCTTTTTGGGCCAGTGGCGTCGTTCCCAAGATTTCACTCGCAGCGCCATTGAGCTGGCCACGCGCGGCGATGCTAAAGAAGTAGCCGCGCAGTATGCGGTAGAAGAAGCGCTGCTTGGCGCAGTCTTCGGTCAATGCTCGCAGATCAAAGCGGAAACCTCTCAGTTGCCTGGACTTGAACGCAACACACCATCTCTGACGCGCGGGGCCCTTGCACTGGCGCTGTGCGGTGACGCAGGCCAGGCCCAATCTATCGCTGACGAACTGACCAAGCAGTATCCCAAAGGTACCTTACTCAACTCGCTGTGGGTGCCTATAATACGCGGCGCCGTCCAGCTTAACCGCAACAACCCTGCAGAGGCGATTCAGCTTTTGGAGAAGGCAAAGGGCTACGAAGCTGCCGCAGAGTTCTGGCCTCAATACCTGCGCGCGCTGGCGTATTTGAGGTTAAAGTCGGGCAATGAGGCGGCAACAGAGTTTCAGAAGATACTTGATAACCGGGGCCAGGCAACGCTATCGGCCTTGTATCCGCTGGCCCATCTTGGTTTGGCACGCGCCGCCACATTGACGGGCGACCTGAGCAAAAGCCGCAAGGCATATCAAGATTTCCTCGCACTCTGGAAAGATGCTGATTCTGATCTTCCTGTTCTGCAAGAAGCAAAACAAGAATACGAGAAGCTCAAATGAACCATTGCAGCTAAACGCAAGCGCAGTAGAAAGAAAATCTGTGGCCGGATGCGACAACAAGCTACTGACAAGGTTGCGTCAGACAACGTAACGAAACGGGAAACCTATGAAAATCCTTGCCGGCTGCAACCCCATTTAATTCTTTTGGTTTGAGAAAATCGCCTAACTATAACTGGCAGTCATGAGGTCAGGGGTTCGATCCCCCTCGGCTCCACCAATCGCATCAATAAGTTAGGGCCACCGGATTGGTGGCCCTTATCGCTTTTTAGGGATTTGACGAGAAGTGATAACAACCCTCTGCAAGAGATTTAACTACTAAACCGTCGCTCCCCTTGTCTTTGGCTTCTCCTTGATAACCTCTGGAACATCTGCCGGCGTCGGCTTAAGCTTCATCAAGGCCATTGCCAGGCCTATGGGGATGGCGAGCAGAGTGATGGTGTAGAATCGCTCACCTGGCAGTTCACCCATATGCGGGTTGATGCTATGCACCACGATCGATAATAGAAGCGGGCCAAAACCTATCAACATACCCAACAACATCAGGTTCAGTCCCGAAGCAGAGCGCTCCTGAGTGCTGGCCTTGATGTAGGTATGAACCACCGCAATCACGGAGAGCAGTATGTAACCACCGAAAATGACACCGAAGGTCAGGGACAGAAACATAGAGCGGGCCGGTGTCAATGTCGGGGTTGTTATGACTATGGTCGCTACCATAACGCCAAAAGCGCCCACTATGACGTAGATTGCCTGGCGCAACCAGGAACGCGTAGCGATGATTTTTTTGGTCGCCGGAAATGACAGACAGTAATCCAGCACAACTGCAAACAGCATTGCCACCAGGAAGAATACGGCCCCACCTACGAGGCGGCGTAAGACGGCCGAAGCGAAATAAGGGTTATTGAACAACACAACTGCAAACAGCAAGCTCAGGCTGCAAAACATGGTGCTCAGCCGCGTCGGATTCTTGAGATAGACCAATAAGCCAAGAATGAGGAAGGCCAAACCGGTCAACGTTGCAGCGCCGAAGTTGGCAATTAGATCCACCATTGGCTGTGAGCCATACTTTAACGTGAGTTTTTCTTCAGTGGCCCCACGCTTCACAGTAACGCTCCCGTTGCTGTTGATAGCTGGGCGCGGTTGAGCGGCCAATGAGCCGGTGTCCGCTACAGCAATACCGTCGATTTGGGTTACGGTATCGCCAACCTTAAGGCCAGCCGCTGCGGCAGGACTATTCTCGCGGACAATCGTTACCACTCGGTCGGGACTCAGAAAGTATCCAGTAAAAGGGATATTCCCGATGTCGAGTGTGCCAAGCACTCCCCAGATGAATACTGCGGCCGCCAGCAAGGAGAAAAGCGTCTTGTAGCGAGCGTAATCCGTTGTTTGCTCCATTGCGTGATCCTCCACTAGTAGAGTTGCGAATTTGACTTCGAGCTAACCTATGGCCCAGCCCTTTGCTCGCAACCTAAGATAGCCAACTGCGGATGATCTGAAGACGAACTGGTGTAACGTAACAGTTAGGTTCGGCGGGTATTGTTCACTGAACAGAACTGGCGAAAAAAAATTGGCGTGCACCCCGGCTCTGGAGGCAAGTCTATGAACTTTTTACCGCCGGATGGCGCAAACACTACGCCTTCTTGTCGCGGAAAGTCAATCTTTTCTAAGACGGTGGATTCCGACAGCAGTCAGCACACCAAAACGGCAATACCCAACGGACAGAGCAGGACGCGACCTTTGCACTCACGGACGCGAGAGCATTCGGTGATACGCCGTGGACGCCCTGCCTGCAACTGGCAGTCATGAGGTCAGGGGTTCGATCCCCCTCGGCTCCACCAATATTCGCAATCAGATCCTTTGAAGGAATGGGAATTCTCCGAGAAATTACTGGACGAAAAAAAGATCGCCTTTTTTGTCTTCTCAGAATACTCTGGCCTATTTACCAGCCGGATTTCTCAGGGGCCAAATGAAAAGACTCAAGCGCAAAACGAGTTAATTCCTAACCTATAGAACTCCGAAAAGACGGGAGCAACAAGTTGCCCATGATACAAGAACCAGTTTCTAGTCTTTCCAAATAGCTCCTAGTCCGACATCCCAGAGTCGTTTATTAAGCGACGGAACATCCTTGTCGAGAATTTCACTGCCCCTCGCTTTCAACGCAGACCATTCCATATTCAGTTGCTTCAGACGATCCAGCGACGGCTGATTCACTCTGGGAATATCACTTTCTGTCTGGTTGATCAGGAATAGATAATTCGCTGTGAACTTATTCGGAAAGTTTTCAACATCGTCGTATGCCTTTGATTTACGCTGCACCATATCCTCATCCCAAGCCTTCATTCTCTTTAGCAACGCATCGCCTTCTTTCTTGACGGCGCTGAATTTATCCCCGGCGGGTAATGAACTGAGAAGTGATTCTAACTGTTTCTGTTTTTCGTATAGGCTGTTTATCATGCGGTGCATCGACGTCAATTCGGTTTCCATGCCCAACATGGTCTGATGATATTCCATGTATGTTGAAGCATTTGTCGGGTAAAGAGGATTGGGAAGTATCTCAGTTTCGCTTGAGACTGTCTGACCAGCCATTCTGATGGTAAAACTATATTTTCCCGGCGGTGCTTTGTGCGCTGGGTAAGTGCCTTCGATACGAACCCCGGGCACTCCCGGCATCGTTGCATACCGCATATCCCACACAAACCTGTTCAGCCCTTTAGCTTTGGGCAAAAGCGGTTCTGGCTTTGGAGCCCCATCGTATTTCGTGTACTTATCATCAGCTTTTGAGGAAAAACTGCGAATGGTGTTGCCTCCCGCATCTTTGATTTCCATCGTAATTTCGTCAGTTTTTTTCAGCTCGGGCAGTTGGTAGTAGACCACCACTCCGGTTGAGGGATTTACGCCTCTGAATCTGTTAGCTCCAGTAAACTCATCCTCCGGCTGATCCATCTCACTAGACCCATTTACGAGGTAGGCATTCTCTGGTCGATAGATAGCGAAGGGGGCCGCGTCTTTCTTGTACTGACGAATGACACTCAAATCATCCAGTATCCAGAACGCTCTTCCCGACGTCGATGCGATCAGGTTTCCCTTATATACCCGCAGATCAGTTATCGGAGTAACAGGCAAGTTCAATTGAAAAGGTGACCAGTCGCGTCCGCCATTCCATGACAAAAATAGACCGAGTTCAGTACCCGCGAATAAAAGGTCCCTGCGCACCTCATCCTCACGTACTACGCGCGTAAACGCATTGGCAGGTAGTCCACCGTTGATCTTTGTCCAGGTGTTTCCATAATCGGTGGTTTTATATAAACCTGGAGCGTGGTCGTTGAACTTATATCGGGTTGTCGCTATGTAGGCAGTTGCTCTGTCATGCGGGGATACTTCAATGGCATTGATCAAACATTCTGCCAACCCGGGTGGGGTTACGTTTTTCCAGTTGGCGCCACCATCTCGAGTCAGATAGACAAGTCCGTCATCGCTGCCTGTCCAAATCACGCCTTTTTCGAGAGGTGACTCCATGATGTAACTCAGCGTGCCATAATTTTCCGCCCCAACTTCTTCGTTTGTGTATGGCCCGCCGGCCTTGCCCTGTTTTTCTTTTTCGTTGCGGGTGAGGTCAGGTGAGGCTTCTTTCCACGATCTACCCATATCACTTGTCTTCAGCAAGTATTGAGATCCGTGATAATAGGTATTGGGTTCGTATTTGCTCCAGATGATCGGAGCATTCCAGTTGAAACGATACTTGATGTCCTTCGCATCCATACCAAGGTACTGAATTGGCGCGGCCATAATATTCGTGCCACCCTGCGCCTTGACATCGAGTACCTCGATCGTTCCCTGATAACTGTCGCCCAATACATACTTGGGGTCATTGGGATCAAATGCGAGGAAGGCACTTTCACCACCGGCAGAAGCTGTCCAGCTTGCTGTGGTAATCCCGCCACTTCCTAACTCACGGCTGGCAATGGAAACAGATGTATTGTCCTGTTGTCCTCCATAGATACGATAGGGAAACTGATTGTCAACGTTGATGCGATAAAACTGCCCCGTAGGCATGTTACTTTGCGTGCTCCAGCTCCTTCCGTTGTTGAAAGTTATTGCGGAACCGCCATCGTTGGAGATGATGAAGTTGCTGGGGTTGTCGGGGTTGATCCAAAGATCATGAAAATCACCGTGCGTGCCGGACAAGGTCTCCCATGTTTTACCGCCATCCGTTGAACGCAGTGCAGATGCGCTCATGACATAAACAGCATCTTCATTCTTTGGGTCAATGAATAACTCAATGTAGTACCAAGCTCTCTGCACCAACCTGTGGTCATTGGTAATACGGCTCCACTTCTTACCGGCATTATTCGAGACAAATAAGCCACCGGCTTCTTTATCAGAATCGCTTTCGATCAGTGCATATACTTTTTCAGGATTCGAACGGCTTACCGCAATCGCCATCTTGCCCATTTCTTCCGGCAATCCGTCTTTCATTTTTTCCCACGTATCGCCGCCATCGGTAGATTTATATAGACCGCTGCCCGGACCGCCACTGATCACCTTCCAGGGAAGTCGACCATGTTCCCACATAGCTGCATAAAGTATTCGCGGGTTATTCATGTCCATCGATAACTCGGCTGCACCGGTCTTGTCGTCCACAAATAAAACGTTTTTCCAACTAGCGCCGCCATCGATGGATTTATAGACACCTCTTTGCTGTGAGTGGCTATATAGGGCACCCTGTGCCGCTACCAGGACTATATTGGGGTCTTTAGGATTGATGACGATCCGTGAGATGTGCTGAGTTAATTCCAATCCAATCTTCTTCCATGTCTTTCCCGCGTCGGTTGACTTATATACGCCGTCCCCCGGGTGGGTCATCACACCTCGTACGGCATGTTCTCCCATACCGACATAAACGACATTCGGATCGCTTTCAGCAACAGCCACAGCACCAATGGAACCGGTCTTAAAATAACCATCCGAGACATTCCGCCAGCTGATTCCCATGTCATCTGTTTTCCAAAGACCGCCACCAGTGGTCCCCATATAATAAGTCTTGGGATCGCCCACCACTCCGCAGGCAGCATTTGAACGGCCGCCACGAAATGGGCCAATGGACCGCCACTTCACTGTTTTGAAAATGCTGTTGTAATCATCCGCAACCGCGTTTTGTGGGACTTGAGCGGATAGATGGCTAACGAAGAAGCAAAAAACAAATATTGATAGTAGGTGTTTCGACATTGGAGAATCCTCACCGGATAAGAATTTGGCCAGCGATAATACATGACTAGACCGCTTTTGAGATCGTAATCATTTGCTGCTCGCTGAACTTTCGAACTTTCAATGCAGTGAAAGACTCCACCAATACACTAATAATTTAGTACCGTCCTGACAGTTGTGGGCCACCGCCATGGGATTCACGAAGAGTTAGGCCACTCTCCAGGGCCTCTTAATCGAGGAGTTCTTCGGGAAGATGATTCTGGAAAGTTACTTTGTCGTGGCAAGAACTCTCGGTACTGAGATCGTCACGGAATCAGGCTGGGTCCACCTGGCTACGCCATCTTTCATTTCCAGGCGGTTCATGGTGGCTTTGAGTTTACCAGGCTGAACCTCAACCAGCAGGTAGTGGTAGTTAGCTTCCGTGCTCTGGAAAGGATCCTCCGCCGCACGGGTGATTGGATAAGCGTGAGCGCCACCCCCGCCGCTTACGAAGTAGGTGATGCCCCCGTGTTCGTGGCGCTCATAGTTGTGTACGTGTCCGGCAAAGACGACGATGCGCGCGCGCAAATGTTTTTGCAGTTCCTCAAGGTAGAGAGCGAGCTTCTGTTCCGGCGAGCGAGCGCTGTGACCGCCACCGTACGTTTTCTTGTCACTGGAACTGGTGTAAGGCGGGTGGTGTAGCACGATAAAGACAAAATCGATTCCAGCCGGAAGGTGTGCGAACTGGTATTGCAGCCACTCACCCTGTGGACCGGTGAGTTCGTCAAGGGCGCTGTCCAGCGTCAGCATCAACGTGCTCGCGGTATGGACCGCGTAGAAGCGGTGCTGCTGCAATGTGGGGAAGCGGGCGAAGTAGTTTCCCAGTGCGATATTCACGTCACCATGCAAGTCATGGTTTCCGAGCGCGGGGTAGACGGGTATCCGGCGTTCGCGCCAGATCGTCGTCTCCTGGTCGTACACCTTCCAGTCATTGTCATTGTCGCCGTTGTACGCGATGTCACCACCGAAGGTGATGAAATCAGGATGCACCTTTGCGATGGCACGAACTAATTGCTGCCGAACTTCCGGGTTCGCGTCCTTCGTATCGGCCGGATCTGTAAATCGCGTGTCACCATACGCGACGAAGCGGAAGTGCTTGTGCAGCTTTAAGTTGATTTCGACCGGTTGGGACTGCGCGGCTGTAGGGATTGCCGTCAGCGCGATGACAAGAATAATCAGAAGACTCTGAAAAACTCTTTGGTCCATGATTGAGCCTCAAGGATACTTGAATCAGAATTCGAGCCGGAGCATAAACTCAATGCGCCGCGGCGCTCCCGTGCCAGTGGCGCCGGTATTCAAGATATCGGTGATCCTTCCAAAGCTGGCAGAGGGCTTTGGTGAGCTGCCTGTAAAGGATCCCAAGCTACTCGATGGATTCTTATAGGTAGGATGGTTGAGCAAATTGAAAGCCGCGGCGCGGAAATCTAAACCAAATCTCTCGGACAACTTGAAAGTCTTCGTGAGCGAACTGTCGATTTCAAAACTGCGCGGGCCGCGAGCGATGAACCGACCAAGGTTGCCCCACGTCCCCTTCGCCGGGAGGGCAAATGCCGCTGGGTTGAGCCAATTGGAAGTGGTCTGATTCGCTGGATAGAGTGGCACGCCGGGAACGAGGTTCGGTCGCTGTCCGGAAGTGTTACCGTCTGGCAGATCCGATGCCTTTCGCGTCACCGTTATATTAATGGGCAGGCCGGTGCGGGCGAAGCCGATGCCGGCAAGCTCCCATCCACCCAGAATCCGTGAGGCAAGACCGTTGTCGTTTAAAAATTTCTTTCCAGATCCGAAAGGCAACTGATAGACAACATCGGTCGTAACCGTGTGGCGCACGTCAACGTTCGTGTCGCTACGGTCGCAGGCCCGGCAACTTTGGTTTTGAAAGGCCACGGACTCTCCGGCGCCGATGGAAGCGTCGGTGATTCCGTGCGACCACATGTAGTTCGTCTGGAAAAGCAGGCCGTTCACAAAGCGGCGTTCTACGGATGCCTGCAGAGCATTGAAGTTGTTGTTGCCGTCGTTCGCCTTCAAACCGAAAGATCCGAAACCGGCCAGTGGACGTTTTCCTGTAGCCGGGTTGATCAAGTTGACAGTATGTCTGGCAAAGAGGTGGTGCCCGGCACTGCCAACATAGCCAACCTGGACGACGGTATTCCCCGGCAACTGCTGCTGAACCACGAAGTCCCAATTCTGGTAAGAGAGATCCTTACGGTGGCGGTCAATCGCTTTCGGGCTAAAGAGCTGGTTCTTCGGATCAAGGAATGCGAGGAGAGGAAAACCCAGATTGGGGAAGTCCGACGAACTAAGAGAGTAGCGAGGGACAGCGCTCTCCGCTGCATCGCTGAAGTCGTCGTTCTGATTACCACCGTAATAGATACCGTAGCCCGTGCGGATAATTGTCTTTCCATGAAAAACCGGCGGCGCCCAAGCCAGGCCGACACGCGGACCGAAGTCTTTCGTATTCGGGTCATAGTATGGCGTGCCTTTCGGACAGAAGCCCCCACAACCCATGATGTCGACAACCGCAGAACGATTCAAAATCTCATGCGCCACTGTGTAGTACTCATAACGAAGACCCAGATTCAGCGTCAGGTTCGGAGTAACTTTGACCTCATCCTGAAAATAACCCTGGAAAAACGTACGGCGATTGCCGACTACACCTTCGCCTTGCAGGAAAGTGGCCGAGGCCGCTTTGTTGTTGACGAAATCTTCCGCAGTGTCATAACTGATCGATGAAGTTGTAAGAGTGTTCCCGGAGTTATTGAGCTGGATGCGCCGGATGTCGATGCCCGTCTTAAAGTTATGGCGGCCACGGACCACAGTCAGGTTGTCGATGTAGGAGAAGGTGTTGCCAACTTCTGTGTCCAATGAAGTTCCGCTAACGCCGTCGAAGGGGCCCGGGCTTAGATCAAGAGGAGCGGTCCCATAGGTGTAGTTATGGTAGTTGGCGCGGTTGAACCCGAATTTCCATTCATTGATGATTTGCGGAGAGAAGATATGTTGTAACTGCAGCACTATGTTCGTCGGGACATGTGGAATTACGTTGTGCGATCCCAGTGCATCCGTAGGATTATCGATATAAGCATGGTCGACATTGTATCGGGCGTACATCGTGGTCCTGCTAGAGAACACATAGTCGAGCCGGACCATAACGGCATTTTCGCGAACGGTATCGTTGGCCACTTTGGTGATTTGGTCAGTGATGTTGTCAACTGGCGTCCCACCCGTCGGGTACGCGTCGAGGATTGGCTTAAGCGCCGGCGATGTGGCGAGCACTTGAGCGCGAAATGCGGTGTTCGGCACGAAGTTTATGAACGTCTGGCCGAGACTCTGACGCAACCCTTCGTAGTTAGCGTAAAAGAATGCCTTGTCTTTCTTAATAGGACCGCCAAAGCTGGCGCCAAACTGATGCAGAGTGAATGGCGGAAGTCCAGTGGTCGGATCGTCGAACGGCGAGCGTGCGTCGAGCGCATCGTTGCGCAGAGCGTAAAACGTGCTGCCGTGGTACTGGTTAGTGCCGGTCTTGGAAACGACGTTGATCTGCGCGCCACCGGCCGCGCCACTCTCGGCGGTATAGACGCCGGTGCTGACGCGGAACTCGGAGATTGCATCGAGAGCGATGTTGAGCCTGGTGTCAGCCTTCTGCGTCTGTTCCTGGACGCCGCTGGTGTCTACGCCGTCAAAAGTGAAGTTGCTATCGTCCAGAGAGTGGCCAGAGAAGCGAATGGAGCGTTGGGCGCCATCGCCATAGTTGATCGCGCCGGGAGCAAGTAACATCAGGCTGGCCCAGTTACGTCCGCTGATCGGAATCGCTTTGATTTGCTCGGCATCAATCAAGCCACCCACTTCAGCAGAACTGCGATTGAGTGTCTCGACTGTCGTGGCCACCTGGACGGCGCTGGAAATGTTTCCGACCTCCAGCCGGACATCTATTGTCCTTGGTTGACCGACCGACAATTCCACCCGAGGGATCTCAACGGTGCTGAACCCCTCCTTGGATATGGCGATCTTATAACTGCCAATTGGCAACGCCGGAAAATTATAGATACCGACTGCGTCAGTCAACGTCTCACGATGCAGACCATTCGCAGACGATAGCAATTCGATTCTTGCACCTGGAACCATCGCTCCTGAGGCATCGCTGACAGCACCGCTGAGAGCAGCCTGATCGACCTGTGCTACGAGCGGCAAGGCCAGTATGAAAATGGTTACTACTCCTGACAATAGCGAAATAGCGACTCGGCGTTGGGCACACATGTGGCGTCCCTCCTGAGCTTTAAGCAAAAGGTTTTGTGGTACGAAGAGCCTTGCTCTGGCCTTTATTTGAGCAGAGTTCAAATTGGCCTATGCGTGCTACGAGAGGGTGAAGCTTCTGTGAAATGTAAGTTAAGAATATGAGGTAACTACAGGCATGTCCGCCTGGGAGAAGGAAGGCAGAGATCTGGAAGCTCTTTTTTTGTACTTAGTGCTTTGTACTTTGTTTTGTAGCCGCCGAGTCTCGGCCCATTGAAAAGCACTACTAAGAACAGAGAACCAAGAACAAAGTACAAAGATCAAACTACAACTTTCACAACTTTCATGACTACCGACGGCTGACCCGTCCTTTAAAGCATCAGTTGCCCGCCATTCACTTCTATCGTTTCCCCGACTATATAGCTCGAGGCGTCGGAAGCTAGAAATGCAATCACTTTGGCACATTCCGCCGGTGTACCGAGGCGGCCTAGTGGAATGGTTGCCACGAAATTGCGAATCATTTCGGGCGTCGAAAACACTTTGTGAAAAGGTGTATCGATCACTCCAGGTGAAATCGCATTCACACGTATGCCATGTGGCGCCAGTTCTTTTGCCAGCGATTTAGTGAATGTGATTAGTCCGCCTTTCGCAACTGAATAAGCGCTCGCGCCTGGTCCACCTCCGGTTCGGCCCGCGATTGAAACGACATTGACGATGGTCCCGGTCTTGCGCTCAATCATTGATACTGCGACTGCCTGGGAGCAAAGCATTGCGCTCTTCAGGTTGAGATTCATAACCTCGTCCCAACGCACCTCGCTAATCTCCAGGAGCTTTTGACGTTCGATCAGCGAGCCGGCATTGTTCAACAAGATATCAATCGGCCCTAACTCGGCCACCGTACTTTGGACCAAGTCGCGAATCTCAGCGGCTTCTCGGACATCTGAACGGATGGCAAGCGCTGTCCCGCCGGCGCTAGTAATCGCGTCACGTACTCGTTCGGCGTCTTCTCGATTCTTGTGATAGCTAATAGCCACTCGCGCTCCTAAGTCAGCAAGCACGGTCGCGGTGGCTGCGCCAATCCCTGACGAGGCCCCGGTGATCAGCGCCACTTTACCAGTCAGGTCCAGATGGTTTTGCACATTAGCTCCTGGTTTGTTCGCGATGTAGGTTAGGAAATCGTATATTAACCGATTATGCCATCCGCTCCTCGCAATTCCTTTCAAATGCTTGGCGTTTCTCTCCTGCTTGGTCTGGCCGGTGCAATAGCAGCGCTTTTGTTTCTTGGTTGGTTGACGGAGGAAGTATTAGACGGAGAGACACGGCGTTTTGACGACGCAACGCGAACTGCCGTTCACCAATTAGCCTCTCCGGGACTTACTGTCGCAATGCGGGGTATTTCCTTTCTCGGTTCAACTTACTTCTTGCTTGCCTTAACAGTCGTGGTCGTTGTCTGTTTTCTAATGCGACATTGGCAGCGCGAGGCAATGCTCTTCGCCATCACAATGGCAGGCGCCGGGTTGTTGGACGTAACACTGAAACACGCTTTCCAGCGCCCAAGACCAGTTCCTTTCTTCAACATCGTTGCGCCTTCCTCTTATAGTTTTCCCAGCGGGCATGCACTCGGAAGTTTCTGTTTCTACGGTGCCCTGGCGGCAATTCTGGTCACGCGCCTGCGAGCCAGAAGGATCCGAATCGTCCTCTGGACCAGCTCGGCGGTGATGATACTCCTGATTGGTTTTTCCAGAATCTATCTTGGCGTTCATTACACAACCGATGTGCTCGCGGGCTTTGCAGCAGCACTTATTTGGATCGTAGTCGTAGCATTTGTGGAGCAGCGTTTAGCATTACGACGGCAAAGAAAGCAGAACCCCGCGTAGTGACTCAGTGTCTATACTGGGACTGCTTAGGAACTGAACTGCTCTTGTCACACCCGGGGCTGCCGCCGGTTGTCTTAATGCGCTCGAAGAGTGGATAATCCACTCCTCCCCTTCTAAGGTTTCCACACCCTGGAGGTCGTCATGATTATCAGTTGCCCCGGAAGGCGCGCGGTATCGCTCTGGGCATTGTGCCTTATTCTTTTTATAGTTTCGTTACATACAACCGCGCAAACACCTCTTTCAAACCCGACGAGCACTCCTGATCCGCAAGCCACTCCGACACCCGCAACTACCCGTTCAAAAGATAGCCTGGAAAAGAAATTCTTTAGCAACATCCTTTCCGACCAGCGTGGCATTTGGACGTCTCCCTTTCGTCTCAATCGCGACGATGCAAAATGGGGAATTCCGCTGATGATCTCTACCGCGGCTTTGTGGGCAACCGACCGGCATACGTCGGGCAGTCTAGTCACAAACGGAGACAATCTGAGCAGGCTGCGAGTCAGCAACGACATTAGCCAGCTGGGGGCGTTCTATACAACCGCTGGAGTTGCGGCGGGCTTTTACTTAGTTGGTCGGTCTACACACAACCCGCGTGCGCGCGAGACGGGAGTGCTGGCAGCCGAAGCACTTGTGAATAGCGGAATCATGGTCCAGGTTCTGAAAGAAGTTTCCCAACGGCAGCGTCCGCCAACCGATAACTCCAGCGGAGAGTTTTTCGACGGCGGCACTTCGTTTCCGTCCGGTCACGCCATCAGCGCCTGGTCTGTTGCCACGGTAATCGCTGAGGAATACGGGCAGCACCGGCCGTTAGTTCGCATTGGGGTGTATGGTCTTGCCACTGCGGTAAGCATTTCTCGGTTCACCGGTAGGAAACATTTTCTTTCCGATGCGCTCATCGGAAGTGCAATGGGCTACGGGATCGGACGCTTCGTCTATCATAGGCATCACGATCAGGCGTTGGACTCTCCGAATGAGAAACAGAGCAGCAGTTTGTTGCATTCGAGATTGTTTCCGAGTATCGCGCCGGTGTATAACGCAAGTGCGCGCGTCTATGGCGCGAGGATGGCGTGGGAGTTCTAGGAGGCTTTTGTTGACCATTGTATGAGAATTCTTCTTGTCGAAGATGACCATCGCATCGCGCGTTTTGTCGCGAAGGGTTTACGCGAGCATGCCTTTGCCGTGGATGTGACGAGTGACGGCGCTGATGCTCTCTACAAGTCATCTATCACGGATTATGACGCTGTAATCCTCGACGTGATGATTCCGGGCCACGATGGCTTTACAGTTTGTCGCAAACTGCGCGGCGCCGGATCGGTTGTGCCGATAATCATGCTTACAGCGCGAGACACCGTGCAGGATCGTATTACCGGTCTGGATTGCGGAGCTGATGACTATCTCACCAAGCCCTTTGCCGTAGCGGAACTGTTAGCGCGACTACGTGCTCTGTTTCGTCGGGGCCAATATGTCCGTTCAGCGAAGATTCAGATTGCCGATCTCGTGCTGGATACTCGAGCGCAGCGAGCGACCCGAGGCAAGCGTGAACTCGCCCTAACCACTAAAGAGTATGCCTTGCTCGAATATCTCGCGCGGGAACAGGGACGCGTTGTCAGTCGTGGAGAAATTGCCGAGCACGTTTGGGATGAAAACTTCGATCCGCTCACAAATCTCATCGATGTGCACATCAATCGTTTGAGACGCAAGGTTGATAACGACTTCCCAACCAGACTGATTCACACACGGCGCGGCACAGGCTATATGTTGGCAGCGCTGGATCAAACCTCCAAGCCGGCGGCGGATGATGCCGTCGATTCGTTTAGCACAGGCCAATGACCCTATGAAACGCTCGATGCTCTTTAGCTCGATGCGAACTCGCCTGACCCTTTGGTACACATCTGTTCTGGCGCTTGTGCTTTTGATCTTTGCCGTTTCCACCTACTCCTACCTCGCGCGTGCTGCTCGGCAACGCACCGACGACTCACTGTCAGATACAGCCACATCTTTTGTTTCAAGCTTTGATAGCGAATTGGCCGACGAGAACCAGGTTGCTGACAACGCCGCGAAGGAGGCGGTAGTTGCCTTCCGTTTTAGAGATCGACAGGTGATTGTTTATGACCAACGAAGGAATGTAATCGCGAGCTCAGAAACCCCTCAGAATATGCCTTTGGGAAATAAGTGGTTTGAATCGCCCTCTGTCCGCGCGCAACTAATGGAACTGATTGACTCAGCTTCTCGTTCTCGTCCCGCTTACGCCACTCTTCTTTCAGGGGAGAATGCGATCCGGATCCTGGCAACTGCTGCGACGACCGGGCCACAGCGGTACGCTGTCGTCATTGCGAACCCTCTACACGATCAGGAACAAGCTCTCGAACAGGCACGCAATGCGTTTTACGTCGCAGTTCCACTCGCGCTGTTGATTGCTAGTCTGGGCGGATACTTCCTTGCTCGCAAGAGTCTAAGACCGGTGGTCACAATGGGAGAACAAGCGGCGCAAATCGGTGCGTCAAATCTCAATGCGCGAATACCTGTTCCGCAAAACAATCATGAACTCGGCCGGTTGGCCGTCATCTTCAACGATCTGCTTGCGCGACTCGACCAGTCGTTTGGTCAGCAGAGGCGTTTTATGGCGGACGCTTCGCACGAGTTGCGCACACCAGTGGCAGTCATTTGCGGGGAGTCCGAAGTGGCTCTCTCTCGCCCGGCCAGGGAGACCGAAGAATATCGAGAATCACTGGCCATTGTTCATGACGAGGGGCAGCGTTTGACTCGTATGGTCGAGGAATTGTTCATGCTGGCGCGTGCTGATGCCGGAGAGTATCCGCTGGTGCTGGCAGATTTCTATCTTGATGAAAGAGTGAATGAGTGCGTTCGTTCCGTGCGCTCGCTGGCAGCTCAAAAAAACCTCCAGATTCGTTACGAGCCTCCGGAGAAAGAGATTGCCTTTCGGGGTGATGAGTCTCTTATCAGGAGGATGGTTCTGAACCTGCTTCACAATGCGATCAAGTACACACCGGAAAATGGGCAAGTGCGGGTTAGTGTGAAAGCTGACAGCAAGCAATGCGAAATACTTGTGAGTGATACGGGCCATGGAATTCCCGAAGATGCGCAATCACACGTTTTCGATCGGTTCTTTCGTGTTGATAAAGCGCGTTCTCGGGAGGAATCTCTAAACGGGACTGGCGCGGGTCTCGGGCTCTCAATTGCTAAATGGGCTGCCGAACTGCATGGAGGGAAAATAGTTCTGGACCACTCGGATGCCGGCGGCACAACCTTCATCATATGGCTCCCAATCGTTGCGTAGAGTCACTACTGTAGTCCTGCAGAAGTTTCTAAGAGAACTGTGTGAACCTCATACGCGAAACATAATTACACATAATTCGGGCCACTCAATGCAGAACCGCGAGCGCGGTACTGTATTGGGTGGCGACAGCAACCGAATAATTCCTGCTCAATCGCTAAGTTTCTACCCACCTGCTGGTAGCGAGTAAGTAAGCGCGGCGCGATCTCTAGACGCACGGACCCATCCGCTACCCCGCTCCCGGGTCGAAATGCGTGCGCAATTGTTTTGTTTTATCAAATAGCGTAGTCGACGACCCGGTCGCTACCGCTCCTCGGTTCTGACGTTGAGTCATCTCTGATGTGCCGAGTCCTTTGATTCGCCGAGACTTTAGTAGCATCACATATGCT
>Ga0070708_100001620_pt1 | contig 17266 bp, 12 predicted proteins | sample KBSK5503metaG_FD_65469 | JGI IMG/M metagenome (GOLD analysis project Ga0070708, IMG submission 65469) | Corn, switchgrass and miscanthus rhizosphere microbial communities from Kellogg Biological Station, Michigan, USA - KBS K5-50-3 metaG | ecosystem: Host-associated > Plants > Roots >... | reverse complement strand
CCGTGATTTGGCTCAAAGGGCTGAAGCCTGAGCCATCGTACGTCCGCCGGTACATCAGCCAATCGCCGGCTTCCGGATGCTGAAGCCGTTCGTCCGTCACTGTTGCGTAAGGCGTCGAACGAGCATCGGGCTTGATGAAGGTCTTCTCGTCTTCCTTCGGCTTGTCGTCCGTCCGCGCGGCCGCCGCCGACGGAAGGTCTGTGCTATTCGGACTGACCGAAGTCGAAGGCTTTGATGCCGGAGCCGACGCTTGAATTGCGCCGCACGCCATCGCATTCAGCGCCAATAGGACAACCGTCCGATTCACCACAACATCCTCCGTTTCATGGATCGCATCTCGCCGCCCGGCGTACCTCAGCTTGTAGACCTTCGCGGTGGCAAGGATCGACCGCGTCGATCAGGTTGGGCGAACAAGTAGATCGAGTTCGGGCGCTCGATCTTGTCGGATTTCGCTATTCCTGTTCCGATTCAAGCGTCCCGTCTTGAAGCTGGTTGGAAGCAGCCGGAAATTGATGGCCCGCCGCAAACCCGCCGGGGACTCGATTTCGGTCAGAATTTGCGAATGCGCCGCCACTGTCCGGGCGATGTGCCCGTAACGCGCCGAAAGACCTTCGTGAAATGGCTTTGATCCGCGAAGCCGGTCAGGATCGATACGTCGGCGAGCGATGACCTGCCCTGGAGCAAAAGTTCCTGGGCGCGTTTGATTCGGGCCGCGACGAACCAGCGATACGGTGGGGCGCCAGTGGATGCTTTGAATGCCCTGGCGAACTGCGATTGGGAGAGCCCAACCAGATCGGCGAGTTCCTGCAGGCTGATGTCCTCGGTGGAGTGGGCCTCGAAGAATTCCAGGACCCGACGCAACTGCCAGGGTGCCAGCCCCTTCGCGCGCTCGCTGCGCGGATGTTTCCAACGACCGAACAGAAGCGCCGTGAGCGCCGTGGTCAGGCTCTCGCCGTACATGCGAGTCTCAGGTTCGCGACACTCCTCGGCCAACAGCGATGCGCACCGCGCGATCTTGTCGTCGTAGACCATGAGGACGGGCTCCCTGGTCTTTTCGACCTCAAACTCATCGCCGAGGATCGAAGCAAGGACATTAGCGTTGAAACTCAATCGAAGGTCCCGAGTCGATTCGATTCCGTCGGAGTACCCCCAGACGCTCATCTCGGCGGGCACGAACACGGTATGGCCCGCGTCGAAGCGGGTGCGAGGTGTCGGCCGATTCACGTTCAGCCGCGATTCGCAATAGCCTCCGACCTGTTCGAGCAAAATCGCCACGGTCGGATCTTTGGAGGAAAGGTCGTGCCAAACCCTGCCTGGGCCGAGGTACTGAACGACATGGCGGACGGCGATGCCGTTCCAGTAACGGCTCTGACACTCCATTTTCCCGACACCGTGGGGCGATCGAAACTCGAACGGTGGATGCTCTTCCGTAATCGTCGTGAAGCGCATCCGGCTCAACTAACCAAAAAATGGATTGCGCACAACCCGCGCCGAGGAAGGCGCTCGGCGAGTATCAGATCGATGACGAAAAAAAGCCTCCAAAACTCGATCCGCGTTCGGTCGAAGGAGCTTGAAGAGTTCATAGCAGCGAGGTTGAAACGCGGTCCGTACAGGCGCAAGGAAACAGCTCAGTCAGCCCGAGGGTGGCGTCGCCGGCGGGTAAGTCGTGATGGGTCGGCGGCTGTGCCTATCGGCGTTTTGCTTCAGCGAACCGAATCCCGGCGGCAGCGAGCTCAGGGCATCGGGCCAACCGCCCAGAGTGGCGGCGTCGTTCGCTCCTGCAGGTGCTCCACGAAGGTCTTCACATTCGGCGAGATGTGGCGCGCGCTCGGGTACACGACGTGTATGGGTGTAGACGGCGCCTCCCAATCCCGGAGAACCCGCTCGAGCCGCCCTCCGCGCCAAGGCCTAGCACAAGGACAGCGCCCAGCTTGACGAGCCCAACCGGACATTTCTACTTTGCTGGAGACCGGCCATTCTCTACTTTGCTTTGACAACTCTTGGAACCCGCGGGTAAGCGGCATCTGACCAAGCAGCCAGGAACGGAAAGGTGTTCGAGATACGGGTCGTGCGGCTTGATCGATCAAGTGGCCACGTTTGCGCTTTTCCAGAGCTGTTCCAAGAGCTTTCTCGTCTCTTCCATTGTGTCCGGATACGGTGGTGGAGTGGAGTTTGTAGCTCGTGCTTCTGCACGGAGCTTTTTCAGAGTAGTCATCGCATCTGAGCACCTCCCGGATCGCGTCGGTTATTGTCAGGGCCCGCGGCAACTTCCACTGTCTTCGCCGTTGGACGGCCCACTCTGTCAACGCTCGATTGATCGAATCAGCTCGCTCGGGTCGGGGAACAAGGAACAGGACTTCGGGCGCGAACCGGTCCGGGTACTGGCGCTGGTAGAAGGTAACGTTCGAATCGAAGTCCGCGAGCTCGCAGATGAAACCTTCGTATCGCAGCGCCTTGCCCAACGTTGAACCGGGCAGGGCTTCCGGTCAAAGGAGCGCTGCACATATTGCGGCACACATTCTGCTCGCATCTGGCAATGAGGAACGCGCCACCGCTCGCCATCCAGCAGCTCGCAGGTCACACCAGCCTGCGGACGAGGCTTCGCTACATGCACTTGAGCCCGGCGGAGAAGGACCGGGCGATCCGCCTCCTCGAGGAGGGCAGAAAAGCCGCTTCGGCTTGGAGACATACTGGAGACGCGGCAGCGTCAATTCCAAAATCGCCGCTGCCGCAAGGAGTTAACTGACGTCCCCGACGGGATTCGAACCCGTGTTACCGGCTTGAAAGGCCAGCGTCCTGGGCCACTAGACGACGGGGACCTCATTTACATTGAGTCGCGGGGGAATCGAACCCCCGACCCTCGGCTTAAAAGGCCGGTGCTCTACCGACTGAGCTAGCGACTCGCTATTCTCTTTCGCTCTCTTCGCTGAATGCTCCTCATGTTGGAGGTGTTGCGCCGGGGCTGAGAGACCGGGGCAGATACCACGAACCAACCGAGCGCAACAGGCCACTGACGGATCCGGGATGACAGAGGAACAGGAAGAAGGGCAAGAAGAAAAGAGGGCAGGGCGCGGCCGGTATATCACGCGGTCGGGCGCCGAGCGGCTCCACGCCGAGCTTCTTCGCCTTCTGAACGTCGAGCGCCCCCGGGTGACGGCCGAGGTCTCGGCGGCGGCGGCGCAGGGCGACCGGTCGGAAAACGCCGAGTACATCTACGGCAAGAAGCGCCTCCGGGAGATCGACCGGCGGATCCACTTCCTCCAGCAGCGCCTGGACAACTGCACCGTCGTCGTCCCCTCGGAGCAGACCGACTCCTCCCGGGTGTACTTCGGCGCCACGGTGATCCTCGAAGACGAAGAGGGAACCCGCACCACCTATCAGATCGTCGGCGCGGACGAGATCGACGCCAAGGGCGGACGGATCAGCGTCGATTCGCCGATCGGCGAGGCCCTCCTCGGCAAGCGCCGCGGCGATTCGGTAGTCGTCCGCCGACCTCGCGGAGAGATTGAAGTTACGGTTCTGGACATTAGGTATCTCTAAGTCTTTCAGTGATCCGCGCGAGTCGGCTGGCTATAGTGCCCGGCCACCCTCGAACTGACCCCGGAGCAAACACTCGCTCCGCCATCAGAATGCGAAAAAACTTCGTTCTCGACACCAACGTCCTTCTCCATGATCCGCGCTCGATCTACGGGTTCGAGGACAACAACGTCATCGTCCCGATCTACGTCATCGAGGAGATCGACCAGTTCAAGCGGGAGCTCTCCGAGCTTGGGCGCAACGCCCGCTTGATCGCCCGCTATCTCGATTCGTTCCGATCCGAGGGCTCCCTCGCCGAAGGCGTGCCGCTGCCCAACGGGGGAACGATCCGGGTGCTCTTCACCGACCGCGAGCTGACCCACGGGATGGCCAACGGGAACTCGATGGACAACCGGATCCTGGCGGTGGCCATCGACGTTCGGGAGAACGAGCCCGACAAGCAGGCGGTCTTCATCACCAAGGACACCAATCTTCGCATCCGCGCCGACGCGCTGGGGCTGGTCTCCGAGGACTACGATACCGAGCGCGTCGAGCTCTCCGAGCTCTACACCGGGCACACCGAGCTGCTCGTCCCCGGCGAGCTGGTGGACCAGATGTACAAACCGGTGGCCGAGGTGGACGTCCCCAGCGGCGCCGCGCTCGCCCCCAACGAGTACGTCCTGCTCAAGGACCTCTCCAACCCCTCGCACACGGCGATGAGCCGCCTCTCGGCGACGAAGGGCAAGCTGGTGCCGCTGATCCGCGCCGGGAAGGAGGGGATCTGGGGCATCCGTCCGCGGAACATGGAGCAGAGCTACGCGATGGATCTCCTGCTTAGCGACGAGATCAAGCTGGTCACCATCGTCGGCAAGGCGGGGACGGGCAAGACGCTGCTCGCCATCGCCGCCGGGTTGCACAAGACGACGGAAGAGGGGCTGTACCAGAAGCTGCTGGTGAGCCGGCCGGTCTTTCCGCTCGGACGCGACATCGGCTATCTGCCAGGCGACATCGAGCAGAAGATGAATCCCTGGATGCAGCCTATCTTCGACAACGTGGAGTTCCTGATGAACCTCTCGCGCGCGGACAAGAAGGCCGGCCGCGGCTACCACGAGCTGATGGACCTGGGGATCTTGGAAATCGAGGCGCTGACCTACATCCGGGGACGCAGCATCCCCAATCAATTCATCATCGTCGACGAGGCGCAAAACCTCACTCCGCACGAGGTAAAGACGATCATCACCCGGGTCGGCGACAACACCAAAATCATCTTCACCGGCGACCCCTTCCAGATCGACAACCCCTACGTGGATTCGACCAACAACGGGCTCGTCCACGTGGTCAATCGCTTCAAGGCGGAGAAGATCGCCGGGCACATCACCATGACCAAGGGCGAGCGGAGCGCGCTGGCGGAGTTGGCGGCCAACTTGCTGTAGAATTCGTGGGACAAGCCAATGAATTCCGCTGCTCGCGACAAACCGCTGATCCAGTACCCCACCGTTTACACCTTCAAGGTGCTTGGAAAGCAGGAGCACGCGTTTCGCGAGTACGTTCGGCAGATCTTCAAGCGGACTCTGGGGACCGAGGTGCCGCTCGACTCGATCGCCGAACGGCCCAGCCGGCTGGGCAAGTACCTCTCGGTTTCCGTATCCGTCTACCTGCTCTCCGAGGACCAGCGGCGGGCGATCTACGAGCAGCTTCACAAGGAAAAGAGGGTGCTCTATTACCTATGAACACCCGGGCGGACTCTTGATCGACCCTCAAACTAGCTACCCGGGCCTACGCTCGGTATAACGGCTGTCATTCATGCCTCCGGACGAGCAGGCTCCGCTCTTTTTCTCGGGTGACGCTCGGCTAGGCCTTAGCAGGCAATCCCTTCGGCGCATGGCGATGACCGCGCGGCTGGGAAGCGGGTCCAAAGTGCTCGACCTCGGCTGCGGAAGCGGCGGCCCTTCGCTGCTGCTCGCCCGGGAGTTCGGTTGCACCGTGGTCGCCGCCGACAGCGACGGCACGGCCCTCGCCACCTTGGCCAGCCGCATCCGGTCGGAATCGTTCCAGACCCGCGTGGAGACGCTGAAGATCGACTTTGCCCAGCTGACCTTCGCAGATGGGGAATTCAATCTGCTGCTTGCGCCGGGCAAAGGGGTCTATTCCCTGTCCGACGCCGCCACCAACCTTCGCCGCTACCTCGCGACTCGAGGGCGGCTGGTGTTGTGTCATCCCGTACTCGTCGGAGCCCAGGTGCCTCCGGCGCTGGCGGAGTATTGGGAGCGGAAACTGGGGCGACCACTGCAAGCCCCCGGCGAAATGCTCCAGACCATCTCGGAAGCCGGGTACGAGCCGGAGAACATCGAGTCGCTGAGCGAGCCCGAGTTGGATGAGATCTACCGGGGGCTGGAGCTGAAGGTCGCGAAGCTCCCCAAGGAAGATGAGGGGCGCATAGATCACGAGGCAATGGTCCGCCTTCAGCGAGCGCAGACTGGACCTTCGAGCGTGACCTTCGCCTGCGCGATGGGCCGGCGCAAGGAGCCAGGGGAAAAACCGCCCCCGGCGCGCGACCGCGGATGAAGCCCAACGACGGGCGGGAACGAGGCGGGGTTTGACTTCAACCGGCGTCCGGCGGAATCAGTTGACCGCGCCGTTGAAATCGAGCAAGTCGACCTGGCTGCGGGCGACGCCGAAAGAGATCTCGTTGCGATAGCCCTCTGCGTCGCCCCCCACTTGAAGCGGCATCGGCTTATCGAAGCGGATGGTGACTTCCCGAGCATGAAAGTCCTGGATGCCCTTGGGGAACCAACGCCCCTTCCAGAGCGAGGGAAGGTTGGCCACGATCGCCGAGGCGTAGACCGAACCGATCCGCAGGTGCATCATCCCCCGCCGGACCCCGGCGAAAGGGAACATCTTCAGGCCGAAGCCATAGAACGGTATCGTCGACGCCGCCGCCATCATCAGCCGACCGCGGAAGATCGGCTCTCCCGGAGCGATCGGCTCTCCGAGCATCGAGCCGTCGGGGGCGAGCCGGTAGGCCGGTGAGGCGAGGCCGTTTATCACCTCGCACTCGACCGACGTCGAATGGGTGAGGTAGTGGGGCAGGGTCTTCAGGGCGACCGCGGAAAAGTAGCCTCCGCTGCCGCTCAGCAGATTCTTCAGAACCCCCTTGGCGAGATGGCTGCGCACCCAGACGTAGTCGTTGAGGAGCTTGCCGTCGACGCCCAAGCCGGCAAAGGGCGTCCGCTGACCCTCGACGAGCAGCATGTCGAGGCGCCGGATTCCGGTGACTTCACCGGCCCTTGCCCGCAGCACGTCCTCGAGCATCCGCTCGCCCCGGACGGGGGAGGCGTGGACCAGCGAGGCAAGCCCGTTGCCGGTGCCCAGCTTGAGAATGCCGAACCGGGGCGCGCGCCGCGGCGCCTTCGACCCGCCCCGCTCGAGGCGTTGGAATACCTCGTTGACCACGGTCACGAAGGTGCCGTCGCCGCCCCCGCAGAAGACGACCTGGTACTGGCGATCGAGCAGCGTCTTGGCGATTCGGCCCATCTGCAGCTGGGAATGGGAAACGAAAAAATCATCCTCGGCAACGACGTGCGACAGCGCGCGGATGACTTTGGGAGTGACCTGGCGGGCGTTGGCATTGAGCACCACCGCGAGGCTCTGCTCCGGAGTGGAATCGACCGACGGAATGAAGCCAGGCAGGGCGGTTCGATCCCGATGGACAAGCATGCGTCGGCTCCTTGATGCTCCAGATTTACGCGGTGCGGCAGAAACCGAGCCACTGCACATTTCCGGCCACTTTCCTGCCGCCCGATTTCTCCGAGAAGAACAACGATTGCCGGTCCTTGCATGGTGTGGATCGGATCGCGATTCGGCCAGATGCAAAACAGAGGTGGCGGTGCTGCGCAGCCTCTTATGCATCCCTCATGAGATCACTGGCCATATCGGTACACAGACGGGCGAGTAGGGTTCTGTCGGTTCGTTTGACAGCGAGGACGAGGTGGTTAGCTTAACCTCTCGTAAATACGGAAATTCCAAGTTGTTTCAGGAGGATACAAAGTGGCTAAGACAATCGGCATCGACCTGGGAACCACCAACAGCGTGGTCGCAATCATGGAAGGTCGCGAGCCCAAGGTCATCACCAACGAAGAAGGCAGTCGCCTCACGCCCTCGGTGGTGGCCTTTACAAAGGATGGCGAACGGCTGGTGGGGCAGGTGGCGAAACGCCAGGCGATCACCAATCCGGAGCGCACGGTCTACTCGATCAAGCGGTTCATGGGTCGAAGGTTCGAAGAGGTAACGGAGGAGGCCAAGCTCGTTCCCTACAAGGTCGTTCGCGGACCCAATGGCGATGCGCGAGTGGAGATCGATGGGAAGCAGTTCAGCCCGCCGGAGATTTCGGCGCAGATCCTGCTCAAGCTCAAGCGCGCCGCGGAAAACTACCTCGGCGAAAAGGTCACCGAAGCGGTGATCACCGTTCCGGCCTATTTCAACGACGCTCAGCGCCAGGCGACGAAGGACGCCGGCGAGATCGCCGGGCTGACCGTGAAGCGAATCGTCAACGAGCCGACCGCGGCGGCGCTCGCCTACGGTCTGGACAAGAAGAAGGACGAGAAGATCGCCGTGTACGATTTCGGCGGCGGCACCTTCGACGTGTCCATCCTCGAGGTGGGGGAGAACGTGGTCGACGTGCTCGCCACCAACGGGGACACCCACCTCGGCGGCGATAACATCGACCAGCGGATCATGGACTGGCTGATCGCCGAGTTCCGCAAGGACACCGGACTCGATGTCTCCAAGGACAAGATGGTGCTCCAGCGGTTGAAAGAGGCGGCGGAGAAGGCGAAGATCGAGCTTTCGTCGTTGATGGAAACGGACATCAACCTGCCATTCCTGACCGCGGATGCGTCCGGGCCCAGGCACCTGAACATCAAGCTGACCCGGGCCAAGCTCGAGTCGATGATGGACGATTTTATCGAGCGCTCGCTGGAGCCGTGCCGCAAGTGCCTCAAGGACGCCGGGCTGGAGCCGAAGGACCTCGACGAGGTGGTGCTGGTCGGCGGATCGACGCGCATTCCCAAGGTCCAGGAAGCGGTAAAGCGACTGTTCGGCAAGGAGCCGAACCGCTCCGTCAATCCGGACGAAGTGGTCGCGGTCGGCGCGGCGGTCCAGGCCGGTGTGCTGTCGGGCGAGGTGAAGGACATTCTCTTGCTCGACGTGACGCCGCTCTCCCTCGGGGTCGAGACCCTGGGCGGCGTGATGACCAAGCTGATCGAACGCAACACCACGATCCCCACCCGGAAGTCGGAGACGTTCTCCACCGCGGCGGACAGTCAGACGCAGGTGGAGATCCACGTGCTCCAGGGCGAGCGCGAGATGGCGGCGGACAACCGTTCGCTGGGTCGCTTCCATCTCACCGGCATCCCGCCCGCTCCCCGAGGCGTGCCGCAGATCGAGGTCACCTTCGACATTGACGCCAACGGCATCTTGAACGTGAGCGCCAAGGACAAGGCCTCGAATCAGGAACGCAAGGTCACCATCACCCACTCCTCCGGGCTCGCCAAGGACGAGGTGGAGAAAATGGTCGCCTCCGCGCGGACCCACGAGGCGGACGACAAGGAAAAGCGCGAGCTGATCGAGCTGCGCAACCGCGCCGAGAACCTGGTCTACCAGATGGAGAAACTGCTCAAGGAGAACCAGGACAAGATCTCGGCCGAGTCGAAGAGCACGCTGGAAGAGGCGATCAAGAACGTCAACAGCGTCCGCGAAGGCCAGGACAAGGCGGCGCTCCGCTCGGCGATGGAGCGGCTGGAGCAGGCAAGCCACAAGGTCGCCGAGGAGATGTACCGGGCGGCCGGCAGCCAGACGCCGCCTCCCGGGTCCGGACCTCAGGGACCGTCGGCCGCACCGGGCAGCCAGGCGACGCCGAAGGACGACGTCGTCGACGCGGAGTTCAGGACGAACTAGGACGCCGCGACTAGATTCCTTCGAGCATCCAGACGTCGACGGTTTGCGCCTTGACCGAAAACGCCACCCGTCGACCATCCGGCGACACCACCGGGTTTCCGAACCACTCGTTGGGCGACTCCATCAGCTGATAGGTCGAGTCGTCGAGCTCGCTGAGGAACAGTTTGTATTGATTCTCGCCCGCGCACATCGCGGTGACGAACAGCGCTTGTCCGTCGCGGCGCCAGGAAGCGAACTGCGGATCGCACCCCGGGCGGATCTCCTTGTTCGTCACCTCATTCGTGTCGAGGTTGATGATCCGGACGATGCTCTGGGAGCCTTCCAGGGGAAGAGCGATTCGAGATCCGTCGGGCGAGAGATCCCATTCGATGAACCCCGGCGTGCCTTCCGCATCGATCCGCATCAGCTCGCGCCCCGGGCCCGTCTCCGCGTCGAACTCCGCGAAGCGCAGCTGATTCCAGATCACCTCGCTGAGCACGCATGCTCCCGCGCGCGGGCAGCGGAACTGGACATTGCGAGGCGGCGGCCGGCCGTTTCTCTTGAACCTTACGGGAAGCCCCGCGGCAAAAACCTCGGTCGGCGCATCTTCATTGCTGCGCAGTCGCATCAATTGCGTCTGACTCGGCTCCTCGTTGGGCGCCGCCGGCAACTGCCAGAACAGCAGCAGCCCCTCGGGCGTAAACCGGGGCCAGGTATGCCAGGCAGGTCCTTTGGTCACCGCTCGGCTCTCGGCGGTGTCCGCGTTCAAGAGGAAGATCTGTTGGCTGCCGCCGTCGTCAGACATGAAGGCGATCGTCCGGCCATCAGGGCTCCAGTCGGTAGGCCGTTCATCCCGCCGGGTCGAGGTCAAACGACGCGTCGGACCAAGCTGCTTGCCCTCGTCCAACAGCTCCGCGGTGTAGATTTCGAGCTGCCCGGTGTTCCTCAAGAATACGAGGTTGCCGGAACCGCTGACGCTCAGCGTGCCAACGATCGATCCGGTCCAGGACAACAACGCGGTTGGTCCGCGCAGCGGCTCGCCGGTCGTCAGATTGACCGGGACCGTCCAGAGCGTCGTCCCCGGCTCCTTCGGCGGAAGCTCGGCGACCCCATAGATCAGACGACCATCCGGCATCCAGCCGAGGGAAACCTCTCCTTGATCCTGGAGCAGGTCCTGTCGCTGGACGACGATTCTGGGTGGTCGGCCGGTCAAGTCCACCGTCTCGATGAATGGCTGCGGTCCCTTTTTCGCCTCTCGGAGTCTGACGTAGGCGATGCGCTTGCTGTCGGGTGACCAAATGGGGTTGACGAAGATATCGCCTTCCGCCGAGGGAACGACGAGCTGAGGGCGCCGATCCTCCAATCGCGCCCAATAGATTCCCTTGGCGTCATCGACCCAGGTGAATGCCTTGCCGTCCGGCGACAGCTTGGGAACCCAACGGAAGAGCATGTCCGAGAGCTTCTGTGCTCCATTGCGCGGGTCAATTCTCCAGATGGAGTTATGGACCTGGCCCACCTCAAGCGCAGTCACGAAGAGCGACTCGTTGTCCGCGAACCAGGAGATGCCCTGCGGAGGCAGAAGCCCCTTGGGCAGCTCGATCCGCTGCGTTTCGTCGGAATCGATTTTGCGGACGTAGAGCCCGGTCTGATTCGCATAGGCGAATCTCTTCCCGTTCGGCGAGATCACCGCCTCGCTGATCATGTTCGCCGATGGGCCGGCGGCGAGGCGCCGCGAGATCGGAACCGAAGACGACAGGAAGGCCTTCGAGCCAGCCGATGCTCGAGGCAGCGAGCCGTTGATGATCCAGAGCAGCGCGACGCAGGCGCCGACCGCCCCCGCGATGCCCATCGCGTAGCCGCGGGGAAGCTTCGAGCGCGGAGATCCGACCGGTTGCGCGGCCTTTCGATTCTCCACTGTCTCCAGCACCGCCAGGAGCGCCCTGCCGTCCGCGTATCGATCCTCTTTGTCCGGCCTCAGGCAGCGCTCGGCGATGGCCATCAACTCGGCGCGGACGGCGGACAGCGGCGCCGGATCGCCTGCCGCGTTGCCGCTCGGATGCCCGACGCGCTCCTCGCCGCGCTTGGGCTGGTGGCCGGTCAGAAGCTCGTGGAGGACGACGCCGAAGGAATAGATGTCGGAGCGGGTATCGACGGGCCGACCATCGGCCTGCTCGGGAGACATGTAGACCGGGGTCCCCAGAATCTGTCCGTCCTCGGTGGCGAACGGAACGGTCGCCTCGCACACGGCGGGCCGGGTCGGCGTTTCCAGCGCGATTTCGTGGGCCGGCTTGGCCAGACCAAAGTCGAGAACCTTGATGTGACCGTCGGCGTCGACGAGGAAGTTTTCGGGCTTGAGATCGCGGTGGACGATGCCCGCACCGTGCGCGCGCGCGAGTCCCCGAGCGATCTCCACCGCGTAGCGCAAGACCTCCGCGTCGGAGGGGCGGTGTCCCTGAAGAATCGAGCGGAGCGGCTTTCCGTCGACGTACTCCATCGCGATGAACGCCAACCCGTCCGCCTGGCCGATTTCGTAAATCGCGGCGATGTTCGGATGGTTGAAGGCGGCGGCGCTTTGCGCTTCTCGAATCAGTCGCTGGTGCTGAGCCTCGTCCTGGAGGAAGCGCGGCCGCAATACTTTCAGAGCGACGGGGCGCCGGAGGTTTTCGTCCTCAGCCTTGTAGACGATTCCCATCCCGCCTTCGCCGAGCCGATCCAGGATCCGGAAGTGACCCAGCTGGCGGCCCAACATCACGTGGTTGCCGGGAGGCAGTCTGACGAAAGGACTGGGGTCCGCGTCGGGGGCTCGGGCGATCTCCTCGAGCAGAGCTTGCCACGTGTCGTCCGGAGGCGAACTGGAGTCGGCGAACGGCGCGTCCGCTGAGTCCGGCGCACGAGGCAAACAGCGCGCTGTCGCCGGATTGAGTGTGGCTTTGGCGTCCTCGTTCAACGACCGTCCCCCTGGGCGCGGCAGTGTTCCAGACCCCCCTCCATATCGTCAAGCAAAGAGAGCGGGGGTGCCGGCAGACACGACAAACCGGCGGCCCTTGCGTTTTGCGGGCCCGGTCCGGCCCCCGGCCGGAAATCGCATCTCCGGACAGACCCGGCCGGAACCGCATCTCCAGACAGACCCGGATCTCCGTTCGAGGCGGCTTTGGGCGGTTTTTTTTCTGTTGCATTGTCCCCCGGAGTTCGAGTAGCACTCGAAGTAGAACCTTCGGGGCGGCGTGCGCCAGGACATGAGAAAACGGCCAACCAGGAAACTCTCGATCAGCAAAGAGACGATTCGCGCTCTATCACAGGAGCAATTGTCCGCTGTGCAGGGAGGCGCCGAGCAGTCGCCGAACGTCGACCCCGCAGGCACCGTTCGAGAGTGCTCGCCCGCGCCTTAGTCGTCTGAAAAAGTCCCAGAACGAACCCTCAAGTTCTGCGCGCGCTTTGGTGTAGCTCGAGAACGATCGATCCGCCCTTGAACAATCGAACCGCGCCGGAGCTCTGACTCACCGCGAGGGCCACGCAGTCGGTCGAAGCGGTGATCCCCGCGCAGGCGGCGTGCCTCGCTCCCAATCCCAAGGGAACGTTCACATGCTCGTTCCCGGCGAGCAGATAGCGCCCCGCGGAGAGCACCACGCCGTCCTCGCGGATGACGAAGGCGCCATCGAGCACGGAGAAGTTCTTGATCGCCTCGCGGATCTTCGGGTCGAGCACGTTGCGCTCCGCTTCGCTCAGACCTTGAAAGGGATTGATCGTGAGCTGCCGGCTCTTCTCGAGCACGTTGTTGTGATCGCCGATGGTGATGATCGTACCGATCGGGTGGCCCTCGAATCCCTCCTGGCCGATCTGGAGGGCCAGCTGGATCAGCGCGTCCACCACCTGGGAGTTGAATTGATCGCCCAGCTTCACCCCCTCGAGCGTGATCCGATCCTCGAGCGAGCCGCCGAGCCTCATGTGCATCAGCGTGTCTACCGGCCGCCCGACGCGACCGGTGGCGCAGAGCACGAGGTCCCCCTCCTTGACCGCTCCCTGCGAGAGTGCGGAAACGAGCGCAACTTTCACGCGCTCTACGCGCAAGTAGTCGTAGGGTGGGATGACCAGGGCTCGATGTTTCTGGGCGGCGAGCTCCGCGGCGAGCGACTCCAGGGTTACCGCGTAGATCAGCTTCCTCCGCGCCTTTCGGCCCCGCAGATCCTCCGGAGAGAGCGGCGTGTCGCAGATGTAGAGAAAGTGGTCGACATCCGGCTTGGCCGCCAGCGCGAGGCAGGAGCGAATAAATTCGCGATCGAATTTGAGCGTTTCGGCCATCGATCCTTCCGAGTAGGCGACGTTAGCGCAGCTTGACACCGGCAGTTGGCGCAATTAAAGCTTCACGCCTTTTTTTCGACGGGCAGGCCATCTAAACTGGCCGGCCCACAGTAAGGACGGCCGTCACTTGAACCAGAAAGATCTTAAGCGCTACCGGAAGATGCTCGAGGACAGCAAGCTCAGCCTGCTGCAGAGCGCGAAAAAGACCTTGATGGAGGAATCCAACTTCGACACCGACGATCTTCCCGACGAGATCGACCTCGCCTCGTCCGAGTACGCGCAGTCGATGATCTTTCGCCTCCGCGATCGGGAGAAATTCTTACTCAAGAAGATCGAGAGGGCGCTGATCCGGATCGAGGATGGCACGTTCGGCATCTGCGAGCGCTGCGACGAAACCATCTCGCCCAAGCGCCTCGATGCCCGCCCGGTCACCACCTTGTGCATCCGCTGCAAGGAAGAGCAGGAGAAGAAGGAAAAGTCATACGGGTAGGGTGCTCACTGCCCGCCGACCTCGATTCTCAACAGCTCGCGGCCGATCAGCAGATGGTCCCCGTCGCCCAGCTCGGTGGGCCCGGACAGTCGCAAGAAAGTCCCGTTCGATGACCCGACGTCCCGCACCCAGAGCCGGTCCTGGTGCACTTGAAGGACGGCGTGCCGGCCGGAGACGAAGGCGTCGGTCGGGAAGCTGATCTCCCCAGATTCGCGTCCGACGAAATTCTCCCCGTCCTTGAGCACGAAGGCGGCTCCGCGGGTCCCGCCCTCCAGGATCTGGATCAACCGGAACCGATGGCCGATGTCCGGCGAGCCCCAACTGGTGGCGCCGTCCGGACCGGGACTGACCGGCGGCACCGGTTCGAGCACCAGCCGCTGGCGCCCCAGCCGAAGCTCCCCGCCGGTGGTGAGCTCGCGCTCATCGCGCAGCCGGAGGAAGACTCCGTTCCCGCCCCCAACGTCCTCCACCGCGAGCTTGCCCGAGGCGAGGAAGAATCGCGCCTGGGTCGGAGCGACGAACGGATCGTCTACCAGGGGGATGTCGCCGAGGATTCCACAGGTCAGCTCGTCGCTGCCCATCGGCACCACCACCTCCGGACCCCCGTCCGCCCGGACCACTCGGATGGCGATCTGAGGCCTGACTTCGCTCCCGGGCGGCGAGCCCGATGCGGTCAGAGCCGCCCCGCAGGCCCGGCAGAAGGCGGAGTCCGCCGAGTTCTTCGTCTTACAGCGAGCGCAAACAGGAGCAGGCATCGGGATGAGTGCGGAGCTCACATCTATATCAGGAGAAGCAGGGGGTTGAGCAGTGGTGTTGGTCGCGCTCACGGTTGCAGCCCCCGTTGCCCCGTGTCACAGTCCCAGCCTGCGAATGCGCCCCTCTTTGGAGCGGTGATTGCTCTGTTCATCCTGCGGGTCTGACGCCGCTCAATCTTTCGCCTATTGCCCGCAGTGCGGCGCCCCGCTGGCCGTCCAGGCGGAGGTGGAAAGCCGCATCGGTGACACGGTGGCGAAGAAGTTCCGCATCGAGAAGCTGATCGGCGAAGGCGGAATGGGGAAGGTCTACCAGGCCCGCATTGTCGCGCTCGACAAGCCGGTCGCCCTGAAAGTCTTGCGCGCATCGCTCGTGGCGGAGCCCCGAACGGTGGCCCGATTCCGCCGGGAGGCGCAGGCGGCCAGTCGTCTGAGTCACCCCAATTCGATCAACGTCCTCGACTTCGGCGAGACCGACAGCGGCGCCTATTACATCGCCATGGAGTGGGTGGATGGCCAGGACCTTCATTCGGTCTTGACCAAGGACTGGCCTCTGCCCGAGGCCCGGGTGGTCCGCCTTGTCTCTCAGGTGCTGTCCGCGCTCTCGGATGCGCACGCGGCGGGGATCATCCACCGCGACCTCAAGCCGGAGAACATCATGGTGCAGCAGCTCCGCGACGAGCCGGACTTCGTCAAGGTGCTCGACTTCGGAATCGCGAAGATCGTGGATCCGTTGGCCGAGGATGGCCCGCTCACCCGCGCCGGCTTCGTCTGCGGCACACCGGAATACATGTCCCCCGAGCAGGCGGGCGGGGGAGATCTGGACGCCCGCTCCGACCTCTATTCGGTCGGAGTTCTGCTCTACCAGCTCACCACCGGGATGCTCCCCTTCGTCGACCCGTCCGGCGCGGTGGTGGCGGCCAAGCAGCTCACCGAGCCGCCCGTTCCGCCGAGCCGCCGCCGGCCGGCGGCGATGATCTCCGCTCGAATGGAGCGTCTCATCCTCAGGGCGCTATCGAAGGATCCCGCGGCTCGCCCGCAGACGGCCGAGGAGTTCAAGAAAGAGCTGCTCGCCTGCGGCCAGGCGTCCGATCCGGCACTGCTCGGACTGGCCATGGCGGATACCGGGGGATTCGCCGCGCTGAACCCCTCCGCCGAGCGCCGCCGCGCGCGGGTCGGTCCGCCGGCGCCCCCGCCGTCCTGGGCGAGGTGGACCTGGGCTGCCTTCCGGGTGCTGACCCTTTTCCTAACGGCGGTCGCGCTCGGCCTGGGCTACGGACTCTATCGGTCGAGCCTCAGCGCGGGCCGGCAACCCACCGCGCTGCCCGCAAATGCGCCCGTTCCCGAGCAGTATGGGAACGCCGCCCGCTAGAGCCGGAGAAGCGCTCAGCCCGCCTCGACTTGAAGGATCTGCTGGCCCACCCGCAGCCGGTCCCCGGTGTTCAGCGGGCGATCCGCGCCCGGAGCGATCCGGACGAACGTTCCCCGGATCCCGGACAGGTCGCGAAGCACGGCCCCTTTTGCAGCCGGCGCCAGCTCGCAATGCCTGCTTGCCAGGCTGTTGTCGTTGGGAAAGGAGAAGTCGCAGTTGGTCTGGCCGATCGTCAGCATCGGGCCGGCGCTGACCACCGCCCGTCCGGAGCGCCCGCCGACGAGGACCTCCTCCACGGCGTACGGTGGCCTACCTGGAGGCGGCGGCGCGCCGTACACGCGGGGTTGCCCCGCGGGAGGGACGGCCAGATGAAGCTGACCCAGGTAGCGCAAGAGCCGCCGGCCGACGTTGAACAGCGTCCCGTGGGAGATCGTCTCCTGCCCGGCGATGGCGACGAAGACCCCCGACGGGGTCCCTTCGTCCCGGATGCAGAGCCGCCCCTCGCGCACGGTCAGCGTCGCGTGATGGCTGGAGACGAAGGAGTCCTCGGGGAAGAGGATGTTTCCGCGATCCCGCCCCACCCAGCACCCCGCGGCGGGAATCCGGTAGCGCTGCCCCTTGCCATTGCCCTCCACCACCGCGAGGACGAACGGGGTCGGCGCGGTCCCGCTCGCCGGCGCGGCGGCCGGCGGTCGCTTCTTGGCGGGCTCGTTGGCGGGCAGGGGTGGACTGGCGGGACGAACGGCGACGTTTACCGGCGCCGCGGCTCTGGCCGGTGGCGGGGCTTTGGCCGGTGCGGGGGCTTTGGCCGCTGCGGGGGCTTTGGCCGGCGGACGCGGCGGGGCGGCTACTTCGCTCTCCTTGCGGGGCGCGAGCACCGGAGGCTTCGGTCGGGCATGGGCC
>Ga0070708_100001619_pt1 | contig 17271 bp, 12 predicted proteins | sample KBSK5503metaG_FD_65469 | JGI IMG/M metagenome (GOLD analysis project Ga0070708, IMG submission 65469) | Corn, switchgrass and miscanthus rhizosphere microbial communities from Kellogg Biological Station, Michigan, USA - KBS K5-50-3 metaG | ecosystem: Host-associated > Plants > Roots >... | reverse complement strand
AGGCCGCGAAGGCGCGGGCCAACTCCACGAGCACGTCGTCATCCGTGCGTCCGCTCTTCTTGCGGACGTGGAAGGAATGGTCCGCGTCGTCGATGACCTGGAGCAGGGCATGCGGAAGAGCTTCCACCACAGGCGTGACCAGCTCCAGATCCGCCAGGTCGTCGCGCGTCCCTTGCAAAAACAGCATCGGCACGTGCACGTCGCGCAAGTGCGCGGCGCGATCCGTTCCCGGCCTGCCCGCGGGATGGAGCGGAAATCCCACGAACGCGATCCCGCGCACGCCGGGAAGAGGCTCCAAGGCCTGCGCCTGCGACGTCATCCGGCCCCCCATCGATTTGCCGCCCGCGAACAGCGGGAGCTGTTCCTTGGCGGCGGCGGCGACCGCCTCGCGGACTCGCGCGTGCAGCACCGGCGCCGGATCGATGCGCTTCTTCCCTTGCTCCAGATAGGGGAATTCGTAGCGCAGCGTCGCCACGCCTTCGGCGGCGAGCGCTCCGGCGAGCGACTCGAGAAAGGGATGCCGCATGCCGGCGCCCGCGCCGTGGGCGAGAACGTACAGGCACCACGCGCCGGGCGGACGGCGAAGGATCACTTCAGCTTTTCCGAAAGCCGGGCGAGGGCGCCGTGCAGATCGGGGCTCATCTCGAGCACCGGCGCGAGCGGATCGTCGCGCAGCTTCTTCATGCGCGCCGGTGCCGTCTGCAGGGTGAACTTGCGCGGATCGAGCTTTCCGTTCACTTCGCTCCAGCGCAGCGGCATCGAGACGGTGGCTCCCGGGACGGGTCGCGCGCTGAACGGGCCGGCGATGGTCTTGCCGTGGCCGTTCTGCAGATAATCCAGATACACGCGCCCCTTGCGGGAGGGGATGTGCCGCTCGGTGGTGGCGATCTTGGGATGCCGCGATTCCACGGCGCGGGCGATCAGCTCCGCCAGCGTGGTCGATTGCGCGTGCGTCAGCTGCCCTCCCACCGGCATCAGCACGTGCAGGCCCTTCTGGCCGCTGGTCTTGCAGAAGCTGGGCAGGCCGATCTCCTCGCAGAGCTCGTGCACCGCGTTGGCCAGCGTGACCACGTCCGCGAACGGCGCCGTCTTCGGGTCCAGATCGATGATCGACCAGTCGGGGTGCTGCGGCTTGGACAGTCGCGAGGCCCAGAGGTGCAGAGGGATGGTCCCCAGGTTGATCACGTACAGCAGCGTGTCGAGGTCCTCGCAGACGAAGAAGTCGATGTCCCGGCCGCCTTCCTCGCTCCAGACGCGCGCCGTGCGGATCCACGCCGGGACGTAGTCGGGCGCGTCCTTCTGGAAGAAGCTCTTGCCGGCGATCCCGTCCGGATACCGCGTCAGCACCACGGGACGATCGCTTAGATAAGGCAGGAGCCAGGGCGCGACGGCGCGGTAGTACTCGATGAGGTCGCCCTTGGTGTACCCCTCCTCGGGCCAGAAGACCTTCTCCAGATTGCTGAACGGCACCTCGCGCGGCGCCAGCGAGACCGGCGGCGCATCCGGCGAGACGCATTCAGCCGGCGACTTGTCGGTGCGAAACCTCAGGAACGTTGGCTGGCGTAAGAGACCTTCCTCGGTGACTTCCCTGTAGCGGACCTCGACCACCAGCTTCGGCTGGACCCAGGTGTTTCCGCCGCCCGGTGGAAGCGGTCCGATGCAGGGCGGCCTGGGCAGCTTCAGCGTCTCCATTTCCGCCCGCGCCGAGGTCAGCTCCTTCTCACTGAACCCACCCCCCACCTTGCCCACGTACACCAGGCCTTCGTCCTTCTGCACCGCCACGTGCACCGAGCCGAAGCCCGTGCGCGAGCCTTCCGCCTTGGTGAAGCCCACCACCGCGAAGTCGCCGACCCGGTCCGCGCGGACCTTCTGCCAGTCGCGAAACCGGCCGCTCCGGTACGCCGACTGGGCCCGCTTCGCCACCATCCCCTCCAGGCCCAGCTCGCGGACGCTGGCGTAGAGCGCGCGACCCTGGCCTTCGACGTGGTCGACGGCGCGAATCGGTCCGGACGCCGGGACCAGGCGCCGCAGCACCTTCTTGCGCTCGAGCAGCGGCAGTGTCCGAAGATCGAACTCGTCGAAGGCGAGCAGGTCGAAGAGGAACAGCGTGGCCGGAAGCTCCGCGGCGGCCCGTTCGACGTCCCGGGGCGCGGTGAGCAGCGCTCGCTTCTGCAGGCGCTGGAAGACCGGCCGCCCCGATTCGTCGAGCACTACGATCTCGCCGTCGACGACGAATCGCTCCGCCGGAAGCGCGAGCAATGCCCGGGCAAGATCGGGAAACACGGCGGTCGCGTCGGCGCCCCGGCGGTAGAAGATGCGCGGACGGGCGCCCTCGCGGGAGGCGATGGCGCGAAAGCCGTCGTACTTGAGCTCGAAGACCCAGGCGGGGTCGTCGAACGGATCGCTCCGCGACTCGGCCAGCATCGGCTGCACGTCGTCGCCGCGGACCGCGCTTCTTGGCGCCTTCAGCCGCTCGCACTCCGCGCGCAGCTCGGCGGCCCGCTTGCCGGGCTCGAGCAGCTCCTCGACCAGGCGCCCGGAGAGGATGGAGGAATCGTCGTAGGGATCCTTGGCGCCGCGCCGGACGTGGCCGTCCGCCGTTTCCTTGATCAACAGCCACTCCTTGCCGGTCTCGCCCTTGATCCGCACCAACGTCCACATTCCCTTCAGCTTGAAGCCCTTCAGCTCGAAGAGGAGCTTGCCCGCCTTCACGCCTTCGCCCGGGTCGCCGACCGGACGCCAGAGCCCGCGGTCCCACACGATCATGGGCCCGGCGCCGTACTCGCCCTGGGGGATCACCCCTTCGAAGTCCGCGTACTCGACCGGGTGGTCCTCGGTCTGCATCGCCAGCCGTTTCTCGGCCGGATCCGGATGCGGACCGCGCGGCACCGCCCACGACTTCAGGACGCCGTCCCACTCCAGCCGCAGGTCGTAATGCATGCGCGTAGCGCTGTGTTTTTGCACGACAAAAACGCCGGGACGGGCCGCGCCCGACCCCATCGGCTCCGGGGTGCGATCGGGCGACCGCTTGCGCCGGTATTCGTCCAGCAATTTGGACATTTGCGTCGCCACGTTATCATCCACGCCCCATGAGGCCACTGGCGACGGGGACGATCTCCTTCGGCCTGGTTTCCATCCCGGTGAAGCTGTTCTCCGCGACGGAATCCTCGGCTGCCATCTCCTTCAACATGCTGCACGCCAAGTGCGGCGGGCGGGTGAAGCAGCAGTACATCTGCCCGCGCGACGAGAACGTGGTGGTTCCGCGCGAGGAGATGGTGAAGGGGTACGAGTTCGCGAAGGATCGCTACGTCACCTTCACGCCGGAGGAGCTGAAGGCGCTGGAGGAGAAGGCGTCGCAGCAGATCGAGATCGCCGAGTTCGTGCCCAGCGAGAAGATCGACCCGGTCTACTTCGACAAGGCGTACTACCTGGGGCCGGAGAAGGGCGCCGATCGCGCGTACCGCCTGCTGGCCGAGGCGATGCGCCGCAGCGGGAAGACGGCGCTGGCCCGCTACGCCGCGCGCGGCAAGCAGTACCTGGTGCAGATCCGGGCGCTCCCCGAGGGCGGCCTGGTGATGCAGAATCTCATGTACGCCGACGAGATCCGCCCCTTCTCCGAGGTAGGCGTCGAGGCCGGCGAGGTGAAGGAACAGGAGCTGGCGCTGGCGAAGCAGATCATCGATCAGATCTCCACCGACGAGTTCAAGCCGGAGAAGTACGAGGACGATGTCCGCAAGCGCGTCCAGGAGCAGATCCAGCGCAAGGTCGAAGGTCAGGAGATCCAGGTCGACGAGCCGGTGAAGGCGCCGACGCAGATCATCGATCTGATGGAGGCGCTCAAGGCGTCGCTGGCCGCGAAGGGACTGGCGCCGGCGTCCGCTTCCGGTGCGGCGAACGCGAGCGCAGGTGACGGCGGCGAAGAGCGCAAGCCCGCTCGCCGGGCTTCGCGCGAAGCCAAGTCGTCGGAGAAAAAGGCGTCTTCCCGGAAGTAGCCCATCGTGCGATCTTCGGCCGCGATGAGCGGCTACGCAGCGCGCGAGGTGGCGAAGATGCTCGGCCTCTCGGTAGGCCAGGTGCGCGCGTACGTCCGGGCGGGATTTCTCCAGCCCACTCGCGGGACCCGGGGAGAGCTGCGGTTCTCCTTCCAGGACCTGGTCCTGCTGCGCACCGCGCAGGGGCTGGTCTCGGCGAGGATCGCGCCCCGGCGGGTGCGCAGCGCCCTGCGCAAGCTGAAGGAGCAGCTTCCGGAAGGAAGGCCGCTGCGGGGCGTACACATCCGGGCGGAGGGCGATCGCATCGTCGTGGCCGACGGGCAGTCGTCCTGGAGCCCTGAATCGGGACAGACCCTCTTCGACTTCGAGACGCAGGAGCTGGCGCGGAAGGTCGCGCCTTTGCAACTGCGTGCGCGCGACGGGGATGCGGCCGACTGGTACGAGCGCGCGTGCGACCTGGAGGAGACCGCTCCCGACGAAGCGAGGCGTGCGTATCAGCGGGCGCTGGAGCTCGATCCGGCCCACGCCGATGCCTGGGTCAACCTCGGCCGGCTGTTGCACGAAGCGGGCGATGCGCGGGGAGCTGCACAGCATTATCGGAAGGCGGTCGAGCTTCGTCCCGACAGCGTGGTGGCCCTGTTCAACCTGGGCGTGGCGCTCGAGGACTTGCGCATGCCTGAAGAGGCGATCCTCGCCTACCGCACGGCGCTGGCCGCGGATCCGGCGTGCGCCGACGCGCACTACAACCTCGCCCAGCTCTACGAGGCGCGCGGAGAAGGGCCCGCGGCGCTGCGCCATTTGCGCACGTACCGCAAGCTGGTGCAGGCGTGACGGTCCACGTCGGGACCAGCGGGTACAACTACGAGGCGTGGCGCGGGAGCTTCTACCCGGAGGACCTCTCGTCGAAGAAGATGCTCGCGTACTACGCGGAGCGGTTCGATACCGTGGAGATCAACTACTCGTTCTATCGGAAGCCCACGGCGAAGATTCTCGAAGGCTGGGCGGCGCAGGTCCCCGAGCGATTCCGCTTCGCCCTGAAAGCCTGGCAGCGCATCACGCACCAGAAGCGGCTGCGCGAAGTTTCCGAGCTCGTGTCGTCATTCGCCGATGCGGCGCGCGCTCTCGGTCCGCGTCTCGCGCCGGTGCTGTATCAGCTTCCTCCGAATCTGAAGGCCGACTTGCCGCTCTTGCGCGAGTTCCTCAACCAGCTCCCGCGGGACCTGCGGGCCGCCTTCGAGTTCCGGCACGCGAGCTGGTTCAGCGACGAGACGTACTCTGCGCTGCGGGACGCGGGAGCGGCGCTCTGCGTGGCGGAGAGCGACGAGCTGGCGACTCCTGCCGTGCGTACCGCGGACTTCGGGTACTTGCGGTTGCGCCGCCTCGACTACGACGCGGCGGCGCTGGCGAAGTGGGCGGAGTTCGTGAAAGGGTCTCCGGGCGACGTCTTCGTCTACTTCAAGCACGAAGACGAAGCGCGCGGCCCGGCGTTCGCCAATCAATTCCTGCCGCTGTTGAGATAGTCGACCTATCTTGGGGCCTTGGGTCCTGGTCCGGTGGCTGGCTCACACCTGTCCAATGCGTAGTCCCAACGTCCTCCCGCGTGTACACAGACATCGATCTTCAAGGAGCGACCGCACGCGAATCTAAATGCAACAGCTAACGCGACCAGGACGACGAATAGAAGCAGGCGCCTCATCACGAGCGCACCCTATTTGGCGCCGACCTTCGCACGGGCCTTCAGCTCGCGAATCGACTTCCGGATCTCCGCGGCATCCGGCGCGGCGGGTGCGAGGCGCAGGTACTTGTCGTACGCCCAGAGCGCCTGCACGTTCTGTCCCTGCGCCGAGTACGCCATGCCCATCCCCCGGAAGGCGACGGCGATGGTCGGCTCGCTCTCCAGCGCCGCGCGGAAACTGACCAGGGCCTCGTCGGCGCGGCCTTGTTCGAGAGCCGCTTCACCGCGCCGCACCTGCGAGAGCGCGAGCGCGTGTTGGATCGCGGCCTGCGTGTTCTTCACGGGTGGCTTCTTCTCTGCACGTGCGGGCGGGGCGGTTGGGGCAGGCGGCGTGGAGGCTGAAGCCTCCGCGGGCGAGCCCGCATCGTGCGTTGCGACCACCGCGACCGCCGCATCCGGCTCTCCTCCGTCCGCGGCCGCGACGTCGGCATGAGCAACTGACGCATCGGCGGCGTCGTCGGCCGAATTGATTTGGGCAGACCTCGTTTCTGCGCTCCCGGCATCCGTCGTTGGCGCCGGCTCCGTGGCTCGCGCCGGAGCAGGAGGTGCCGGCTCTACAGCTCGCGCCGGAGCAGGAGCAGGCTCGGGGTCAGAAGGAGATGGCACCGGCGTCACCGACGCAGACGGCTTCGTGCCCGGCAGGACGGGCGCCGCGATCATCCCCAGCGCCCAGGCGGCCGCGAGCACCGCCCCCGACGCGAACACTCCGGCGAACACCGCCGGCAGGACGGCGGAGCGCGGCCGCCGCTCGAACTCCTGCGTGCGCCGCTGGCCGTCCTCGAATCGCTCGATCATCTCCAGCGACTGCTGCTGCGTCGCTTCCAGCCGGCCTTGCGTCTTCGCGAGCTGCGCGACTTGCGCCTCGAGGTGCTGCAACTTCTCGATCAGCTTCGCCAGCGCTTCCTTCTCCGGCGGAGGACGCGAGAAACGCGTCCGCAGCGCGGAAAGGATGTTGCGCTCTCCTTCGGCAGGTGGCCGGGGCTGCACCACCTCTACCGCGTCGTGCAGCTGCTTCAAGTCTCCGTACCGGGCCTGCGGATTGGGAGAGAGGGCCAGCCGGACGATGTCCCCCAGCGCGCCGGAAAGCTCCGGACCCGGCGCGTGTCCCGGCTGCGGAGCCAGCTTGCCCGTCAGCAGCTCGTATCCCAGCGCGCCGGCGGCGTAGACCTGCACGCGGGGGTCACTCTTGGGAGGCGCGTCCGCCGCCAGAAGCTCAGGCGCCATGTACCCAGGCTCGGCCTCGGGCGAGTCCTCGTCGAAGCCGTCGACATGGAGCCCGCCCGCATCGTCGATCTGCACCAGCCGCCCGCGCAGGGTCGCGCCTTGGGCGTCCGCGAGCCGGACGGCCGCCGCGTAGAGCACGGCGGCCTCGTTGTAGGGAAGGCGGTGGCCCGACGCGCGCGCCTTCTCGAGGATCTCGTGGACGCTGATCATCCCGCAGGGCGGACTCTACCTCATCCGCCTGGGAGGGCCGCTTTCCGGCCGGGCAGTCAGTAGCTGACGCCCAGCTTCTCCGCCTTGGCGCGGATGCCCCCGGCGATCTCCGCGTCCAGGTTGTTCTTCCCCGGCCCGGCCTCCATCACCGCGGCCGGAGGCGGCGACGCCGCGGCTCGCACCTTGCCTTCCTTCGCCAGCGCCTCGCCACCCTTCTTCCAATCCGACTCGCTCAGCTCGCGATCCGCCACCCAGGTCTTGCCGCCCTCGTTGAGCACGCTGTACTTGCGCCCGTCGGACGCGCGGGCCACGCGCGTGTACGTGAGATGCATCATCTGCCCGTCCGCCATCCTCGCGATCTTCTCGAAGACGCGCTCGCCGGCAGCGGACAGGCCCGAACAGCCGATCACGCTGATGGTGATGCCCTTCTCGGCGGCTTCCGAGGTCACCTTCTTCCAGTCCTTGCCGTCGGGATACTGGTGCGGACCGGCGTCGCCGATGAGGAAGATCATCCGCGCCGTGTCCTTGGCGAAGTCCCACTGCAGCTCGTGCACGGCGGCGTACAGGCCTTCGGCGACGGCCTCGGGCTCGTCGCCCCCGCCGTTCGCGTCCAGGCTGCGCAGCGTCTTCTGCACGTCGGCGATCTCCCGGGAGAACGCGAACGTCTTCGTCAGGTAGACGTCGCCCCGATCGCGGTACGCCACGATCCCGAAGCGGACGTCGGGGCGCGGCTGCCCCGCCGAGATGTTGCGGGCGATGTCGACGATCTTCTCCTTCACCACGTCGATCTCGTCGCCCATCGATCCGGTGGTGTCGAGCGCGAACGCGACGTCGATCCGGGGTACGTTCGCGGCGGCCAGGGTCAGCAAGAGTGCGGCAAGCATGGGGAATCCTCCTGCCGCGGACGAACGCCGGCCGGAGCGGGACGATCTAGTCCCCTGATGGCGCGGCTTTACCGCGCCGCGCCGTTGACTCTGGCGGCGCCGCGGTTAAGTTTCGCAGGTGGTGTGAGGCATGGTGCCCACGCCTGAGTCCCCGCCGGGAGCGGATGAGCCCCGGCGAGTTGGAGGAAGCAAATGCACCCAGGAATGATGTGGTGGTGGAAGAACGCCCGCCGGCACGGCTGCGGCGAAGGTGAAGGCGCGTACGCCGGCGAAGGCGGTCCGGGCTGGCGCGCGGGTCCATGGCAGCGTGGCCCCGGCGATGACTTCGGCAGTGGGGCCTTCGGAGTCCGGCGGCCGCTCCGGTTCCTCGCCTACAAGCTGAACCTCAGCGAGGAGCAGGTCGGAGAGCTGGCGAAGATCCTCGACGAGCTGAAGACGGAGCGCGCCCAGGCCGCGGTGGACGATCGCCGGACGGTAGCGGCGTTCGCCGATGCCATCGGGCTGGAGACGTTCGACGAGGCGCGGGCGCGCGAAGGCGGCGACCTGCGCGTCAAGAGCGCCGAGCGGCTCCGTGACGCCGTGGTCAAGGCCCTGGGGAAGATCCACGCCGTCCTCGATTCAGGTCAGCGGGCGCAGCTCGCCTACCTGATCCGGACCGGCGTCCTCTCGATCTGACCCAAGTCGGAGTTTGGGGACACAATACGGAACCTCCGCCAGAGATCCGTATTGTGTCCCCGAATCTCGAATCTCCGTCTACTTGAGGATGTCGTTCTTGTAGCCGCCTGCCGCAGCCACCGTGTCGGCGACGTGCTGCAGGGCTTCGTCGTTGTTGTGCCCGGTGCCCGCGCGCAAGTTGGCGCGGATGCGGCTGCGCGCGTCCGAGTAGAAGGCGTACGTCATCGAGATCTCGTTCTTCGCCTTCTCCAACCCGCGCTGCTCGACGATGCGCGTGGTCCGCGCCAGGGTGGTCGAGAGCGCCAGCAGATCGATGGCGACGTCCGCGATGCGGCTGACCTGGAGCTGCTGCTCGACGATGTTGGCCCCGTACCGGCGCAGCGAGCTCTCGCAGAGACCGGCCAGCGACTGCGCGGTGTCCTCCAGGTAGATGACCTGCTCCTGCAGCGCAGGATGCGCCTTGCTGATCTGCGGGGTGCGGCCGTAGGGCACCGTCTGCATCGGCACCGTCTGCCGCGCCTTGCGGACCGCGTACTCGCGCAAGAGACCGAATCCCTTGATCGGATCGCGCAGGGAGCTCGCCAGCTCCTTGCCTAGCCCCTTCAGGTACTCGCCGGGCTTCTGCAGGCCTGTGAGCCCGATGTACTGGCGCAGGATCTCGTTGGTGCCTTCGAAGATCCGGTTGATGCGCGAATCGCGGACGCCCTGCTCGTACGGCTGCTCGCGCATGTAGCCCATTCCGCCGGCGACCTGGAGCGCCTCGTCGGCGGCGGTCCACACCGCCTCCGAGTTGAAGACCTTGGTGGCCGCGCCCTCCAAGGAGTAGTCCACGCCGCCCCGGTCGATCACGGAGGAGACGAAGTAGCAGAGCGACTCGCTGACGTAGAGGTTCGTCGCCATCCGCCCGAGCTTCTCCTTGATCTTCTGGAAGCTCACGATGGGCCGGCCGAATTGCTTGCGCTCGTTGGCGTGCGCCGTGGCGAGCTCGAGCAGCCTCCGCTGTCCCCCGACCGCGCCCGCTCCCAACCCGGTGCGGCCGTGGTTGAGGATGCTCATCGCGACCTTGAAGCCCTTCCCCTCCTCACCCAGGAGATTGGCCGCGGGCACGCGCACGTTGTCGAAGAACACCGCGGTCGTGTCCGACGCGCGGATGCCCATCTTGTCCTCGTGCGGCCCGCTGGTGACGCCGCCCAGATCCCGGGTGACGACGAAGGCGCTGATCTTTCCCTTCTGCGTCGGCGTATCGGGCGTGGTCTTGGCGAAGACGGTGTAGAAATCGGCGATTCCCCCGTTCGTGATCCACAGCTTCTGGCCGTTGAGGACGTAGAAGTCGCCCTCGCGCTTCGCGCTGGTCTTGATCGAGAACGCGTCCGACCCGCTTCCCGGCTCGGTGAGACAGAACGCGGCGATCATCTCGCCGGTCGCCAGCTTGGGGAGGTAGCGCCTCTTCTGCTCGGCGTTGCCGAACAACAGCAGCCCCTTGAGCCCGATGCTGGAGTGCGCCCCCAGCGTCACCGCGATCGACGCGTCCCAGGAGGCGACCTGCTGCATCACCCGCGCGTAGCCCGTGTTCGAAAGCCCGAGCCCGCCGTGCTCCTCGGGAACGATGACCCCGAACAGGCCCATCTCCTTCAGCGATCGCAGGAGCTCAGGCGGGAACTCGCCTGCCCGGTCGAGCTTGCGGTGGTCGATCTCCCGCATGTACTTGTCGATGGTCTCGCAGATGGGAGCGACCAGCTCCGCCTGGTCCCGCGGCATCTCCGGATACGGAAAGAGCTGGTCCTCGAGGATGTCGCCGAAGAACAGGGACTTGCCGAAAGAGGCGCTCGGGTCGAAGGGCATGCTTGGAGTCTAACGCACCGCGCGAAAATCCGCCGGAAAGCAGCCGCGCCGAGTTACGCAGGGTGTCCCGAAACTCAGCTACCCAATGCCTCGGCGACGATGGCCTTCGCTTCCGAGACGATCCGATCGAGGTGCGCCTGGTCGCGGAAGCTCTCCGCGTAGATCTTGTAGATGTTTTCCGTACCCGAAGGGCGGGCCGCGAACCAGCCGCTCTCCGCCACGACTTTCAGGCCGCCGATCTCCGCGCCATTTCCGGGAGCCTTCACCAGTTTCGCGACGATCTTTTCTCCTGCGAGTGAATCGGCCCGTACCGCTTGCGGAGAGAGCTTCTTGAGGGCCGCCTTCTGCGCGGGAGTGGCCGGCGCGTCGATGCGCGTGTACAGCGGCCGTCCCAGCTCCGCCGAGAGCTCCTGGTACAGCACGCCCGGATCCTTTCGCGTACGCCCCAGCATCTCCGCCGCGAGCAGGTCCATGATGATCCCGTCCTTGTCCGTCGCCCACACGCTCCCGTCGCGCCGCAGGAACGAGGCGCCCGCGCTCTCCTCGCCTCCGAAACCGAGGGAGCCGTCGATCAGCCCGTCGACGAACCACTTGAACCCCACCGGCACCTCGCGCAGCTTGCGCCCCACCTTCTTCGCCACCCGGTCGATCAGCGCCGAGGACACCAGCGTCTTTCCCACTTCCGCCCGCGCCGGCCAGCTCCGCCGGGTGAACAGGTACTGGATCGCTACCGCCAGGTAGTGATTGGGGTTCATCAGGCCCATGCTGCGGGTCACGATCCCGTGCCGGTCGGAATCGGTGTCGTTGCCGAACGCCAGATCGTACTGGTCCTTCAAACCGACCAGCTTCGCCATCGCGTACGGCGACGAGCAGTCCATCCGGATCTTCCCGTCATGATCGAGCGTCATGAACGCGAACGTCGGGTCCACCGTCCGGTTCACCACCGTGATGTCGAGCCCGTACTCCGCCACGATGGGATCCCAGTAGTCGAGGTTCGATCCGCCCAGCGGATCGACGCCCAGCCGCAACCCGCGGGCCGCCTCCATGTCCACCACGTTCCCGAGGTCGCGCACGTACGGCGTGACGAAATCGTGCTCTTCCAGCGTCCCCGGCTTCACTGCTCGCCCGATCGAGTCCGGCATCCCCAACAGCTCGTTGGCGCGCTTCTCGATCCATCCGGTGACGCCGGTATCCGCCGGGCCGCCGTTCGGCGGGTTGTACTTGATGCCCCCGTCCTCCGGCGGATTGTGCGACGGCGTGATCACGATCCCGTCCGCGAACCCGCGCGACAACCCGCGGTTGTAGGTGAGGATGGCGTGCGAGATCACCGGCGTCGGCGTGGCGCGCCGCGACCAGAGCACGTGCACGTCGTTCGCGGCGAGCACTTCCAGCGCCGTTTCCTGAGCGGGGTCGGCGAGCGCATGCGTGTCCTTGCCCAGGTAGAGCGGCCCTGTCGTGCCCTGCGCCTTGCGGTATTCGCAGACCGCCTGCGTGATGGCGAGGATGTGGGCCTCGTTGAACGCGCGGTGGAGCGCGCTCCCGCGATGTCCGCTGGTCCCGAACGCGACCCGCTGCTGGGGATCGTTCGGGTCGGGCCGTTCGTCGGTATAGAGGCGGCGGAGCTTCTCGACGTCGATCAGCACGTCGCGCGGCGCCGGCTTCCCAGCCAATGGATGGACCATGGGCCGCAGTCTAATCTTTCAGAATCTGCCAGACAGCAGGAACGATGGGCCCTGGGCGCCCACCGACACCGAGTCGGACGAGAGCAGGCCGCCGCGGCGATGGAGCAAGGGAAAGATCACCCCGCTCGCCGCGCCGATCAGGGCGCCGGCGGCGACGTCGGTGAAGTAGTGCTTGTCCGCGATGACCCGCAGCGATGCCGTGGAAATGGTCGCCACCGCAGCCCCTGCCCAGAACCAGGGCGCCGCTTTCGACTCTTCGATGGTGGCCGTCGTGGCCAGCGCGAAGGTGGTCGACGCCGCCAAGGCCGTGTGCCCCGAAGGAAACCCCAGCCGGGTCTCCTCGCTGTCGATGCGGTAGGAGCCGCTCGTGTCTCCCGTCCCGTAACGCACGAAAGGCCGCTTGCGGGCGGTGATGTACTTCAGCCCCTGGACCAGCCCGGCGCTCACGGCGGCGGACTCCGCGACGATGAACGTCGCCCGCCACCCGGCGCCATCGCTGGCGTGGGGTCCGGTGGCGAGAAACGCGCCGGTGATCACCCCGGCCGGGACCAATCCGTAAGCGACGACGTCGCTCGTCACCGCCGCCGTATCGCGCGACATCAGCCAACCCGTCATCCGGTCGTGGAACCAGGCATCGACGCCGTTCAGCGAGCCGCGCGAACCGGTCCCCGGCAAGCCGCTGTTGTCAGGTCCGTCGCACCACCTGCACGTCGCCGGAACGATCGACTTGCTGGCGAGCGCGGGAAACAACCAAGCTCCGAAGCCGATCCCGGTGATGATCGCGTCCACGTCCGGTCGGACGTCCACCTTGTCCGGACCGGACGCGGTCAGAGCAACTGCAAGCGCGACGGCGATCATGCGTACCGGTCGCGGATGGCGATGAGCTCCTGCGCCAGCTCGCGGCAGCTCTGCTGCCGCTGCTTGGGGTCCTTGGCAATGGACTTCAAGATGACCGCTTCCAGCTCCGCCGGCACGTGCGGGTTGCGCTTGCGGAGAGGGACCGGAGCGTCGTTCACGTGCATCATCAGCAGCGGCACGAGGTCGGCGTGAAAGAAGGGGACCTGCCCGGTGAACATCTCGTACGCGCAGATGCCCAGCGCGTAGATGTCGGTGAGCTGCGTGACGGAGCTGAAGCTCCCGATCTGCTCGGGCGACATGTAGAGCGGGGTGCCTGCGATCGATCCGGCCACGGTCACTCCCGGCGTCGAGTACTGCTTGGCGATGCCGAAGTCCATGACTTTCAGGATTCCGTCGTCGGTCACGAAAAAGTTGTCGGGCTTGACGTCCCGATGGACCACTCCAGCGTCGTGCGCCGCCTGCAGCCCGTGGCAAGACTGGATGAGGAACCCGAGGGCGGAGCGGAATTCGATGGGCTGCCGCATCCGCTCTTTCAGGCTCTTGCCGACGAGCAGCTCCATGCTGATGTAGCGGCGCCCGTCGTGCGCGCCGATGTCGTAGAGCCGGATGATGTTGGGATGGATGAGCTGGCGGGAGAGCTTCAGCTCCTGCTTGAAGCGCGCCAGCAAGGTGTCGGACGACTGCGCGAGCTCGAAGACCTTGAGCGCCACCACCTCCTCGAGCTCGAGGTCGAAGGCGCGGTAGACGGCCGCCATCCCGCCCTGGCCGATCTTCGCTTCCAGCCGGTAGCGCCCGGCCACCGTGGCACCGACCTCGAACGTCTGGGGAGCCATTGGCGCCGCGGCACGCGGAGGCGCGTCCTCCGGGACGACCTCGGCCTCCGCCAGCACTGCTCCGGTCTTGCGAACGACGAGCCCGGGATCGCTGCGGACCATCGTCGCCGAATCACCGGCGGGCAGATCGGGAAGGTCGCCGAGGTCCGGCAGCGCCGGCAGCCCCTTCTTGTGCAGGTCGGCGTTCGAGAGCACCTGGCGGGCGACCATCGCCGAGGGGCGGAGCTGCTCGTCGATCTGCGCCAGGCGCCGCCCCGCCGTCGGATGCGCCGGCTGCGCCGCGAGGATCTTCTGCAGCGCCTCGCGCGCGTTCTCGGGAAACCCGTGCGTCTCGTACAACGCCGCCAGCAGATCGAAGACTTTCGCCTCGGCGGCATTGCGCGGGCCTTCGCGCACGTACGCGCCGACGAAGTGCTCGAAGCGGAAGTCCAGCACGTTCAGGTTGGTCGCCAGCCGGACCGCCATCGCGACGGCCATCCGGTACTGCGGATCGTCGGCGGGCACGCGGCAGAGGTTCTCCAGCGCTTTGCCGGTGTCGCCGAGCTCGAGGTAAGCCTGCGCCGCGTCGAATGGCTGTCCCGCATCCGCGTGGAGCTGCGCGGCATCGGCCGGCCGCCCCAGCGCTTTCGCTACCCGCGCGGCGTCCCCGAAGCGCTTGAGCTGCATCCAGGAGTCCAGGGCCGCCTGGAGCTTTCCCTGGTCCTCCAGCTTCTGCGCGGACACCATCGATACGGCGTGTCCGCCGACGGCCGTCGCCTTCGCGGGCGCCAGCATCGGTCCGGTCTCGAACTGCCCCGGCTTCATCGCAGCGAGCTTCGCCGCGCCCACCGCATCGCCGGCCTTCTGCAGCACCTCCACGGCGCGCTGCTGCTCGCCCAGCGCCATGAAGAGCTGCACCGCCTGCTGCGCGTCGCCCGCCCGCCCGAGGAAGATGGCCGCCATCAGCGCCCGCTTCTTCCCCACCGGATCGAGCCGTCCCGCTTGCGCCGGCGGAACGCCGAGGCTCTCGATCAAGAGCAGGGCGGCATCGCGCGGGCGGCGCAAGGTGCCGAGGACCCGCGCCGCCTCTTCCGGCGCTCCCGCCTCGCGAAAGAGCTTGGCGGCGGCATCTCCCTGCCCCGCCTTCTCCAGGCCCCGTGCGCGCTCCAGCGCTTTGTCGCGGGCCTTCGCGTCCATCAATCCTCGGGCAACTCCGCCGCGAGGCGCTTGAGCGACTCGGGCTGGTTCGCCAGCTTGATCGCCTCGTCGACGGTCAGGTCTCCCTGCTTCACCAGCTTGAAGAGGCAGAAGTCGAGGCTCTGCATCCCGCTGCCGTCGTTCGACGCCGTGTCCAGGTAGCCGTCGATCTGGAAGATCTTGTTCTCGCGGATCAGGTTGGAGACCGCGTAGCTCTGCAGCAGGATTTCCATCGCCGCCACCCGCCCCTCGCCCTTCGCGTGCTTGGCCAGATGCTGCGAGACCACTCCGCGCAGGAGCACCGAGAGCGTGCCGCGCACCTGGTCCCGGCTCTCCTCGGGGATGACGTCGATGATGCGGTCGATGGCCTTGGAAGCGCTGTTCGAGTGCAGGGTCCCGATCACCAGCACGCCCGTCTCCGCCGCCGAGATGGCCAGCTGGATCGTCTCCAGGTCGCGCATCTCGCCCACCACCAGCACGTCGGGGCTCTCGCGCAGCGCGGACCGCAGCGCGCCGGCGAACGACTCGGCATGCTTTCCCACCTGCCGCTGCGTGATGGCCCCTTTGATCGGCTGATGCAGGAACTCGATGGGATCCTCGATGCTGATCACGTGGCGCTGCGAGTTCTTGTTGATCTCGTCGACCATCGCCGCCAGCGTCGTGCTCTTGCCCGATCCGGTGGGGCCGGTGACCAGCACCAGCCCGTTGCTGAGCTGGGTGAGCTTCTTGACCGCCAGCGGAAGCTGAAGCTCCTCCATGGTGGGGACCCGGTTGGGGATGACGCGGAACACCGCCCCCAGGCCCTGCGACTGCACGAAGATGTTCACGCGGAATCGCGCCACTCCCTCGATGGAATAGACGAGGTCCGCCTCCTGCATCTTCTCGAACTCCGCGCGCTGATCCTCCGCCAGCAACTCGAGCAAGAAGCGGCTGGTCTCCACCTCCGACAAGACGCGGAAGGGAAGCGCGATCAGCTCTCCCTCGTGCCGGATGATGGGCACATTGCCGGCGTGGAAGTGCAGGTCGCTCGCGCCCTGCTCGGCCACCAGGCGCAGGAACGAGTCGATCCGCGCCATCTAGACCTTCCTCCCCGCGTTGCCCGCCTGCGGCGCGCGCTGCGCCGGCGGGGCGGAAACGGCCTGGGGCCGTTGGGCAGGTTGTGCCGGCGCCGGCTGCGGCTGGGGGGCGGCGACCGACTTGAAGACCGGGACCCGCTTCTGCTGGGCCGCTTTCTCCTCCTCTTCCACGAAGGGCTCCAGGTCCTTCTTGCTCCCCGCCTTCACGTAAGCGTCGGCGGCGGTGATCTTCCCCTCCTTCACCAGCCGCATCAGATCGTTGTCCATCAGCTGCATGCCCTGCTCGCGCGAGGTCGAGATCACCGAGGGGAGCTGGTACGCCTTGCCCTTGCGGATCAGGTTGGAGACGGCGTCGTTGTTCACCATCAGCTCCACCGCGAGCACGCGGCCGGAGCCGTTCTTCTCCTTCATCAAATATTGGCAGATGACCGCCCGCAGCGAGTCGGCCAGCGTCGAGCGGACCTGCTGCTGCTGCCCCGGCGGGAAGGCGGCGACGATGCGGTCCACCGTGGTGGCTGCCGAGACCGTGTGTACGGTCCCGAAGACCAGGTGGCCCGTCTCCGCCGCCACTACCGTGAACTCGATGGTGGGGAGGTCGCGCATCTCGCCCACCAGGATCACGTTCGGGTCCTCGCGCAAGGTCGAGCGCAGCGCATCGGCGAAGCTCCGCGTGTGCGCTCCCACCTCGCGCTGGTTCACCAGGCTCTGCTTGCGGGGGTGGAGGACCTCGATGGGGTCCTCGAGCGAGATGATGTGCCGCGCGGAAGTGCGGTTGATGTAGTCGATCAGCGCGGCGAGCGTAGTCGACTTTCCCGAGCCCGTAGGCCCCCCCACCAGGACCAGGCCGTTCTTCAGATCGCCGAAGGTCCGCACCAGGGGCGGAAGGCCGAGCTTCTCGAACTCCGGGAGCTGGCCGCGGATGCGCCGGAAGACGCCGGACAGGCCGCCCAGCTGGTAGAAGATGTTGGCGCGGAACCGCAGCCCCTCGCTCTTGATCTCGTGCGAGTAGTCGACGTCCTGCAGCTCCTCCAGGGCCTTCAGGTGATCGTCCGTGAGATGCGGCAAGAGCAGCGCCTTGATCTGT